>Ga0335085_10006874_pt1 | contig 17850 bp, 15 predicted proteins | sample Lox_Sample_45_FD_206712 | JGI IMG/M metagenome (GOLD analysis project Ga0335085, IMG submission 206712) | Soil microbial communities from Loxahatchee National Wildlife Refuge, Florida, United States - Lox_Sample_4.5 | ecosystem: Environmental > Terrestrial > Soil > Wetlands | place: USA...
GCCATCTCGATCTCCCGCGCCAATTCCAAGCCCAACAGTGGATATTCCATCCCGCGAGTCTACCCCAAACTCGTCCTATCCACGCTGCCTCCGCTCTCTCTGCTCGCCTCCGCTATCTCTGTGGTGAGCTCTTGTTTTCTCTGCGTTCTCTGTGCTCTTCCTCTGTGCCCTCTGTGTTCAATTTGGCCGTTGTTTCGGTGCGCGTGCACATTCGTACCGAACTTCGTATACTTGAACCCGCCACTTTCTCCTGCGAGGGTTGCCGCGTGTCCTCATCCGTTCTGAAAACGTCCATCAACCTGAAATCTCCTGACTTTGAAAAGAACACCCGCAGCATGGCGGAACTCCTCACTGCCATCAAAAACGAAGAAGAAAAACTCCGCGAAGGCGGTGGCGCCAAGGCCATCGAATCGCAGCACAAGAAAAATCGCCTCACCGCCCGCGAACGCATCACCCATCTGATCGATCCCGGCACGCACCTCTTCGAACTCGGCATCTACGCTGCCTACGAAATGTACAAGGAATGGGGCGGCGCGCCCTCCGCAGGCACCATCACGGGGCTCGCGCGCGTCTCCGGCCGCCTGTGCATGATCATCGCCAACGACGCCACCGTAAAAGCCGGTGCCTTTTTCCCGATGACCGCGAAAAAAGTGATTCGCGCGCAGAACATCGCCATTGATAACCACATCCCCACGATCTATCTCGTCGATTCCGCCGGTGTTTTTCTTCCGCTTCAGGAAGACGTCTTCCCGGACACCGATGACTTCGGCCGCGTCTTCCGCAATAACGCGGTGATGAGCGCCATGGGCATCCCGCAAATCACTGCGATCATGGGTATGTGCGTGGCCGGCGGCGCGTACCTCCCCGTCATGTGCGACCATATCCTGATGACCGAAGGTTCCGGTTTGTTCCTTGCGGGCCCCGCCCTCGTGCAAGCGGCCATCGGCCAGAAGACCTCCGCCGAAGAACTCGGCGGGGCAAAAATGCACGCGCAGATCAGCGGCACGGTGGATTTTCGCGAGCCCAACGATGAATCCTGCATTAAGCGCATCCGGGCCATCGTGGACAAGATGGGCGCGCCGAATCCCCCGATCTTCAGCCACGCCCGCCCGAAAGAGCCGCTTTACCCGGTCGAGGAACTCTACGGAATTTTCTCCGGCAACCCCGCCAAGCAATACGATATGCGGGAAGTCATCGCGAGGCTGGTGGACTGCAGTGAATTTGAGGAATACCGCGCCGAATATGGCGAAACGGTACTGTGCGGTTACGCTCGCATCGGCGGCTGGGCTGTCGGCATCGTCGCCAACCAAAAAAGGCATGTGCAGACCAACGCTCCGGGCTCCGACCAGAAACGCATCGAATTCGGCGGTGTCATCTACACCGAATCCGCCGAAAAAGCCGCGCGCTTCATCCTCGACTGCAACCAGAACCGCATCCCGCTGATCTTTCTCCACGACGTCAACGGCTTCATGGTCGGCAAAGACGCGGAATGGAGCGGCATCATCCGCGCTGGCGCAAAAATGGTCAACGCCGTAGCCAACAGCGTCGTCCCGAAAATCAGTGTCATCCTCGGCGGCAGTTTCGGCGCCGGCAATTACGCCATGTGTGGCAAGGCCTACGATCCGCGCTTCCTCTTCGCCTGGCCGACCGCCAAATTCGCAGTGATGAGCGGCGATGCGGCCGCCAACACGCTTGCCGAAATCAAGCTGAAGCAGCTCGAGCGCGAAGGCAAGAAGCTCGACGAAAAAGCCAAAAAGGACCTGCTCAAATCGGTCAAATCTACCTACGACCACCAAACCGATCCGCGCTACGCCGCCGCCCGCCTCTGGCTCGATGCCATCATCGACCCCGCCCAAACCCGCGACGCCATCATCTGGTCCCTCAACGCCGCCGCCCTCAACGCCCACCTCCCCGAATTCAAAACCGGCGTCCTCCAAACATGACCGTCTCACGGCGTTCAAAGCTTCTCCTGATCGGCTCTTGCATCACTCCGCTTGCGATTGGGTTTAGTAAAATAGAGTTGTGGAGGTTACAGAAAAAAGCCAGAGCGGCTGGCCAGCAGATACTCGCGTACGACCCCGGATTTCTTTTCTTAGCGCTCGTTGTTCTGGGGGTTGTCTTTCTGATCGCTGGATTTCTTTCGATTTTGATCGATCTTCGCCGCGCTTGATACATCTATGTCCAGACGATCGAGGTTCTTGCTGATTGCCATGTCCGCTGCCTTCGGACTCGCTGCCCTCGGGCTAGTCGTCGGCATGGCCTACAACTTATACGCCGTATCGGTTCGGCATGTGCAACTCGAAAAGGCTCTCGGCGGTAGCATCATTTACAATCAAATTCTAGGTGGCTTAGGAATTCTGGGAATGATCCTCTTCTTTGCCTTCTTATTTTCTGCCGCCACCGACAAGAATCAGGACAAACCCGCTAAATGACTAACAACTTAAAGCTGATCGAATGCCCACGCGACGCCTGGCAAGGTCTCCCCGAATTTATTCCGACACACACAAAAGTCGCCTACCTGCGCGAACTGACCGCCGCCGGCTTCCAGCACATTGACGCCGTCAGCTTCGTCTCTCCCAAGCACGTCAAGCAAATGGCCGACAGCGAAGAAGTCATGGCCAAGCTCGTCGCTTCCCTTCCCGATGGCGCCACGCTCCCGGAAATCATCGGCATCGTCGTCAATGAAAAAGGACTCGAACGCGCCCTCGCCACGCCCGGCGTTTCCACGATTGGGTATCCGTATTCGATTTCCGCCTATTTCCGCCGCGCCAACGCCAACATGACCCGTGCCGAATCTCGTACCCTCGTCGAAACTCTCAAGCGCGAAACGAAGAATGCCAATAAGGACCTCGTCATCTACATCTCCATGGCCTTCGGCAATCCCTACGACGAACCCTGGGGCCTGGAAATCGTCCAAGACACACTCGAATGGCTGAAGGACATCCGCATAACCACCGTTTCCCTAGCCGACACAGTTGGCACCGCCACGCCCGATCTTGTGCACAGTCTGTATTCGCAGGTGAGAGACCACGTCGCCGGTATCGAGCTTGGGGTCCATCTACACTCGCGCCCCGACACCGCCGAAGAAAAAATCAACGCCGCCTACGCCGCCGGCTGCCGCCGTTTCGACTCCGCCCTCACCGGCCTCGGCGGCTGCCCTTTCGCCGGCGACGACCTCGTCGGCAACATTCCCACCGAATCCGTGCTGGCCGCTCTGACGAAACTCGGCGCCGCTCACCCTTTCACCTCTGCCACCCTAGCCAAGCCCCTTGCCCTCACGAACGAAATCCGCACGCGCTACGCAGCTCACAGCCGTTAGCCTTTAGCAAGAAATTACAGAGCGGAGATAATTGCCTTGCGGCAATCTGTGTTACTATCTGGTTCTCTTATATATGCAGCATACAGCAAACTCGAAGTCTGGCGGCGTAGCCACAGCCTTGTGCTCAGCCTCTACCGGACGACCGTGGGATTTCCCGTATCCGAACGGTTCGGCCTTATCTCGCAACTTCGGCGTGCAGCATTCTCCGTGCCAGCAAATATCGCTGAAGGTTCTCGTCGGTTAAACGCAAGAGATTACGCCCGTTTTCTTAACATTGCGGAAGGCTCCCTGTCAGAAGCTGAGTATTTCATCGTTTTAAGCCGGGATTTGGAATACCTCGCCGATCCGGTTGCGGCAAAATACCTTCGCGAAATTTCTGAGATCTCCAAGATGCTCTGCGGCCTGCGCAAGTCAATCCAATCCGACATCCCGAGTTAGTGCTGGCCGGAGCGAAACCAAAACCACAAGGATTCTTATCGCTATCTTGCTAATGGCTGACGGCTAATGGCTAACGGCTGCCCACTTCCCCATTTGCATTTTTCTCCAAATTGCCCAACGATAGAGCCGTATCCAGGGGAACAACATGGCCTTCGAAACGCTCCTCGTTGAAACCCGCGGTCACGTCACCACCATCACCCTCAACCGGCCCGACAAGCGCAATTCCATCAACACGCAGATGATCGCGGACCTGCAGTCCGCGCTCGATGTGATTGAAAAAACTCCCGCCCGCGTCGTAATTCTTACGGGAGCCGGCTCGGCCTTTTGTGCAGGGATGGATTTGGCTCTTCTCCAGGCGATTGCCGCCCAGTCGCCCTCTGAAAATCAGGAAGATTCCCGGCGCATGGCCAAGATGTTCCGCCGCATCTGGAGCTACACCAAGCCGACCATCGCCGCCGTGAATGGACACGCCCTCGCCGGCGGTTGCGGACTGGCCACCGTTTGCGATTTCACGATTGCGGTCCCGGAAGCCAGGTTTGGCTACACGGAAGTCAAGATCGGGTTCCTCCCGGCCATTGTCTCCGTGTTTCTCACGCGCCAGATCGGCGAAAAGCGCGCCCGCGACCTCTTGCTCACCGGTCGTCTGGTGGAGGCCGCGGAAGCTAGGGATCTTGGCCTTATCAACGAGATCGTCCCTCCGGAATATCTAATGTCGCGCGTCCAGGAACTCGCGGATCTCCTTATCGCCGCCAGCCCCGCGAGCGTTACCCGTGCGAAGCGCCTGTTGACTTGCGCAGCCGCCGCCAGCCTCGACGCCGACCTTGAACGAGCCGTGCTCGAAAACGCGCGCATGCGCTGCACGCCCGACTTCAAAGAAGGCCTCGCCAGCTTCCTCGAAAAGCGCAAACCCGTCTGGAAAGACGAGTCCCACGAGCCGAAGCACTAAGCCGACAGTTCACAGTCGACAGTTCACAGTCAGATCTTCAGAATACTCTTTATTTATAGTACTATCCTAATACCATGCAGTATTATGGCAAGCTTGAGGTGTGGAGACGAAGCCACACACTTGTATTGGCTCTTTACCGTTGCACAATGTCCTTTCCAGCGGACGAACGGTATGGCCTGATTTCACAAATGCGTAGGGCCGCCTCCTCGGTGCCCACGAACATAGCTGAGGGTTGTAAGCGTGCCTCCGCAAAAGACTATGCCCACTTTCTAAATCTCGCCGAAGGCTCCTTGTCGGAGACCGAGTATCTCCTCATTTTAAGCCGAGACTTGGGCTACCTGACTCCGCAGACAGCAACGGACTACTTGAAGGAGACTTCAGAACTTCTTCGAATGCCCCATTCCTTGCGGAGGGCGGTGCGAAACGCCTCAAGTCACGCCCTATCGAGGACCTAACGCTGTAAACTGTTGACTGTAGACTGTAAACTATTACCCACAATGCTCGAATACCACGACGTGACGGTCCGTGTGCGCTACGCCGAAACCGACCAGATGGGTGTGGTGTACCATTCGAACTATCTGATCTGGTACGAAGTCGGCCGCGTCGAATTAATGCGCGCCCTCGGCTTTGACTACAAACAAATGGAAATCCGGGATGACACTTACATCGTCGTCGCCGATGTGCATTGCCGCTACCATTTCCCCGCGCGTTACGACGAACTCCTCACCGTCCGCACCCGAATTCTGGAGGCCAAAAATCGCACGCTGAAATTCGGTTACGAACTCTTCCGTCAGCCGGATAACAAGCTCCTCGCCACCGGCGAGACCACACATGTAGCCTGCAACCGTGCCGGCCATGTGAAGCACTTCCCCGAAAAATACAAACTAGCGTTTCTGAAGATCGCCGCGCCCAATGCCGTCCGGAGCCATGCATGAGCATCTTCCTGACTGGAAATGACCTCACGTTCGACCAACTCTATGCTGTGGCCTTGCGCCATGAAAGTGTCACGCTGTCCCCACTCGCCATCACGCGCATGCAGGCTTCTCGCGCAGTCGTTGACCGCCTCGTCGCAGCCAACGAAACCGCTTATGGCATCAACACCGGCTTCGGGAAGCTGGCCTCCGTCCACATTTCCGCCGAACAGGTCCGCCAGTTGCAAATCAACCTGGTGCGCTCCCACGCTTGTGGAGTCGGCGTTCCGCTCTCCCTTCCCGAGACTCGCGCCATGATGCTGCTTCGCGCTAACGCTCTTGCCAAGGGGCTTAGTGGCGTGCGGCCCATGGTGGTTGAAACGCTGTGCGCCATGCTTAACGCCGGCGTCCATCCCGTGATCCCCTCGCAAGGGTCGGTTGGCGCTTCCGGCGATCTTGCTCCTTTGGCGCATCTGGCCCAAGTCGTTATCGGCGAAGGCGAAGCGCATTTCAAACACGAAAGGCTCTCCGGCGGCGAAGCTATGCGCAAAGCCGGTATCGCTCCGGTTGCTCTGGAAGCCAAAGAGGGCCTGTCTCTGCTCAACGGCACGCAAGGCATGTTGGCACTGCTGGGCCTCGCGCTTCTCGAGGCTGACACTCTTGCGGACACCGCCGACGTTGCCGCCTCTCTCTCTCTCGATGCGCTCCGTGGCAGCCCCGGGGCCTTCGACGCCCGTATCATGCACGCTCGGGCTTACGCCGGCGCCAGCACCACCGCCCGCAATCTCGCGCATCTCAACGATGGCAGCCAGATCCGCGAATCCCACCGCTCCGCAGACAGAGACACGCGCGTGCAGGACGCCTACAGCCTGCGTTGCACGCCGCAAGTCCATGGCGCCGTACGCGACTCACTGGTGCAAGCCCGCGAAATGGTTATGGTCGAGCTCAACAGCGCCACCGATAACCCCCTTGTATTCGTGAAGGAAAATGGCGTGGGCGACATCATCAGCGGTGGCAACTTCCACGGTCAGCCGCTGGCCATGGCCGCCGATCAGGTCGCCATCGCGATCGCAACCCTGGGAGGAATTTCCGAACGCCGCATCGAGCAAATGACCAATCCCCTCACCAGCATGCTCCCGGCATTTCTCACGCCCGATCCCGGCCTCAACTCCGGCTTCATGATCGCGCAGGTCACCGCCGCGGCACTCACTAGCGAAAACCGCGCGCTGGCGACCCCGCATTCCGTGGATTCGATTTCTACTTCCGGCAATCAGGAGGATTACGTCAGCATGGGCATGAGCGGCGCGCGCCGCCTCGAACGCATGCTCCACAACTTGCGCCACATTTTGTCGATTGAGTTGCTTTGCGCCTGCCAGGGCATTGACCTTCTCGCCCCGCTGCAAACCGGCACGCTCGCGAAGAAAGCCTACGACGCCGTCCGCGCTGCTTCCTCCAAAGTGACCGCCGATCGCCCACTCGCCCCCGACATCAACGCTGTCGCCACCCTCGTCGCCCAAGGCACCATCGCCAAAATCCTCCACTAGATCTTTTCAGCGGCGTCTGCGTCTCTGTGTTCCCTTTTATTCTTTCGCCGCGTGCTAACCCAAGGCCTCTAGAAAATAGGTAAACATTCGCCAACCAGCCACATAGCTAAACGGCACCAGTTCCAGCGAATAGTGCCCCACTGGCAATTCAAGTGTCCGCGGCTCCGCTCCGTGCTTGCGCAGCGAGCGCAGCATCTGCTGGGTGAGTTCCGGCAAAAACGTCGGATCATACTTCCCGTACACCATGAACGTATTTCGCCCCGCGCCCATCCCCCGCTCCACAAACGGCATCGGACTGATCGGCGCCCAAAACTCGCGCAATTCCTCGACACTCACTTCGTGCCGCAGCCCCTCCCACACGTGATTCGTCGTCATGCCCTGGCTCACCACGTCGGCAAAGTACGTCGAAACGTGAAAGAATCCTCCGGCTCGCACACGCTTGTCATGCACCAGTGTGATGTACCCCACGGACGATCCGATGCTCGTCCCGAGAATGCCGAGCCGCGTGTACCCGCGCTCCTCCAGCCAAGTCAGGCAAGCCCGCGCGTCCTTCACCGCTTGCCGGTTCGCCGCCAGCGTCAACCCGATGTTTGGTCCCACCAACTGGTCCGCTCTCTCATGTCCTTTTGCCATGCGCCGGTCGTGATACGGCAAGCTCATCTTCATCGCTGAAATGCCCATGCGCTGCAGCCAGTGACAGAGCGCCACCTGCCCGTGCCACTTCGCATTCCAATTGGGCAGCACCAGCACCGCCGGCCCATTCTTACGCGCCGGGAAAAACTGTGCGTGAACAAGATTGTTCTCTGGCCATGGCGATTCCATCGGACTCGAAAACGTCAGCACATTCTCCACATCCAGCCGGTAGTCTTTCACTTCTTCCGGCGCATACCATTCCGCACTGCGCTCAATCGCTTCCTTTGCGTATTCCTTGAGAAGTGTTCGAGGACTTTCCCCATTGCGATTCCGGTTCCGGATCTGGCTCGCCACTCGCCACTCGCCTGCCCTGAGCGGAGCCGAAGGGCCACTCGCTTGCCCCGAGCGAAGTCGAGGGGACACTTCTTCTAAATGCTCCAGTCCCCACTCAAACGACCGCACCATCCGGTTGTCGTCGGTGGTCCAACGCCGGTGCTCATACCGGCGGATCCAGTGCTCGTACCAACTCATTGCCATGCTCTCAGTGTAGCGAATCGCCAATTCGTCTCCAAAACCCGCTTCCCCCGACCAAGTCTCCGCGCCCTCTGTTCCCCTCTGCGGCCTCTGTGGTAAATCTTCTTTCCTGTCTCTTTAGAAATCCGACAACCAGTTCTGCACGCTGCGTTGAGCCTCCTCTGCGCCTGTGGCACAGTCAAAACTGTGATCCCCTTCTTCTTTTTCCTCTTCGGCATCGCCATCGGCAGCTTCCTGAATGTCTGCATCACGCGCATTCCGGAAGGAATCTCCATCGTTTCGCCTGGCTCCCGCTGCCCGCGCTGCCTGAAGCCGATCAAGCCCTACGACAACATCCCGGTCTTCGGCTGGCTTCTTCTACGGGGAAAATGCCGCAACTGCGCTCTGCCCATCTCCCCGATGTATCCGATTATCGAATTCCTCACTGGCGTGATCTTTGTCCTCACCTACTACAAATTCGGCTTCACAGAAATCACCTTGAAATGGCTGATCTTTTCGTGCCTGATTGTCGTCCTGAGCGTCACCGATTTCCGCGTTCGCATTCTGCCTGACGCGGTCACCCTGACCGGCACCGTCGTTGGCCTCTTGCTCGCATTTCGCATCATGATCTTCGACACGACCGCGGGCTCCCTCTTCGTCTCGCTCTTCCACCGATTGCCGCCCTATCCCACGCTCGTATTCAATCTACTGAACGCCATCCTCGGCGCGCTCCTCGGCAGCCTGCTTCTTTGGGGTGCTGCAGAACTCTACAAGCTCGTCCGCAAGCGCGAGGGCATGGGCTTTGGTGACGTGAAAATGATGGCCATGGTGGGCGCCTTTCTGGGGCCCCGCGGCGCTTTCCTCACCATCCTCCTGGGCACTTTGCTTGGCAGCATCATCGGGCTTTCCTGGATTGCTTTGTTGTATGCCGTAGGATGGAAGCGGAAATTGGCGGAGCGCGCTGCCCGCCGCGGCCTCGGAAAGCTATCCTCGCTCCGCTGGGCGATTGCCTCCCAGTACCAGTTGCCCCTGGGCACTTTCCTTGGTATTGGCGCCCTCGCGGTCGTCTACTTCTTGCCCTCGCTCCTCGACCTCCTGTATAGCTGAATCCAGACGGTTATCCTTTGGCACGGGGGCAATCCCTTAGGGTCGCCAAAGCGGTACAATACAATTTGAATTCGGTACGGTCCGTCGGAGCTCCCGGCCGCTCCCAGGGAGGGAGAAGTATGCGCCTAACGACCTTTTCAAGAATGGCCGCTTTGTTGATGTTCCTCGGCCTGACTGCTGGGCTTGCTTGGGCCCAGCAGGATAATTCACAACAGCCCAGCGACCCCGTTGCCGAAGCCGCCCGCAAAGCCCGCGAGCAGCAAAAAGCGGCTCCCAAGCCAAAGAAAGTGATTACCAATGACGATCTTCCAGCTCCCGCGGACAATTCCGCAAAGCCCGCCGGACCCGCTGCCGGGGGACAAGCCGAAGTCTCCACAACCCAAGGCCAGGAAGAAGCCGAAAATAATCCCAAGAGCGAAGCCTACTGGCGCAAGCGCTTTCAGAAGCAGCGCGACAAAATCAGCAGTGCGGAGCAGGAACTCGATGTCCTCCAGCGCGAACTCAACAAGGATCAGGTCCAGTATTACAACGATCCGCAGAAGGCCATGCAGCAACAGTACAGCCGCTCCGATATCAACGAAAAGACAGCCAAGATCGACGCAAAGAAGAAAGAAGTTGAGGCGCTGAAACAACAGTTGAGCGATATGGAAGACGAGCTTCGCAAAGCCGGCGGCGATCCCGGCTGGGCTCGTTAGCAACACCCCTGTAAGCTTCGTCACATCTGCACGCTTGTTTTTCCCCGAATTCTTCAGGAGAATGCCTCGCATCCGCGCGCGCATTCCCTGAAGAGGACCTTTGACTGAACTGCAGAGCAAGTCCCCAGCTTTCCGCCAGGCTCTCCGCCAGAGCGAGCGCCTCCGCATCTACATCCTGTTTGTTTCGATCGCCTTTCTCCTGACGTTGCGGGTCGTGCGCACGCTCGTAGCTCCGACGCCAGAGAATGTCTCTACCTTTTACATTTTTTTGCTGATGGTCAGCGTCGTCAGCCTGCTCGAATTCGCCACCCTTTTGGCCTTGAAACGTGCCGTTCTTGAAGAACGCGGGCTCGCAGGCCCGTTCTGGTATTTGAACATTCTGGTGGAGTTTTCCATCCCCGCCATTGCCATCGCCACCATCAATAGCACCGCGCTTGTAGCGGAGTACCGCCCTCTGGCCAATCCGTCGTTTCTTGTCTATTTTCTTCTCTTGATACTCTCCACTTTGCGGTTGAATCCGCTCTTGAGCGCGATCTGCGGCATTTTTGCCGCTTGCAGTTACGTTGCGGCAGCTTTCCATGTCGGCTGGCGCCCCCCCTACAGCAACCTCGATCTCTCCCTCTTCTCTCCGCAGAAAACGGTCGTGACCTATGCGATCTGCCTGTTCATGGGAGGATTTGTCGCCGCCGTCGTCGCCCGCGAATTTCGCTCCCAGGTCGAAGCCGCCTTGCGGGAAGCGGAGACGCGCCGCGAGATGCAGCACCTGCAGCACGATCTCGACGTCGCCCGCTCCATCCAGCAATCCCTTTTGCCGCATTCCATGCCGCACGTAAGCGGATGGGACATCGCTGCCTGGAATCAACCCGCGGACCAGACCGGCGGTGACTACTATGATTGGCAGCCGCTATCAAATGGAAAAGTGCTGATGGCCCTGGCCGACGTAACCGGACACGGCATTGGGCCTGCGCTTTTGGCATCAGTGTGCCGCGCCTATGCCCGCTCAAACTTTCGCACCCAGGGTAGTTTTCTCAAGGCAATGGAGGAAATCAACACCGCGCTAGCTGCCGATGTTAAAGAGGGGCGTTTTATCACGTTTGTGGCAGCGATTCTGGGACCAGATTCCCCCTCTGTGGAACTGCTCTCCGCAGGCCACGCCCCGCTCTTCGTCTATTGGTTGAAGCACGACCGCTTCGATTTGATGGAAGCACAAGCCTTGCCGCTGGGAATTTCTGAGGCGTTTCTCTCGGAACCACCCAGCACCCTGGAGATGGGATCCGGTGACCTGCTCATGCTTGCAACGGATGGCTTTTTTGAATGGGCGAACGCGACGGAAGAGCGCTTTGGCACCGACCGGTTATCCGCTTCTCTCCGCGCCAACTGCAACAGGCCCGCGAGCGAAATTATTTCCGATCTTTATCAGGATGTTTTGAAGTTTGCCGGTGGGACACAGCAGATGGACGACCTGACCGCCATCGTCCTCAAACGAATTTGATTTAAAAGCGTCGCAACCTGTTTCCCCGGACCACGAATGGGCAGCAATCGCTTCCGGAAGCATATTCTCTAATTCACGTACCCACTGTCCGGAACCAGGTTCCCGCTCTCCAGCATTGAAATCCCTTCGCGCAGCGCCTCGGTTCCCTGCTCCAGCGCCGCCCAAGCCACCCGCTCGGACTCTTCCGCAATCTTGTTCAAACACGCATCCATAGCGCCGTCATCTTCGAGCACGCGCACATCCAGCAGCCCTAGCATTTGCTCCATCGCCTTCTGGTGGATCTCGCGGAAAGCCTCTTCCAGCGAAACCTGTCCCATGCAAAGATCGCAAACCAGCCCCACGTAGCTCGATTCCAGGCAGCTCGCTTCGATTCGATCCTGCAGCTCGCGCAGGGCTACTTCGGCCACGCTGCTGTGTTCCGCACGTATTTCCGTCTGTGCTCGGTTCATGGCATGGCTCTCCTTTCGAGAGGCTCGCGTACTGGAGAGCCTACTGATGTCCGCAGGGTTGCCACAATAGACCCCGCGTAACAGTCAATAGTCCTATGCGCACATTTCCAGGCCTGCCGCAGGCCGCTATTTTCTGGGCTTTTTCTTCCCTCCCGCCGTTGCTTTCCTTGCCTTGGGCTGCTCACGTTTCTCCAGCTGCGCCACAAACTTCCTGATGCGACGTTCTAACGTGTTTTGCGACTTCACCGCTGTGATATATCGCACAATCTGCCTTCGCAGTGCCGTTGTCATCCCGCGAAAAACCCGTTGCGCCTTGGGAGAATTGCGCAGGGCCAAAGCCAGTACCGGAGGCAATTCCGGTTCGCGGGACTCCTCATCCCGGCAAAGCGCCACTTCCACCACCGCTCCCGTATCTATTCTCAATTTCTCGCGGATGTCCCCGTGGATGGCCAGCCGGTATGCACCCTTACCCCGCGACACTAAGGTGCTCCGTAATGGAACACCTTCCACAGTTCCTGCTACCGGAACGTGCGCTCCTCCGTCCAACCGTTTCGAAATATCAACCGGAACATCTACATACCGGATCAGTCCCACCTTGTAGATGCATCCTGAAAAAACATGAAATTCGGAATTCATCTGGCCATCTTAACCCGGCCCCCCCACCGCCCGGCGTTGGTCATCGTTGTAGGAAATGTCCGGCCCGTCCTGCTTCCCCACGCGTGACAACCGAAAGGAGCTTTCCATGTACCGTGCCTGCTATCTCATCTTGTGCCTGTTGCTGTTGCCCGCTTCTCCCCGATCTCTGCTGTCCCAGGAATCCTCCGCCGCTATCGATGATTCCGCCGCGGACCGCGCCTATTCCTCCGGCGACTGGAAGACGGCCGAAGCCGCCTATCAGGGCCTTGCCGCGAAGAATCCCCAGAATGCCCGCTATTGGTATCGTCTCGGCGTGGCCCAGAAATCTTTGGGCGAACTGGACCAGGCCATTGAAACGTTCAGGAAATCCGAATCCGCCGGAGTCCCGCGCCATCTCGTTCGTTATGCCATGGCGGAAACCCAAGCGCGGAAGGGTGACGCCTCCGCAGCCTTCTCTTTTCTCGAACAAGCCCTGAATTCCGGTTACGCCAACGCTGATCAACTCTCTTCCGACCCCGACTTCGCCTCTCTGCGCTCCGACTCCCGATTTGCAAAGCTCCTCGACCAAGCCCGGCGCGCGCAAACTCCGTGCAAGTTTGCCCCCGAACACCGTCAGTTCGATTTTTGGATTGGCGAATGGAGTGTCGCAACCGCCAATGGCAATCTTCCGGCCGGAGACAGCCACATTGAACTCACCCTGGGTGATTGCGTAATTGTTGAGAACTGGACCAGCAAGAACAGCACCTATGCGGGAAAGAGCTACAACGTTTACAACACGACCGACAAACACTGGGAACAGTTCTGGGTGGATAACAGCGCGGGGATGATTCACTTCACCGGAAGTCTCAAGGACGGCGTCATGGATTTTTACACGGCCGATGAACCTCAGTCCGATGGCACTACTCGGCAGCGACATCTCCGCTTTTTTCCGCTGGGTCCGGACAAGGTCCGCCAGTATAGCCAGGGTTCCACCGACCACGGCAAAACCTGGACCGATGAATACGATTTTATCTACACGCGGAAGAAAACCTGAGCGTTACGCACGCCTCACGCCGATGTGCAGCGCCACGGAATTTAGCATCATCAACACAACTCGTACTTCATCGTAGCCGACTTGCTTCATCAGGCCGGTCAATTCCGCGGGACGGAAAAACCTGGCCACCGATTTGGGTAAATACTCATAAGCGCCCGGATCACCCGAAATCCAGCCGCCGATCTTCGGCAGCACCTTCTGGGTGTAAAACCTGTACGCGTCTCCCAGTAACCCCGGGGCTGGCTCACTGAATTCCAGAATCGCCAGGCTGCCTCCAGGCTTCAGCACGCGGAGAATTTCCCGCAACCCGGCCTCGTAATTCGCCAGGTTGCGAAAACCGAACGCGCTCATAACTAGATCAAACGAACCATCCGCAAACGGTAAATGCAAGGCATCCGCCTCAAAAAACGGAATAGGCTCGCTCCCGTTCGCCTCCGCCACTGCCTTCTCTCGCGCCCGCACCAGCATGCTGTGCGAAAAATCCGCTCCGATGATTTTCGCTTTGGCCTTGCGCGCAAGGGAAAATGCCAGGTCTCCGGTGCCACAACACAAATCCAGTACCTTCGCGTCTGCCCGATCGAGGATTGGCTTCAGTTCTCGCGCTGTTCGCGCCCGCCAGCGTTTGTCCATCTGCCCGGAGAGCAGATGATTCAGCAGGTCATACCGAGGCGCGATGCGCGTGAACATCTCGCGCACCTTGCGCGAAGCGTCCTGCTCGCTCGTCGCTCCTTCGGGTTGCGTGCCCTTGGGCAATGTTCCAGCTTCAGGCATCGCCACTCCTCAACGCTTTCACCGGTTTCACCAGCATGTGCGGCGCGTACCGCAGAATCGCTTCCACTCGCTTCTCCGGCACGTCGCCGAACGTCTCCGCACGCCCGATCTTCGGTGCCAGCACAAACCGCAATTTCCCGCTCCGTGTTTTCTTGTCCGCGTGCATGGCATGCAGAATCCTCGAAGCCGGCGCTTTCGGCCACGCAGGCAGCGGCCCGATTCGCCTCACCATCGCCACGACCCGCGACACGGCGTCCCCCGTCGTTCCTGCCACTTCATGCCCCAACAATGCCGCGCACATCATTCCCCAAGCCACCGCTTCGCCATGCTGAAAGCGCCTGTAGCGTGTCACTGATTCCAGCGCATGCCCAAACGTGTGCCCAAAATTCAAAATTTCCCGCAATCCAGATTCGCGTTCGTCCTTGCCCACCACCCAGGCCTTGATTTCAATCGACCGCCGGATCACGTGCTCCAACGCGCGAGAATCACGCCGCAAAATGTCATCCATGTGCTTTTCAAGGAAGCCAAACAACTTTGGATCGGCAATCACTCCATACTTGATCACTTCCGCCAACCCTCCGCGCAATTCGCGATCGGGCAAAGTCTCCAGCGCCTCCGGATCCACCAGCACCAATCGCGGCGGATAAAACGCGCCAACCAGATTCTTCCCTTCCGGCAAATTCACGCCGGTTTTCCCCCCAACGGCGCTGTCCACCTGCGCCACCAGCGTCGTCGGCACTTGCACAAGGACTACGCCTCGCAGGAACGATGCAGCGACGTAACCGCTCACATCTCCGACAACTCCTCCACCTACGGCAATCAGCAGGGTTCGCCGGTCCGCTCCCGCCCGCACCAGCATCCGTGACACCGTTTCCACTGTCTGCAAATTCTTGGCGGCTTCCGCATCATCAAACAGATGCACGTGCTTCGCGAATTTCTCCGGCAGCCCTTTCCGGACCTGCTTCCCCACCGCGCGCCACACTTTCGGCGAGCTCAAAATATGCACCGACGAAAACTTCCCCAGCCGCGCGATTTCCTTTTCCGCACACGCCAGGATGCCGCGCCGGCACACCACGATGTAGTCACCGCTTGCGGAGCAAACCTTCACAGCCTTGGATGGATTCGATTTCATCTTCGTAGGGCAATAAGTTCAATGTAGCACAGCCCTTGCAAGCGCCAAACCCGCTACGAATCGCTCCTGCCGGTGTATACTCGCTGCCGCCGGAAATCCCCGCTGGGCTTGTGGCGCACACCTGCCGCTTCAATCCCCGCCGGCAAGCCCGCCACTTATCCCCTCTTCCGGACGGCGCTACGCGGGAGGAGCCGATTTACCATGCATTTTTCGCAAATCACGCTCGCCCAAGTTTCCATGCTCGTCCTCGTCTTCATCGCGCTCGGCGCTGTTCCATTGAGCGCCGACAACACGCCCACGCGTCCCGGCTATTACCGCTTTCCTGCCATCCACGGGGACACGATCGTTTTCACTGCTGAGGGCGATCTCTGGTCCGTCAGCACGAAAGGAGGCCCCGCCCGCCGGCTTACCTCGAATCCCGGCTCGGAGCGTCTCGCTGCCATTTCACCGGATGGGAAGACAGTCGCGTTCACCGCTCAATACGAAGGCCCCGATGACGTCTACACCATGCCGGTTGAGGGCGGCCTCCCTCAACGCCGCACTTGGGACGCCAGTGCCGCCGTTGCTGGATGGACTCCGGACGGCCGGGTTCTCTTCAGCACGCTCCGCCACTCCACGTTGCCCGATCCCAAGCTCGTCGCCATTGACGCCGATGGCCGCCGCGAAGTGTTCCCTCTCTCGCAAGCCAACGAAGGAGTGTTCACCCCCGACGGCAAATCGCTGTTCTTTACGCGCCTTCCCTGGCAAGGCAGCTCCACCAAGCGCTACCAGGGCGGCACCGCCGAAAACATCTGGCGCTATGACACCGGCTCGGAAGCCGTCCCGCTCAATGCCGATTATGCCGGCACTTCCCACAATCCAATGTTCTGGAACGGGCGCGTGTATTTCCTCAGCGATCGCGACGGCACCATGAACGTTTTCTCCATGGACACGAACGGCCACGACGTCAAACAGCTCACCCATCACCGCGGCTTCGACGCGCAATCCGCCTCGCTCGACGCCGGCCGCATCATCTATCAATGTGGCGCCGATCTTTGGGTGCTCGACCTGAACACGAATCAGGATGCCATTATCCCAATCACTCTTGTCTCCGACTTCGATCAGCTCCGCGACCACTGGGTGAAAAAGCCGCTCGAATATCTCACGATGACGCACATCTCTCCGGACGGTAGCGCTCTGGTGCTCACCGCCCGCGGAGAAATCTTCACACTTCCCGCCGCTCCCAGCGGCCGCATCGTTCGGGTAGCCGGGGACTCCTCGGTCCGCTATCGCCGCGCCGTCTATTCTGCCGACGGCAAGTCCATCATCGCCCTATCCACGGAAAGCGGCGAGACCGAATTCTGGAAATATCCGGCCAACGGTCTAGGCAAACCCGAACAGCTCACCACCGACGCCAAAGTTTTGCGCTCAGACGGCTTTCCCTCCCCCGACGGCCATTGGCTCGCCCACATCAACAAGGACCAGCAACTCTGGCTCCTCGACCTGAAAACCAAATCCAATAAGTTCATCGGCCAGTCGCTCAATGATAATTTCTCGGACCTGACGTGGTCTCCCGACAGCCAGTGGCTCGCTTACGTCGAAGTCGCCGACAACACCTTCGCCCAGATCAAAGTCCTCAACGTCAACACCGGCGCAATTCAGGTCCTCACTTCGGATCGCTACAACAGCGTGAGCCCCACGTGGAGTTCGGACGGCAAATGGCTCTACTTCCTCTCCGACCGCACGCTCAAAACCACCATTCCTTCGCCCTGGGGCCCCCGCCAGCCCGATCCGCATTTCGATCGGTCGGTAAGAGTTTATGAACTCGCTCTCACGCTTGGCCAGCGCTCTCCATTTGCTCCCGTAGACGAACTCCATCCTGACCAGCCGGCGAAATCCGAGGAAAAGAAATCTGCCGCCGAAGAAGACGACAAGAAGAAAGCCAAGGGTAAAAAAGAATCGGACGAACAGAAAAGTTCAGAGGTAAAAAAGCCCGAAGAGGAGAAAAAGGCCCCTCCGGTGGTAAATATTGATTTCACGGACATCGCTTCGCGCCTGAATGAGATCCCCGTTCCGTCGGGAAACTATTCGTCGCTGCAAGCTCTGGAAAAGCGTTTGTGCTGGCTGGATACTAGCGACGACGCGAAGCCCAAGGAATCCCTCCAGTGTGTGGACATCGCCAACAAGGGCGATGGCCCGGACACCGTCATCTCCGAAGTTAAGTCGTACGAAGTCTCCCAGGACCGCAAGAA
>Ga0335085_10006875_pt1 | contig 17850 bp, 12 predicted proteins | sample Lox_Sample_45_FD_206712 | JGI IMG/M metagenome (GOLD analysis project Ga0335085, IMG submission 206712) | Soil microbial communities from Loxahatchee National Wildlife Refuge, Florida, United States - Lox_Sample_4.5 | ecosystem: Environmental > Terrestrial > Soil > Wetlands | place: USA...
GTCGACATCGACCGCAGCAAGGAGGACCCGCTCGACTTCGTGCTATGGAAGCACGCCAAGCCCGGCGAGCCCGCCTGGCCCTCGCGCTGGGGCGCGGGGCGCCCCGGCTGGCACATCGAATGCTCGGCGATGAGCGAAACGCTGCTGGGCGAGACTTTTGACATCCACGGCGGCGGGCAGGACCTGCAGTTTCCGCACCACGAGAACGAGATCGCGCAGTCCGAGGGCGCGAGCGGGCACCGCTTCGTCAACTACTGGATGCACAACGGCTTCGTGCGCGTCGACGAGGAGAAGATGTCGAAGTCGCTCGGCAACTTCTTCCTCATTCGCGACGTCCTGAAGCGCTTCGATCCCGAGGTCGTGCGCTTCTTCATCGTGCGCGCGCACTACCGCAGCCCGCTGAACTACTCGGACGCGCACCTGGAGGACGCTCGCCAGGCGCTCGCGCGCCTGTACACCGCGCTCAAGAGCGCGCCCGCTCCGGCGGGCGCGGTCGACTGGGCGGAGCCGCACGCGGCGCGCTTTCGCGCGGCGATGGACGACGACTTCGGCACCCCGGAAGCGGTCGCGGTGCTGTTCGAGCTCGCCAGCGCGATCAATCGCGGGCGCGTCGAGCTCGCCGGGCAGCTGCGCGCCCTGGGCGCCGTGCTCGGGCTCCTGCGGCGCGAGGCCGATGACTTCCTTCGCGCCGGCCGCGAAGCGGGTCCCACGGAGGAAACCATCGAGTCCCGGATTCGGGCGCGCGAGGCCGCCCGACAGCGGAAGGACTACGCCGAGGCGGATCGCATTCGCAGGGCGCTGGAGGCAGAGGGCATCATCCTGGAGGACGGCCCGCGGGGCACGACCTGGCGGCGCGCGTAGCTCCCGCTCAGTGCAGCAGCCCGCCTTCGCGGTCGATCGACTGGAGATAGACGCGGGCGCTGCCTTCGCGCCGCGTGCGGGAAAAGCGGACCACGTAGCCGCCTGCGTCGTAGTCGTTCATGGCGGCGAGCGACTGGGCGAGGCGCTCGCGCGTCGGCGCGGGCCCCGCGCGCCGCACCGCCTCCGCCATCACCTTGGCGGCGATGTAGGCGGCGAGCGACGCCGGCGAGTAGTCCTCGCCGCCAGTCTCGACGCGAAACGCCGCCCGATAGTCCGACACGATCGGCAGCGAGATCTGCGACAGCGGCGGAACCGGCTGCGAGAAGACGACGCCCGCGCCCTCGCGGCCGAGCGCGCGCGCCGCGGCCATGGCGTCGGCGAGCGAAGTCGCGACGAGCTGCGCACGCGATCCGGCGCGCCGCAACTCGCGCAACAGCGCGGCCGCGGGCGGCTGCGGCAGCGCGACGAGGACGACGTCGGGGGAGGGCGCCTGCAGAATTCGAGACACCTCGGCGTCGGGCGTGCGCCCGAGGTCGTACGGAACGTCGCGCAGCTCGACGAGGCCGCGGCGCGCGAGCGCGGCGCGGGCCGCAGCGGCGAGACCGGCGCCGCCTTCGCCGTCGAGCCGCACGAGCGCGAATCGGCGCTGTCCGAGCTGGGCGTAGTCGTCGACGAGCCCCGCCAGCTCGCTCGCCGCATCGGGACAGACCGTGTAGACGGGGCGGCCCGGCGGGCGCGCTTCCCGCCCTCCGCACTCGGCGCTGAGCAGCGTGACGTCCGAGCGCTGCACGAGGTCGAGCACCTCCGTCGAGAGGCTCGCCTGCGGATAGCCGAACAGCGCGAACACGCCGAACTCCTCGATCAGGCGCCGCGTGTTGGCGAGCGCGCGCGCGGGATCGCCGCCGTCGTCGAACGTCGCCAGCTCGATTCGGCGCCCGTGAACGCCGCCCGCCTCGTTCAACCGCCGCAGGTAGGCGAGCGCGCCGTTCCGGATGCTCTCGCCCGCGGCCTGCTGCGGTCCCGACAGCGGCGCCGATTGGCCCAGTACGACCGTGCGCGGCGTCACGCCCTGGCCCCACGCGGGCGCGCACAGCAGCAGCAGCCAGAGGCCGGCGAGGATGCGCGCGAGTGCTATCATCGGCCGCGATTTTCGCTCAAGGACGGATTCCAGGTGCGCGCATGATGCTCGTGATCCCCGGCGTGTTGAAGGCCGACGAGGTCCAGGCGGTCATGCGCGAGCTGGAGGGTGGCGCGTACGAGGACGGGCGCGTCAGCGCCGGCCTGATCGCGCGCGAGATCAAGAACAACCTGCAGATCAGGCGCGACGCCGAGGCAACGAAGAAATGCGGGCCGCTGATGCTCGAGGCGCTGCGCCGCAACGGCACCTTCTATTCGGCCGCGCTGCCGCACCGGATCCACGGGCCGCTGTTCAACCGCTACGACGTCGGCATGACCTACGGGCTGCACGTCGACAACGCGATCATGGGCGAGCCGAACCCCGTGCGCACCGACGTCTCGGCGACGCTGTTCCTCAGCGCGCCCGACACCTACGACGGCGGCGAGCTGGTGATCCAGGAAAACGTCGGCGACAAGCGCATCAAGCTGCCGCCGGGCAGCATGGTCGTCTACTCCTCGACCAGCGCGCACCGCGTCGAGCCGGTCACGCGCGGCACGCGGCTGGCGGCGATCTTCTGGATCCAGAGCATGGTGCGCGACGAGCCCAAGCGCGAAATCCTCTACGACCTCAGCGAGGTGCTGGGCGCGCTGCGCGGCCGCGTCGCCGCGGGCGAGCTGTCGGCGCTGACTGCCGTCTATCACAACCTGCTGCGGATCTGGGCCGAGACCTGAGCGGCGCCGGCTAGCCCTCGAAGAACTCCTTCACCTTCTCGTACCAGGACTTGCTGCGCGGGTGATGACGCGCGGCGTCCTGCTCGCTCAAGCCCGCGAACTCCTGCAGCAGCTCCTTCTGGCGGGTAGTCAGGTTGACCGGCGTTTCGACCGCCACGTGGCAGAAGAGGTCGCCCGGCGCGTGGCTGCGCACACCCTTGATGCCCTTGCCGCGAAGGCGGAACGTCTTGCCGCTCTGGGTTTCCGCGGGCACGCGGATGCGCGCGGAGCCGTCGAGCGTGGGGATGTCGATATCGCCGCCGAGAGCGGCCGTCGCGATCGAGATCGGCATCTCGCAATGCAGGTCGTCGTGGTCGCGCTGGAACACCGCGTGCGGCTTGATGTGGACCTGGACGTACAGGTCGCCGGCGGGCCCGCCATTCACGCCGGGCTCGCCCTCGCCCGAGAGGCGAACGCGGTCGCCTTCGTCCACGCCCGAGGGAATCTTCACCGAAAGCGTCTTCTGGTGCTTCACGCGCCCGGCGCCGGCGCAGGTCGGACAGGGACTCGGGTTGATCTTGCCCGCGCCATGGCATCGCGGGCAGGTCTGCGCGATCGAGAAGGGACCCTGCGAGATGCGCACCTGGCCGGCGCCGCGGCACGTCGGGCAGGTCTGGGGCTGGGTACCCGGCTTGGCGCCGCTGCCGTGGCATGTCTCGCAAGCCGCCAGCGTAGGAATGCGGATGCGGGACTCGAAGCCGTGCGCCGCCTGCTCCAGGGTGATTTCGAGGTTGTAGCGAAGGTCGGCTCCGCGAAAGACCGTCGAACGGCCGCCGCGCGCGCCGCCGAAGATGTCGCCGAAGATGTCGTTGAAGATATCGCCGAAGCCGCTAAAGCCGCCCGCGGCGCCGGCCGCGCCCATGCCGGCCTGCGGATCGACGCCGGCGTGGCCGTACTGGTCGTACGCGGCGCGCTTCTGCGGTTCGCTCAGGACCTCGTAGGCTTCCTTCGCTTCCTTGAAGTGCTCCTCGGCCTTCGGATTGTCCGGATTGCGGTCCGGGTGCCATTTCATGGCGAGCTTGCGGTACGCCTTGCGGATCGCCTCTTCGGAGGCGTCCCGGTTGACGCCCAGGATTTCGTAGTAGTCGCGCTTCGCCATCGGTCTCCCCCAAACGGCAAACCGGGCGGCGCGCGATTCGCGCGCCGCCCGGCGGCCGTCAGGCGTCGGTCGTGATCAGCCCGCCTTCTTGTCCTTCACCTCGGTGAACTCGGCGTCGACCACGTCGCCGTCCGCCTTCTTTTCCCCGGCCGCGCCCGATGCCGCGCCGCCTCCCGCATCCTGTGGCGCCTTCTGGCTCTCGGCGTACACCTTCTCGCCCAGCTTCTGCGCGGCCTTCGCCAGCGACTCGGCCTTGGCGTCGATCTCGGCCTTGGATTCGGACTTCAGCGCGCCTTCGGCGTCCTTGATCGCGGCCTCGATGCGCTCCTTCTCGCCGGCGTCGACTTTGTCGCCATGCTCGGCGAGCGACTTCTTCACCGTGTGCACCAGCGCCTCGCAGGCGTTGCGCGCGTTCACCAGCTCGAGCGTCTTGCGATCCTCCTCGGCGTGCGCCTCGGCGTCCTTCACCATGCGCTGGATCTCAGCCTCGTTCAGGCCCGAGCTCGCCTGGATCTTGATCTTGCTCTCCTTGCCGGTCGCCTTGTCCTTCGCCGACACGTGCAGGATCCCGTTCGCGTCGATGTCGAACGTGACCTCGATCTGCGGCATGCCGCGCGGCGCGGGCGGGATGTCGGCGAGGTTGAACTGCCCGAGGCTCTTGTTGCCCGAGGCCATGTCGCGCTCGCCCTGCAGCACGTGGATCGTGACCGCGGTCTGGTTGTCGTCCGCGGTGGAGAACACCTGCTGCGCCTTGGTCGGGATCGTGGTGTTCTTGTTGATCAGCTTGGTCATCACGCCGCCCAGCGTCTCGATGCCGAGCGACAGCGGCGTCACGTCGAGCAGCAGCACGTCCTTGACGTCGCCCTTGAGCACGCCCGCCTGGATCGCGGCGCCGATCGCCACCGCCTCGTCGGGATTGACGTCCTTGCGCGGCTCCTTGCCGAAGAACTCGCGCACCTTGTCGACGACCTTCGGCATGCGCGTCTGGCCGCCGACCAGGATCACGTCGGCGATGTCGCCGGCGCTGACGCCCGCGTCCTTGATCGCGGTGCGGCAGGGCTCGATCGTCTTCTGGATCAGCTCGTCCACCAGCGACTCGAACTTGGCGCGCGTGATCTTCATCGCGAGGTGCTTGGGCCCCGACGCGTCCGCCGTGATGTAGGGCAGGTTGACCTCGGTCTGCTGCGACGACGAGAGCTCGATCTTCGCCTTCTCCGCGGCGTCCTTCAGGCGCTGCAGCGCGAGCACGTCCTTCGACAGGTCGACGCCGGCGTCCTTCTTGAACTCGGTGACGATATGGTCGATCAGGCGCTGGTCGAAGTCCTCGCCGCCGAGGAACGTGTCGCCGTTGGTCGAGAGCACCTCGAACTGCTTCTCGCCGTCGACGTCGGCGATCTCGATGATCGAGATGTCGAACGTGCCGCCGCCGAGGTCGTAGACCGCGATCTTTCGATCCTTCTTCTCCTGCTTGTCCAGGCCGAACGCGAGCGCCGCCGCGGTGGGCTCGTTGATGATGCGCTTCACGTCGAGGCCCGCGATGCGACCGGCGTCCTTGGTCGCCTGCCGCTGCGAATCGTTGAAGTACGCGGGGACCGTGATGACGGCCTCGGTCACTTCCTCGCCGAGGTAGTCCTCGGCCGTCTTCTTCATCTTGCGCAGCACCTCGGCCGACACCTGCTGGGGCGCGAGCTTCTTGCCGCGCACCTCGACCCAGGCGTCGCCGTTGTCGGCCTTGACGATCCTGAACGGCATCAGGCCGATGTCCTTCTCGACCTCCTTCTCGCCGAATCGGCGGCCGATCAGGCGCTTGACCGCGTAGATCGTGTTCTTGGCGTTGGTGACGGCCTGGCGCTTGGCCGGCGCGCCGACCAGGATCTCCCCGTCCTCGCTGTAGGCGACGATAGAGGGGGTCGTCCGGGCGCCCTCCGAGTTCTCGATCACCTTGGGCTTGCCGCCCTCCATGATCGCGACGCAGGAGTTCGTGGTGCCCAGGTCGATGCCGATGATCTTAGCCATGAGGTATTCCTTCAGTTCGATTCCAAGTTACTGTCTGAGATGGGGTTTCCTGCCCCGTTTTCAACCGCCCGCGCCTTGGAGACGCTGACCAGCGCCGGCCGCACGACGCGGTCGTTCAACGCGTAGCCCTTCTGCAGGACGGCCAGCACCGTGTTGGGCGCCAGGTCCGACTCGAGGGCCGCCATGGCCTGGTGGCGGTGCGGATCGAAGCGTTGCCCGACGGCGGCGCCGACTTCGGTGACGCCCGCGCGCTCGAACGCCGCGAGCAGCTGGCGCCGGGTGAGCTCGATGCCCGAGCGCAAGGCCGCCGCGTCCGCGCTCGCCTGGTCCAGCGCCGCGTCGAGGCTGTCCATGACCGGCAGCAGGTCCTCGACCACGCGCTCGGCGCCGAACTTCCTCGCCTGCGCCACATCGGCCTGCGCGCGCTTGCGCGCGTTCTCGGCATCGGCCAGCGCGCGCAGCCGGGATTCGCGCTGCTCCTCCAGCTTGGCGAGGGCGTCGGCGAGCTGCGCCTCGACCGGCCCGGAAGCCGATGCTCCGTCGGGCGCCGAATCGGGGTGTGGAACTTTGTCAGCTTGCGGCTTGGGATCGGACATCGGGGAAAATTCGCCGTCTCAAAGGCCGATATATTGGGCGCGCGGCGCCGGCTTCAAGCTCGAGTTCGGCGATTTTCTGCCGATTCCATCTGAGGTTTTGATGGAATAGAAAGAGGAGGTATGATTCCACATTAACTGGGCGCGATAAGAGCCTGAGAAAAAAAGGCTAAGCGTGCTTTGCATGGGAGAGCCGGGGAGGGGGAAGATTTTCGTGAGCGACGCAGCGCCCAGGGCCGTCAAGGTTCTGGTCATCGACGACAGCAATACCATCCGGCGAAGCGCGGAAATCTTCCTGCGCGACGCCGGATTCGAGGTCATCCTCGCCGAGGACGGCTTCGACGCGCTCGCCAAGATCAGCGACCACCAGCCGAAGGTCATCTTCGTCGACATCATGATGCCGCGCCTCGACGGCTACCAGACCTGCGCGCTGATCAAGCAGAACCCGCGGCTGAAATCGACGCCGGTGATCATGCTGTCGAGCAAGGACGGCGTGTTCGACCGCGCGCGAGGCCGGCTAGCGGGATCCGACCGCTACCTGACCAAGCCGTTCACGAAGGAAGCGTTGATCGACACGGTCAACGAGTACGTGAAGCCGCCAACGCCGGCGTCCTGAACCCAGCCCGAGAGACCGCACCATGCCCATCAAGAACATCCTCGTCGTCGACGACTCGCCCACCGACCGGCAGTACCTGTCCGACCTGCTGGCCAAGAGCGGCTACCTGGTGTCCACGGCCGACAGCGCCGAAGAGGCGCTGCAGAAGATCCGCCAGCATCGCCCCGACCTCGTGCTGATGGACGTCGTGATGCCCGGCCAGAACGGCTACCAGGCGACCCGCACGCTGAGCAAGGACAACGCGACCAAGGACATCCCGGTCATCATCTGCACGACCAAGGGCCAGGAAACGGACCGGGTCTGGGGCCTGCGCCAGGGCGCGCGCGACTACGTCGTCAAGCCGGTCAACCAGGCCGAGCTCCTGGCCAAGATCGCGGCGCTCGGCTGATGGCGGCGCGCACCACCCTTCGCGATTACCAGCGCGAGCTGGCCGCCCGGCTGCAAAGCCCGGGCGCCGGGCGCGTCGTCTCCAAGCTCGGGCTGCAGGTGGGCGGCGAGCGCTGGCTGGTCGACCTCACCGACGCCGGCGAGGTCATCCCGGTGCCGCCGATCACGCCGGTCCCGCTGACGCGGCCCTGGTTCCGCGGGGTGGCCAACATCCGGGGCAACCTCGTGAGCGTGGTCGACCTGCCCGCGTTCCTCGGCGGCGCCGCGTCCGTGGTCGGCGAGCAGTCGCGACTGCTGCTGCTCTCCGAGCGCTATCGGCTGGGCAGCGCGCTGCTGGTGGATCGCTCGCTCGGGCTGCGCCACCCCGACACGCTGCACCGGCGCGACGCGGGCGCGGCGCGTCCGCCCTGGGTGCGGACGGACTACGAGGACGCGCAGGGCGCTGCGTGGCGCGAGCTCGACGTGGCGCAGCTCGCGCAGGACCCCGAGTTTCTCGGCGTCGGCGCATGAGCGGGCGCGCGCACTTCATGGAGGACGGCATGACACGAAGCATGATTCGAGCGATCCTGTTGGCTGCGTCGCTGGCGCTTGCAGGACCGGCCCGGGCGGAAAACGGCGTCACCAACGACCGGATCCTGATGGGGGAGGCGGCGGTCTTTTCCGGCCCGGCCGCGCAGCTCGGCATCCAGGTGCGCAACGGCATCCTCGCGTACTTCGACTACGTCAATTCGCAGGGCGGCGTCTACGGGCGCAAGCTCGAGCTGGTGACCGAGGACGACGGCTACGAGTCCTCGCGCGCGCCGGCGGCGAGCCGCAAGCTGATCGAGGAGCACAAGGTTTTCGCGCTCATCGGCTACGTCGGCACGCCCACGGGCATCGCGCACCTGCCGGTCGTGACCCAGGCCAAGGTGCCGCTCGTGGGCATGTTCACGGGCGCCGAAGCGCTGCGCGTCCCGTTCAACCGCTACGTGTTCCACACGCGCGCCAGCTACTACGACGAGACCGACAAGATCGTCGAGCAGGTGGTTTCGATCGGTGGCAAGAAGATCGCCGTCTTCTACCAGAACGACGCCTACGGCCAGGCCGGCCTCAAGGGCGTCGAGATCGCGATGCAGAAGCGCGGGCTGAAGATCGTGGCCACCGGCACCGTGGAGCGCAACACCGTCAAGGTGGCGGACGCGGTCCAGCGCATCAACGCGGCGAAGCCGGACGCGGTCGTGATGATCAGCGCCTACACGTCGTGCGCCGAGTTCATCCGCGAGATGCACAAGGCCGGCAGCACGGCGACCTTCTACAACGTGTCGTTCGTCGGCAGCAAGGCGCTGTCGGACGCGCTCGGCGACGAAGGCACCGGCGTCGCGATCTCGCAGGTGGTGCCGTTCCCGTGGGGGCGCGCGGTGCCGATCGTGAAGGAATACCAGGAGCTCGCGAAGCGGGCCGGCCACACGGACTACAACTTCAGCGCGATGGAAGGGTTCCTGATGGCCAAGGTGGCCGTGGAGGGATTGAGGCGCGCGGGGCACAACCTCACGCGCGAGAGCTACATCGCGGGGCTGGAGAAGATGCAGAACGTCGATCTGGGCGGGTTCTACATCAATTACTCGCCCACCACTCACCTGGGCTCGAGATTCGTCGACCTGACGATCATCAGCCACGGCGGCAAGTTCTTGCGATAAGGGGATGGCCATGGCATTCAAGCTCGGCGCGCTGAAACTTCCCTTCCTCGGGCGCGGCGGCGGGGCGTCCGGACCGGCCGCTGCGGCCCCGCCGGCGGCCGCGGGCGGCCTGCCGCTGATCGGGCGCCTGCCCATTGCGCGCCAGCTGCAGGTCCTGATCGCGGCGCTGATCGTGGTGCTGGCGGCGATCGCGGCCGTCGTCGTGTACGACACCCGGCAGGCGACCTTCGGCACGATCTACATCGCCAGCGTGGGCAAGCTGCAGACGCTGTCGCAACGCCTCGCCAAGGCGGCGCAGCAAGCCTCGCAGGGAAACACCGACGCCTTCAAGCAGCTGCGCGGCAGCCGCGACGAGTTCGTCTCGCTGATCAAGCTGCTCGCCTTCGGCGGCGACAGCGCGGGAGTCAATGTCCCGCCGACGCCGGCGGCCGTGCAGCCGCTGCTCAACGGCCTCGACCGCGAGTGGGGAGCGACCGAGCGCAACGCGGCGCTGGTGCTCGACGAGGAAAAGAACCTGGTGGCGCTCGGCAGCGCGGTGCGCGCGATCAACGCCAACAACCCGGCGCTGCAGGAGCTCACCGACGAGATCGCGGCGTTGAGCGTGCAGACGCACGGCTCCGACCGGCAGAATGCGATCACCTCGCAGCTGAGGATGCTGACGCAGCGCATGGCGAAGAACGCCAACACCATGCTGGCCGAGAACGTCGTCGACCCGGAAGTCGCGTTCCTGCTCGGCAAGGACACCAATACGTTCCGCGACACCGTGCGCGGGCTGCTGCAGGGCGACGACGTGCTGCGCATCTCGCGCGTCTCGGATGCGGAGATGCGCGGCAAGCTGGGCGAGCTGCAGACCGCCTTCGGCGAGTACCAGCGCGCCGTCAGCAACATCCTCGGCAACCAGGCGCGCCTGGTCGGCGCCAAGCGCGCGGCGTTCGAGATCTTCAACGACAGCGAGCACCTGCTGCAGTCGGTGGAGCGCCTGACACAGGCCTACGAGGACGAGCTGGGCGCGCGCCGCCTGGACTACGTCGCGATGGCGGTGCTGGGCTTCGTCGCGCTGCTGGTGCTGCTGATGATCGGCCGCGTCTACATCGACGACAGCCGCCGGCGGGCGGAGGAAAGCGAGCGCGTGAACGCCGCGAACCAGCAGGCGATCCTGCGGCTGCTCAACGAGATCAGCAGCCTGGCCGACGGCGACCTGACCTCGCGCGCGCAGGTGACCGAGGAGATCACGGGCGCGATCGCCGACTCGATCAACTTCACGATCGACGAGCTGCGACGCCTGGTCGCGGGCATCACGACCGCGGCGCAGCAGGTGACGAGCGCGACCACCGAAGCGCAGGCCACGGCCACGCAACTGCTCGACGCCGCGCAGAAGCAGGCGGTCGAGATCCAGGGCACGGGGCAGTCGGTGACCCAGATGGCGGTGTCGATGACCGACGTGTCCAGGAGCGCCACCGAGTCGGCGCGCGTGGCGCTGACCTCGCTGACCGCCGCGGAGAAGGGCGCGCTGGCGGTGCAGAACGCGATCCGTGGCATGAACGACATCCGCGAGCAGATCCAGGAGACCTCCAAGCGCATCAAGCGCCTGGGCGAGTCCTCGCAGGAGATCGGCGAGATCGTGCAGCTGATCTCGGACATCACGGAGCAGACCAACGTGCTCGCGCTGAACGCGGCGATCCAGGCCGCCTCGGCCGGCGAGGCCGGGCGCGGATTCACGGTCGTCGCCGAAGAGGTCCAGCGGCTGGCCGAGCGCTCGGCGGAAGCGACCAAGCACATCGGCGCGATCGTGAAGTCGATCCAGCGCGACACGCAGGACGCGGTGGAGGCGATGGAGCGCAGCACGCGCGGCGTGGTCGACGGCACGAAGACCGCGGACGAGGCGGGCCACGCGCTGCGCGAGATCGAGCAGGTGTCCAACCAGCTCGCCGCGCTGATCGGGTCGATCTCGCAGGCCACCGACCAGCAGTCGGCCTCGGCCACGCGCGCGGCTGCGGCGATGAACGAAATTCTCGCCATCACGCAGATGACGACCGACGGCACGCGGCGGACCGCGGCCTCGGCCGCGCGCCTGACCTCGCTCGCAAACGAGCTGAGGGCTTCCGTGTCGGGCTTCAAGCTGGCCTGAGGGGCCGATGGGCAGCGCCAACGCCACCATCCTGTCGTGGATCACCGCCGAGGTGGACCAGGCGCTGGCGCGCGTGCGCGAGGACATCGCCAAGTTCGCGGCCGAGCCCGACGACACCGCGTCGCTGCGTCCCTGCCCGGAGCATCTGCACCAGGTGAGCGGGGCACTGCGCATGGTGGGCCTCGCCGGCGCGACGCGGTTCTGCGAGGCGATCGAGGGCGCCTTCGGGCGCCTGACCGACGCGCGCACCGCGGTTGCATCGGTCGCGCGGGTCGATCGCGCCGTGCTCGCGCTGAAGGAATTCGTCGACGGCCTCGAGCGCGGCCAGGCCAACGTTCCGCTGCGGCTGTTCCCCGCCTACCGCGAGCTGTGCGAGCTCCAGGATCTGGCCGCGCCGTCCGAGCGCGACCTGTTCTTCCCCGATCTGATGATTCCCGCGCCCGACCACCCGGCGCCGCGCGTGCTGGCGGCCGGCGAGCGCGGACCCTACCTCGCCTCGCTGCGCGCCCAGTTCCAGCGCGGGCTGCTCGGGCTGCTGCGCGGGCAGGGCGGGCTGAAGGAAATGCGCCAGGCCGTCGACGGCCTGCACCAGATCGCGGCGCAGCTGCCCGAGCCGCAGGGCCTGTGGTGGGCGGCAGGCGCGCTGGTCGACGCGCTGGGCGACCCGGCCGAGGGCGACTGGCTCGCGCGCGCGAAAGCGCTGTGCAACAAGATCGACTTCCAGATCCGCGACCTCGCTGCGGGCGGCGACGCGGTCAACGAGACGCTGATGCGGGAGATCCTGTACGCGGTCGCGAAGGCGAGGCCGGCGTCGCCGCGCATTCGCGAGGTGAGGCAGCTCTACCTGCTCGACGCGCTGTTCCCCGGCGCGCTCGCGAACGCGGTCATGGAGTACGACCTCGACTGGCTGCAGCCGGCGCTCGCGGACCTGCGCTCGCGGCTCGAGGCGCTCAAGGGCATGTGGGTGCAGTACATCGGCGGCGAGGCGAAGAGCGCCGCGCGGTTCCGCGACCAGGTGGCTTCGTTCAAGGCCAAGGCGGCCGAGCTGGGCAACCCGCACCTGGTGAAGCTGCTCGACGCAATCGCGCTGGTTTCGACGCGCCTGCCGGACCCCTATCCTCCCCAGCAGCAGCTGCTCGTGATCGAGATGGCCTCGGCGTTCCTGCTGGCCGAGAGCATCGTCGAGAACTTCACCGACCCGGCGGCCGACCTCGAGCAGCAGATCGGCATCATGGGCGGGTGGCTCCTCGACGCGGCCAAGGGCCGCTCGACGGGCGAGCCGCCGCCGGGGCTGCGCGCCGACCTGAGCGAGCGCATCGGCGCCATCCATCTGCGCGCGACCGTGGCCCGGGAGATCGACGCCAACCTGCGCCACGTCGAGCGGGTGCTCGATGCCTTCGCGCGCGATCCCGGCAAGCGCGACGCGCTGGGCGGGCTCGCGCCCGAGCTGCGCCAGATCCACGGCGCGCTCAACGTGCTCGGCTTCACGCGCGCGGCCGACATCCTGCCGATCTGCGAGCGGCTGATCGCCGCCTGCGCCGAACCCGCGCACGACGACCTCGACGGCCACGACATGGACTGGATCGCCGAGGGCCTGTCCAGCGTGGGCTTCTTCCTCGACCCCTGCCTGCAGGGCCGCGATCCGGCGGACGAGGCGGTCGAGCTGTTCTTCCGCCGCTACGACAAGGCGCATGCGCCGGCCGAGGCGCGGGCGCTCGATTCCACGGTGGTGCTGCCCGGCCCGGCGCTCAAGAGCGGCGCGCCGCCCGCGCCGCCGCCGGACGCCGCGCAGATCGCGGCCGCCGCGGCCGCCGCGCTGGAGCCCTCGGGATCGCTCGCGCCGCAGGCCGGCCCCGCGGCACCGCCGCGACCCGAGGTCAACCCGGAGCTGCTGGCGATCTACCTCGAGGAGGCGGGCGAGGTCCTTGCGGCGGTGGGCGGCGCGCTGCCGCTATGCCGCACGCAGCCGCAGAACCGCGAGGCGCTGACCGTCATCCGGCGCGGGTTCCACACGCTGAAGGGCAGCGGCCGCATGGTCGGGCTGATGGACCTGGGCGAGGTGGGCTGGGAGATCGAGCAGGTGATGAACCTGTGGCTCGAGCGCCAGCTTCCCGCCACGCCGGCCCTGCTCGAACTGATCGAGACCGCCAGCGCTGCCTTCGCGGGCTGGGTCGAGGAGCTGCGCACGGGCCACCTGATGGGCGAAATCGACGCGGCGACGATCGTGGCGCGGGCACGCGCGCTCAAGGCGGCGCCGGATCTCGCGCCGGAGCGCGAAGTCGCGCCGGCGGCGGAACCGGCCGCGCCGGCCGTCGCCGAGTCCGCGGTGACGCCGAAGGCGCCGCCCGCCCCGGTTGTCGAGGAGCCGGTGCTCGACTTCATTCTCGCGCCGGCCGCCGAGGCGCGGCCCGCCGGGGCGCCCGAAGCGGAGCCGCGGGCGCCCGAGGGCGCCGACGAGATCGAGATCGAGGGCCGCCGGCTGCCGCGCAGCCTGTTCGATATCTACATGCGCGAGGCCGCGCAGCACGCGGCCACGCTCGAGGCGCTGTGCGCCGAGTGGCGCCGCAGCGTCGGCAACGAGGCGCCGCACGAGTTCGTGCGGGCCGCGCACACGCTGGCGAGCAGCTCGCGCACCACCGGATTCGAGCAGGTGGCGCTGCTGGCCGAGGCGCTCGAGCAGTGGATGCCGCTCGCGCGCCAGACCGCGGCCGCCGACGCCGGAATGATCCAGGTCGCCGTCGCCAACCTGCGGGCCATGGCCGAGGCGCTGGCACGGCGCGAATCGCCGCCCGGCGCCCCGGTGCTCGTTCAGGGCCTGCACGAGCTCGTGGCGCGCCTGCGCGCGCCCGCGCCGGTGCCCGCGGCCGCCGAGCCGGCGCCGCGCGCCGCGCCGGACGCGGAGAGCGGCGGCGGGCGCGAGAAGCGCGTCATGCGCGACGACATCGACCCGCAGCTGCTGCCGATCTTCCTCGAGGAAGCGCAGCAGCTGCTGCCGCAGATCGGCAGCGACCTGCGGGACTGGAAGGCGAGCCCGCGCGACGCCCGCGTTCTGCAGTCGCTGCAGCGCGCGCTGCATACGCTGAAGGGCAGCGCGCGCATGGCGGGCGCGATCCGCCTGGGCGAGCTCACGCACCTGATGGAGAGCAGGATCGAGGCCGCGACCGAGCAGGGGCCGGTCGGCGCGGGGCTGTTCGTCGAGCTCGAGGAGAAGATGGACCGCCTCAGCCTCGACATCGAGCGCATGGCGGCCGGCCCGGAAGCGCCGGCGGCGCCGGCCGCGGAGGCGCCCGAAGGGGAGGGCGCGCGCGCCGAGGCGCCGCTGCCGAGCCCCGCCGCGATGCTGCGGATCAACGCCGACACCCTCGACAAGCTGATCAACGAGTCCGGCGAGGTCAGCATCGCGCGCTCGCGCGTGGAGGGCGAGCTGCGCGCGGTCAAGCAGTCGATCGGCGACCTGGCCGAGAGCATCTCGCGCCTGCGCGCGCAGCTGCGCGAGGTCGAGATCCAGGCCGACAGCCAGATGCAGTCGCGCCTGTCCGAGCTCGAGGAGCGCGACCAGTCGTTCGACCCGCTCGAGTTCGACCGCTACACGCGGCTGCAGGAGCTGACGCGCCTGATGGCGGAGAGCCTGCACGACGCGGCGTCGATCCAGCAGGGGCTGGTCAAGAACGTGGGCGAGACCGACGCCGCGCTGTCGCAGCAGGCGCGCACCAGCCGCGACGTGCAGCAGGAGCTGATGCGCATGCGCGCGGTGCCGTTCTCGATCGTCGACGAGCGGCTGCACCGCATCGTGCGCCAGACCACGCGCGAGCTCGGCAAGCAGGCGACGCTCGAGATCCGCGGCAGCCAGGTCGAGCTCGACCGCAGCGTGCTCGAGCGCATCGGCGCGCCGCTCGAGCACATGCTGCGCAACTCGCTCGCGCACGGGCTGGAAGCCCCCGCGGCGCGCGCGGCCGCGGGCAAGCCCGAGGCTGGCCGCATCGAGGTGTCGCTGCGCCAGGAGAGCAACGAGATCGTGCTCACGGTCGCCGACGACGGCGCCGGCATCGATCTCGAGCGGCTGCGCATCCGGGCCGAGGAGCGCGGGCTGCTCGCACCGGGCGCGGTGCTCGGCGAGGCCGAGCTGATCCAGCTGATCTTCGTTTCGGGCCTGTCGACGGCGGCGACCGTGACCGAGCTCGCCGGCCGCGGCATCGGCATGGACGTGGTGCGCAACGAGATCACCGCGATCGGCGGGCGCATCGAGGTGCACAGCGCGCGGGGGCAGGGAACCACGTTCACGATCTACCTTCCGCTCACGCTCGCGGTCACGCAGGCGGTGCTGGTGCGCGCCGGCGGCAGCACGCTCGCGGTGCCCTCGGCGATGGTCGAGCAGGTCCTGCGGCTGCGCCCCGAGGCGCTGGCCGCCTACTACCAGGCGGGGACGGTCGAGTTCCAGGGGCGCAGCTACCCGTTGCACGGCCTGTCGGCGCTGATCGGCGCCGCCGCGGCCCCGGCGGCCCCGGGCAACCCGTCGGTGCTGCTGCTGCGCAGCGGCACGCAGCGCGTGGCGGCGCACGTCGACGAGCTCGTCGCCAACCAGGAAATCGTGGTGAAGAGCGTGGGGCCGCAGCTGGCGCGCGTCACCGGCGTCGCGGGCGCGACGGTGCTCGCCGACGGCGCGATCGTGCTGATCGTCAATCCGGTCGCGCTCGCGCAGCGCTCGCGCGCCGCGGCCGAGCGCACGACGGCGCCCGCGGCGAGCGCGCCGCCGGCGGTCGCGCCGCTGATCCTGGTCGTCGACGACTCGCTCACGGTGCGCAAGATCACGAGCCGGCTGCTCGAGCGCGAGGGCTACCAGGTGGCCACGGCCAAGGACGGGCTGGACGCGCTCGAGCAGATGAAGGACGCGCTGCCGGCCGTGATGCTGGTCGACATCGAGATGCCGCGAATGGACGGCTTCGACCTCGCGCGCCACGTTCGCGCCGACCCGGGCACGCGCCACATTCCAATCATCATGATTTCGTCGCGGACGGCGGACAAGCACCGCAGCCAGGCCAGGCAGCTGGGCGTCAACGTGTTCCTCGGCAAGCCGTATCCGGAAGCCGAGCTGCTGCAGCACATCGCGGACTACGTCGCCGCCGGCAACGATGCAGCCATCGCAGCCTAGCGCGCGCGCCGGCGCGTCGGCGTTCCAGGCGCAGGTGCAGCTCGGCAAGTACCCGATCCTGCGCGAGATCGGGCGGGGAGCGACGAGCCACGTCTACCTCGCGCGCGACCCCTTCGGCGACCGCGACGTGGCGATCAAGGTCTTCCTGTTCGACCAGCACGCGGACCCGCAGACCGAGCGCATGATGCACAAGGCCTTCCTTGCCGAAGCCTCGCTCGCCGGCAAGCTCAACCACCCGCACATCGTCGACATCCTGGACGCCGTGGCCGAGCCCGACCACAGCTACCTGGTGATGGAGTACGTCGCCGGCACCGCGCTCGACGCGCACGCGGACGTCTCGACGCTGCTGCCGCTCGGCAAGGTCATCGAGATCATCTTCAAGTGCATCCGCGCGCTCGAGTACGCGTTCCAGCACGGCGTGATCCACCGCGACATCAAGCCCGCCAACATCCTGCTGTCGGCCTCGGGCGAGACCAAGGTCAGCGATTTCGGCGCCTCGTTCCAGCAGCGCCTCGGGCAGGAGACGACGCAGATCACCGGCGTCGGATCGCCGGCCTATATGTCGCCCGAGCAGGTGCGCATGGAGCCGCTGACGCACCAGACCGACATCTACTCGCTCGGCGTCACCATGTACCGGCTGCTGACCGGCCGGCTGCCGTACCAGGCGACCACGCAGGCGGCGCTGACCTACGCCATCCTGAATACCGTGCCGGTGCGCCCGTCGATGCTGCGCCCGGAGCTGCCCGCGGTGCTGGACAAGGTGGTGATGAACGCGATCCACAAGGATCCGGCCCAGCGCTACCGCTCGTGGCTCGACTTCGGCAAGGACCTCAGCCAGGCCTTCGGCGCGCTGCGCGTCGTCGGCGACACGCTGTCGGACTCCGCGAAGTTCAACGAGCTGCGCCAGATGGGCTTCTTCGAGGGCTTCGGCGACGTCGCGCTGTGGGAGGTCGTTCGCATCGGCGCGTGGAAGAAGATTCCCGCCGGCAGCGTGATCATCCGCGAGGGCGACCACGGCGACAGCTTCTACCTGCTGATCGGCGGCGAGGTCAATGTGACGCTCTCGGGCAAGCACCTGAACACGATCAAGCCGGGCGGCTGCTTCGGCGAGATCCTCTACTTCACCGAGCGCGCCGAGCGGCGCACGACCACGATTACGGCGCTGACCGACATCACGGTGATCGAGATCAGGGCGGATGCGCTGCGCGCTGCCACCGACGCCTGCCAGGTCGGCATGAACAAGGCGTTCATGCGCGTCCTGATCGAGCGGCTGATGCAGGCCAACCTGCAGATCGCGGCTCGCGGATGAACCGCGCGACGCGAAGCGTCGCGCTCGCGCTGCTGGCGTTGTCGCTGCCGGCGGTAGCGGAAGAGAACGCGGTCGAGCGCGGCCTGGACAAGGCCGGCCGCGCGATCGAGCGCGGCGCGAAGGCGACCG
>Ga0335085_10006876_pt1 | contig 17845 bp, 15 predicted proteins | sample Lox_Sample_45_FD_206712 | JGI IMG/M metagenome (GOLD analysis project Ga0335085, IMG submission 206712) | Soil microbial communities from Loxahatchee National Wildlife Refuge, Florida, United States - Lox_Sample_4.5 | ecosystem: Environmental > Terrestrial > Soil > Wetlands | place: USA...
GATGCTCCCTGTCGCATTGCTGCTCCTCTTGCAGGCCACCCCCACGCCTCCGGACACGACGCCTTCGGACTCCGGCGATCCCCCCGGCCGGGTCGCGCGGCTCTCGCTGCTGGAGGGCAGCGTGTCGTTCCAGCCCTCGGGGGCCACCGGGGCGAGCTCCTGGAGCGATGCGGCGATCAACTACGTGCTCACCTCGGGGGATCGGCTGTACGCCGACCAGGGAGGCCGCGCTGAGCTCGAGGTCGGGGATTGCACCCTGCGGTTGAACGGTATCGCCGATCTGACCGTCTCCACGCTCACCGACGACTTCCTCCAGGTGAGCCTCGCGCAGGGCACGCTGCGGGTGAGCGTGTACGATCTCTCGAACGGCGACTCCCTCGAGGTGGACACGCCGAACGGCGTCGTGCTGCTGCGCGACCCGGGCGCCTACCGCATCGACGCCTCGGAGACCGGCGGCACGACCACCGTCTCAGTAGAACGCGGTCTCGCCGACGTCGTCACGGGCACGACGGTCCAGGCCCTGCACGGGGGAAACGCCCTGCAGCTGGCGGGGACGGGGACGATCCAGGTGACGAGCGTGCCGCTCCCGGAGCCCGACGACTTCGATCGCTGGAGCGCGTTGCGTGACCGGCCGCTCGCCTCCTCGGTGTCGGCGCAGTACGTGGGGCGCGAGGTTCCCGGGTATGACGATCTGGATCGGTCCGGTCGGTGGGACACCGACGCGGATTACGGACCGGTCTGGTACCCCACGATCGTCGCCGTCGGCTGGGCGCCCTATCGCTACGGCCACTGGGCGTGGATCGATCCCTGGGGATGGACCTGGGTGGACGACGCGTCCTGGGGCTTCGTGCCGTTCCACTACGGACGGTGGGTCTACCTGCATGCGCGCTGGGGCTGGATACCGGGCTACCCCGTACGCCATCCCTGCTACGCGCCGGCGTTGGTGGTATTCGTGCGCATTCGCGCGGGCGCCGTACAGGGGTGGTTCCCCCTCGGCCCACGCGAAGCGTTTCACCCCTGGTATCACCACGGGCCGCAGTATCGCGAACGCGTGAATCCCGGGATCACGCCGGTGCCGATCCGCGACGTGCACTATGCCAACCGCCCACAGCTCACGGCCGTGCCGATCAGCTCATTCCAGCGTGGGGAACCGGTGGCGCGTCGCGCGGTGCAGGTGACGAGCGACGAGGCCAACCAGTCGCAGCTGGTGGCCCATCCCCGCGTGTCGCCGCACCCCCAGGCCGCGGCCGGTGGGCGGCCGGCGCCGCGGCCCCCCGCGACACCCCGGCCCGCCCGGCCCGTGATTCAGGTCGCGCCCTGGGAGCGGCCCGTGCAAACTGTGCAACCTGCACCACAGCGACCGGCGCCGTCGCCCGCTCCGGTCAAGCCGAGCCGGCCCGAGCCCCGGCGCGTGATCGCGCGCAATCCCCCGGCGCCGCAGGCGCTGCCCTTCAAGACCCGGGAGCGCGGGATGCAGTCCGATCCGGGGCGGCCGCTCGAGCCGCAGCAGCGGCAAAATCTCCGGATGGGGAAGCCGGCCGGCCAGCACCGCGATCCGGAGGATCCGGCGCACGAGCGACCGAAGCCCAAGCAACATTAGGACCGCTCTGGATCAGGATAGCCCCGACTCCGGCGGCAACGACGCGATGTCCATCGCCCGCTTGGCGGCCGCCCGGTAGAACTCCGCGCGGTCCTCGACCGGCGCATCCTCCGGGCTCATCGGCTCCAGCGCCTGTCCCACCTCGCGGAGCCGCCGCTCGAACTCAGGGGCCAGCGCGTCGACCGGATTGTCGGTCACCTGTACAAACACGAGTTGCCCTGAAACCAGCTGGCGCACCCGGGAGAACAGCGCGGCGTCGTTCAACACCGCGGCGGGGATGACGCGGAGATGCCCCCCGGAGAGGAACAGCCCCCACGCCGGTGCCGGGATCCGCGTATCCAGGTCGTTCGACACGGCTTCGCCCCTCCCTGCGCCGTGCGCGAACGCCTCGGCCGCCTCGAACGTCCGCTCCACCGTCACCCCCCCCGCCACGACCTGCAACGCCACCGCCAGCTCACAGATCGCGTCGAGCACCTCCGCCACCTCGCCGGCGACCACCGGCACGACGAGATAGGACAGCAACGGCGCCGCTCCCTGCAACCCCGACCGTCCGCTCAACCGCCCGGCGTGGATCTGCGCCACCGCCTGCTCGGCGCCGTTGCGCCCGCTGTCGAGCAGCACCGTCTCGTTGTCGACCCGCGCCAGATACGCCTCGAGCATCCGCGCGTCGAGCCGGGTGAACCCCATCCGGCCGCCGAGCCGCGTGGCCGAAACCCGCGTCAACACGTGAAAGCAGGGACGCGTCAGCGCCGTCGCGATCGCCTCCACCGCGAGCCCCGAAGTGCCCGGCGTAAAGGCGTGATGCATCCGGGCGGCGAGGAACGGCCCGGGCGCGTTCCCGGGGCCGTAAGTGCTTGTGACAGAGGCTGAAAGAGAGTTTTCCACCCAGCTACTATTGGAAACCGGAGGGGCTTGGGGTACTCGGGTTCCTACTAGGGGGGCGAAGGCTCTGTCCCGGCGAGACTTGCGAGTATGGCGAACCGCAGCAGCCCCGACTCGGTGGTGATCCCGAGCACCTTGCGGATCCGCAGCCGGTGGAACTCGACCGTGCGGGGACTCAACCCCAGGATCTCCGCCGCCTCCGTGGCCGTCCGCCCTTCCGCCGTCAGTCGCAGAATCTCCTGCTGCCGGGGGGTCAGGCGATCGAGTAGCGAGCTCGAGAGGCTCGGGTCCCCCCGCACGCGCTGGCGGCCTACCCGGGAGGAGAGGTACCGTCCCCCGCTCATCGCGACGCTGATCGCCATCCGGAGCTCGTCCGCCGGCGCCTCCTTGGGAATGAACCCCGCCGCCCCGCTCTGCATCGCGCTGTCGGCGAACGCCTGGTCGACGTGCATCGTGACGATGATGGTCCGCATCATGGGGAACTGTTCGTTCAGCGTGCGCAACAGCTGCAACCCGCTGCGGTGCGGCATCGACACGTCGAGGAGCAGCACGTCGGGGCGGTGCCGCGCCACCGCGTCCACCACCTCCCGCGCGTCGTGCACCAGCGCCACCACGTCGCAGCTGTCGGTGAGCAGCGCGCGCAGCCCCTGGGCGACGATCGGATGATCGTCGACGATGATGACGCGGGGGCGCTCCGCGCTCATGCGGGGGGCAGGTGCAGCCGGACCGTCGTCCCGACTCCCGGTCTGGACGCGATCGTGACCACGCCTCCAGCGGCCCGTGCCCGCTCCGCCATGGAGATCAATCCTAGTCCGCCGCGCCGCTCCGCCGCCGTGTGATCGAACCCGACTCCGTCATCCTCGATCGTCACGTCCAGGCCCCCATCCTGCAACTGGAGCATCACCCGCGCGCTGCGCGCCCGCGAGTGCTTGGCGAGGTTGTTCAACGCCTCCTGCACCACGCGATAGGCCACGAGCGAGCGGTCCGCTCCCGGCTCGATCGCTCTCGCGGTGCCGTCCGCGACGCTGATCGCGATCCCCGACGAGCGGCTCACGTCGGCGGCCAGGCGCTCGAGCGAGGGGAAGAAATCGTGCTCCAGATGGGGAGGATGCAGCCGGTAAGCGAGCCGCCGCAGCACCACCGACAGGTCTTCGATTTCGACGCGCAGCGCCTCGGCCTGGCCATCGGCGGGACGCCCCTTCCATGCGTCGACCTCGTGCAGCAGCATCGCGATCCGCTGCAGCGCGTCGTCGTGGACTTCGCGCGCCACCCAGGCCCGCTCTTCTTCCTGGGCGCGCATCAGGCCGACGGCGTGGTTGCGGTGCAGGGCGACGAAGCGCCGCTGATAGATGGCGAGCGCCGCGCCCAGGGCCAGGAGGATGACGGTGAGCGCGAGCCCCGCGCTCAGGAACGCCCACCAGATCGAGGCAGGGGATTGGGGCGTAGGAGGATGCCTCGCGTGATCAGGAGAAAGGCCAAGATATCGGTCCAGGCCTTGGCAATGTAAGCGTCGGCCACCCAATCGGGACGGGAAGTGATGAACGCCTGGGCGAAGGGGCGAATGGCGACCGCGGTGCCGTAGGTGAGCGACATCCCCAGCCCGATCCAGAACCAGTCCTCGCGCGTCACTAGCTGCTCGCTGGTGAAGGTGCGATAGAGGAGTGTTTGCACCGCCGCGATCAGAAGCACCAGGGAGTAGAGGGGCACCACGACATCGTCAAATGCCGCCGCCCGCCCCGGCATCAGCAAGGCCGCCGCCGTCACGAGCAGCAGGACCGGGATCACGATCCGGTACACGATGCGCAGCAGCTCGTTCGATTGCCACAGGGAGAATGCCCACAGCGCGATGCAGCTCTCGAGCGGGAAGGTCGGATACTGGTACCACAGGTTCCGGCCGCGCACGTGCGCGATCGTCAGCGATATGGCGTCGTCCAGCAGCAGCAGGAGACACCAGACGACAATGAGCCGGGCCGGGGTCGACAAACGCCGACCCCGGCGCAGAGCGGCTGCGCAGACCGGTAGCGCCTGGCTCAAAGTTGCTGCGTGGAGCACTACCGGGATCTGCGTTTCCATTCAACTTCAGGTTGCTGAGCGCAGCGACGGGCCGATCGGGCAGAACGGCGGACAGGGGTAATGCTGCTCCATGACCACGCCCTGGATCAGCTCTTCTCCGTGCTCATCAACTCCGACCAGCACCAGCGCCGGCCGGCCATCCGCGTGCATGCCGTAGTAGATGCGGATACCGACGCACCCGGGCTGGGCCAGAAGCCGATCCAGCGGCTCCCGCTTGAACGCCCCGCCGTTTTCCATCACGGCCCGGCGCCGCCGGGCGATTAGCTCGCGGCCGTAGGCGAGGTCGATATCGTGCTGCCCCTCCGGCCAGGTGCGGTCATGATTCTCGATGTGCTTGGGCTGCCGGGCGACCGTGGCGCGTGCTTCGGTGGTGGAAATCGTCTGCTCCTCGTGTGACCAGCTCATGGTACCCCCGCGAAGTAGGTGAACATCCGAGTTGCGACCCGCGGAAGTGTGCCTTCGTAATGACACTAGGGACACTAGTAGCTCTACTAGGGCCTGGAAGTTAGCCCCAAATCACGGGAAAACCGCACGCCTGGGGGGAATCTGCCGCGGTGGGGAGGCTCGGCACACTCCGGCATCAAGAACGCGAGACGGAGTATTCTGCTGCTAGCCCGTGAGCGCTTACGGGTTCGTGGACGCGGTAGCCACGGAATCCGTGTCCGCGACGAACCGCCCGCCTCCTACCCGCAACGCGTTCGGCGACCGCACGACGATTTCAGCCGGCCCGGTCGACACATCGATGCGGCCGGCGGCACAGACCCGCGCCCACAGGTAGGTCAACTCCGGCGGATGGGGGAAATTCGCACGGTCCAATCCCCAGATGACGATCGAGAACACACGATAGGGATAGGCCTGGTCGAGATCGAGAAAGGTGGGCTTGCCGGGAATCCTCGGCAGGTACCGCGTGCTCGCCACGACGCCGCAGACGAGGGCTGCCTCGCCGGGGTGGTGACGCGCCTCGACCGCGGAGAAGATCATCACCTCGGGCGCCCCGGACGCGGGATGGACCTGGGACTGGTCGGCGGCCAGGACCTCGGCCACACCGCCACGCGAGGTGCACGGCGTGGAGCTGAAGGAGTAGCTCCCGTCGCGACACCGGGCGGTCGCACCGACCGGCTCCTGCGGGACCAGAACCGTCGGGTCAGAAAGGAGGACCAGGACCGCGAACCCACCCAACGAGAGTCGCCGAGTCACCCATACCTCATCTGACGCCTGCCCCAAGACAGTGCCAGATTTCTTGGTCCCCGGCAAGCCCCGGTCCCGGGCCACTGTCCCAAATCCTCGAGGTAACGATGTCCCGGACGCTCACCCTCTGCCTCATCCTCGGTGCGTTGTCTCGCGCTGCTTCCGCGCAGGTCGACTCGGGTCTCCTCTCCGGGCTCGTCTGGCGCAACGTCGGCCCCTTCCGCGGGGGACGCGTCTCCGCCGTCTCGGGCGCCATCGGCCAGCCCGGCGTCTACTACATGGGCACCCCGATCGGCGGCGTCTGGAAAACGACGAGCGCCGGGACCACCTGGTTCCCGATCTTCGACCGCATCAAGGACGTCTCCTCGATCGGCGCCGTCGAGGTCGCCCCCTCCGACCCGAACGTCGTCTACGTCGGCACCGGGGCCACGAACGACGGCAACGGCGTCTACCGCTCCTCCAACGCCGGTCTCACCTGGACCCATCTCGGCATGGACTCGACGCGCCGCATTCCGGCGCTGCTCGTCGACCCGCACAACCCCGATGTCGTGATCATGGCGGCGCTCGGGAGCCCGCGCGCCCCCGGGGCGCTGCGCGGCGTGTTCCGGACCACGGACGGCGGTCGCACCTGGACCCGGACGCTCGCCACGGGCGACAGCGTGGGGGTGAGCACGCTCGCCTGGGCGTTCGATCACCCCGAGGTGATCCTCGCCACGACCCGCGCCTCGGTCGGCGGCGGCTTCGGTCCCCAGGCGATGGCGACGGGAACGAAGCTCTACAAGTCGACCGACGAAGGGGTGACCTGGACGGAGCTGCACGGCGGGGGACTGCCGCACCTCGTGGGACGCCTCTCGGTCGCCGTGGCGATGCACACGAACGCGCAGCGCATGTACCTGATCGGCCCCGTGGGGATCGGGCTGTGGCGCTCGGACGACGGCGGCGCCAGCTGGCGGCGGCTCGCGGCTTCGGACCCCCGCATCGCGAATGGGCAGGGGAACTACACCTCGGGCGTCTGGGTCGACGCCGGCGACACCAACACTGTCTATACCATCGCCACCGCGATGTATCGCTCGACCGACGGCGGCGAGCACTTCGCCGGGTGGAAGGGCACGCCCGGCGGCGACGATCCCCAGGTCTTCTGGCTCGACCCCACCGACCCCAAGCGCATGCTGATGGGGCTCGATCAGGGCGCCCAGGTCTCGCTCGACGCGGGGCTGACCTGGAGCTCCTGGTACAACCAGTCAACGGAGCAGATCTACCATCTCGCCGTCGACAACCAGTACCCCTACTGGATCTACGCGACGCAGCAGGACGCCTGTGCCATCGCCACGAAGAGTCGCGGCGACATGGGACAGATCACGATGTTCGACTGGACGCCGAACCCGGGGTTCGAGCGCGGCTCGATCGCTCCCGACCCCTTGCACCCGAACATCATCTACGCGTTGAACATGACCGCCGGGATCATGCGGATGACCTATCCCTCGGGTCAGTGGATCAATGTGGCGCCGAACATCGACTCGTCGCTCGTGCTGCACGCCACGGGCGACCAGCCTCTCGCCTTCAACGCGCTCGACCCCCACGAGCTGCTCGCGGGCTACCAGTATCTGATGGCGACGACCGACGGCGGGCTGCACTGGCACAAGCTGAGCCCGGACCTGGCGACGCCGGCGGGCGGCCCCCCGCCCGGTGTGCGGTTGGGCCGGTTCCAGGGACCGAGTATCTCGACGATCTCGACTTCCGGGGTGACGCCGGGATTGATCTGGGTCGGGACGACGAGCGGGAAGATCCAGGTGACCCGCGATCACGGCGCCACCTGGACCGATCGCAGTATTCCCAATACCACCGGCTTCGTCTCCGCGATCGACGCTTCGCATCAGGACCCGGCGGAGGCGTACGTCGCGCTACGCGTGGGAAGCGAGAACTCTCCGTCGTTCTATCGGACCCGTGACTACGGCCGGACCTGGACCCGGATCGTGGACGGGATGCCGGGCGATCGGACGAGTGGCGGCTTCGCGCGCGTGATCCGCGCCGACACGAAGCGCGCCGGGCTGCTGTTCGCGGGGACCGAGAGCGAGCTGTTCGTGTCGTTCGACGACGGCGACCACTGGCAGTCGCTGATGCTGAACCTGCCGACGACGTCCTATCGCGACGCCGTCGTCAAGGACAACGATCTCGTGGTCGCCACCTACGGCCGCGGCATCTGGATCCTGGACGACATCTCGCCGTTGCGGCAGCTCTCCGCGGACCTGGCGCGGGCGCCGGTCCACCTCTTCAAGCCGGGGGACGCGATCCGGGTGCGCCGCAACGTGAACGGCGACACGCCGCTCCAGGCCGAGACGCCGCGCGCCCCGAATCCCCCGCTCGGCGCCGTGATCTACTACTACCTGGGCGAGCCGCCGACGGGCGAGGTCACCCTGGACATCATCGACGCCATGGGGACCGTGGTCCGGCACTACTCGAGCGCGCCGATCCCCCCGCTCCCCGATCCGCCCCCGCCGGTGGCGCCGTGGTGGCTCGAGGTGCCGCAGCCGCTCCCCACCGCGGTCGGATTGAACCGGGTCAACTGGAACATCCGCTACGACAACCCGCCCGCGTTCAACCACAACTACGCCCAGGTCATGGGCGCGGTGCCCGGCGAAACGCCGTATACCCCAGAAGGGCCGCTCGCCCTGCCCAACGTCTACACGGTGCGGCTGAAGGTGAACGGGAAGAGCTACAATCAGACGGTGACGGTGCGGAACGATCCCCGCTCCCCGGCGTCGGCCGCGGACTTGCGGGCGCAGCACGTGCTGCAAGTGAAGCTCTACGACGGGGCCCGGCTCACCTGGGAAGGGTGGCATCAGGTGGCGGCGGTGCGAGATGCCGTGGCGCAAGTGGTGAAGCAGAATCCGCCCGCGGAGGTCGCGACGGCGGCGGCGCACCTCGATTCGCTGCTCGCGGGGGTGCAGGGCGACCCGACGCCGCTCGGGAACTACGCCGTCTGGTCGGGCCCGCCGAACTTCGCGTCGCTGAACGGGATCGAGCCGGGGGAGAGCGTGCCCCTGCTCTCGATGAACGGCCAGCTCCGCACCACCGACTACGGCGACATGGCGCCGAGCAGCCAGATGCTCAAGGCCTGGGTGATGGCGTGCGGCGACCTGCGCGGGGTCGTGGCCGCGTGGCAAGGTCTCAAGTCCAAGGAGCTGGCGGAGTTCAACACGCTGCTGTCACAGCACAACCTGACCCCGATCACCCCGCCGGGTGCGCTCGTCGCGCCCGAGTGCGGGCCGGTAGGCGCGGGGGCACAGTCGGCGCATTAGTACGGGGGACTCCGGGTGACCTCTCGTTGTCGCCCGGGGTCTCACGAGCGTTGGATCACACTCACCCCAGGAGGTCCGCATGTCCAACGTCACTCGCCGTTCGGCCCTCGCCGTCCTGGCTTCGGCCGGCATCAGTCTCCCCGCCCTGTTGCACGCGCAGCCCCACCGGGTTGCCACGCAAGGGCAGCCGCATATGCAGGCGGCGCTCGAGGCCCTGAAGAACGCCAGGAAGCATCTGGAAGAGGCTGAGGCGGACAAGGCGGGGCACCGCAAGAAGGCGATCGACCACTGCGATGCGGCGATCAAGGAGACGGAGGCGGGGATCGCGGCGGGCGCCGGGAAGTAACGGCACCGAGCAGGACCACGGGCCCTGACGGCGCGACGCCGTCGGGGCCCGTTCTCCTTTTCGTCGCGGGAATCGGGACGTCCTGCTATATCCACGGGCATGCTCTCCAAGTCCCGCTTCGTCGCCGGCTGTCAGTGCCACAAGCTGCTCTGGTGGACCGTGCACGAGCCCGACGCGGTGGAGCTGCAGCCCGACAAAGTTCTCCAGGACCTCTTCGACCAGGGGCGTCAGGTCGGTGAAGTCGCCCGCACCCGCTTCCCAGGCGGCGTGCTGATCGATGTTCCGCACGACGCGCGTGAGGCGCGGGTCGAAGCCACTCGCACCGCGCTCGACTGGGGCGCGCCGGCGGTGTTCGAGGCGACCTTCGTCGCCCGCGGCACGTACGTCGCGATCGACGTCCTGGAGCAGCACGCGGACGGCCACCGGCTCGTCGAAGTGAAGTCGTCGAGCAAACAGAAGGACGAGCATATCCCGGACGTCGCCGTGCAGGCCTACGTCGCCGCCGCCGCGGGCGTGGAGATCCGGCGCGCCGAAGTGATGCACCTGAACCCCGAGTTCCGGAATCCGGACACCGGGGATCTCTTTGCCCGCACCGACGTCACCGATGCGGTGGCGGCGTTTCTCCCCACCGTTCCGGACGAGCTTGCGGCACAGCAGGCGGTGCTCGCGGGGCCGCTCCCCGAGGTCCCGATCGGCCGGCACTGCTTCGAGCCCCGCGACTGCCCGTTTCTGGAGCGCTGCTGGCCCCCCGACCGGAATCACATCCGCCACCTGGCGGGTGTGGGCCCCGTCAAAGCCTCGGCGTACCTGGCGCGCGGCATCACCTCGATCCGGGACCTCCCGCCCAGCGAGAAGCTCAACTTCATCCAGAAGCGCCAGATCAAGGCGATGGCCGAGAACCGCGTCGTGGTGGAGCCGACGCTCAAAGCGGCCCTCGAGCCCTTCGTCTCGGCCCGGCGCCTGGGGTTTCTCGATTTCGAGACGGTGGGGCGCGCCATTCCCGTCTGGCCGGGGATGGCGCCGTGGCAGCAGGCGGCGGCTCAGTTCAGCTATCACGAGCGGCAGGAGGACGGGACCTATACCCACGCGGAGCATCTCGCGGAGGGTCCCGCCGACGCCCGGCCACCCCTGGCCGAGGCGATGCTCCGTGTCACGGCCGCGGCCGACCGCGTGGTCATGTACACCCCGTTCGAAAAGGGCCGCATCCGGGATTTGCAGAAGGCGGTCCCGGACCTTGCGCCCGGGCTGGCCGAGCTCGAGGCGAAGCTCGTCGACCTGCATCCGGTCGTGAAGAACTACGTCTATCACCCCGACTTCAACGGCAGCTTCAGCTTGAAGGACATCCTTACGCCGCTCGTCCCCGAGCTGTCGTACCATGATCTCGTGATCGTGGACGGGCGCCTGGCGAGCGTGGAGATCGCGCGGCTGTTGTTCGTGGCGGACAAGATCCCGCGGCAGGAACGGGACCGGGTGCGCAAGGATCTGCTCGACTACTGTCAGCGGGATACGTGGGCGACGGTGAAGCTGTTCGAGCGGCTGGTGCAGCTGGCGGGGGTGTAGAGCGGCCACTCAAACCCCGAGCAACCGCACCATCCGCTCCAGGGAGTCCAGGCCGTTGACCCGCAGCAGCTCCTGCAGGCTGGTCTCCAGCTCCGGCGTGTGCAGCACGGTACGACAGTAAGCGTAGCAGCATTCCACGACGGCTCGCTCCAGGCGCTCCCGGTCGAGGGGCGCGGATAGGGTGAGGTCGGGATGCTGGAACAGCAGCACCCGCAGCATCGCCACGCTGAGCATCAGCCGCCGCTGATGGGCGAGCAGGCGGTCCGGCCTCCCCTCGGCGGGAATCCGCATCCAGTGGTTGAGGGCGAAGCGCTCCAGGTACTCCGCGATCTCGCGCCCGAATCGCTCCGTCCAGCGCGCCCGCCGCGCGAGGAAGTCCCGCCACAGGACGTCCCCCGGAAGCTCCGGACCGTGCGTCGCCCGGTAGGACGCGTGGACGCGCTCGAGCAGGCGCCGCAGTCCGGAGGGAAGCGCCGGCAGTCTGGCGACGGCGACGAACAATTGCTGCCCCAGCAGGAAAGCGAACTCACCGCCGTCCGTAGCGGCGGGACGGTCCCGTTCGGCGTCGGCCAGGTAGCGCGAGTCGCGCGTTCGCGCGATCTCGTCCTCGAAGTGTTGAACGTTCCGGGGCGTGACACGACCAGCGATCAGGGGGTCGCAGCGGTCGGCGAGGCGCGCGAGCGCCCATAGCCGGGTGTCGATGGTCTCCGCACGTGCCCGCAAGAGATCTCCCGCCGCGGCGCGGAACTGCTCGAGGAGCGCCAGCGGCGCGTCAGGGGCGAGTACGGGGCCGGGCTGGGGAATCAGCCGCCCCAGTGCGGTCGGGTCGTAGGGCTCCCAGCCGAAGCCGTCGTCATGCAGGAGGCAGAGGCGTGCGGCCTCCGGGCAGGACAGGTCGCCGATCACCTCTTGCCGGACGCCCAGGTCCGCGACTCTGCGGGGAAACGTGGCGCACGTGCCGGGAAGCGCCGCGGTGCCATAGCGGCCGTGCACGGTGCACCAGCCCGCGGGGTCGAGGAACACGCATCGGCCGCCGGCGTCCTGGGCGAGCTCGGCTGCGAAGTGGAGTGTGGGATGGCTCGACGCCACAGCCGCCCGTGCCAACTCGGTCTGTTCCTCGACCGAGCGGTTCATAGAGCGGCGCAGTTGCACCAGATCCCGTTCGTCCAGCGGGACGTGCCACCCGGCGCAGCAGGTGTCCTCGCACGCGGGCCCTGTGCACCGAAACCGCAGCATGTAGCGGAGCGCCACCCAGGGCGCGGCAGGCATCCCGTTCACGGGAGGGACGAGACCTCAAAAGAACGGGCCGGAGGGCGACGGATCGTCGCCGCTCCGGCCCGGAGGTCGAAAAGTCGCCGACCTACTTCTTGAACAGCGGCATCGGGGCGATGCGCTCTTCCAGCTCGCTGACCGACAGCTCCAGGGCTTCGGCCTTCTTGCCCGTCGCCTTGCGAACCAGCTCGCTCTGCTCGGGGGTCAGTTTGATCCGGATCGGCTCGTTGGTGCTTGCCATGGCTAGAGCTCCTGAAACGGTGAATGGATGTACCGCCGGCTGCCGTACACAAGTTTCACCTGGCCCGTGAAATCGTCGTGATACAGCCTCTATCATGTTGTGCTGCAATGCCTTAGCTATTCGTACCGCAATGCCTCGATCGGGTCGAGCCGGGCCGCCCGGCGCGCCGGCCAGATCCCGAAGAACAACCCCACGAGCGCGCTGAACCCGAACGCCACCAACACGGCGGCGGGGGAGATCAGCGTATTCCAGTGCGCGAGGCGCGACAACAGGATCGCCCCGAGACACCCGGTGACGATCCCGGCCGCCCCGCCGGCGAGGCACATCACGATCGCCTCCACCACGAACTGAAACAGAATGTTGAGCCGCGTCGCCCCCATCGCCATCCGCACGCCGATCTCCCGGGTCCGCTCGGTGACCGTGACGATCATGATGTTCATGATCCCGATCCCGCCCACGATGAGACTCACCGCGGCGACGCCGGCGAGCAGCAGCTTGAACGTGTCCGAGGTGGCCTGCAGGGTCGAGAGCACGTCGCCGGCGCTGCGGATCCGGAAGTTGTTGTCCTGGTCGGGGCGCAGCTTGTGCTGGCGGCGCAGCACCCCTTCGATCTCGATCATCGCGAGGTTCATCGAGTCCACGCTCGCGGCCTTGATGGTGATCGTGCGCAGCCGGTCGGTCCCGGCGATGCGAAACCGCATCGTCTCGAACGGGATCAGGATGTCGTCGTCGCTCGAGCCGAACCCCGTGTACCCCCGGGCCGCGAGCACGCCGACCACCTCGAAGGGAATGCCGCGGATTTCGATCGTCCGGCCGATCATCTCGGCGGCCGTGGTATGGAACAGATCGGGGATCTGGCCTTCGAGCACCGCGTAGCGGCGCCGGGACGCGTTTTCCCCCGCGGTGAACATCCGTCCCGCCGCGACCGTGTAGTTGCGCACCGTGACGAAATCGGGGGTCGTGCCGATCACGTCCTCGTTGATGTTCTGGTTGCCGAACCCGATCTGCGCGTTGCGCTGCAGCTCGGGCACCACGTTCATGAGGAAGCGGCTGTGGTTCGCGAGCGCGGTGTCGTCGGCGTAGGTGATGGGCATGAACGCGCTGACCGCCACGCCGCCGCGATAGTCCTGTCCGGGGAGCACCGAGAGCAATGTGGCGCCGAGAGAGGTGATCCGGTCCTGGATCGCCCGCTGGGCGCCCGAGCCTAGAGCCACCATCGTGATCACCGCCCCCACCCCGATGTTCACCCCCAGGGTGGTGAGCAATGACCGTAAGGTGTTGGCCCGCAACGCCGCGAGCGCGACGCGGACGGTTTCCCAGAGCAGCATGGCAGGAAGGTAGCTCGAAGCCGCGGAATTCCGGGACCCGTCGTCGTGACGAGGTCTTCAGCTACCCGACACCGCCACCGCTTCCTTCTTCGGAGCCTTAGCTCCCTCCCACTCGGCGATCACCTGCTCGCTCGTCACGAGCTGCTTGGCGGGATCGGTCGCATACCACGCCTTGAAGTACTCGAGCCCCGCCTGGTGCTGCTCCTTGGTGAATGCCGCCAGGGTATCGGTCACCCACACCAGGTCGTAGCCGCGCTGGAACGCGTCGGCCGAAGTGTGGCGGGCGCAGCAGTCGGTATGCAGGCCCGTGATGTAGAGCCGCTCGAGGCCCCGCTGGCGCAGCTGGGCGTCGATGTCGCTCGACACGAACGGGCTGTAGGTCCGCTTCTCGATCACGAGGTCGCCGGGCTGGGGGGCCAGGGCCGGGACGACCTGGGCGAGCTTGGTGCCCCGCATCGCGTGCGGGGGCCACTTCTTGAGCTCGCTGTCGGCAGGGGTGTGGGCGTCGGTCGCATACACGACCGTGACCCCCGCGCGCCGGGCGGCGGCGAGCAACCGCTGCAACGGCGGAATCACTGCCTGGGCCAGGACCTGATAGGCCGGACCCCCGGCATCGGCGATCACGCCCCCTGGAAACACAAAATCGTTGGCGAGATCGATCACGACGACCGCGGACCGCTTCAGCTCTGCTGGGGTGGACATGGGACTGCCTCCCATTGATGGAAGTGCCGACCGGGGGGCCGATTGGGCAACGCCTTGACCCGCGGGAAGTCACGGGCCGCTCCCGGTGGAGGCGCTTGCGGCGCCTGGGCGGAAGGTAATCGCAGCGGAGCGAAAACGCCGAGGCCGGAGCGCCAGGGTCATCCCGGCGCTCCGGCCTCGGGTACGTCGGAGGTCAGCTCAGCTGAGCTTCAAGGGCGCGATGCGCTCTTCCAGCTCGTTCACCGACAGCTCGAGGGCTTCGGCCTTTTTCCCCGTCGCCTTTTTCACCATCTCGCTCTGCTCGGGGGTCAGCTTGATCCGGATGGGCTCGTTCGTGTTCGCCATGGCTCGACTCCTGGATACGGTTGACGGTGACTGGTAGCTCCTGCCCCGTTCCAAGTTGGACTGGAGCCGTGAAAAAACCGTGACAGAACCCATCACCTTATCCCGCAAGACGTTACCGCTTCCTTGATGCTCGCTTGACCATGGTGATACAGCATGGCCGCGCGCACGGAACCCTTTCCCATGTCCGGAGGCTCCCATGCTGGCACGCAAACTCGCGGCGGTCGCGGTCGTCCTGACCATCCTGGCCATCGGACTCCCCGCCGTGGCAGAAGCGCAGCACCCCCAGGCGAATCTCGAACTCGGCATCGACCTGGGGCTGATCTCGAATCACGAGGGCAGTCTCAACGGCACCTCGTGTTCCACGGATTGCTCCACTTTTACCATCGCCGCACCGGTCGATGTGCGTCTGGGGTTTGGCTCTGGTGCTACGACTTTCGAGCCCCGTTTCACGCTCGTATACGTGAGCCACGCAGGCGAGACCGACATCGCCCTGGCCCCCGATGCCAACGTCGTGGTCGACCTCGGGGGGAACCCTCGTGAGGGCGCGTACTTGACGGGCGGCATGGGCTTGAAGTTCCTGAGCATTTCTTTCCGGTGGCTCGAGCGAATCGGCGACCGAGCCCTCGCTCAACGCCGGCGTTGGGACGCGCTTGCCGTGGGGCTCGACCGGAGCGGTCCGTTTCGAGGCGTTCTTCCGGTACAACTTCGAGAACGGCGACAAGGGCATTCCCAGCAGCTACGACATCGGTGCGCGGATCGGCCTTTCCCTGTGGCATTGAGCGACTGGGCCCGGATTCCGGACGGTTTCACGAGTCTTGCGCAAGCCTTGGCTCAATCGCAGCGTCTAGGCGGGTGATCGCCCGACTGTCCGGCCGTCGCTGCAGTGGGGGTCGACGACTGCTCGGCGGGCGTCCCCCACTACCCGGCACTCGGGTCATGGACGCCCGATTCGAGCAACCCAATCTGGATCTGCCGGCCCGCTACGAGCTGAAGGGATTGCTCGGGCGGGGCGGCATGGGCGAAGTCTATCGCGGCTGGGACCACCATCTGGACCGCGATGTCGCGATCAAGGTGATCCGACAGGGTAAGGAGAGCGCGGTCCTGGTCGAGCGCTTCCGCCAGGAAGCCAGCGCCTTGGCGCAACTGAAGCATCCCAATCTCGTCACCGTCTACGACGCCGACCGCACCCCCAGGGGACGACTGTTTTTCGTGATGGAGTACGTCGAGGGCGAAACCCTCGAGACCCGCTTGGCGCGAACCGGCCCGATGCCCGCCGTGGACGCGTCGGCGCTGGCGGTCGCGGTTCTCCGAACGCTCCAGATCGTGCACGATGCCGGATTCGTGCATCGCGACATCAAGCCCAGCAACATCCTCCTCGCCGCGAGGGATGGGCGTCCCATGCTCATCGACTTCGGCGTGGTGAAGCGGGACCGCTCCTCCAACGAAACGTTGAGCGCATTCGGCGAGTGGGTGGGGACCCCCCGATACATGGCACCGGAGCAGGTCAACAGCCGGCAGGTCACGCCGCGCACCGATCTGTATTCGCTGGGCGCCGTGCTCTACGAGGCAGTGACCGGCCTCGAGTGGGGGGGATTGGACGCCGACGAGCCGGACTGGTCCCGCCTCCCCGCGCCGCTGCGGGAAGCCGTTCAACGCGCCGTCGAGCCCCGGCCACAGGCCCGGTGGTCGAGCGCGCAGGCCTTCGCGGACGCGCTCACGACGCCAGGGGTGGCGTCCACACAAACGACCCCGACGGGTGGCGCGCCGCGCGTGACCTGGAGGAGACGGCTGGTCGTCGGAGTCGTGACGGGGCTGACTGGCGCGGCCGTCCTCATCGTCGGGCTTCACAACGCCCACCGCGGGACGCCCCCTGATCTCGCGATCCTGCCGATCGTCCCGGCGCCGGGTACCGACACGACGCTGGTCGGGCGACTCGGCCGAACGGTGGGACTCGACTTGCAGTACGCGCGGCTGACGCTCGTCGACCCGATCCGAACCTTCCGTTGCGCCGGGAGCTCGGCGTATTCGCCGAACACCACGCGCTGGCGCAACGATTGCGGCAGGCCGGCACGCCTCCTGGCGGAAGGCACGGCGGGCCTCGCGGGCGAATCCCTCACCGTGCAGATCCGTGTCTTCGATCGCGAGGGGGCGGTCAAACTCGATTCGCTGTTCCACGAACGCGCCGACTCGATCCAGCTCCTGGCCAGCCGGATCGCCATCGCCATCGGATGCTTCGCCGGCGCCGGCAACTGCTCCGAGCTTCCGCCGCGGTACGCCAATCTCCCCGCGTGGACCGAGTTTCAGAACGGGGAGGCCGACTTTCTCGCGGATGCCTGGGTCAAGGCCGATCGCGAATACCAGAACGCCTTGCGGCTCGATTCGACCTTCGCCCTCGCGGCGTGGCGCCTGGCCCTGGTCCGTGCCTGGATGCGGGTCCCGGTGCATATCGACCTGCAGCACGTGTACGACCGCTACGCGAGCCAGCTGCCGCCCTCCGTTCAGCTCCAGATGCTGGCGGCCCTGGCCCCGATCGGGCCGCGGCGCGTGGCCCTCTACGAAAGCGCCGCGAAGCGCGCGCCATTCGATGCCTATGCCCGCCTGCTCTACGGCGACGAGCTGTGGGGTCGCGGTCCGCTAGTGGGCATCTCGCTGGATAGCGCGGCGCGGGTGCTGGACTCCGCCACCCGGCTCGCGCCGCGGATGCTGCCGGCATATGCCGACCTGACCTGGATCTACGTGCGGCTCGGCGAGCGGGATGCCGCCCGACGCGTGCTCGATACCCTGCTGGCCGCCGCGCCGGAACCGCGAGTGACGGGAATCGACATCTCCCGGCTCTTCGGAATCATCCTCACGGCCCGGTTCCCAGAGAAGCAAGCGGCGACGCCACTCACCCTCCCACCCGATCTGCTTCCCGATCTGGAACGGAGCGTCCGGTTCGGCCTAGCCTTCGACATTCCGGAGACGCAGCTCGCCCTGGGGCGCCGCTTCGCGGAGCTACCGGGCGCTTCA
>Ga0335085_10006877_pt1 | contig 17844 bp, 17 predicted proteins | sample Lox_Sample_45_FD_206712 | JGI IMG/M metagenome (GOLD analysis project Ga0335085, IMG submission 206712) | Soil microbial communities from Loxahatchee National Wildlife Refuge, Florida, United States - Lox_Sample_4.5 | ecosystem: Environmental > Terrestrial > Soil > Wetlands | place: USA...
TCAGGTGCTCCACGGCCTGAAGCTTTCTTAACCGGTGATAGAACAGGCGAATCAGCGCGAGGGCCGGGACGCTCAGAAAAACTCCGGCCACGCCGCCGATCTCACCACCCGCCAGCACGCCGAAAATGATCATCAAAGGGTGCAGTTCGACACCCTGGCTCATCAGCAGCGGGTTAATCACATAGTCCTGAATCAGACGGAAGACGCCGAGAAATACCAGAAGCCAGATGATGTGCCCGTAGCCCGCAATCAGGCTCACTCCGAGAATGATAATCGCCGCCGTGAGCGGGCCGATCATCGGGATGAATTCAAGGGCAAACGCAATCGACGCCAGCAGCATCGCGTACGGAACGCCCATCGCGCTCAGCACGATGCTGAATGTGACCAAAGTTACGCAGCAGAGAAACAGAAGAGCGCGCATGTAGAGCAGCAGCAGCTCGTGCACGTCGGAAAATGTGTCCCGCGCGGTTTCGTAGCGCGCTTCCAGCATCTCGAGCAGCCCGGCGTATATGCTTCTGCCGTCACGCAGCAGCAAAAAACTCAGAATCGGAATCAGCACCAGAAAAATCAGATTGCGTGATGCCGAGAGTACCGTAATCGCCACCTTCGGAGCCATGCTCGCGAAATCGTTATAGTGCTGGCGGACCTGCGATTCGATCCATCCGAGCACTTCCTGCCGGAACGATGTGAGACCATCGGGCGGCGCGGGCGCCTGGCGCAGCCTGTCGAGAAATGCCGGAGCCTGCTGGGCGAGATTCGCGGCCTGATTGGCGACCACCGACCCCACCGTGATCCCGAACGCCGCCAGAATCCCGATCACCACCACAAACGTGATCGCCAGCGCCGGCGTTCGCGTCTTTGTCGGCAGATGCCGGTCAACCAGATTCATGAACGGATAAAGCAGGTAGGCGAACAGCAGCGCGATCACGAAGACGAGCAGCGTCTCGCGCAGCAGATAGACCAGGCAGATGGCGAGCAGCACGAGCGCCGCGGTCCATGTGTAGCGCGCGGCTCGGTAATCGATTCCCAGCATGCTCATCGCCCGGCCGTCTGGGGCTCTCCTTCTTTTTCGCCGATCTCCCGCGGCGTCTCGGCCTTTTCGATCCGGACCGATGCGATTCGGTTCCGCTCCATCGCCGTTACCGTAAATCGCCGATGACCGAAGTCGACCGATTCCCCGGGCCGGGGAATGTGTCCGAGGCGGAACAGCATGTATCCCGCAATTGTTTCGAATCCGCCGCTGGCAGGCAGTTCGATACCGTGAATGGACGCGAGATCGAGAATGCTCGTGGCGCCGCTGATCTCTACACGGTCGGCTTCCGTCCGCGGCTCGGGCAGCTTCTCGTCGAACTCGTCTTCGATTTCGCCGACAATCTGCTCGAGTACGTCTTCGACGGTAAGCAGGCCGGTCACCGTGCCGAACTCGTCCACCACCAGCCCCATGTGCAGATGGCGCTGCCGGAATTCCTCCAGCATCTGGGCGAGCGGTTTGGTCTCGGGCACAATCAGTGGCTTGCGCATGATGTGCGTCACCGAGAAGGGCGGCGCGGAACGCCCATTGCGAATGATGTTCCGGCGTTCGTGCCAGATGCGCAGCAGGTCCTTGAAAAAAACCGCGCCGATAATCTGCTCCGGCTTGTCCTTCCAGACCGGCAGGCGCGAATGCTGGCTTTCGACCATTGTGCGCAGGACATCGTCCAGCGATGCATCGGCGGGAACAGAGACGATGTCCCGGCGCGGCGTCATGATCTCGCGCACCGAAACGTCCTCCAGATCGAGCGCGCGCTGGATAATGTCTTCCTGCAGTTTCGGCAGATGCCCGGCGAAGCGGCTGGAACTGACGATGAGCCGCAGTTCTTCAGCCGAATGGCCGCCGGCGCGATGGCTGGCTTTGCCGCCCAGCAGCCGCGTCAGCCCGCGCGCGGAGGCTTCGATGGCGCTGACGAAAACCGACATCACTCGATAAAAAAGCAGCAGCGCCGGCGCCACCACCACCGCGAGGCGATCCGCCTTACCGATGGCCAGATTTTTCGGCACCACTTCGCCGATGACCACGTGAAAATAAGTCATCACCGCGAAAGCGAACACGAAGCAGGCTGCGTGCAGGACCGTCGCCGCGGCAGGTGTCACGATGGGATGGAAGATCGCAAGCAGCATCGCATAAAGCGTGTCTTCCCCCGCCCATCCCAGCCCGAGACTGGCAAGGGTGACGCCAATCTGCGTTACCGAGAGCAGCTTCTCCGGCTGAGCCAGCAGCGCCAGCGCCATCTTCGCCCCGGCGTTGCCCTCCTCGGCGAGGTGGCGCAGACGCGAGTCGCGCACCGAGAGCAGCGCCACTTCGGACGCCGCGAAAAACGCGTTGATCGCGATGATCAGCCCCAGAAGCAGCAGGCGCGCAGCATAGTCGGGCGAGGCAGGCACTCTCTTATTCAGTGTACGGGGTTTTGCCGCAACACGATCCCTGGGCCGCGCGGAACGCGGCGGTTACAATCGCAGATAGCGCACTGGCCGGCTGCTCGCTAAGCGCATAAGGGAGAAAGCGCACAGGCCGGCGGGTTCGTTGTGCGCACGAGGGAAATAGTGCGCCGCATCCTTTTCGCCGTCAATGTGCTGATCGCTCTCGCGCTCGTGACGGCGGCGATTGGCTGGTACTGGTTCCTTTACCGGGCGCTGCCCGCGACTTCGGGAACCATCGTGACCTGCGTCACGCAGCCGGTTGAAGTGAGCCGCGATTCGCTCGGCGTCCCGCACATCAAAGCGCGGACTATGGATGACGCTTGGTTCGCCGAAGGCTACACCACCGCGGAAGATCGCATGTTTCAGATGGACGGGCTGCGGCGCGCCGCGGCCGGTGACCTGTCGGCAATCATCGGGCCTGCCACGCTGGAGGCCGATCGCGAATCGCGCCGCCTGCGCATGCGCCGCATCGCCGAGCAGGTCTACACGACGATGCCGGAATCGGACAAAGCGGCCATGGAGGCTTATGCGCGCGGCGTGAATGCTTACATCGAATCGCATCGCGGTCGCTACGGTGTCGAATTCCTGCTGCTTCGTTACGATCCGCGCCCCTGGAGCGTCGTCGATTCGCTGCTCTGCGGCCTCTACATGTTCCGCGATCTTTCCTCAACGTGGAAGAGCAAACTGGCCGTACAGAAAATGCTGCAGGGAGGCGAAGCGGACAAGGTGCATTTCCTGTTTCCCGGCCGCAGCGGCTTCGAGTTCATGCCGGGCAGCGACGGACATCCCGGCTCCAACGCATGGGCGATTTCGGGCGCGCGCTCCGCCACGGGCAAGCCGCTGCTTTCGAATGATATGCACCTCGAGTACTCGCTGCCGGGGATCTGGCACATGGAATATCTGGAAGCGCCGGGCATGAAGGTTGCCGGCGTGTCGCTGCCGGGCATGCCGGGAATCATCTCGGGTCACAACGATCGCATCGCCTGGGGAGAAACCAACCTGGGTTTCGACGTCGAGGATCTCTATATAGAAAAGATCGATCTGCGTACCGGGCGATATCTGTTCAACGGAAAAGTCGAGCAGTCGCGTTCGGAACGCGAGCTGATCGAAATCAAAGGCCGCGCTCCCGAGGAAATGACAAACCTGATCACCCGCCACGGGCCGGTTTTTCAGATCGAAAACGGCGAGGTCCTGACGTTGAAGTGGGCTGCAGCCGAGCCGGGCGCAGTGTCCGACGTCTTTCTCGATATCGATCGCGCGCGCAACTGGGACGATTTTAAGCGCGCCATCTCGCGGTTCGGCGGTCCGGGGCAGAATTTCGTGTACGCGGATGTCGACGGAAACATCGGCTATCATGCCAGCGGCTGGCTGCCCATCCGCCAAGGCTACAACGGCGATGCGCCGGTCGACGGTTCGTCCGGGAATTTCGAATGGCAGGGATACATTCCCTTCGATCAGCTGCCGCAGACGTGGAATCCGCCCGAGGGCCTGATCGTCACGGCGAACCAGAATCCTTTTCCGGCGGATTACCCCTACACCGTGAGCGGCAACTTCGATTCGCCTTATCGCGCCATCCAGATTCGCGACATGCTGCGGGCCGCCGGCAGCAGGCTGAAGCCGGAGGACAGCCTGCGCGTTCAGAAGGATGTCTACGCCGGATTCCTGCATTTCATCGCGAAGCAGCTGACAGCGGCCTATGCCGGCCATAAAGGGCAAAGCCCGGTTTTCGACGACGCGATGGATCTGCTGCGGCGCTGGAACGGGCAGATGGACCTCGGGCAGCCGGCGCCTCTGATCGCGCTGCTTTCTTACCAGCACCTGCGCACAGCGATCGCCGAGCGGGCGTCGCCGGGAAACGGAGATGTCTACAGCCCGAAGCTGGCGGCAGCGGTGGTGGAGCATCTGCTGCGCGGCCGGCCGGTCGACTGGTTCACCGATTACAACCAGACGCTGCTGCAGGCGTTCGCTGACGGTATTGAAGAAGGCCAGCGCATGCAGGGCAAAGATCCGAAGCGCTGGAAGTGGGGCAAGTATATGTACCTCGAGATCCGGAATCCCGTAGTGACGAATGTGCCGCTGGTGGGCAAATATTTCGACATCGGACCCGCACCGCTCAGCGGCGGTTCCACGAGCGTGAAGCAGACGACGAAAGTCCTCGGTCCGTCAGAGCGGATGGATGTTTCGCTCGGAGACTGGGATGCGTCGCTGGCGAATCTGCCGATCGGGGAATCGGGACACATTGCTTCGTGGCATTACCGCGACGAGTGGGACGCGTATTACGCGGGCAGGAGCTTCCCGATGCGATTCGAAAACCCGGAAGTGAAGAGCACGGTGACGCTGGCGCCGGAGAAGTAAGGCAGACGGCCGGACGCGGCCGGCTGCCCCGCGGAAAGCTGTTTACTTCTTGTCCTTTTTGGGCTTCTTGGCTTCTTTTCTGCGGTCCATGCCTTTGGCCATCGTTATGGTTCTCCCTTCGCTCAGGTTATCGCGTCGCGCGGCAAAATTGAAGACTAATTTTCGGGCAGAAGCTTGATGCTCACCACCTTGACCATGTCGCCCTTCACTTCACCCACGATCTCGATTTCGAAGTCGTCCAGCTTTTTCGATTCTTTGATCAGGGCGAGGGCCTTGCGGTTGCCGGCTTCGTCGAATTTGAGAAATTTGTCATCGTTGGTATAGATGCCGTAACCGCTCTTCTGGCATTCGGGCATCAGGAGGCATTCTTTGGTATGAGCCTCCGCCACGATGCGCCCGCCTTCGAGCAGTCCTGTGGCGCCGGAAATGCGCAGATCCGCTTTGCCGGAGCACTTTTCGTCGATCAAAATGCCTTTGAGGTCCTCGGCCGTCGCGGCGAAGCAGGAGCCCGCCGCCACGACCAGGAAGAGGCACATAACGCGTTTCATTCCGCTTATCTTTCCTTTCTGAGTGGCCTGTCTGTTAGTTTTTTATCGCCACCGCGTTGCCGCTGTCAACTCTGGTAGAATTCCACTGCAATGAGATTCGCACCCCTTGCCTCACTCACTATTCTGGCCTCGGGCCTCGCTTTCGGCCAGACATGCGACCGCGATTGTCTGAACGGCTACGTCGATCAGTATCTGGACGCGATGGTGAAGCATGATACAAAACTCGTTCCGCTGACGAAGAACGTCAAATTCACGGAGAACGGGCAGCGGCTGGACCCGGGGGACGGGCTCTGGCGATCGATGTCGTCGAAGGGCACTTACCGGCTGTTTGTCACCGACGTGCAGGCGGGCGAGGTGGCATTCATCGGCACAATTCGTGAGCAGGGCCGGCAGGCGGGTCAGGAAGTGGCGGGAGTCATCGGGCTGCGGCTCAAAGTGGTCAACCGGCAGATTCCGGAAGTAGAGACCCTGGTGGTGCGGCAGGAGAACGCCGCGAAGAATTTCGAGAAGCTGGGATCGCCCAATCACCTCTTCCAGGAAGCCGTGCCGCCGGCCGAGCGGATGTCGCGCGAAGATCTGATTAAGACCGCGAACATGTATTTCACCGGCATGCAGCAGAACGACGGCAAAGGCGTGTATCCGTTCACCGACGACTGCAATCGCATTGAAAACGGCTCGCTGACAACCAACGTTCCGCCGCGCGATGGCCAGCCTGTGCCGGACCCGAAAACTGCTACAAGCTATTCGGCCTCGTGGAGCTGTAAACAGCAGTTCGAATCGGGCCTGCTGCATTTCGTAACGCGGATTCGTGACCGGCGATATGTAGCGGTCGATCCGGAACGCGGCATGGTTTTCGCGTTTGCGTTTTTCGATCACTCGGCCGGCGACACGCGCACGTTTCAGACGCCGACCGGGCGGACGGTCACCGCCGGACCTAATCAGCCGTGGACCTGGGAGATCGCGGAGCTATTCAAGATCGAGAAGGGCAAGTTGCACCAGATTGAAGCAATTCTCGATCGTTCGCCTTACGGGATGCTGTCCGGGTGGAGCAACTGGGAAGACGGCATGTCCAGCCGCGCCCGGGACGTCACCAAACAGTAGGTATTACGCTTTGCGTGCGGTGCGCACGTATTCGGCTGCGGCGTCCAGGCCTTCGGTCCTCTTTATTTCCTGGAATTTATCGAACGCGTTGCGGCCGGTCACGCTTCGGACTGGTTTTCTCGATGAGCTGCGTGGGCCTTCAGTTGCAATCTTCTCGCTGACTCGCCGATCGATCTCGCGATTCTTCGCGATCCGATCGGCCAACCTTTCCGCGGGCGTCATTTCATTCCAGGATTTTGCCATGTTCCTATTGTAAGAGACGCTGGCCGGTGATTGAAAGAAGGGGCGTTTCATAGTAGCCTTTCTGCAAGACAGGAAAGGGTTTCCGCTTTCAGCCTGAGCCACCGCTCCTGATTCGGTTTCCCGGTCGTGGCGAGGGTTTTGAGCCGACGGGTGAAAGCTCGTCGCTGACAGCTCCTTCACAACCAGAGCCGCGATTGCGGGTCCGGCTCGGCGTCGGGCGCGCGCGATTCACGCGCCGTATCCGGCGCCGTGTGTCGCGTGGCGAGATCAATTGCCCTCAGTACGAGCCTCGTACTTCGGTTTACATGACTCCACAGCAGCGCCATTCCGATCACCATTGGCGTATAAGTCGCGATCAGCGCAAAGAAGATGAGGACGTGCACGCGATTGGAAAAGTCCGCTAATTGCACAAATCCCCAGACAAAGAGCATCTCCAGTGCAGCCAGCAGCAGATAGACCAGCTGAAAGGTGCGTTCAGACCCGTAACGGTCAAACCTGTCCAAAGCTTTCCGACGAGCGTTTTTAGATGGCAATTCTGTCATGTGTGCGTTCCTTCTCCGGCATTCATTGGCGTACGGGCCATATGCCTGCGCAGCCGCGCAAGACCATAGGCCAGCCGGGATTTAACGGTTCCCGGCGAAATCTCCAGTACTTCGGCGACATCGTGGAGGCTTAGTTCCTCCAGGTAATGCAGCACGATCACGGCGCGGCTCGCCGGCGGCAGATCATCCACCCAATCGAGAAGACTCGGTTCCCATTCCTGCGGGATGCTCTCCCCGGTCCCGGCTTCCAGAGTCTCGATGTCCAGTGTTTCTTCGCCACGGCGCTTTTCCCGGCGCAACTGCCGGAAACATTCACGGGTGGCAATGCGAAATGCCCAGGGACGGAGAAGTTCGGGATCCCGCAGCCAGATAATCTTTCTGCAGATTCTAAATAGCACCTCCTGCAGCACATCTTCCGCTGTCTCGCGCTGCGTCAGCAGCCTCGAAACATATCGGTCGAGCGGATGCTGCAGCGCGGCAAGGATGTCGTCTAGGACCTCGCGGTCTCCTGCGATCGCGCGCGCCACCACCACGCCGTCCACGCTCCGGGGCTCTGCCATGTTCCTGCACCTGATAAGAGCGCCCCATGCGGAGAACTGTTCGCACCGGCACGAAAAAAATTTCGCCCGCGAACGCCCTATCGCAGCGCCGCGTACGGTCCAACCGCGTAAACGATCCTGCCGCCGACCATAGTGAGGACTGATTCGATTCCGCCGATCTGATCCGCCATTGGCACACCAAGCTCTTTAGCACGCGCGACCGACGCCGCGTTCGGGCGCTGCGTGGTCCACCCGACGTTCATTGCCTTCATGCGATGCAGAGTTCTGTCGGAAGCATTGCCCAGATGCGTGATCGACCAGCGGAAACGCATGGGTTCAATTCTGTCGCACCCGAGCGGAGCGGTCAACAGAGCTGAGGCTGCGTGTGAAATACGCTGGCCCGCGCGGCCGGTTCAGACGTCCTGAAGGCTAGAGCACGTGCGGCGGCGGTAGAGAAGCGAGTGCATTGAGCAGACTCTGTGCCACCGGATCGTCATTCGCAGCGGCCTGCTGAAGCTGGGCGTACGTGTCGGTCTCCTCCAGCATGATCTCTTCCGGACTGAGAGTTGCAATAGCCCGGCCCGCCGCGGTCAACTGAACCGTGTCTGTGATATTTGCAGGGAGGGAGGTCGACGTTGCGGGAGCATTTGCCGGATCGTATTCCAACGGCGCCGGCGTCGCAGCGATCGGATTCACATTTACCACCATCTCAGGCTCCTGCGGGGAATTTTAATGGATTCCAATGCGCAATTGAAGGTCCTCGCTGGTACTGCTAACCAACCCATCCGTTAACTTCACGCCTGTTTACGAACCGCATCGGGCGACCCAGTCATACTTACGGTCGATAAGAAGGGACTGAAGATGACGGAAGCGGCGGCCGACGGCGAGAGCGCGATTGAGCCGCAGCCACAGGCCCTGGTGATGAGCAAAACATCGACCTGGGAAATCGCAACCCTTTTCCGCGAAATCCAGAATATAATCGCCCGCCCCTCAGGCATTTACCTTCCCGCGGCGCATTCAGCCCGGTTTTCGTCTGCCATACTGTAGCCGGAATCGAAAAGAAATGTTCACTCGCCGTTGCATCGTCGGCCAGGACTGCGCTCCTCCCGGCAGCTGCGCCTCGGCCGCGCCGCTCAAAACCAGGGATCTCCGCGCCCCTGAAAATGCGTTCGCAGGCCGGATTCCCGGCGCTTCCGCGGCATCCCGCCCGGAAAATCGAAAAGTTCGTTTTGCGAAACGAACCCGGGCCGCCTCAGGAAATCTACGGAGTCTCTTAACTGCGATCGTGCTGCTCTGCCTCACCTGCTTCATCGCGCCCTCTCAGCGCGGCGGGGGACCGGCCGGCCGGCTTCGCGAAGTCACGATAACTGAAATCCCCGGCGTCATCGCGTCGGGAGCCTCCTGGACGCTCGTCTGGCAGGGCATCGATAACGCGGATGGCATCGTCGGAACCGCTGACGGCGGCCTCCTCTTCGCCCAGGAACAGCCCAGCCAGGTCTCAAAACTGGACAGCCTCGGCAGGGTGTCTGTCCTTTTCAAAGACACGCATGGCACGGGCGCGCTTACTGTCGATTCCAAAGGCCGCATCTTCGGCGTCGAGCGCACCTGCACCGATCCCGGAAAAGATCCTGGCGGCTGCAAAGAGCCCACTGCCGTCGCGGAGCTTTCGCCCGATCGCAGAATTCTGGCGGACAACATCGACGGTAAGAGCCTCGGCCGGCTCAACGATCTGATTGCGGACAGCAAAGGCGGCTTTTACTTCAACGGGGCTGCCCTCTTCTATCTGAACGCTGCAGGCAAAGTCTCAACTATTGGTGAAAACATCCGCACCAACGGCATTACTCTCAGCCCCGATGAGAAGACGCTCTTTGTCACCAACGGCGGCGAGATCGTCGCGTTCGATGTTCAGCCCGACGGATCGGTGCGCAACCAGCGCGTGTTCGGAACACTCGAAGCGGGCACAACCGGCGGCGCGGGCGACGGCATGACCATCGATTCCGCCGGCCGTATCTACGTCACCACCGGGCCGGGCGTGCAGGTGCTTAGTCCAGAAGGAAAATATCTCGGCCTCATCCCGACTCCGCGCGGCGTGATCAGCATTGCTTTCTCAGGACCGGGCAGGAAAACGCTCTACGTCGTCGGCGGCGGCGCGCTGGGAAGCGATGGCCGTGAGATCGCGACGCCGCCAGGAGTTCGCAATAACGCGAAATCGATCTTCAGAATTTCCCTGATCGCCGCCGGATTTGGAGGACGCGTAAAATGATTTTCCGATTGTTTCCGAATACGTACCAGGCTCTCGCTCTGGCCCTTCTCGGACCGGCTCTCGCGTGCGCGGGAACAGCGGCCACCGTGATCGACAACGCCTGGGTTCACGTGACGCGCCTCAACCTGACGCCGCGCGAAAAGACGGCGTCACGCAGTTATGCGGAATCCGTGGTGGTTTATCTGTCGAACAACGGTGCGCATCGGGACGGCGACACCGCGCATTTCGCTCCGGGCCAACGCGCCGAAGAGAACGCGACGGATCACGCTGTCGAGGAAGTCATCGTCGAGCTCAAACCGGGCGCGCCGCCGGTTGTCACGCATCCGGTGAAACTGGATCCGGTCAAGCTCGACCCCGGCCACCACATGGTCGATTTCGAGAACAACCGGGTGCGCGTACTGCGCACCACGCTCGTGCCGCATCTTAAGAGTCCTTTGCACGAGCATCCGCCATATGTAGTCGTTTATCTGACCGAGCTCCACACCACAATGGCGCTGGGCAACGGGAAACAGGTCGACAATCCCCGGCATAAGGGCGACGTCGCGTGGCGCGACTTCATGCAGCATGCCACTGAGAACATCGGCGACAAAACCGCCGCCGAAATCCAGATTGAACTGAAGTAGTAGTTCAGCGGATTAAAACGGACTCACAAATGCAGCCACTATGGTCGATGCGCACACAAGCTTGCTTCGTTCTCTTTCTCACAGCGGTTTGGCTGAGTGCCGCGGGCTGCAGCAGCACGCAGAACTCGCCGACCGCGCAGAATGTTCCCCCCGCTGCGGCGGACGGCAATCTGGCGCCGGTCACCGGCACAGCCCCCGTTCAGGCCGCTGCGCCCACTCAAACCACGGCGCCCGTGCCGGTGGCTCAGGTGAGCCCGCCTCCGCCTGAGGCCGCGCCCGCAGATTCGGGTTCCTACGGCGATGTCGACTACACCGCCGCTGACTATCCCGACATCGCGGACAATGAACCGCCCGTGTATGCGCCGGAACCACCACCGCCGCTGCCCGATTACAGCCAGCCGCCCTGCCCCGGCGACGACTATATCTGGACACCGGGCTACTGGGACTACGCGAATACCGGCTACTACTGGGTGCCAGGCGTCTGGGTCGAGGCTCCTTATGTCGGCGCGCTCTGGACTCCGCCGTGGTGGGGATTCTTCGAAGGCCGCTATCGCTGGCACCCCGGTTACTGGGGCTCTCATGTCGGATTTTACGGCGGCATCGACTACGGTTTCGGCTATACCGGCCACGGTTATTACGGCGGCTACTGGAATCGCAGTGCTTTCGTTTATAACCGGACGGTCACGAACGTCAACGTCAATATCGTCCACAACGTGTACGAGCAGCGCGTCAATGTCCGCGAGAACAATCATGTGAGCTACAACGGCGGACCGCGCGGCGTGAATGCGCGGCCACTACCCGCTGAAGTCGCGGCGCTACGCGAAAACCATACGCGTCCGGTTGCGGCTCAGATGACGCATGCCCGCGAAGCGTCTTCGAACCGCGAACAATTTGCCTCCGTGAATCGCGGCCGGCCGGTGCAGATCGCACAGGCGCAGCCGCTGGCGACGCCATATCACGCACCCGCGGCGCGTCCATCCGCTGCCGAACAGATCAGGCCGGTTTCGCCTGCCCCTGGCCGTCAGTTCGGACGTCCCGCGTCGGAAGCGCGTCCGGAATCCGGGCGAGCCGCGCCTCAAGCCGCCGCGCGTCCGTTTACGGAAACGCGTCCGCAGGCTGCGCCCGAAAGGCAGCCCGAGAGGCCAACTCCCCAGGGTCGTCCGGAACCTGCGCAGCGGCCTGTTCCCCAGCCGCAGGCCAGGCCGGAACCGACACCGCAGGCGCGCCCCGAATTCCAGCCGCGGCAGGCGCCGACCCCGCAGGCCAGACCCGAGCCCGGACGCCAGGAGCGTCCGGAACCTGCACCGCGGCAGGCGCCTGAAGCTCGACCGACGCCACAGGCGCGTCCCGAACCGCAACGTCAGGAACCACCGGAAGCGCGCCCACAACCACAGCGTCAGGAACCTGCAGCTCGTCCCACGCCCGAAGCCCGTCCGCAACCGCAGCGTCAGGAACCAGCAGCTCGTCCCGCGCCCGAAGCGCGTCCGCAACCGCAACGTCAGGAACCTGCAGCCCGTCCCGCGCCCGAAGCGCGTCCGCAACCGCAGCGTCAGGAACCTGCAGCTCGTCCCGCGCCCGAAGCGCGTCCGCAACCGCAGCGTCAGGAACCAACAGCTCGTCCCGCGCCGGCCCCGCACCCCGCGCCCCAGCCGGCGCCGCAGCGGAAGCCCGACGAAAAGGAACGTCATTAAGCACAATCAACGAACGGAGGGTTGCATGAAGGCACTACGAGCAGGTTTGATCGCGATCGTCGCGCTGGCGGCGCTCGCAGCGACAGGATGGTCTCAAAACAGAGGGGAGAATCGCGGCGGCGGTGGACGTGCCGCAACAGCGCCAAGGGTTGGCGGGGGCTACATTCCGCAGCGCGGTCCAACACCCGCTCCTGCGCATCCGGCGCCCGCTGCTCGTCCGCAACAGCCTCCGGCGCGGCCTGCGACGCCCGCGCGAGCACCACGGCCTCCGGCTGACGTTCAGGGCCATCCGCAGGCGCCGCATGTTCATCCCAACGGCCAGTGGGTCGGTCACGACAGCGGCAGGAACGATCCACACTATCATCTCGATCATCCTTTCGAGCACGGCCATTTCGCAGCGGGCTTCGGTCCGAGTCATGTATGGCGGCTGGAAGGCGGCGGCCCGTCGCGCTTCTGGTTCAGCGGTTTCTACTGGAGCGTCGCCCCATATGACCTCGACCTGTGCAGCGACTGGCTCTGGAACAACGACGACATCGTGATCTACGACGATCCCGATCACCCTGGCTGGTATCTCGCCTACAATGTCCGGCTCGGCACATACGTACACGTTATGTATCTGGGCTGATACCGCCGGCTTCAGTGCGATCCTGAAGCCATGCGCAAATTCGATACGCTGTCGGAGCGGGAGATCCTGGCGCTCGCCATTTCGCTCGAAGAAGACGACGAGCGCACGTACTTCGATTACGCCGAGGGATTGCGCGAGAACTTCCCGTCGTCGGCCGCGATCTTCGAAGCGATGGGCGCGGAGGAGTCGGGTCACCGCCGCCGTTTAATCGAGCTCTATAAGCAGCGATTCGGCGATCATATTCCGCTGATTCGGCGTCCTGATGTCAGCGGTTTCGTCACGCGCAAGCCGGTGTGGCTGATGGGATCGCTCGGACTGGAGACCGTGCGCAAGCAGGCGGCCACGATGGAAATCGAAAGCCGCCGCTTTTATGAAAGCGCCGCGAAGCGCGCGCAGGATCCGGCCACGCGCCAGCTGCTTGACGACCTGGCGAACGAAGAGCGCACTCACGAAAACCGCGCCGAAGAGCTTGAGAAAGAGAAACTCGGCCACGATAAGCGCCGCGAGGAAGACGAAGCCAGCCGCCGGTTGTTTGTGCTGCAGATCGTGCAGCCGGGACTAGCCGGCCTGATGGACGGATCGGTTTCGACCCTCGCGCCTGTCTTCGCGGCGGCGTTTGCAACTCAGAAGAGCTGGGACGCGTTTCTGGTCGGGCTCGCGGCGTCGGTGGGCGCAGGCATCAGTATGGGTTTCGCCGAAGCGCTTTCCGATGACGGCAGTCTTACGGGACGCGGCCATCCCTGGATTCGCGGCCTTGTCTGCGGACTGATGACGGCGCTCGGCGGCATCGGCCACACCCTGCCATTTCTCGTTGCCGATTTCCGCGCCGCGATGACAGCCGCCGTGATCGTAGTGCTGCTTGAACTGGGCGTGATCACGTGGATTCGCCACCACTTCATGGACACGCCGCCTCTCTCCGCCGCTGTGCAGGTCGGTCTCGGAGGCGCGCTGGTGTTTGTCACCGGAATTCTGATTGGCAGCGCCTGAAAAACGACTAATTTCCGCTCAGCCCTTTTCCCCACGGCGAATTGGTGTGATAGAAGGATGACGGCCCGACCATCTCCACGCGCCGTATCTTCCCGTTCTCGATCAGAAACGCCTCCGTCACCAGAATGCTCGACGGCCGGTTGAACCCCTTGAACGCATACTTGCGCCCGTCCGACAGCACGCCTTCATTCACCGTGCCCTGATCGAATACGGAATGCGCCCAGACCACGCCGCGTTCATTGTCGACCAGCGGATAGCGGCGGTGGTGAATGCTCTGCACCACGAAGTAGTAGCCCAGCTTAAACTGCGACATGCAATCCAGCGCGAAGCCATTGATGGCATCCTTCGGCTCATTCGGCGGACGCGGCACGTTCGTCGTATGCGATCCGTTCTCGATGCGGTCGCAGTCATTGGTGAATGGATAGGTTCCGGTTCCGTTCACGCCTTTGCCGTCGTTATGCTGCAGTCCGCTGAAGTAGGCGTCAGCTGTAGCGATCATTTCCTGGCGCGTGGGCCGCTGCGCCGGAGGAATCGATTTGAACCACATATCTTCCGGCTTATAACCCGGCGCGTCCATGGCGGCTATGTTGTTGGGACCGCCGCCGCCCGGACGGAAGTAGACGCTCTCGATCTCGGTGATCCTCCCCAGCTCGATGCGCAGCCGCAGGCTCATGAGCATGGGCGCGCCGGCTTCGCGCATGGTGCCCATCATCGCCACCTGACCCGCTTCGGGATCGGCAAAGATGTGTTTGTAATTGCCGGCCCCCTGCACGGTTTTCCAGAAGCCGTCGCCGATATCAAGCTGCTGCGCATTCTCGGTGTACATCACATCAGCTGAAAGCGGCAGGCGCTTCGGATCGTGCGCCGCCAGCGCAGCGATGTACTGATTCATCACGCCTTCCAGACACGCGCGGTCGCAGTTCAGCGGAATCGGCCCGGTGGACGCGTGCGCCCTGGGAATCAGATGGCCCGCAAAAACGAGTACGACAAGGCAGGCACCGGCGAAAACAGAGCGCTTCATATTCACAACCAGAGATTCTATACAAAAAGACGTTAGTTAACGCTGACTTCAGCACCTTCGATTAAAATCGCCCGGGCCGCGACTTTTAGCGCGATCCGTGTTTGGATGAAGAGTAAGAACGACACTCGGGGGAAGCACAATGAAGTCCTGCGTTTTATTGGCGGCCCTGCTGTGGCCGGCCATTTCCGGTTTTGGCCAGACATCGCAGCGTGCAGCCGCGCGTTTTCTGGATCAGGCAACGTGGGGGCCGACTCCCGCCTCCGTGGCGGCGCTCGAAAAATCGACCATCAGCGACTGGCTGAGCGCGCAGTTTGCGCTGAAGACTTCCGATCTGCCAGACCAGCCGATTCTCGATTCCCAGGGCAAGAACAACACGGCCCTCGCGCCGGTGCAGGCTGCGTTCTTTCAGAACGTCGTCTCCGGGCAGGACCAGCTGCGCCAGCGAGTGGCATTCGCGCTGAGCCAGATCTTCGTGGTATCGCAGACCTCGGGCGTCACACCGGCTTATGCCTATCCTCCTTACTGGCGGATTTTTCGCGATTACGCCTTCGGCAATTTTCGAGATGTGATTGAAGCCGTCACGCTGAGCCCCGCCATGGGGCGTTACCTCAATACGGCCAACAACAATAAAGCCAATGCCGCGAAGAACACCGCGCCCAATGAGAACTATGGCCGCGAGCTGCTGCAGCTGTTCACGCTCGGCCTGACGCAGCTCAACATGGACGGCACACCTGTCCTCGATCAGAACAAAAATCCGGCGCCGACTTACACCCAGGTGATCATCACCCAGATGGCCAGGGTCCTGACCGGCTGGACTTATCCGACAGCGCCCAACGCCACGCCGCGCAACAACAATCCGCCTTATTTCTTCGGCCAGATGATTCCGCTGGCGGCCGAGCACGACACCACCGCCAAGCTGATTTTCGGCGACGTGCTGATTCCGGCCGGCGGAACCGCGCAATCCGATCTGAGCGCGCTGCTCGATGCGCTCATGAAACAGCCGACGATGGCGCCGTTCGTCAGCCAGCAGCTGATTGAGCATCTGGTTACGAGCAATCCGAGCCCGGCTTATATTCAGCGCGTGGCTCAGGTTTTCGAGAACAACGGCAGCGGCGTTACCGGCGATCTGAAAGCCGTGATCACAGCCATCCTGACCGATCCGGAAGCGCGTGCCGGCGACGATCCCACTACGGCGGCGAATCCGGCATATGGGCATCTGCGCGAGCCCATTCTTTTCGCGGCGAACGTCCTGCGCGGACTGAACGGCTCGGTCGGCGCGGCCAACAAAATCAACAGCTACACCGCGAATATGGGCGAAGACCTCTTCCGCGCTCCCAGCGTGTTCAGTTATTTCTCGCCGCAGTTCCGCACGGAAAAAGGCCTGCTCGGACCTGAATTCCAGATTTACTCGACGCAGACGGTTGCCGATCGCGCCGATGCCGTGAACTCTATTCTCTACGGCAAGCTCGATCAGACCACCACCGTCGATCTCACGCCTTTCGTGAATCAGGCGGGCAACACCTCGAACCTCCTGAACTACATTTCGTCCGTGTTTCTGCATGGCAGCATGTCGAGCACGCTGGAGCAGGCCGCAACCTCCGCCGTGAATGCTCAGAAAACCGCATTGGCGAAGGCCCAGGCGGCGCTCTACGTGGTTCTTACGTCGGGCGAATACAACGTTATTCAGTAGTTCGGATCGGAGATTTTCAAATGGTTTCACGCAGAGGATTCATTCGGATCGGAACGGCGGCAATCGGATCAATGGCGCTGCGCCCCTTCGGCCTGCTGCCGGGTCTGGCGCAGAGCGGGCCGGATTACCGAGCTCTGGTCTGCATCTTTCTCTTCGGCGGCAACGACTCGAACAACACGATTGTGCCGATGGACAGCGCCAGCTTCAACGCCTACTCCTCGATTCGCGGAGGCCTCGCGCTGAACGGCGCGGACCTGGCTCCGGTGACGAGCGTCTCCGGCGCGCCTTACGGATTTCATTCGAAGCTCGCTGAAGTGGCGAGCCTGTTTTCAAGCCGGGAGCTGGCCGTTGTGGCAAACGCAGGTCCGCTGGTGCAGCCGCTGACGCGCACCCAATATCAGAACTCGCAGGCCGCCATCCCGAATAATCTGTTCTCGCATTCGGATCAGCAGGCCGCCTGGCAAAGCGCCATTGCGCAGGGCCACAGTCCGACCGGATGGGCCGGCCGCGTAGCCGATTACGTCGCGGCGCAGAACCTGAATTCATCGAGCTTCCCCACGTTCTTCTCGGTGGCCGGAAATTCGCTGGAGGGTCTCGGCGTGTCTACGCAGCCGGTCGCTCTGGCGCCGGGCCAATCGCTGACACTGGCGGGATTCAATTCTTCGGCGGCCTCGCAGGCGCGGCTCAACGCGGTCAGCAGCCTTTTGACCACTGAAAGCGGCGTTTCCCTGGTGCAGGCTGCCAACGATACACTCGCGCACAGCATGAGCGATGCCGCAGCGCTGTCCACCGCGCTGGCGAAGGGGACGGACCTCAAAACGCAGTTCCCGACAACTTCGATCGGGCAACAGCTTCAGCAGGTCGCCCGGATCATTCAGGTGCAGTCGTATCTTGGAATGCGGCGTCAGATTTTCTTTGTTTCACTCGGCGGCTTCGATACTCACGCAAATGAGCTGAATACGCACAACACCCTTTACCCGCAGCTCAGCCCGGCGCTGGCGGCGTTTTACGATGCCACGCAGGAAATGGGTCTGGCGCAGAGCGTCACTACTTTCACGGAATCCGATTTCAGCCGCACGTTCCAGGAGGCCACTTCCGGCGGCAGCGATCACGCGTGGGGCGGTCATCATCTGGTGCTCGGCGGTGCGGTGCAGGGCGG
>Ga0335085_10006878_pt1 | contig 17843 bp, 18 predicted proteins | sample Lox_Sample_45_FD_206712 | JGI IMG/M metagenome (GOLD analysis project Ga0335085, IMG submission 206712) | Soil microbial communities from Loxahatchee National Wildlife Refuge, Florida, United States - Lox_Sample_4.5 | ecosystem: Environmental > Terrestrial > Soil > Wetlands | place: USA...
CCCCATCAGCGGTTTCGCGGGTGCACCCACCGCCCGGGCGGCCGCCCGCCGTTTTCAAGAGATCCTCGCGTCCCACGGTCTGCCCAGCACGGTGCGGCAACGCCGGGGCCTCGATATTGCCGCGGGCTGCGGCCAACTGGCTACCGCCACGCCCGCGCCGTCCGAGAGCTAAATTCTAGGCCTGCTCCTGCGCCCGCCTTTTGCCGGCGATCTTTTCCCACTCCCGCAACGCGTCCGCCGCGATCCAGCGGGCGAACGGGGCGTCGATCCGTCGGATCCGCCTCGCCTCCGCGACGGCCGCGCGGCGCAACCGGGAATCGCGCTTTCCAATCTGCCGCAAGGCCCAGTTCACCGCCTTCCTCACGAAATTCCTCCCGTCCGCCGCTTCGCGCCGAATCACCGGGAGGAAATCCAGAAAAACCTGATCCGGGAGTTCCTTGCGGTGCACCGCCAGCCCGGCCATGAGCACAAAACCTCCCCGCTTCACGAATTCCGCCCGCCGGCGGGACCAAGCGTGCGCCTTGGCGATCGCGAAGGGCGTGCGGTCGAAGAGCACGCAGCAGCAGGCGTCGGTGATGGCCCAATTGTCGCAGTCGCGGATCCAGCGCTCCATCTGCGCACGCGTGACCTGACGGGGATCATCGACCAGGGTCGCAATGAGGCGGGCCTCGTGCCCGCCGGCTTCCCACAACGCCAGCGCCAACTTGTGGTTCTGCCGGTGGCGGCGGGCGATGTCGCGCAGCACGGGCGCACGAATGCCCAAATGCTCCCCGCGCGGAGCGATTCCGTAACGCCGTTGGCCGGCGACATCCGCCGGCCGACCCAGCGTCCGCAGGTGGGCGACGATCTCCGCCGCGGAGCTCATGTCGTCGTCCGGCGGGTCTGGACCGCCTGCGCGAGCGCCGCCAAGACGGGAACGGTCTGCTCGAAGGAAAGGCAGGCGTCGGTGATGCTCTGGCCGAAGACGAGCGGCCGGCTGCGGAAGTCCTGCGCTCCGCCGACCAAGTTGCTCTCCAGCATGACCCCGCAAATGGCGCGCTCGCCGGCCGCAATCTGCGCGGCCACCGCCGCGGCCACCGCCGGCTGCCGCCCGGCGTCCTTGCCGCTGTTGGCGTGGCTGCAGTCAATCGCCAGAAAGGGCGGCAGCCCGGCCGCCCGCAGCAACTCCGCCGCGGCGCGCACCTGCTCCGCCGCGTAATTCGGCCCGCGGGTTCCGCCGCGCAGAACGAGATGGCCCCGATCGTTGCCGGAGGTGCCGAGCACCGCCGGCGCGCCGTCCTTGGTGAGCGAGGGAAACCAGTGCGGATGCCGGGCCGAGCAGATGGCATCGACCGCCACCTGGACCTCGCCGTCCGTCCGATTTTTGAAGCCGACCGGCATGGACAGGCCCGAGGCCAGCTCACGGTGCACCTGGCTTTCGACCGTGCGCGCCCCGATGCCGCCCCAGGTAACCAGTTCCGCATAGTACTGCCCGAGCGTCGTGTCCAGAAACTCGGTGGCGACCGGCAAGCGCCGCGCCGCCAGGTCGACCATCAGCCTCCGCGCGAGCCGCAGCCCCTTGTTGATCTGGCAACTGCCGTCGAGATCCGGATCATTGATCAGCCCCTTCCAGCCGATCACCGTGCGCGGTTTCTCGAAATAGACCCGCATGACGAGCAGCAGGTCCGGGGCCAGACCCTCCGCCACTCCCTGCAGCCGTTCCGCATAGTCGCGGGCCGCCGCCGGATCGTGGATCGAGCACGGCCCCACCACGGCCAGCAGCCGGTCGTCATGGCCCAGAATAATCTCTTCCACGGCCTGGCGACTCCGGGCGACAAAGGCCGCGCCCGCATCGTCCAGCGGCAATTCGCGGGCCAGTTCCGCCGGCGCCAGCAACGGCCGCACGGCGCATATCCGGAGATCAGCGGTGGCGGGTCGGGCCATGGACGGGCGACGAGGCCGCGCCTCACTGTTCGAGGAGCTTCCGCGCCTGCTCCACCGCGGCCGTGGCGGCCAGCGCTAGCGGCGGTGCCGGCACCTCGAGGCCCAGACGCCGGGCGCGGGCGTGCAGACCCAGCGCCAACAGCGAGGCGAATTCCGATTGCGCCGCCATCTCCCCGAGGCGCGCCACCACCTCCGCTGGCAGGGTAAGCCGCGACAAAGGCAGAACCTGCTTTTCGCTCAAGAAGAGCGTCAGCCCCACGCCAAGCGCCTCCACGTAATCGTGCAGGCGGACGGGCGGGATGTACGCGAGCCCCTGGCCGGCGGGGTGCGGCGTGAACTCCATGAAGGCGCCCAGTTGCGCGCGAAACTGCGCCAGGACCTGATCCGCGGTCGCGGGTGTCCAACGCACCGTGAAGGCCTTGCGCTCCCGGAATTTCTTCACCTCCCAAAGGCGCAACACGAGCTCGTAGTCGGCGTGCTTCTGCAGCAGCGCCCCGGTGAACACGTAGTCCAGGCCCCCCGCCACGGTCTCCACCAGCTGCCGCATGTGCTCCGGGGCCCACTCCGCGTTGATCACCGCGTAGTGTTCCTTACCGCGCAGCGGGATCGCCGCGATGGCGGCGCAATTCGCGCTGAAGCACAGCATCTCCGCCAGCCACAGGGGGAGGCCCCGCGACAGGCGCGCCAGCTCATCCTCCGGCTGCTTCATCACCTCCTCGATGTCCTTCAACCCGAGCACGGCCAGCTGGCCGAAGGCGACGCGCCGCACCTTGCCTTCCTTGGGCGGCAGCAGCCCGGGAAGCCCCTCGAGGCCATAGAACCAGATCGGTTTGCTGATGCTGACCAGTTCGAGCTTCACGCCCATGCTGTCGCCGGGGGCGTCAGCCGGGGGCGTGGGGGTGATCGCGTCTTCAGCCTCCAGCAGCAGCATGTCGGAGATGACATTGGAGAAACCGAGAAGGCGCTCCTCGAGTTCCGGCCGCTGCAAGGCGAACAACAGGTCGAGCACATGCTGCGCCGCCTCCGGATCGCGCACGGCCAGATAAGCCTGCAACAGGTTGATGCCCGCGGCCGGTCCGTGCCGTTGCGCGTCGTAGCGCGGCCCGATCAGCTCGATGATCTCGCGGGTGTGTCCCGTCACCCCCAGATCGCCCGAAATGGTCAGGAGGATATCCGCGCGGTCCCCCGCCGTGGCGATCACCTCCTCGTAGATGGCCACGGCGGCGCCACGGTCCTTGCGTTCGAGCGCCTCCCGCGCCTGCTTGAGCCGCCCGAGCACGCTGGCCGCGCCGGGGGTGAGCGGGCCTCCGGCCGGCTCCCCGGGGGTGGCGGGCGGCGCCGGGGCCGCCGGGGGTCCGCTTCCGGCCGCGGCCGGCGCGCCCACCGCCGGGGGCTCATTGGCGGACGGCCCGCCGGCGGATTTCTTGGGGAGAAATCGGTCGAGTAATCCCATACGCCTAGGAGGAAATGCACCCGCCGCGCGCACGCGAAACAAAATTCACTTCGCCGGAGGAGGCCGCTGTTTCCCGTTTGACCCCCGGGGGCCCGCGGCTACTTAGCTCCGTTCCCAGCCGTTGAACCGCGTCTATATCAAAACGTACGGGTGCCAGATGAATGAGCGCGACAGCGAAGCCGTCGCGGCTATGCTGCGCGCCCGCGGCTATCGCCTCGTTCACCGCGAAGCCGACTGCGACATCATGCTCCTGAATACCTGCAGCATCCGCGATCTCGCCGAGCAGAAGGCCCTCGGCAAGGCGGGCTACCTGCTGGCGCGAAAGCGTCGCGAGCCGCAGTTCATCCTCGGTGTGATCGGCTGCATGGCCCAGAATCGCGGCGCGGCGCTGCTCGACCGCCTGCCTGACGTCGACCTCATCGTCGGCACCCAGAAATTTCACCAGGTCCCCGGCTATCTGGACAATCTCCGCGCCGCTCGCGAGGCCGGGGCTCCCGTCGGCGCAACCATCGTCGACATTGCGGAAGAGGCGGGTTCCCAGAACACCATTCGCGACCACCTCTGGGAGGAGCGCCCCGTCACCGCGTTCGTCTCCATCCAGCAGGGCTGCAACATGGATTGCTCCTTTTGCATCGTGCCCAAGACCCGCGGCGACGAGCGCTCCCGCCCGATGGGCGACATCGTCGCCGAATGCCGGGCGCTGGCCGCGCGCGGCGTGCGCGAGATCACCCTCTTGGGGCAGATTGTCACCAGCTACGGGCGCCGCGATTATGCGCCCGCCGGCGGGATCACGCCGTTCGTGCAACTCCTCGACCGCCTCCACGACATCGACGGTCTTGCGCGCCTGCGCTTCACGTCGCCGCACCCGCGCGGCTTCACGCCCGACCTGATCGCCGCCTATGGCCGCCTGCCGAAGCTTTGCGAATGCGTGCACCTGCCGCTCCAGTCCGGCAGCGACCGCATCCTGCGCGCGATGAACCGGCCTTACACCCGCGCCCGTTATCTCGAAATCGTCGCCGCCCTGCGCCGCGTGCGCCCGGAGATGTATTTCTCGACCGACATCATCGTGGGTTTCCCCGGCGAAACCGCGGACGACTTCGATCAAACGCGCGAGCTCTTCGAAGCGGTGAATTACGACATGGCCTACATCTTCAAATACTCGGTCCGCAGCGGGACGCCGGCGGCAGCGATGGCCGGCCAGATCCCCGAGGAGGTGAAGGAGGAGCGCAACCAGGTGCTGCTGCGCCTGCTGGAAGACAACTCCCGCCGGCGCAACCAATCGCTGATCGGCACGACGCAGGAGGTGCTGGTGGAAGGCCCTGATCGGAAGGGTCTCCGTCAGATGGGCCGGACGCGGGGCAATCGCACGGTGCACTTTGCCGCCGGCGCGGATCTCGCGGGCCAGTTGGTGCCCATGCGCATCGCGCGGGCCACCGCCAGCACGCTTTACGGTGAACCCGTCCGGGCGCAGGCCCCCCCTTAACCCCGGCGGGCACTGCGGAAATTTTATTCCCTTTCATCCGCTCCCGGTGTTGCGTGGAGTGACGCCACCCTCCGATGTCCCTGTTCCTCGCCACGCTCCTTCCCGGACTCTTCCTCACGGTGCTGGGTGCCGTGCTGCTCCTCAATAGCCCCGTCGTGATCTCCACGCTCAAGGCCCTGCCGCGTTCCCCCGCGGGCGCGCTGGCCTTCTTCGGCGGCGGCACGCTGTGGTTCCTGGTCTGGGTCGCGAACATGGGCGCCGCCGACCGGATCTTCGGCAGTTCGAATGTGCCGTGGGTGATCGGCTTTGCCGCCCTCGGCGCGCTGTCGTTCAAGTATGTGCCCGACTTCCTGGCGGTGCGCGGGCTGAGCATTCTTATCCTGCTCGCCGCCACGCCCCTGCTCGGTGCCGCCTTCATGGAATACAGTCATCCGCAGCGGCTGTTCATGGTGACCTTGGTCTTCGCGGCCATCGGGATCGCCCTCTACCTCGCCGCCGTCCCCTACCGGCTGCGCGATTTCTTCGAGTGGCTCTTCACCGCCCCGACGCGCGCCCGGGCGCTTGGCGCAGGATTGCTCGTCTACGGAGTTTTGCTCAGTGTGCTGGCGTTCAGCTGCTGACCCCGCCCCATGAACGCCCCTCCCCAGAATCTTCATGGTCTCCTCCTCCTGATCGCCGGTCCCACCGGCACCGGCAAGACCACGCTCTGCCGGCGCCTGGTGAGCGTGCATCCGGAGGTCGAACGCATCGTGACGTGCACGACCCGGGCGCCGCGCGAGGATGAGCGTCCGGATTTCGATTACTACTTCCTCAGTGATGCCGAGTTTGACGAGGCGCTGAGCAACGACGAGTTCCTCGAATGGGCGCAGGTGCACGCGTTCCGGTACGGCACCAAGAAAAGCGCGGTCTTCAACAAGCTCTCCCGCCAGGTCGATCTCATCGTCAACGTCGATGTCCAGGGCGCCCGCGCCTACCGACAGGCGTTCGAGGGTAATTCCTCCATCCGCGGCCGCTTGGTGACAGTCTTCATCATGCCACCCGACATGGAGACCATCTACGACCGCCTGCTGACACGCGGGCAGGACACGAAGGAGCAGATGGAACGGCGGATGAAGACCGCGGTGTACGAGGTGGAACAGTGGACCCAACAGGATTATTGCATCGTCACGGGCTCGAAGGACGAGGATTTTGCCCGGCTCGAGAGCATCTGGCGCGCCGAGAAATGCCGCGTCTCCCGGCTGCGGGAGGCGCTGGCCGCGGGTGATTCCCACCTGCCGTTCAATGGATGACGTGCCGCGCGTGGCCTTGTGGCGCGGGTGGCCCATTGCTCAGCGCAAGGCTGTCGGCAACTCGTCGCCGCCCACGGTTTCTCTGCGCGCGCGGCGGCGCTTCGACTCGGCCTGAAGTCTCTGCGCCAGATCATCCGGAGCGCGAAAGACGTAGGTGCGGCCCTCCTTGCCCACGGTGAGCAGCTCGCGCCGCTCCAAGTCGAAAAGATCGTCCCGCGCCGTCTGGTGTGTCACGCCGTGGCTGCGTTGGTGGATGGCGATGCGATAGCGCGTCTCGGGCCGGCGGAGGGCGTGGACCATCAGCGACCGCTGGCGTGGGTTGAGTTCAGCCAAGCCGCGCAGCTTCCGCTCCGCCGCCGCCAGCTCCTCCGCCATCCGCAGGAGATTCCGACGCAGCTCCCTTTCCGCCAGCCGCAGCACCTCGGCTTGGTGAAGGAGGAAATAGGTGAGATCGTTGTCGTCGGTCTCCACCAGCAGAAAAGCCCGCGCATAACGCTCCGGGGACCGGCGCAGTACCGATGAAATTGCGAGGAATTCGGCCAGGCGGTATCCCTGCCGCAGCATCGCCCACAGGAACAGCACGCGCGCGGTCCGTCCGTTGGCGTCCACGAACGGCCGATCATGGGCGAGCCAGAAATGCAGAATCATGGCCCGGATCACCGGATGCACGAACGCCGGCGGCGCTTCGCCGTTGGCAAACGCGCACAAGGATTCCATGCGTTCCGGTAATTCCCCTGCGGGTGGCCACTCTTGCTGAATCCGGCCGTCCCGCTCTAACACCGGTGCCGTCTCCCCCTGCGCCCGAAACCGTCCCTCCGCCCCCGCGTCGTCCAATGTGTCCGCCGTCAGGCACTGATGCAGTTCCAGCAGCAACCCTGGACTTAGCGCCCGCTCCCGCCATTCGCGTGCCCTCTCCAGCGCGCGGTGCACATTGGCGACCATGCGCTCGCCCCGGCCGCATGGGGTCCGCCCGCTACGCAGCAATTCCGTCGCCGCCTCATCATTGCAGCCGGCCCCCGCCAATTGCGCCGAGCTGATCGCCTCCTCCAGCCGCACTGCCGCCGCAATCTGGTCCACGGCATCCCGATTAACCGGCGGATTCACACCCTCGCGGTCCAGCTGGTGCAGCGTCGCCGCCAACTCGTTTGGCAGATTGAATCCGAAGGCCATCTTCCGGAGATCGCGCAACGGCACTGCCTGCCGCCTCGAGGCCCGCGCCATTTTCAACGCGCTCCACCACGCCTCGTAGCTTATGCCCGCCGGCTCTGGCTCTTCGCTGATCTCATCCCAGTGCAGGTAGCGATCAAACGGAGCCAACTGCTCCATCGCCTCAATAATTGCAGCCCATTGCTGTGGAACAACATCAACGTAATTCGGGGCTGGATTTTGTTTGTGCAACATTAATCCTAATATATCATTTGATAGGATATATGAATGTCAGCCTCATGCTATTATTGTCAATATTAGGATAAACGCTTCCAAAAGTGTTCCCCTTGAGCGCATCCGCGTGCAGTCTCTCTCCGCCCATTCAGATCTGCGATCAGGCTTCGCTTTGCGGCCGGGTCGGCTCCGGCCAATCCAGATGGAAGAATTTGTTTCTGGGTTGGTCGACGCGTTCGTAGGTATGGGCGCCAAAGTAGTCCCGCTGCGCCTGGAGCAGGTTGGCGGGGAGGCGGGCGGCGCGGTAACCATCGTAATACGCGAGCGCGGAGGCGAACGTCGGCGCGGGAATACCATACTGCGCAGCCAGCGCGACGACTTTCCGCCAATTGAGCTGAGCCGCTTTGATTATCCTGCTGAAGTAGGGATCGAGAAGGAGATTAGCCAGTTGTGGGTTCCGGCTGTAGGCCTCCGTGATCTTCTGGAGAAAGACCGCGCGAATGATGCAGCCGCCGCGCCAGATCTGGGCAATCGACCCGAAGTTGAGAGTCCAGCGGTATTCCTTCTGTGCTTCGCGCATCAACTGAAAGCCCTGTGCATATGAACAGATTTTCGCGCAGTAGAGGGCGTCGTGAATCGCTGCGACCAGGGCATTCCGGGATCCTCGATATTGTTTCTTGGGGGGGCCGCGCAGTATCCTGGCTGCCGCCACCCGTTCTTCTTTGACAGCGGAGAGGCACCGCGCGAAGACCGCCTCAGCCACCGTGGGCGCGGGTACGCCCATATCGAGGGCGTTGACGCTGGTCCACTTGCCCGTGCCTTTCTGGCCGGCCGCGTCAAGAATCACATCCACGAGCGCTTTCTTTTTTGTGACCGGATCCTTCTGTCTCAGAATGTCGGCGGTGATCTCGATCAGATACGAATCAAGGACACCGCGATTCCACTCACTGAAGATCGCCCCGATTTCCGCCGCCTTCAGGCCCAGTAAACCCCGCATGAGATCGTACGCCTCGCAGATCATCTGCATGTCCCCATACTCGATGCCGTTGTGCACCATCTTCACGTAATGGCCCGCCCCATCCGGGCCGATGTAGGTGGCGCAGGGCACCCCACCCACAACCGGCCTGCCGGGTTCGGCCCCGGCGAGCGGCCGCCCGGTCGCGGCATCGACCTTGGCGGCGATCGCATTCCAGACGGGCTCAAGCTCGCGATAGGCCGCGGGATCCCCACCTGGCATGAGCGAGGGGCCGAAGCGCGCGCCCGTCTCTCCACCCGAGACCCCGGAGCCTATGAAACGCAGCCCTTTCTCCCGAAGCTGTTTCTCGCGGCGAATGGTGTCGGTCCACTTGGCGTTGCCTCCGTCGATGATGATGTCACCGGCTTCGAGCAACGGCGCAAGCCCGTCGATGACGGCGTCCGTACCGGCGCCCGCCTTGACCAAGATGATGATCTTCCGCGGCTTGGCGAGGGATTGGACCAACTCCTCAAGGGTGGCCGCACCAACGAGCCCGCCGGGCGTGCCGGGATTCGCGGCCACAAACTCCGTCATCCTCTCCGTGGTGCGATTGTAGACCGAGATCTGAAAGCCGTGATCGGCGATATTCAGCGCCAGGTTCTGGCCCATCACCGCCAGCCCGATCAGTCCGATGTCAGATTTTGATTTTGGCATACGCAGAGAGGCATTTGGCCAATTTGGCCGCCAAAACCAACCCTTTTCCCTCCGCTCGTATCCATCCGCCGTTACGGCCCTGTCCCCCTGCGCCGCCGTTGGCGGCGCCCCCTTTTATTTGTGCGGGAAGAACGGGGCGATCCCATCAATCAGGGGCGTGAGCATCTTGGGCTCGTTCCTCTGATAAACCCACGTGAAACAAATCACCATCATCGTCACCAGAATGATCATGCCCAGCACGAAGCGATTCATTTTCGCCGCCTGTTTGATGATGAAGATCGCGACGATCAGAATCAGCACGATCAATCCGAGATTCGCCAAGTCCTTGGTTGGCAAATTCCGCACCTTCTCGATCGCGCTGATGCAGAAAACCAGCATGTCCCGACACGCTAACGCCCGCGGGGGTGGACACGAGCCGATTGTGAACACCCGCAAGTTTTACCTTTTTCTCCAAAAGCCGCGCTGGTCTCAGCGGCCGAAACGGGCTTGACCCAACGAGAGGGACCCGCGGCCGGGTGCTCCTTCTTCCAGATCGGGACGCGCGCTTTCACTTGATCGATGATATACCGGCAGGCGCCGAAGGCTGCGTCCCGATGCTCCGCCGCCACGCCGACCCAGACCGCGATTTCGCCGAGCCGCAGGCGTCCCACCCGGTGGACGCAGGCAGCCCCGCGGATCGCGAACCTCCGCCGGGCTTCGCTCATGATACGCCGACCCTCCTTTGCGGCGAGTTCCCCGTATGCCTCATACTCCAGCGCCCGGATCTTGCGGCCGCCGGTTCGGCTGCGGACCCGGCCCTCAAACGATACAAAGCCGCCCGCACGATCATCGGCCAGTTCCCGGCTTAGCACCTCCGGGTCAATGCGCCCAAATGAAATGCGAAAAGCCGGCACCGGTCAGCCTCCGGCAAACGGCGGGATGAACGCAACGTGATCCCCGCCCGCCAGCGGCGCGTCCCAAGCCGTCAGATCGTCATTGATCGCCACCTTCAGCCGCTGCGCGTCCACACTGAAGCCATGCCGCGCGCGCAGTTCTTCGTAAAGCGCGGCGGGCGTATCGGTCTCGGTGGCAATCGTTTCGCCGGCGCAGCGGGCCTGCTCGCGCAACGTGGCAAAATACCGAACGTAAACCCGCTTCCGGGAGATCCCGCGCGGCCCCCCGCGCCCCGGGCGGCCCTCCCGCGCCGCCGCCGGCTGCTGCCTCCGATTCGTCATGGTTTGGCCCGAAAATGCTTCTTGCCGCCCGTCTTCTCCAGCAGCCGGATCTCTTTGATCACGATGCCGTGGGACAGCGCCTTGACCATGTCGTACAAGGTGAGCGCCGCCACGCTCGCGCCGGTGAGCGCTTCCATCTCCACCCCGGTCTTCGCCTGCGTCGCCACCCGGCAATGGATCACCAACTCGCGTCCGTTCTTCGGCGCCGTAATCTCGATTTTGCAGTCTTCCAGCGGCAGCGGATGACAGAGCGGGATCAATTCGCTCGTCTTTTTGGCTCCGATGATTCCGGCCAGCACCGCCGCCTGCAGCACCGCGCCTTTCTTAGTGACAATCTCACCGCGCCGCAGCCGGCCTGCAACCGGCCGCGGCAGCAACACCACGGCCGCCGCGTGGGCGGTGCGGCGGGTCACCGGCTTGCCGCCGATATCGACCATGGTCGGCCGATTCCGCGCGTCGAGGTGGGATAACATCATGCTACCGTCGCCGAATTAGTCGGCGGTGCAAAGGCAATTTGCTCCCCGTTTTCGGCCGTCAACTCCACGGCCAGAACGGCACGACCGCGCCTGCTTCGAAAACCTCCACTTCGGCCGGCAGCTCCACGAAGCCGTCGGTGCCGGCAAGTCCGGCCAGGTCTCCGGAGGTGTTCAATGGTGCTGGCGCAGCCTGCCGCTCGCCGCGCGGCCCCGCTGAGACCGTCACCGGTAGAAACAGCGTCAGCGCGGGCTGGAACACGACGCGCTCGATGAGGACCGCCAGACCCGGCTGGCCCGGGGTCAGGCCGCTCATCCGGGCGAGGGCCGGCAGGACGTACCGCTGCAGGCAGAGGTAGGCCGAGGCGGGATTCCCCGGCAGGGCGAACACCGGGGTCTGCCGCGGACTGCGTCCGAACCAGAACGGCTTGCCCGGCCGCTGCGCCACCCCTTGAAAAATCTTCCTCACCCCGAGGTCATCCAGCACCGCGGGCAGGAAATCGAACTTCCCCTTCGCCGCCCCGCCCGTGATGAGCACGGCGTCATACTCCGCCACGATGTGCCAGAGTACGTGCTCGATCTCCTGCCGCATATCGCGCAGATGAAAGCGCTCCGCGCGCGGGTACCCGGCGCCAACCAGCGCCGCCCGCAACGCATAATCATTGGAGCGCCGGATCTGGTGGGGCGCCACCGGGGAGCTCACTTCCACCAGTTCGTCGCCGGTTGCGACCACCGCAATCACCGGTTGCTGGCTCACCGCCAGATGGGCGCATCCACACGCCGCCGCCACCGCGATCTCGCGCCCGCCCAGCCTGATCCCGGGATTCACGATCACGGAACCCGCCGCGTGGTCCGATCCGCACCGATGCACCGCCTGCCCGGCCGCCACGCTTGTCGCGCTGCCCACGACCATAGCGCTGCCATCGGCCGCCGTGTCCTCATAAGGGATGATCGTGTCGCTCCCAATCGGTAGCGCCGCTCCGGTCATCACCTCGATGCAGGTGTCCTCCGCCGCTAGCGTTAGGGGTCGGGTGCCCGCCGCCTGCAGCCCCGCGACACGGAAGCGGCGGATTCCCCCCTGCCACGCCTCGTGTCGGATGGCATACCCATCCATGGCCACGCGATCAAACGGCGGCAGGTCCCGATCCGCGGCGATCGTCTGCCGCAACACCCGCCCGTGTGCACTCGCCAACGGGCAGTCCTCGGCTGGGAGCAGGGAGACCGCCCCCAGCACCTGTTTCTCGGCTTCGGCGACAGAAAGCATCAACGGACACTACCATGGCCCGGGTGTGGGCACACGGCAAATGTCCGGGTGCCATCCGGCCCGGTCATCGTTCGCTCGGTCCTTTGCCTTTCCCCGGCTTTCTGTCTACCCTTGTCCGCTCATGTCCTCCCTCCGCGACCAACTGGGCCGACCGCTGCGGGATTTGCGCCTCTCGGTGACTGACCGCTGCAACTTCCGCTGTCCCTATTGCATGCCCGCCGCGGTGTTCGGCCCAGACCACGCCTTCCTTGGCGACAGCCAATTCATCTCGCTCGCGGACCTCCGCCGCATCCTCCGCCAGTTCACGCGCCTCGGGGTCGAGAAAATCCGCATCACCGGGGGTGAACCGCTCCTGCGGCCCGACGTCCCCGAACTCGTCCGCCTGCTCAAGGAGGAGCTGCGCATCCCGGATGTGGCCTTGACCACCAACGGCTGGCTCCTCGCGCGCACCGCCGCGGACTTGCATGCCGCGGGATTGGATCGCGTCAATGTCAGCCTGGACAGTCTCCGCCCGGAAACTTTCGCTCGGATGAGCGGCGCCGCCCCTGGCTTGCGGGTCGAGCGCGTCCTGGAGGGCATCGCGGCCGCCGGCAGGGTCGGCCTCCGGGTTAAGCTCAACATGGTCGTCCAGCGCGGCGTGAACGATGCGGATATTCCCGACATGGCCGCGTGGGCGCGGGCGCGGGGTCTCACCCTGCGCTTCATCGAATTCATGGACGTCGGCAATTACAACGGCTGGCGCCCCGATCTCGTCGTGCCCGCACGGGAAATCGTGGCGTTACTCTCCGCGCGGTGGCCGCTGGAGCCCTGCACCCCCGCCTATCGGGGAGAGGTGGCCGCGCGCTACCGTTACCAGGACGGCGCCGGCGAAATCGGCCTCATCAGCAGCGTCACCGAACCCTTCTGCCGTGACTGCCATCGCGCCCGGCTTTCCGCCGACGGCAAGCTCTACACCTGCCTTTTCGCCTCGGCCGGTTGGGATGTGCTCGGAGCCCTTCGCGCCGGCGCCGACGACGAGGAGCTGTTTTCCTTCCTCAGCCGCGTGTGGCACGGCCGGCTTGACCGCTATTCTGATGAACGTTCGGAACTGCTCGCGCGCCATGAAACGCGGCAGAAGATCGAAATGAGCTACATCGGCGGTTGAGCCGTCCGCAGCCCGGCTCTCACTGATAGCGCGTCGGCCGCCCAAAGTAGTCGAGCATCCACACCTCCCGCCACACGCGGAACCGACCCTCGTACGTCATCTTGCCAAACTCCTCGCGCTGCCCGTGCGGCAGAAGAAAACCCAGTTCGGTGTTGAGCCGCTCGAGTTCGAACTGCTGCTGATTCAGATCCTCCACCGGCTCCCCGCTCCACGGCACCGCGCCGTCCCCGGCGGCGGCGAGCCGGGCCTGATGCCGGGCTAGCAGCCGCGGCAGGCTGCGGCACCAGGGCTTCCTTTCCACCAGCCAGTTCTCGGGGTAGAAGCCGCCGAACGGAAGATAGAGATTGTCGGTGACATAGCGCACGCCGTCGTTCGCCCGCGAGCTGAGTGTGTAGCACACCGCGATCGCCCCGTTCGCCTGCGGCACGAAGGTGGCCTGAATGCGCGTCTGCGCCGCCGGGTCCTGGTACACGGATAACCGCAGGTAGATGCCGCCGCCGATTTCGGCCTTCAAGGCCTGGATCTGCGTCCATTTCTTCGCCCGCAGCCATTCCCGCACCCGGAGCAATCGCGGATGCGTCGGCCATTCCTCTCCGCTCGTGTTGACCGCATAGCGCGGGAAAAGCGGCAGCGGACTCTGGCTCAGCGCCGAAATCGCCATCCAGTTGTATGCCGTCTCCAGCAGAAACCAGCACAGGAACAGGGCGAGGGTCAGCACCCAGAACGGCCGGCTGCTCCAGCCCCATTCCAGGGTGAGAAAGGCCCCGCCGAACGCAAACAGCAGCCACCGCAGCCAGCGCACGAAGATGGCGAGCACCGGGGAAGCAAGGCGCTGGTTCAACGAGAACAGCACCAGCGACGCAATGGCGACCGCCAGCAGCAGATAACCAGGATCAAATCGCACGATGGAGCCTCCGGCAGGATACGCGCCCGGCGTCGTTCCTCCCCGCCAGCTGGCTAACTTAGCCGCACCGGCATGATGACACAGATGAAGCTCTCCAGCGTCTTGAAGACACCCGGACTCACTTCATCCTTCAATTCGAAGAAGACCTCATCCTTGGTGAGCGCCCGGAGGGGATCCATGATGTACTGCGGGTTGAACGCCACCTGGAGATCCGGGCCGCTGTAGGAGATGGCCATGGACTCGTGCGATTCACCAACATCAGGGCTCGCCGCGGTGATCTCCAACAGATTGCTCGTCAGCTTGATTTTCACCGAGTTCGCCTTCTCGCTGCAGACCAGCGCAGCCCGGTGCACGCACTGCAGGAAGAGCTCGCGCTCCAGTTTGATGCGCTGGTGCGTCTCCTTCGGGATGACCTGTTGGTAGTTGGGATAATTCCCCTCCACCACCTTCGAGAAGAGATAGATGTTTTCAACCAAGCCGCTGGCGTCCTTTTCGGTCGCGATCTGGAACGACGCGCGCCGCTCATTGAACGAGATCTTCACCTTCGCGCCCTTGTCCAAGAGGCGCAGCAGTTCACTCACCGTCTTGGCCGGGAGGATGATGCTCCCCGCGCTCGCTGCCGGAAACTCAAGCTCCTTGCTGATCAGCGCAAGGCGGCGCCCGTCGGTGGCCACGAGCGAGAGCTTGCCATCGCGGAAATTGAAGTAGACGCCATTCAAAATATACCGCGTTTCATCGGCGGATTGGGCATAGGCAACACACTTGAGCATGTTGAGCAGCTCCGCTTGCTCCAAGGCGAAGGATTTGTCGTCACCGAATTCCGGCAACGGGGGAAACTCCTCCTTGCCAATCCCCATGATCCGAAACTGGGATCCCCCGGAGGCGAGTTTCACCTGATGCGCCGGGGTGGAATCGAGCGCCACGTCGACATTCGGCAACTCGCGGACAATTGTCGCCAAGCGCTTCACCGGGAGGGTGACTGAGCCGGTTTCTTTGACCTCCGCCTTGATCCGACAGCGGATGCCGAGGTCAAGATTGGTGGTCGTCAGCGAAATCTGGTCCTTTTCCGCTTCGATGAGGACGTTGCTCAGGATCGGCATGGTGGCCTTCGAGCCGACCACATTGAGAACCTGCTGCAGACCGTTGCTGAAATGGTCGCGGTTGATTTTGAACTTCATGAGGGGAGGGGCGCTTGGACCGGAACTTTGAGTAACTAACAAAGGGTAATCAGTGCGGGATTCAATCAGGAATTATTCCATCTTATTATGTGCGGTGAAGTTGCCCAATAACCCCGTCCGCGGGGCGTTCTGTCAGAGGAGAGAGGACTGAAGGGGCGCTTGTGGACAAGCACGGGAGAACTCACGGCGACGAGGAGGCTTATTCACGGAAGTGTTGATGCCGAGCAGTTATTGGGGAGATGTTGGCGGCTTGTTCACGCTTTGTTTGCGCTGGAGGCGAAGTCGCTGGACAACGACCGCGCGACGCACTTGGCGCGCCAGACCCCACAAAATGTAGCCTAGGAAGAGGGCGACGAGCGCGATTTCCTGAAGCCAGAAGATGAAACCCGCCACCACGATGATGTAGATAAAGGTACGGAAGCGCGCGCGGGTCTGCCAATCCACCTGCTTGAAACTGGGATAGCGAATCGTGCTGACCATCAGGAGTGCGACCATCAGGAGAAGCAGGGGCAGCGCGAGGGCTAAGCGATGGAGTTCGCGGTTGTCTTGGGAGAGGTGCAAGAGGAGAAGCACAAGCGACGCGACGGTCCCCGCGGCTGCCGGCACCGGGAGGCCGACGAAGTCGCGGCTGCCGTCCGAGGGTTTGTGCAGATACGGGTTGGTGATGACATTGAACCGGGCCAACCGAACCGCGGCGCACAGCAGGTAGACAAAACCGATAAACCAGCCGATCTGGCGAAAGACCGGGTAGCCTTGGGTCGGCGAGAGGATCAGGAAAAACATCATCAACGCGGGTGTGACACCAAACGACACGACGTCCGCCAGCGAATCAAACTCAGCTCCGAACAAGGACTCGCGGCCGCCCAAGCGCGCCAGCCGGCCGTCAAGGGAGTCAAAGATGACCGCGGCCAGGACAAACCAAACCGCCTGGGTATAAAGGTCCGCCGAGGTCACAGGCGCATAGGTGCCGGGCGCGATCGTCTCTAGGCGCGCTTGGATGCACTTGATGACCGCGATGAATCCGCAGAAGAGATTTCCCGCCGTCATCAGATTGGGCAGGAGGTAAATCCGGCTCGCCTGGGTGACGTTGTAGGGATTCTCCCGCGATTGGAGATCAGGCATGATGGGAAGGACGACGCCGGGCGAGGGAGTGGCCACTATTTCTTGGTGGTGGTCAGGCTTTCCAGGTACTTCCAGAATTTCGAGTGCTGTTCGAACAACTGCTGTTCGGAAACGGGCATCTTGGTCCGGAAAAGGAAATCCTCGAGCGAGTCCTTGTAGAGGATGTAGTGGGTGTGCAGGGTGTCACCGCGCAGCGAGAAATAGAAGCGGAAGTCGCCGGCCCGCAGGCGGTAGAAGGTCCGGCCCCGCCGGGTGAAGCGGCCCAGCGGCTCGCGGGGGTGCGCCAGATCCGCGGGGCTCAGGCGGCTGATCGGTTCGATGGCCGCGAGCTGGGCAAGCTTGTCGAGCTTGTTGAGCTCGCGGATGCTTTGCTCGGAGAAAGTAACTTGGTACATGATCGCGGGCCCGGGCCTCGCCGGGGAGAGCAGTGCACGGAGTGATGGCGCGAGGCTTATGGATACCTTGTTCCGGGTCTGGTCAGCAAGATCACAAATGGAGCCGGTGGCCTGCCGGGCACACGCGCCACGCTGACGCCTGGCTGTGGCGGGACGAGGCGGGCGCCCGGGGCCTAGGGTACGCGCCCGTAGGCAGCATCGACCCTGATGAGAGCGGTCGCCACGAACGAGGGGATCGTGGCCAAGCAGACCCAGACGAAAAAGGGGACGTAACCGACGTGATCCTGAATCCAGCCCGCGGGCAGGCCGGGGAGCATCATGCCCAAAGCCATGAAACCCGTGCAAATGGCATAATGGGCCGTCCGGTGTTCGCCGGTGGCGACCAGCATCATGTAGACCATGTAAGCCGTGAACCCGAAGCCGTAGCCGAATTGCTCGACCGTCAAGGCGCCGCCGACGAGAGCGAGGTTCTCAGGCTGCCAGAGGGCAAGAAACACGAAAACCACCAAGGGCAGCTGCATGCTGAGAAGCATCGGCCACAACATCCGCCGGAGGCCAAAACGAGAGATGGCGTAGCCCCCGACCAGCCCCCCGAGCAACAGCGCGACAATACCGATGGTACCGTAGAGCAGACCCACCTGGCGGGTCGTCAGCCCCAAGCCGCCGGCCGCGCGCGCGTCGAGAAGGAAAGGAGGCACCAGCTTCAACAACTGGGCCTCCGCGAGGCGATAGAGGAGCAGGAAACTGAGGATGACCTTGATGTCGGGCTTCCGGAAGAAGGAGACGAAAATCGCGAGGTAATCGTTCGTGGGACGAGTCGTCCGGAGGCCGGGCTGATCGGCGGCGGGGCGGGGCAGGACGAAGAAATGATAGAGGGCCGCGAGCACCAGGAGGACGGCAATGAGGAGAAACACGCCGGCCCAAGCGCGTGCCGCGGCACCCCCGGCCTCCT
>Ga0335085_10006879_pt1 | contig 17842 bp, 14 predicted proteins | sample Lox_Sample_45_FD_206712 | JGI IMG/M metagenome (GOLD analysis project Ga0335085, IMG submission 206712) | Soil microbial communities from Loxahatchee National Wildlife Refuge, Florida, United States - Lox_Sample_4.5 | ecosystem: Environmental > Terrestrial > Soil > Wetlands | place: USA...
GCTGAGCTCCGGCAGACCTTCTTCGAGTGGGTTCTTGAATTCTTTCGTCTTCATCTTTTCCACCTGTGATCGGCTGGTTCGAGTTAGTAGTACGCGGGCGTGGTGGCGATGCTGGTGCCTACGCCGTAGGGAACGTACTTGCGGAACTTGGTGATGAACTTTTCCGGAACGAAAATCATGTCGCCGGGCGAGAGCTCGGCGTCTTCATTCAGGTTCTTGCCCGCGAGAATGTCCTTGATGCTGAGTTTCTTCACTTCGACCCAATCTTTCGACACGCGGTGATAGAGGAACACCTGGGTTTTCGCCGTGGGCGCGAAGCCGCCGGCGGTGGCGATGGCTTCGGAGACCGTGGTGTCGTGGCGCAGGTCGTATTCGCCGGGTTTCATCACCTGTCCTTGCACTAGGAAGAAGGGACGTTGAAAGTCCACCAGATCGACGTCGATGATGGGCTCGTGCAAAATGCCCGAGTAGGCCTTCTTGAATGTCTCGACCACCTCCGGGAGCGTCTGATCGAGAATGTTGACGCTGCCGACGCCCTGCAGATTCACGTAGCCGTCCGGCTGCACCATCACTTTCGGCTGGTCGAATTCCGGCGATAGCGGGAAATTGATCGACAGGATGTCGTCGCGCTGTATTTTGTAGCGCGGGTTGCGCGATTGCAGCGCGGGAGTGTTCGAATCGTGGGGCGCGGTTGCGGCGGCGTCGCTAGCCGGCATGCCATTCGCGGGCGGCGCGGTGGTGGTGTTGGTGTTCAGCAGGGGCTTTACGGGCGTTGCGGACGGGGACACCGGATGGCTCTGCTGTCCGAGCAGACTCGTAGGCGCGGCCGCCAGAATGGCGGCGAATGCGATTCCGAAAATGAATGTGCCTCGCATTGGTTCTCCTTCAGATTGCGAAACTTCGCGGATCTAGCGTGATTTGTCCGGCGCAGTCGCCGTACCGGATTCATCGGGAAGCTTGATATGCTCGCCGGCCTTCAACATTTCGAACGGTCCGGTGAGTTGCGGGTTGAGCTGGCGGATGTCGTCGACGATCTCCCGGTTCGACTTGCCGTAGTTTTCGAGCGCGAACTCGAACAGATTTTCGCGGTGAGTCACCTGCACCACGGCGTTTTTGGGGATGACGGGGCTTTTGCGCACCGGAGCCGGAGTGTCCTCGGTGCTGGCGTCAGCGTCCTCGGGAGTCTTCCTGGATGCTGCCGGTGCGGCAGCCGTATCGTGAGCCGGAGCTGCAGCCGCCGTTTCAATGGGTTCGTTTGAAATCGCGGGATTCGCGTTGGAGGTCGCTGCTGGTGTCGAGGCTGCCGCGTCAGGTTGCACCTGCGTCGACGGCTCGTCCGCATTCTCAACCGGAGAAGCACTGGGCGGCTCGAGGCCACCCGCTGTCTGAGGAGCGGGCTCCGAGCTGGGCGCCGCCGAGCTGAGGATCGTGTTTATGGCGCGCCCGGATAGCTTGCCCGCAGCGGTTCCACCAAGTCCGAGCCTCGGCAGACTGAAGCCCACGATCAGCATCACGGGAACCACCGCGCACGCCGCGATGAGGAATTTCTTCGGGAACGACGCTCGTTCGGGAGGAGGCGGTGCAATCGCCCAGGATTCGAAAATCGCAGTTGTCGGAATCGAGCTCGGCTGAGGCTTTGGCCGAGGCGGCGCCGCCACCCCCGTGCGCGGTCGATTGAATGCTGGCGCCGCAGCTGGCTCAGGCTCCGCGGCGGCAACCGGAGATGCAGCTGCCGCGGCCGATCGTGCTGCATTTGCCGTTTCGGCTTGCACGCGCGGACGATGTGCGGGCCGTGGATTCGGATCGAGATCGGCCACCACTTCGCGCATGATTTCGCCGTCGATCATTCTCGCATCGGCCGCGAATCCCGTGGAAAGCGCCTGGAAGCACAGGCTGTTGATGTTCCGCGGCACGCCCTTGCTCACGCGGCTGATCAGGTCGATCGCGTCCGGAGTGAAAATCGGAGGGCCTTGATGCCCGGCGGCGCGCAATCGCCAGTCGATGTACGCTTCGGTTTCTTCCGGCGTGAAGGGATCGATGCGGATAATCGACGCCACGCGCTGGCGCAGCTGTTTCAAATCCGCGCCGGCCAGCCGTTCGCCCAGTTTTGGCTGCCCGGCCAGCACAATGTGGATCAGCTTCTGCGTGGCAGTCTCGAAATTCGAAAGCAGCCGAACGGATTCCAGCGATTTCTCGTCCAGGTTTTGCGCTTCGTCGAGTACGACGACCACTTTCCGCCCTGCGCGCATTTCTTCCAGCAGCGCCGCGTTCAGAGCTTCGTGCAGGGACGCAAGATCCTGGCTCTGCGAGGTGATGCCCAGATCGGCGAGGACGCTGCGCAGCAGATCGCGGGAATCGCCTTCCAACTGAAACAAGAACGCTGTTCGCGCCGTACCTCGCAGCGTCTCCAGCAGCCGGAACAGCAGGGTGGTCTTTCCCATGCCCGGTTCCGCCACCATCGCCGAAAATCCGCGGCGCGATTCGATGGAGTACATCAGTGACGCGAGCGCTTCGCGATGCGCCGGGCCGAAATAGAGAAAGCGAGGATCGGGCGTCACCCCGAACGGCTGTTCTCGCAGTTGATAGTATTCAAGGAACATGATCGTTTCTAAGAGAGCCGCACACCGCTTGTGCTGCAGTGGGAGCCCGAGCTTGAACGAATTCGCTCGACCGAAGCCGCGTCAATGTCCACAGCTGCCGACTTCCCAAGCATCTCGACGGACAAAACCACGCGAAACGAATCCTTCGAGCGCGAAACAATTCCTTCGAGGCCTTCCAGCGGTCCCGATTTGATTCGCACCACGTCACCGCCCTTCAAGAAAGGATGCGGCTCCAGGCGCAAAGGGCTTTCCACCGCCCGTCGAATCGCGTGGATCTCATCGCTCGGAATTTCCGCCGGCAGATTCCCGCCATTCGTCACAATCTGGTGAACGCCGGGCGTCGAAAGAATCTGTATGCGGCGCTCCGATTCGTACGTGCAGAACACGTATCCCGGGAAAAGCGGCAGCACCAGCTGCTTGTTCCGGTCCTTCCACCGGCGCAGGGTCCGGTAGGTAGGCAGGAACACGTTCACGCCCTTGGTGGTCAGGATTTTAGCCACCGTACTTTCGTGCTGGTGCCGCGTATAAAGCGCGCACCAAGGTCCGGGGCCCGCCGCCGCGCCGTTCTCGAATTGTTGCCTCGATTGCATAAAGCTTCGCCCTGTGACTTACAGCGGCACCTTCACCTGAAGGGCGCTCAAGCCCGAATCGTTCGCCGACTGCCTGTCCTGCGTGGCCCTAAACAGCGCGATGCCCTCGCGCCTTTGCTGCCTGAATAATCTCGAAACTAATTTCCGCCCCGCGGCCCTTTGTCCGCGTCTTCCACTTCCTGCAACACGGTCCGCTGCGACGAAATCGCGAATCCCCATCCCGCGCGGTTGTCCAGCAGCAAATCCACGCGCACCACGCGTCCTTCCATTTCGATTCGATGAAACCGGTCGAGCTCCGGGAGGTACGGAAACCTGATTTCCAACATCACCCCCGCGCCCATCGGAGGCGAGCTGCGCGTCACGATGTACGCGCCGCCTTCGCTGATGTCGCGGCTGTTCCCCTTGCCCTCGTGCTCGGCGCCGTCTCTCCCAATCCAATGGAAAGTCACCGGAGCGCGCAGCGGATAGCGTATTTGGCGTCGCACCTGAGACGAGTACTCCCCTTCCGAGAAACTCGACGACTTCGAATCCCCAATCTGCAGCACGCTCTGTTTCATTTTTGATTCTCCAGCTTCCGCGCAGATACTAGAGGCGCCCGCCAAGTCCCACAAGAAGCGCTAAGTCATTTTTCGTGCTGCCTTTTGTTCCTCCGCGTCTCGCAAACTCTTTCGCCGAAACTGTTGTTCCCTGCTGGCCCGCCGGGCAGGGCGAAAGGTCGTACATACGACCAAGGAAGAATATCCATGTGCCGTACAGGGAATAGGGGATGCGCAATCCGCTCGGTGCCTGACACCCTTGCGTGCGGGCTGATCGACGGAGAGAGCCCGGCGAGCGGAGGGACTGCCGTCACAACGGATTTCCGGACGATAGCAAGGCGAAGACAACCGCGTCTCGCATTGAGACACAGCCGCTTTTCCGATGGATCGAATCCGTTATTTCGTCTGTACTACTTGCAGTCGCGGTAATAAAATGAAGGTCCCTAGTCCTTGTAGTTCCTCCAGCCCGCAGTAACTTTTGCTGCGCCGCAGTGTTCTGGTTGTTCTGAGGGGAGTCTATGCGCCGATCGAGCGGGAGTTCTCTACCAGTCGAACTATTGATCGGCGAAGCGTGCCGCCTGAGCTGTGAACTGATGACCACCGCGTTGCGGCGTTATCCGCAGCGTTTATCGGTGGTTGCGTCCGGCGTCGAATCGGCGGAAATCATCAATGCCTATGCCATCCGCAAGCCCGATGTGTGCGTGATCAGCTGGCGCTTGAAGGACGGCGCTTCGGCCGGCCTTGCCGTCACTCGCCAATTGCACGCCATGCATGAGACTTCTCGGATCCTGCTCCTGATCGATACGCCCGAGCGTGAAGTGGTGGTCGAAGCGTTTCGCGCCGGCGCGCTGGGCATTTTTTCGCGCGAGGAAAGCTTCAGCGAGCTGTGCAAGGGCATCGAGAAGGTTCACACGGGCCAGATCTGGGCTACCAACGAGCAGCTGCAGTACCTGGTCGAATCCCTGGCCGTGAAAGCTCCCACATCCACGCCGATCACGGACGCCAAAGGCGCGACGCTGCTCACGCCGCGCGAACAAAGCCTGGTCGACCTGGTCGCTCAGGGACGCACCAACCGCGATATCTCGCGTGAGCTGAACCTGAGCGAGCACACCGTGCGGAATTATCTCTTCCGCATCTTTAATAAGCTCGGCACGTCCAACCGCCTGGAGCTTGCCCTGTATGCGATCAACCAGAAGGAAGCTTCGCGGGAACAGTTAATCACCCAGGACAACTAATCGCCCGGAATCGCTCGCGACTGCCCGGGGTTGACAATAGCGGCCGTTCTCTTCCATCGTCTCTGTCGCATGGTTTGCGTCATCGAGCGAGCGTGAAGCTTCCGTGAAAATCCTCCGGCGCCGGCTAGCATCGCAGCTCTGTCGGGTTATCTCCCTCAGCCTCGCGTTGTCGCTGTTCGCTTCGCAGGTATTTCCGCAGACTCAGGCCCCCGTCGCGGAAACGATCCAGGTCGATTCATCCGCACCTGCCCATCCGTTCCCGCACTATTGGGAGCAGATGTTCGGCTCCGGCCGCGCCATCCTCAGCCTGCGCGAAAGCTACCGCCGCGACCTGCGCGAAGTGAAGAGCGCCACGGATTTCAAATACATCCGCTTTCACGCCATCCTGCACGACGAAGTAGGCGTCTACGACGAAGACTCGAGCGGCCACGCCGTCTACAACTTTTCCTACGTCGACCAGATTTACGACGGCCTGCTCGAAAACCACGTCCGCCCCTTCATCGAACTCAGCTTCATGCCAAAAAAGCTCGCTGCCCAGCAGACTCTCCAGCCGTTCTGGTACAAGCCCGTGGTCGCCCCGCCGAAGGACTGGGACAAATGGGGCGATCTGATCGAGCACCTCGCCCGGCATCTCGTCGATCGTTACGGCTTGGCGGAAGTCTCTCAGTGGTATTTCGAAATCTGGAACGAGCCGAATCTCGATTTCTGGGCCGGTGATCCGAAGGAACAGACCTACTACCATCTGTATGACGTTGCCGCGCGCGCGATCAAATCGGTTTCTCCGCAGCTGCGCGTCGGCGGGCCTGCTACGGCCCAGGCCGCCTGGGCCGACCGCTTCATCCGCCACTGCGCCGAAAATCATGTGCCGGTCGATTTCGTATCCACGCACGTCTACGGCAACGATTCAGCGAAAGATGTTTTCGGCACCGACGAATCGATTCCGCGCACGCAAATGGTTTGCCGCGCCGTGCGCAAAGTCCACGATCAGATCGCCGCTTCCACGCTGCCGAAGCTTCCGCTCATCTGGAGCGAGTACAACGCGAGTTACAAGAACGAGCCGGACGTCACCGACGCGCCCTTCATGGCCCCGTGGCTTGCCGATACGATTCGCCAGTGCGACGGGCTCGCGGACATGATGTCTTACTGGACTTTTTCGGACGTGTTTGAGGAGCAGGGCGTCGTGAAGCAGCCGTTTTATGGAGGCTATGGATTGATCGCCGAAGACGGCCTGCCCAAGCCCGCCTTCAACGCGTTCAAGCTCCTGCACCGGCTCGGCACGGAAAGGCTCGCGAACGATTCGCAGGCGGTTCTCATCACGCGCAAAGCCGGTGGGCATTTGGCGATCGCTGTCTGGAATCTGAATTTGCCGGAAGAAACGGGCCAGCCGAAAACTGTCACGCTCGATTTCACAAAAGCCGCCGCGGCGCGTTCGGCCTTCGTCTCGCGCGTTGATGCTACACACGGTTCGCTGCTGGCGGCTTATCGAGCCATGGGCAGCCCGGTCGATCCCACGGTCGGACAAATCGCGCTGCTTCGCCGCGCCGCTCAGTTGCCCGCGCCACAGCGCGAATCCATCGCGAACGGCAAACTCACAATCACTCTGCCGCCGCAGAGCCTGGCTCTGATCGAAACGCACTAAAGAGCGTCGATCGCCCACGGCGGATTGCGCCTGGTTTGTGACTCTAACGGTGCTGGAGACTCGCTGTTCGCGTGGCGGCCGGACTGGACGGTTTGTAGGATTTAAACCCCGCTCGCTGCATGCCCCGCACCGCCTCCGGATTCTTCATAAAAGTATTCCACACGAACCCGGTCCGTGCATTTTCCGCCATCACCATTGTGATCCCCGTGTCGATCCCGATCACGTCACTGTCGTACCAGTTCGTCAGTGGATTGAACGCGTCCACGAATCCGTATCGCGTCCACGAACGCGGGTAGCTGTTCTTCATCGTTTCCAGCACGTGGATCGCCGGCTGCGGCAGAAATGGCAGCGATCCTCCCGCCGCGCATGGCACGACCGTCCCGTCGATCGGCCCCGTCGCCGGTGGACCGCCCCACACCACGTAACCGCGCGCCGAATCCGAAGCGGTGATGCCCCACAAACTTTCGCTATAATCCGAAAACTGCGAAGCCAGATCCATGCAGAATCGCCGGTGAACTTCCGTGGCAATGATCGAATTCTGGAAATAGTCCGTGTACTGGTCGCGCTTGTACCGGAAATCGAACCACGCTTGCGAATACTGGTGCACGAAAAGCGGTGCGAACGACCCGATATACCGTATGCCGTCGTATTCAAAAGTCACGCGCTTCCACGCCGACCACGTCTCCGCGGGCAGCGGGTGCGTCGACGATCCCAGCCCCAGCAGGTACATCATCATCATCTCGCTGTAGTTGTCCCAGCGGTATTGCAGGAAGCCCGTTTCCGGTGTCCAGCCGTGCGGCAGGATGCGCGTGTCTTCCGAAAGCCAGGTCCAGTCCACCCGGTTGAAAATTTCCGACGCCAGGTCGCTGATTTCCGAATGGGCGAAATGCTCGCGGCAGGTCAGCACTCCGCAAAGCAGAATCGCCGTATCCACCGACGAAACTTCCGAATCCCACAGCCGCTCGCCGGTGTTCACATTCGCCCAGTGATAAAAAAAACCGCGGTGATTCGGCAGTTTCTTCCACAAAAAACGCATCGTGTTCAGCGCGCGCCCTCGGATTTCGGCGTGCGATCCGTAACCCCGCTGGTCGCCGATGCACAGCGCCGTCAGCCCGAAACCCGTGGCGGCGATGCTGCCCAGGTCGGCCTTGTCCGGGTTGATCGCGTTGCAGCGGTCCCGCACGATCCCGGTGTACGGATTGCCCTGTTCCCAGAAGTATTTGTAGTTGGCTGCTTCGATCGATTCCAGAACCGCTTCGTCGGGCTGATAGAAGGGATTGTTGTCGTGATCTGTGCTGGCCGGCGCCTGCGCGGCGAATAAACGCTCCGGCATCCAGATCGACGCCGCAGTCCACGGAATCAGCGCGCCGGCGTAAATTCCCTGCCGTATCAGCTTGCGCCGCGATAGTTTTTCTCTGTCCGTTTGATGACCGCCCATCATCTAAAGTATAGATGCAGCCGGGCGACGATGAATCATATGCCTGCCAAAAAGGTTCCTGTTTCCCGTCGTTTAGCGCCGTTTGTTAAGCTGGCCGGCGGGATGAACGCCGCCCGCAGCCACGGGAAAATTTCTCCTCGGCTCGCCGCGATTGCCGGCGTGGCGGCGGTGGTTTTTCTGATCGTCGCGCTGGGCTTAGGCTACCACTACGCCTACAAGCCCATCGCCCTGAAAGGCGCGATCATCCAGGACGAATCAGACACCCGCAAGGAATCGCCCGTCACCGACGTGGAAGTGAGCGTTGCAGGCGATCTGGCGCCCGCGCCGGTGAAGTCCGATTTCTCGGGTTTTTTTCGCCTCCCGCTCCGTGCTGGCGTGAAGCATGGCGAAAAGCTCGTCTTGAAATTCTGGCATCCCGATTTTCAGCCGCTCGAAGTTCCCATCACCGCCGGCGATCAGCTTTACGTCGTTCGAATGACGCCGCTCAATAGCGGCACGGACGATCAACCCGGCGGTCCGCAGACGGCGGTGGCGAACGTTTTCGTTCGTTATTCCATTGAATCGACCGCGTCCGTCAACGTCGGCGCCGGCGTCACGACCTTTCAGGCCATCAACACCGGTAATGTTCCCTGCGATCACCAGTCGCCCTGTTCGCCCGATAATCGCTGGAAGGCTGCCCTTGGCTCCGCATCGCTCGACGCTGGCCAGGGGAACGTTTTCCAGAACGCTCGCGTCTCCTGCATCGCCGGCCCCTGCCCGTTCACAAAAATCGAAAACGACAATTTTTCGCACGGCGGGCGCAACATCTCCGTATCGGTTCTGGATTGGTCGGATACCACCACCTTTGTGTTCCAGGCCGAGGTGTTCCGCCAGGAAATCAGCGACATCGTCCGCGAGTCCTACCCGGTAATCTTCGGGCGCGCCCTGAACTTCAGCCTTCCGGCCGCGGCCGAGGGACCCAGCCTCGAGGCCGAAATCGGTGGCACCAATATCGTGTTTCCCCTCGGCCCGGCGCCCGAGCTCAGCTGGGCGGATTGCAATGTCAAGGTGGAACGCGATCAAACGAAAAGTTATCGCTGCGAGCTTAAGGACGGTTATAAGTTTCCGTAATGCGCACACCCAGTCCGGAAAGTATGCGGCCCAAATCATGCCTTCCCGCATCAAAACTCTGTGCCGAGTCTGTGTTTGGCTGGTTGTCGCAACTTTATGGATGGCAGGCCCCTTGACCAACTCGCTCGATAGCCAGCCCAAACCGCCCGAGATTGAGCGAGCGGAATCGTTTCACTCCCTGGACGATATCCTGCACTACATCTCTCTCGGCTGGGACCGCCTGTCGCGCTCGATGAACGCGTGCGAGACGTTTTTCGACAGCAAAACCGAAGGCGAGCCGTTCCTGTACCTGCCCGTCGAAGTCCCGATCCCGGACGAAATCAACGGCCTGCCCCAGCGTTGCAAGATTCGCGTCGCGCGGCTGCCGGAAAAAATCACTCCCGCGGACGAACAGGTCGTCGCCAGGATTCGCGACCACGGGCTGCTGTTTCTCGAGCACCCCTACGTCGTTCCGGGCGGCCAGTTCAACGAAATGTACGGCTGGGACAGTTACTTCATCGTTCGCGGCCTGCTGCGCGACAATCGCCGCGATCTCGCCCGTGGCATGGTCGAAAACTTCTTCTACGAAATTGAGCATTACGGCGGCGTGCTGAATGCGAACCGCACGTATTATCTGGGCCGGTCGCAGCCGCCGTTTCTCAGCTCGATGATTCTCGAGCTGTACCGTTCCGACGTTGCATCCGGTCAGCCGAATCTCCAATGGCTCGCGCGCGCCTATCAATTCGCCGTTTCAGACTACGACCAGTGGACGCGCGCCCCTCACCTCGCGGGCGGCACCGGGCTTTCACGATACTTCGACGAGGGCGACGGCCCCGTCCCTGAAATCATGGGCGATCCGAGCGACTACTATCGCCGTGCCGCGCACTATTATTTGGAGAACGAGGGCGAGCACAGTTCCCATCTCGTGCGAGTCGATGGCGAGCATCCGCTCGAATCGATCGTGGGACCCGCGTTCGAAGTCACCATGTGCGATCCCGGCAAGTCTCACCCCTCCGCCGCGGACTGCGAACCGGCCGACCATATCGGTTTGACTCCCGACTATTACAAAGGCGATCGCAGCCTTCGCGAATCCGGATTCGACATCACGTTCCGATTCGGCGCGTACGGCGCTGAAACGCATCACTACGCGCCGATCTGCCTGAACTCGCTCCTGTACAAGACGGAATTGGATCTCGCCGAAATCAGCCATCTGTTGAATCAGCCGCGGGACGCCGAAGCTTGGCGCGAAAAAGCGGCGCACCGGAAAGAACTCATCGACCGCTATCTCTGGGACCCCGTCCACGGCCTCTACACCGACTACAACTTCGAGAGTGGTCAGCGTTCAACTTACGAATACGCCACCACGTTTTATCCCTTGTGGGTCGGCCTGGCATCCAAAGAGCAGGCCGGCGCGGTGGAGAAGAATCTTGCGCTCTTCGAGCAGGCCGGCGGCTTGGCCATGAGCGTCAAACAAACCGGCGCGCAATGGGATTATCCCTACGGATGGGCGCCTATTCAGCTGCTGGCGCTGGAGGGTTTGCGCCGTTACGGATATGGCGAAGATGCCGACCGGATTTCGGAGAAATTCCTGACCATGGTTCTGGAAAATTTCCGGCGCGACCGTACCATTCGCGAGAAATACAACGTGGTAACGCGATCGACCGTCACGCGCATCACCGCGGGCTACGTGATCAATGTGAGCGGCTTCGGCTGGACGAACGCCGTTTTCCTGGAGCTATTGAACGAAGCGCCGCCGCAGGTGCGGGAACAGCTGCGAAAGGACGTCGAACCAGCGCCGCCGAATCCCACCGGCAACCACCAGCACTGATCCATGACCGGTTTCATCGCTTGTTCATTCGTTCGGAAGCGCCGATAATCCGCCCAGCCCGCGGTTCGAAAGGAACGCTCCATGACTGCTGATGCTGCCTCGCGACCAGCCGCGCTCGCAGGTGCGCAGAGCCGCCGCTTCGTCTATTTGGCCGCGGCATTCGCCGGGCTGGGCGGTTTGCTTTTCGGCTACGACACCGGCGTGATTTCGGGCGCGCAACTCTTTTTCGTCCGAGATTTTTCGCTTTCGACGTTTGCACTCGAAGTCATGGTCACCGGAGGGCTCGCGGGAGCTGCGATCAGCGCGCTGCTCGGCGGGCGCTTGGCGGATCGATTCGGCCGAAGGAGACTGCTCATCGTTACGGCGCTGATCTTCGCCGCCGGAGCAATCGTCTGTGCGGCTGCGATTTCCGCGCCGATACTTTTTGCCGGTCGAGTGATTGTTGGGCTGGGCATCGGGTTGTCCTCGGGCGCAGTGCCCGTCTATATCTCGGAAGTTTCGCCGCCCGAGGCGCGCGGCTGGACCGTGTCGCTCTTCCAGCTCTCGATCACCGTCGGCATTCTGCTGGCCTACCTGGTCGACTACGCATTCGTGAACGTGGCCGGGGGGTGGCGCTGGATGTTCGGCCTGGCGATTGTTCCGGCTGCGATTTTCGGATTCGGAATGACGTTTCTGCCGGAATCGCCGCGCTGGCTGGCCGGCCGCGGACGGGGCGAATTAGCACGTTCGATCCTGGCGCGCATCCGCGACACGAACCACATCGACGCCGAGTTCGGTGAAATCGAAGCGAGCGTCGCGCACGCAGGAGAGCACGGCAACTGGCGCGATTTGCTTCTGGCCAATTTGCGTCCCGCTCTGATCGTCGGAATCGGCTTGGCCGTATTTCAGCAGATTACCGGAATCAACACCGTCATTTATTACGCTCCTACCATCATTCAGTCCGCGGGGATCCCGTCGGCTTCCGGCGCGATCCTGACCACGGCGGGCATCGGCGTGGTGAACGTGCTGATGACCGTCGTGTCGATGTGGCTGATCGATCGCGTGGGCCGGCGGCCGCTGCTGCTGACCGGGATCGGCGGAATGATCGTCACGCTCGGCGTCTTGGGCTGGGCGTTTCACGGCGCCAGTCCGACCGGAATGCTTTCATGGGTGGCGGTGATCAGCATCATGGTGTATGTGGCATCGTTCGCGATCAGCCTTGGTCCGATTTTCTGGCTGCTGATCGCGGAAATTTATCCTTTGAAGGTTCGAAACTCAGCCGAAGGCGTGGCCGCAGCGTTCAATTGGGGTTCGAATCTGCTGGTCAGCTTGACGTTTCTTACGTTGTTGCAGGGGATCGGAGCCACGCGGACGTTCTGGCTGTACGGCGTCTGCGCGATCGGCGCGTGGCTTTTTTCCTATTACCTGGTGCCCGAAACCAAGGGGCAGACGCTGGAGCAGATCGAAGCGTTCTGGCGCAAATAGTCAGAGATTTTCCGCCGGGCGCTTGAAGACCATCAGCTTGGCAGTGAACACCTGCACTTCTTCGCTTCTCTGATTGACGGTGACGTTTCGAATTGTCACGACTCCCTGATTCGGCTTCGATCGCGACGGCACGATCTCGATAATTTCGGTTTGGACCCGCAATTCGTCGCCGGCGCGCGTGGGGCGGGGCCAGGCGATTTCTCCGCCCAGGCCGACCGATCCGCCGGAGAGCCTGAACGGGCCGGTGGCGATCAATCGCATGGTGGCCGCGGCCGTGTGCCAGCCGCTGGCGGCCAGCCCGCCGAAGATGGTTTGCTTGGCTGCGGCATCATCGAGATGAAAGGGCTGCGGATCGAATTCCGCGGCGAACGCTTTCATGCGCGCTTCCTCCATCACGTACGTTCCGTTCTCGAACTTTTGACCGACTGCCAGATCATCCAGATAGAAAATCGGCCGTGAGTCGGCTGTCGATACCATTCCGTCTCCTTAAGAGGGTGTCCCTTAATTGTTGAGTGCGTTGGCAACGAGAGCGGCGAGTTTTTCGTCCAGGCTATGCGCCACTTTGTCCACCTGGGCGTTGCCCAGCCGCCCGAATACTGTTGACGGGAGATCGTAATCGATGTGAGTGAGCTTGTCTTCGCCGACGTAAATGAGGGCGCGCAGCGGCGCGTATTCGGCGGCGCGAACATCTTCCTGCGTCATCTGCACGGCGTAGAGAGGATTTCCGATTTCGTATTGGCGCGCGAAGCTCTGCTTGCCCTTGAGCGCGAGCAACTGGCCGTGGTCGCGAACGGTAAAGAGCATGAAGCCGCTGCTGCCCTCCATCGAATGGATTTTGGCTTCGATGTCCGCCGGAGGAAGTTTGGCGGCGAAGGCCTGCGCTACCGCTGCTCCGTCATATTTGCCAAGCTGCTTTTCGATCGCCGCGGAAATTTGGTCGAAGGATTTTTGGCTCTTCACGTTGATGTGCGTGGTGGAGCTATCGGAGGTGGCTCTCTCCGGAGCGGCAGCACTGGCGCGGGCCTGGGACACGGCGAAAACCATGAGGGCGACCAGGCAGGGGGTAGTGATTTTGGACCTCGTTTTCATCGGCAAACTCCTTTCGGCAATGCTGAACTGATCAGATGCCGAGCGTGAGAGGAGGTCGCCGACCCCTCCAAATAATTGTCGAGTAGAACGTGCGCCGACCGTTTGTTTTCATGACGTTAGACCTGATTTCTACTCGTTTTCATTGTCGAGTAGAAATGCCAGATCGTCCCTTTCCGATCGAGTGACGGAGCACCCCAGCGGGACGTTGGGTGCGGGAAGAGTTCGAGGCAAGCCTCGCACACAAACAGGCGGCTTGCCGCCGCACTCCACAGGAGTCGGTTGAGAAGCCGAATCAGTCGCCCTGCCGAGCTGAACCGAAAATCGCATCGACTCACGTTAATTTGTTTCCTGGGCGAGGGCAATGGGACCCGGGTAATAGGACGTGGAGTGGCCGATGGCGGATGTCGGTTTGGGACCGGTGTTCGTCTCGTGTTTATTCGCTGCAGCGATTCCTCAGGTGTGAGCTATTTGCGGCTGCGGTGAATTTCGATCACGGATGGTGGTGGGGCGCTCAGATAGAGCTCGTCGACGAGGGAGGCGCGGCGATCGAGGACGGCGCGCTGATTGAAGGAGCCTTTGTCGGTGATTTCGCCGGCGTCGAGGGAGGGGGGCTCGTCGAGCAGCATGGCGCGGGCAATGCGATTGGAGCTGCCGGTGGATTGGGCGGCGAGGCTATCGAGGCGGGACTGAAATTCGGCGCGCACGGCCGGATGGGCGAGAATTTTGTGCGCGACGTTGGGCGGCAGTTCCGGGCAGAGCGCGTGGCAATTCGGCACGTCCGGAAAAATCAAGGCGCCGATGAAGTCACGATCGAGGCCGGTTAGAACGACATCGCGCACCAGCGGCGAGCAGTGGGCGATTATTTTGGCGCGGAGCGGGCCTACGCTGACCCAGGTGCCGTTGGCGAGCTTGAAATCTTCCGTGAGGCGCCCGTCGAAGAGCAGGCCTTTGTTGATATCGTTCGGGTCGATAAATTTCACAGCGTCGCCGAACGAATAGAATCCTTCTTCGTCGAAGACCTTTTTCGTCAGATCGTCCTGCCGCCAATAACCCGGAGTGACGTTGGGACCGCGGACGCGGACTTCGAGTTTGCCTTCGCGCGGGACGATTTTCAATTCGACGCCGGGGACGGGGATGCCGATGGTGCCGGCTTTGTCGGTTTCCCAAGTAGTTTGCATGGCCATCGGAGAAGTTTCGGTGGAACCGAGGCCGGTGGCCATGACGATGCGTTCGCCGCAGGTTTCGAAGGCGAGCTGGCGGTAAGCGTCCCAGACGGGCTGCGAGAGGCCGGCGCCGGCGTAGAACATGAGGCCGAGGCGCTGGAAAAAACTTTCGCGCAATTCGCGATCGGCGCGCAGAAAGGGCAGGAGATCCTCGTAACCTTTGGGCACGTTGAAATAGACGGTGGTCGGAATTTCGCGGAGGTTGCGGACGGTGCGCTCCATGGAGCCAGGGCCGGGCTTGCCGTCGTCGATATAGAAGGTGCCGCCGTTGTAGAGCGCGATGCCGACATCGTGGTTACCGCCGAAGGTGTGGTTCCAGGGAAGCCAATCGACGATGACCGGTGGCTCGTCTTCGAGGAATCCGAAAATCTGGGCGATCATCTGCTGATTGCTGCAGAGCATGCGGTGGGTGTTGATAACGGCTTTGGGCATGGCCGTGGAGCCGGAAGTGAAGAGGAACTTCGCGGGAGAGTCCGGGTGGATTTTTTCGTGGGCGGCGGCGACGGCCGGCGTGGGATTCGTTTCGAGCAGGTCGGCGAAGGTGGATGATTTACGGCGACCAGGCGGGGCGGTGGTGGTGACGACCTCGACGTGATCGCCGACGACGGCTTCGATGGCGGGGGCGTAGCGAATGCCGTCGGAGGCGAAGACCAGGCCCGGCGTGATGATTTTGAAGGTGTGCTTGAGCTTGCCGAAATCCTTGGAGACGAGCGAGTAGGCGGGCGAGATGGGCGCGGCGGGAATTCCCACGTGCTGGCCCGCCATGGTCAGCAGAAATTGCTCGAGATCGTTTTCGGAAAGGATGGCGAGGGGGCGCTCGGCGGAAAGGCCGCGATCGAGCAAGGCCTGGCCGATGCTTTCAATCGAGCGCAACGCTTGCGCGTAGGTTACGCGGATCCACGCGCCGTCGGGCGCGCGCTTGGCGATGCAGGTCTTTTCGGGAGTGAGCCGGGCCCAATGGGCGAGGCGGTCGGTGAGGACTTTCGGGTAGGACTTGAGCGATTCCTCCGGCTTGATGCGCATGGTGCCATCGGAATGGCGCTCGAGAGTGGCGCCGGACGTGCGCATGCGCACGCGGCGGACGCCTGCGGCCGTCGATTGCGGGCCGGTGTTGGCAGATTGCGAGCTCATCGCAGACGATTCGGGTTACTTGCCCAGTTCCTTGCGGACGATGCGGACGCCTTCGACCATGGCGCGGAGCTTGGCGAAGGCGAGATCGCGCGGGACGTGGAAGAGGCCGCAATCGGGCAGGACGTAGAGCTTTTCGGGCGCGACGAAGTTCAGAGTTTTGCGAATACGCTCGGCGACGATGTCGGGCGTCTCGACGGAATTGTCTTTGACGTCGATCACGCCGGCACCGAGCTCGAATGGGACTTTGAATTCGCGGAAGAGGTCGAGATCCTCGCCGCCGCGACGGGCGAACTCGAGGCTGAGGGAGTGAACCTTCGCGTCGAGAATCGCGGGGAAGAGATAGCGGTAGCTGCCTTCCCATGACGGTTTGCCGTAGCGATTGCCGTAGCAGATGTGAACGGCGATTTTCGCGTTCACGCCCTCGACGAGGATGTTGAGAACCTTTACGCCCCAGTTGATGTCCTCGGGGAAGCCGGAATAGTAGGGCTCGTCGATCTGAATGTATTTTGCGCCGGCTTTCACCAGTTCCTTCAACTCCATGTTCATCACGCGAGCGATGTCGGTGGCCAGGGCCTCTTCGCTGGGGTAGTGCTTGTTGCGGATGCGCTTGGTGAGCGAGTGCGGGCCGGTGATGGAGATTTTGGCGGCGCGCTCGGTGTTGGCGAGGAGAAAACGAAAATCATCGATCAGGCCGATGGCAGCCATGGGAATTTTGCCGATCACTTCGCTGTCGTAAAAGTCGTAGTAGAACTTTTTCGAGGAGCGGTCGATTTGAACGCCGGGTAGGCGTTCGACGAAGTAATCGATCATGTTGTCGCGGCGGAGCTCGCCGTCGGTGACCATGTCGAGGCCGGCCATTTCCTGGTCCTTGATGGCGGAGCGGACCGCGGCGTCGTGGATTTCGTCGAGGTCGTGGCGGCTGATGCGGCGCGCAAAGTAATCCGTTTTCAGGCGCTCGAGCCAGCCCGGCATCGAATAGCTGCCGACCATGGTGGTGGGCAAGAATGGCAAGGTCATCGGACTTACTCCCGTTGAGTAGTGTAAAGGACCGATGTTTTCGTTCCGGCCCGGTGTTGGAATGGCGTGAAATGCAAATCGTATCCGGCGCGCTCGGCGACTTCGCGCAGCAGGGCGCCGTTGACCCAGTTGACGATCGACCCGTCGAGCTTGCCCGGGCCGTGGAAACCCATGGAATATTCCTGCAGCTCGGTGACGAAAATATCCTGCACTTGCAGGTAGCCGCGAGGATGGAGAAGCGGCAACGTGTTGCGAAAGCTGTCGAGCGCGCCGGTGCTGAGGTGGATGCGCAGATCGTTGGGGGCGTAGCGGAGGATTTCTTCCATGTGGAGCGCGCTGAGTCCGGCGGGGAAGGAGGCGTCGGGCAAATCCACAGCGTCGACCAGTTTTTCTTCGATGCGCATGGCGCGCCAGGTCTCCATCCAGAATTGCATTCCTTTGGCGCGATCGGGCAGGGCGGCGATGCCGACGTCGAGCAGGCGGTCGACCATCGCGCGGTAGTCGGCGAGCGGCACGCCGGTGGCGGCGCTGATTCGAGCGGCGTCTGCGGCGGGCAGGTAGGCGCGCGACTGAACCCAGAAAATGCGGTTGTCGCGCCAGACGATTTCCTCGTCCGGCAGGTTGTCGTACATGTTCGTGGAGTGAACGTGAAGAATCTTGTGGCGCAGGAACGAGAGCGTCTTTATCGGGTCGGTGGCGTCGAGGGCGATGAAGCTGCAGAGGTCGATGTGTTTTTTCACCGCGGGGCGCGAGAATTCGAGCGTCTGCAGGGAATAGTCGCCGAGCAGAAATCGGAGGTGCGGATAGAAATTCGTGCCACGCGACTGGTCGACGGCGCAGAAATGATCGAGCCACAGTCCGGCGTGCGCGCCCATGCCCACGCCGATTTCGAGGATGAAAAGCTCCTGGGGCAGGCGGCCGGAGCCTTCGAGCTGCTTCAGTAATTTCCAGAATTCCTCGACG
>Ga0335085_10006881_pt1 | contig 17840 bp, 12 predicted proteins | sample Lox_Sample_45_FD_206712 | JGI IMG/M metagenome (GOLD analysis project Ga0335085, IMG submission 206712) | Soil microbial communities from Loxahatchee National Wildlife Refuge, Florida, United States - Lox_Sample_4.5 | ecosystem: Environmental > Terrestrial > Soil > Wetlands | place: USA...
CGCGCCCGAGACGGCGCCGCTGAATATTTTTTACAAATACAACGCGAATGATCCGACCGACGACAAGGCGACGTGGGTGCTGGGACATTTGTATGAGATGATTGAGCAACGCGCGCTCCCGCTGCCGTCCACAAGCCGCACGCCGGTGCTGAAAAATGTCTTCCGGCGCGATATTTTTCAGCGCGCAAAAGTGGCCGTGTTTGATCAAACGCAGGCGCTGATGGCGGAAGCTCAAAATTACGAAGCGGAAACAAAATCGCCTGAACATTTTGACAAAACGACAGTCAAAGCGATAGTGGAGTGAATTTAGGCCGGTGTTGAGAAGTTGAGTGGTTGTTTCAGGGGTGTGCAACTTATTTGACTCTCATCACCGGCCGTTTCTTTTTAGTTACCCTTTGGGAGTACGCAAAAACTTCCACTGGCCATTTCCCCCGTCCTTGGCCTACATTGCGCCGAACCCTAAACCAAAGGACTATTATGAGCATCTTGAAGGAGTTCAAAGAGTTCGCCATGCGCGGCAATGTCGTGGACCTGGCGGTCGGCGTGGTGATCGGCGCGGCTTTTGGAAAAATCGTCACCTCGCTCGTCAATGACATCATCATGCCACCCATCGGCAAGCTCACGGGCGGCGTGGATTTCAATGATAAATTCATCACCCTCGACGCCGGAAAACTCGCTGACAACGTCTACGTACAAACGCAAAATCTTAACCCAGCGCACATCACACTCGCGCAAGCCAAAGCCGCTGGTGCCTCGGTCATCGCCTATGGCTCATTCCTCAGCACCATTCTGGATTTCCTGATTGTGGCGTTTTGCATCTTCCTTGTCGTGAAGGTCATGAATCGCCTTTGGAAACAACCGGCGCCACCACCAGCCGAGCAGCCACCTCAGGAAAAATTGCTCACGGAAATTCGCGATCTACTGAAGGCAAAGAGTTGAGGGACGCACACTGGAGCGCGAGCTTTAGCTCGCTTCAATGTGACCGGTCAGGCAATTCCAGACCCCAAAGCGGCATAATGCCGCGCTCCTGGGCTTAAAACTTCCACTGGCGTTACGCAATACCTTGAGGCAATCTTCTGCGCCTGTTTTTAAGAGTATCCGGTGCCAAGTATCAGGTACCAGGCGGCCGCGCCGCCCGTTTTGAACTTGGAACCTGGAACTTGGAACTTAAATGATGACCTCCGCGCAAATTCGCCAGTCGTTTCTCGACTTTTTCAAGTCGAAGCAGCACACCATTGTGCCGTCTTCGAGCCTCATGCCCGACTCGCCGAACCTTCTGTTCACGAACGCCGGCATGAATCAGTTTGTCCCGATTTTCCTCGGCCAAAAAAAGCCGGACGTCAGCAAATGGGCCGGCGCCGTGCCCTGTCTCGATACCCGCGCAGCAGACACGCAGAAATGCATCCGCGCCGGCGGAAAACACAACGACCTCGATGACGTCGGGCTCGATACGTATCACCACACGTTCTTCGAGATGCTCGGGAACTGGAGCTTTGGCGACTATTTCAAAAAGGAAGCCATCGAATGGGCGTGGGAACTGGTGATTGAGAAATGGAAATTTCCTCCATCGCGCCTCTACGCCACCGTTTATTCGCCGGACAAATCGCAGAACGATCCCAGCGAATTCGATCAGGAAGCCTGGAATTATTGGGCGGAAAAATTCCGGAGCGTCGGTCTCGACCCGAAAATCCACATCGTCAACGGCAACAAGGAGGACAATTTCTGGATGATGGGCGAAACCGGCCCGTGCGGCCCCTGCTCCGAATTGCACGTCGACCTGACGCCCGAAGGCAAAACCGAAGGCCGCCTCGTCAACAAAGGCAGCCCGCAGTGCATTGAGATTTGGAATTTGGTGTTCATCCAGTTCAACGCGAACCCGGACGGCACCTTCTCCCCCCTGCCCGCCAAGCACGTTGACACCGGCATGGGCTTCGAGCGCGTCACGAGCATTATTCAAGGCACGAAGGGCATGAAGGATTTTGCGAACGCGAAGATTTCCAATTACGAGACCGACATTTTCCGGCCGATCTTCGACGCGCTGGAAAAACTGAGCGGAAAGAAATACACCAGCACCCTCCCTGGGACCGCCGCCGTCCCGGCGGCGAGTGAACCGCTCAAATCCACCGGCGAATCTCCGAGTCCCATCATTGACGTCGAACGCGACACCGATATGTCACGTGCCGTCGCTCCGACACCCAAAGAACCGACCGCGGACCAAATCGCGACCGACATCGCCTTCCGCGTTATCGCTGACCACATCCGCACCTTGAGCTTTGCGATTGCGGATGGAATCCAACCCGGCAACACCGATCGCAACTACGTCCTGCGCCGCATCCTACGCCGCGCCGTCCGTTACGGCCGCACGCTCGGTTTTCACGAACCCTTTTTCTACAAACTCGTGGATGTCCTCGCGGACACGATGGGCGACGTCTTCCCGGAAATCCGAACCAACAAAAAACGCGTGCAGGATGTGATTCGGGCGGAGGAAGAATCCTTTAATAAGACGCTGGACAAAGGCATTGCCCTATTCGAAGAAGTAGCAGCGAAGCTGCTGGGGAGCGCACGCGTCCCGCGTGCAGGTTCCGGCGTCCCGCCGGAACCTCGTTCAACCCATATTCCAACAACGGTTGACCCTGCTTCCGGTTCGAAATATTCAAAACGGAATTTGCCGCACTTCGAACGTCCGTGGGCCAAATACATGGCGACATTTACCACCGCGCAAAAGCGGCAGTTGTCTGACCGTGCGCGGGACATTGTCCTGGAAAGCCTTCTTTTTGCCGACCAGCAGCGGCGTTGGCAATTATATGCCGCCTGTGTCATGCCAGATCACGTACACGTACTTTTTGAGCCGCAAATCAAGGAGCAGGACCCGGATGGTAATCCCATTTTCTGGTCGCTAACTGAGATTCTGCACTCTGTAAAGTCATTCACGGCGCATGAAATCAACAAAGCCGAAGGTTCGACCGGAGCAATTTGGGAAAAAGAATCTTTTGATCGCTTAATTCGTTCTGATGCTGACTTGGAAGAAAAATTCCACTACATCTGCCGGAATCCATGGGATAATGGTGTTGTTCCGATTACCCAGCCATATAAATGGCTCTGGACCTCAGATGATAATGGAAAACAAACTGCTCGGCGGGACGCCTCGCAGCACACGCGAGACGCGTGTGCTCCCCAAATCTCCGGCGCATTCGCTTTCAAGCTTTACGATGAGCAAGGTTTTCCGCTCGACCTCACCGAACTCATGGCCCGCGAACGGGGCCTGACCGTGGATAAAGCCGGCTTTGAAAAATTGATGGAAGAGCAAAAAGCCCGCGCGCGCGCCGCTCAGAAAAAGGAAGTCATTTCTCTTTCACAAATCGAAACCACCACACCGACAAAATTCGTCGGCTACGATTCGCTTTCCGCCCCGGCAAAAATCCTCGAAGTCGTCAGCATCAAAGATAAAACCGCCGTCATCGTCGACAATTCACCATTGTACGCCGAAATGGGCGGTCAAGTCGGCGATACGGGCGAATTAAGCCATGGCGGCGATTTGTGGCGCATCGCCAACACCCAGAAGAACGGAAACACCTGGCTGCACATTTTGGATTCACGGAACACGGAACACGAAGTACCGGCTCAGGGCTCCGCAGTCACCCTTACCGTGGATAAACCCCGCCGCAACACCATTCAACGCCACCACACCGTCACACACCTGCTCCATTGGGCGTTGCACGAAGTCGTGAGCAAGGAGGCCTCGCAAAAAGGTTCTTTTGTCGGCCCAGACAAATTGACTTTCGATTTCAACAGCGCGCCGCTCACACCGCAGCAGATCGCGGATATCGAAAAACTCGTCAACGAACGCATTCTGGAAAATGGCAGCGTCTCGTGGACGGAAGTGCCTTACGCCGAAATCAAAGGCCGCAAGGATGTGATGCAATTCTTCGGCGACAAATATGGCGATACGGTTCGCGTCGTGCAAATCGGCGGGCATGCGCAGAAGCTGGATGGTTATTCCATGGAGCTCTGCGGCGGGACGCATACGCGCGCGACGGGCGAAATCGGTTTGTTCCGCATCGTGGGCGAGAGCGCGATTGCGGCAGGCGTGCGGCGCATTGAAGCCATTGCCGGGCTGGAAGCCTATCGCAAAGCGACGGATGAGGTTTCGCTCATCAAGAGCCTGGCCGGCAAAATGAATTCGCCGGTGCAGGAGCTGGACAAGAAAATCGAAACGCTGCTCGCGCAGCAAAAAGAATTGGAAAAGCAGGTCAAAGCCGCGCAGCAACGCGAAGCGTCCAATGCCGCGAGCCGATTGCTCGAAGAAATCAAAACCGTCAACGGTGTGCCGACGATCATTCACAATCTCGGCGCGGTGGATGGAGATTTTCTGCAGGCCGTAGCGGACTCGCTGAAGGGGCGATTCAAGGGTGTGGTCGTGCTGGGCGGCGGCCCGAGCCGCGAAAGCGTGGCGTTGGTGGCGGCAGTGACGCCGGAACACACGGGGAAAATTCAGGCGGGCAAAATCATCCAGCAGATTGCGCCGATCGTCGGCGGCAAAGGCGGCGGCAAGCCGGACAATGCGCGCGGCGGCGGCAAGGATGCGACCAGACTGGATGAAGCGCTCGCGAAAGCGAAGAGTTTGATTGGGTAAAATCGAAGTAGCCGTGGACGTGAGTCCGCGCTAAACGATTCCGTACAAACGCGTCGAAGAAATTGGCGCCGACTTAGGTCGGCGTCTGCGGGGCGGCGGGCCGCCGGCGCTCCCGGGGATCAATTCGCCGGGATAACTCCAATCTCCGCAGCCGAGGTCCACGCGCCGCCGTTCACTTCCGAGAGCGCCTTCAGCTTGACGAAGCGGCAGGTCACAGGAGTGAAGGTCACGGTCTTTTTCTCTTTGCTGTTTTGAAATGAGCCTTTCGCGACGGGTTCACCGAAGTTGGTGCCGTCGGTGCTGACGGAGAATTCGTAGTCCTTGATGGTGCCGTTATCGACGTCGTCCTGCCGCGGCAAATAAGTGAACCCTTTGATGCTCTCCGTTGCCGGCAATTCAATCACGATCTCGTGCGGCGGCTCGGGCGTGGCATCCTGCCATTGCGTGTGCCAGAAGGTTTGCGGATCGCCGTCGACGGCGTTCGCTCCCTTGCCGTCTTCGCCCACCGTTTCCTCGCTGTCCACGTGGACCACTTTCAGCCCGGTGGCCGAGCTGGCGGCGGCCTGCGGTTGAGCCGGAGCGGCAGCGGGCGGCGGCGTGGCGGACTCGAATGTCTCCACAGGTTTGCGATCCGTTTTTGTCAACGGCGCTGCGGGCGCGCCTGCCATAAGGCGCAGGACAGTGATGGAATACGGCGGAAAGGTGCGCGTGAAATCATTGCCCAGCCCCGCGACTTGCGTGGTGATCGGAATAATTTTGTTCGGCTCCGCAATGGAATCAGTCGCGTCCGGAGTCCCGGCGCTCATGGCGACCGATTCGCCGTTGGGACTGATTTTTACGTTGCCGTCGATTTGAATGTGGACCGTGCGCTCGTCGCCGCCGGTGTTCACGACTTTGAGATAGATGACGCCGGAACTTGTGTCGCGCGTCGCGTCGTAGAAAATAAACGGCACTTGTCGAGACGGCGGGGTCGCGCCGCCGCGGCGCGCGGGCGCCTGCCATTCGCGCGTGGGAATATTTTCAGCGTCGACCGGCAGAATGGCGTCGCCGTGATTCAGGTTGAACATCTTTTGCGCGTAATACGACGGCGAACCGTAGCTCGTGAGGGTGTTGTAGCCGATCAAATCAGTGCGCCATTGCATGCCGCCGGGATTGACGTTCACGAAGAGCGGCGCGTAGGAGGCCATGATGACGATGTCGGAATTGCGCTCCATGCCGGTCATCCACGCGGCATCGCCGAGCGCGGCGTTCATGTTCGGCGTGGGCGAACCTTCGCGCGTGGCCCATTCGCCGACGAAAATTTTCGGGCCGTTGCGATCGTAATCGTCATAATGATGCGAGTCCGACTGCATTTGCATGGAGCTGTTGTAAAAATGATCGTCATAAACGTCCGGCGTGCGTGTGCGCAGGATGCGCGAGCGCGAGGTGGCGGTGGAAATGACCTGGATGTTCGGATACTTCGCTTTGATGGCGTCGTAGAATTTGGTGAAGCGAAGATCGTAGGTCCGGCCGCCGGTGCCGAGGTTGTCCTCGTTGCCGATCTCGACGAAGTTCAATTTGAACGGCGCGGGATGGCCGTCACGAGCGCGCATCGCGCCCCATTTGGTGGTCGTGTCGCCGGTGACGTATTCCAATTCGTCCATCGCTTCCTGCACGCAGAAATCGAGTTCATTCGTCAGCGCGCCCTCGCGCATGGAATAGTCGGCATAAACAGCCAGCACGGGTTCCATATGCAAGTCCTCGCACCATTCGAGAAATTCGAGCAGACCCATGCCATCGGTGGACCAATAATGCCAGGCGTCATCGAAATGGCCGGGGCGTTGCGAAATGGGGCCAATGGTTTTCTTCCAATCAAACCGCGTGGCGAACGTGTTTCCTTCCACATAATTGCCGCCGGGGAAGCGCAGGAATTTGGGATTCATGTCCGCGAGCAATTGCATGATGTCCGGGCGATTGCCGTTCGGGCGATTATTGTAAGTGGGCGGGAACAACGAAACACAACTGAACCAGACAGTGCCGGCGTGGCGCGCGGTGATGCGCAATTGATTGTCTGCGGAGGTAGGAACGTCCTTGGTAGTGAGAGTGACTTCGTATTTTTTCCAATCGCCGCCAAGGCCGCGAATGTTCGCCGTTGCGAACACGGTCGCGCCGTTCGTGCTGACGATGGAAACTTCGAGCGGACCGCTGAATTTTTTGTCGGTGCGCGCATAAAATGAAGCGCGATATTTTGTATTGGGCCGGACGGGAATGCCCCAGAAGCCATCGTTGGCCACGCCGACGGGTTCGCGGCGGCTGGCCTTGGTGATTTCCAATTTCAAACTCGTGGACAGGGCCGAATTCAGCGGTTGGTTGATATCGAGCGACATCGCGCCCGCGCCGCCATTTTCCTGGATCAAATGCCAATAAAGCGGTTCCTCATTGCTCCATTTGAAAGTGCGATTGCGCACCAGTTCGCCGTAAAGGCCGCCATCATAGGAATAATTGATTTCCTCGGTCATCAAACCGTAAAGCCGCGGGCTGACGCTGCCGGTCGTTTCATCGGCGTTGATTTTCAGCGTGACCGGCTGAGGGGATTGCGCGCGGGCGGCCGAGACGGTTCCCGCGATGAGAATTACGGCGCAAAAAATTTGGAGACGATTCAGAAAATCGCGTGAGGGAGTGTGCACGGCGTTCATGACCCGAAAATAGGGCTTAAGGCCGGGAGAAGTCTACAGGGAAGTAATTACCCGAATGGGTAAGTGCGCAATCCGGCGTGCCATTTGGAAGCGCAGCATTTGTGCCGCTTCACGCTCGAATGGAACCCAGCCTCGAAATTATCTTAAACCTTCCCCCACCGATTACACGGAAGCGGGCTGAAGCCCGCGTTCCAGAATTGACCGTGCGGCTGAAAAGGGTTACACAGCCTTCTCGACGCACCCCGATATGAACGCAAAAATCATCAGCTTTGTGGCGACGAAAAATCCGGCGGTGGCGTCGAGATTTTATGCCGAGACGCTGGGGCTAAAACTCGTGAGCGATGATCCCTTTGCGGTTGTCTTTGACGCAAACGGCACGATGTTGCGTGTGCAAAAAGTTCAGGAACTCACGCCGGCGAAATATACCGTTCTCGGGTGGGATGTTCTCGACATCGCTGCGACGGTGGAGGAATTGGCGAAAAAAGGAGTTCGCTTTGAGCGTTATGAGGGACTCTCGCAGGATGAATTGGGGATTTGGACGAGCCCGGCAAAAGCCAAAGTGGCCTGGTTCAAAGATCCGGATGGAAATGTCCTTTCACTCACGCAGTTTCGAACGTGAGGTCCAGGCTCTATCTCATGACTCCCCTCCACGACTCATCGCCGCGCCAATCTTTCCAGCAGCTTCCCATGAATCCCCCCAAAACCTCCGTTGCTGAAAACGCAGATAATGTCTCCGCCCTGTACACTTTTTGAAAGGTGCGCGACGATGGCGTCGGCGTCCGGAAGATAGGCGGCGTTTTTGCCGGAGGTTTTCAAGTCCTGCATGAGTTTTTCCGGATTGAGACGCTCACCGGGGGCAAGTTGATCGAGGCGCGCCACTTGCGCGACGACGACGGCGTCAGCATCGACGAACGCGGCGGCGAGTTCGTCCTGAAAAACATTTCGGCGCGTCGTGTTGCTGCGCGGCTCGAACACAGCCCACACTTTTTGCTGCGGGTACTTGATGCGCAACGCGCGCAAAGTCTCGCGGATGGCTGTGGGATGATGGCCGAAATCGTCGATGACCGTCACGCCGCCGGCCACGCCGCGGATTTCCATGCGGCGCTTGATGCCCTTGAAGGTGTCGAAGGCGGATTGAATTTGTTTGTTCGAAAGGCCGCAGTGCTTCGCGCAGGCGACCACGGCCAGCGCATTGCGCACGTTCAATTCGCCGACGAGGTTCAGATGGAATTTGAAGCTCGGGATTTCAAATTCGCTGGCCGTGGGGCCGAAGCGAAGGTTGAAAGCCTGCACGGCATTATCCGCGCCGAGGCCGAAACGTTTCACGGGGCAATGCGTCACGTTGAGAAGTCCCGCGAGATTTGCATCATCCCCGTTGCCGAGCAACAGGCCATTGCGCGGGATGAGGCGGATGAAATGCGAAAAGAATTTTTGAATCGCCGCGACATTTTCAAAAATGTCGGCGTGATCGAATTCGAGATTGTTGATGACGGCAACTTCCGGAAGGTAATGAACAAACTTGCTGCGCTTGTCGAAGAAGGCCGTGTCGTATTCATCGCCTTCAATGATGAACCATTCGCTGTCGGTGAAGCGCGCGCCCTGGGAAAGATTGTTCGGGATGCCGCCGATGAGGTAGCTCGGGTTGAGGCCGTTGTGCTCGAAGACCCAGGTGAGCAGCGAGGTCGTGGTGGTTTTCCCGTGCGTGCCTGCAACGACAATGGAGCGCTTGCCGCGAATGAAAAATTCCTTGAGCAATTCCGGCAGCGAGCAATAGCGCAGTTTGTGATCGAGGACGTATTCCGCTTCCGGATTGCCGCGCGAAATGGCGTTGCCGATGACGACGAGGTCGGGCTTGTGGGCGAGGTTGCGTTCCGAATAGCCGTTGGCGACTTCGATTTGGCGGCTGGCGAGGAACGTGGACATGGGCGGATAGACGTTTTGATCGGAGCCAGTGACGACAAAGCCCTTTTCCTTCATGGCCGCCGCCGCGCTCGCCATGGCCGTGCCGCAGATTCCCGTAAAATGAACCGATTTGATTTCTGAAAACATCGCGCTGCATTAAAACAGGAAGAGGCGCAGGCAGGAAGTTTTTTGAGGGGGCAAACACACGGGCGCATCTCAAAATTTGTATGCTTTGCGAATCTCATTAACACCCTGCTTCAGCAGGGTGTTAATGAAATAGCTCCAATGTCAGTGGTTTAAGTAAGCGAACCGAACCTCTCAAATGTTAAGGTGCGCCCCCAACACACGACACCAGCTAATTTTTGTTTGCCTTGGGACATTTACAATGAAGAATCCGTCAATCCATGCGCACCCCGCTCCGATCCATGCCATTTTTGCTGGCAGTGATTGCTCTCTCCAGCGGGCTCGCGCGCGCGGATGTCACGTACCCGGATGGCCCGCAGATTACGAAGGACGGCACGGCGGTAGTGATTGAGGATTACGCGAGACTGCCGATTTCGAGCCGCACTGTGCCGCCTTTTGGCGAGCAAACAAATAACCTGAATGACCAGCTCGCGCGGGTCAATTTCCTGCGAAGCGAGCCGGCCAATGCACCATTGTCATCGACCCGCTTCTTTGTCTGCGACAACAATCGCAACCTCTACATCCTGAGCCGAACGAACAATGCGCTCAGCACAAACGCTTTCACCGCCTACATCAATTTCGAACACATCTTTCCGAAATTTTATAATCACGACGGACTCTCCAGCGGATTGATCACAGTCCAATTTGATCCCGAATACGCGACCAATGGAAAGTTTTATACCCTGCACAACGAAAACCCGACCAAGGCCGGCTCGGCGGCGCCCACGAATGGGTTCCTGCCCGGGATCGATTTCACTGGCTACACAACAACCCCGGCCGTGAATCCACCCGCTGGAGCAGTCGTCTGGGAAACCGTCCTCGTCGAATGGACGGACACCAATCTAAACAACGCCACTTTCGAAGGGACCGCGCGCGAAATCCTGCGGGTCGGTATCAACAGCGATATGCATCCGATGGGCGATCTCCTGTTTAATCCTCTCGCGCGTCCCGGCGATTCGGATTACCGGAATCTCTACATCGCCTCCGCCGACGGCGGCGCGGGCGAAGATCCCGGCGGCCCTCACACGACTCCCCAACGGCTTGATGCCCTCCAGGGAAAAATCCTCCGCATCACCCCGGACATCAATTTACATCCAGCCGATCAACTCAGCGACAATGGCCGCTATCGCATTCCCACCACTGGAGCGGATCCCAATCCGTTTGTAGGTTTGTCACTCCCAAATTTGCGAAAGGAGATTTTTGCGTATGGCTTTCGCAATTGCCATCGCATTTCGTGGGACCCGGTTTCGAATCTTATGATTGAGGACGACATTGGTCTGAACTCATGGGAGGAAGTGAACATCATTCACGAGGGCGCGAATTACGGTTACGCGGAGCGGGAGGGGCCGGAGCAATTATTCGTGGCCAACGGCCAGACAGGAAGCCAGTTGGGGATTCCATTCACAAATTCGGACGCGCTGACAGTGACCGGAATCGTGGGAACCGTGACGCCGATTTACCCGGTGGCGACCTACAGTCACGAGGACGGCGACTCGATTTCAAGCGGGTTTGTCTATCGCGGCCAACTCATGCCGCAGCTTTATGGGAAATATATTTTTGGCGACATCACGACCGGGCGAATTTTTTATTGCGACCTCGCGGAAATGATCGCAAACGATGACGGCGACCGCAACACGCTCGCGACCATTCACGAATTGCAGATTGTATACAATGGCCAGGCGCGGAGACTTTTCGATATCGTCGCGAACGAATATCGCGCGCGTGGCGGGAGTATTTCCGGCCGCGCGCTCCCGGGCGGTGCAAACGCAACCAACGGCAGAGATATTGATGGAGTCCCGTATGGTTCCGGCCGCGCGGATATTCGTCTGGGAATGGACAGCGACGGCGAGTTGTATGTCATGAGCAAGAGCGACGGGATGATTCGCCGGCTCGTCTCGGTGGTCGTGCCGCCGACGGTGAATTTAATTTCAGCGACCAATGGTGTCGTGACGCTAACGTGGTCTGCGATCAGCAATCGGGTTTATCGCGTGCAATATAAAAATTCCATGGCCGAGACAAACTGGACGGATATTCCGGGCGACGTGACGGCGACAAATGGAACGGCTTCGAAAATCGATCCGCTCGGCACGACGAACCGATTTTATCGGTTGCTGATGCCCTAATAAAAAAGCGGAGCCGCATTCGGCTCCGCTTTGAATGCAAAACTTCAATTTACCCAAGCTTCTTTTTGGCTTCGTCCGGCACTTCCACTTTGGTCGCGCCGACATTTTTGAATTCAGTCGTCGTATCGCGATCCACGTCCACGTCGTTGCCGTTAAAATTCATCTTGCCCGTCACTTTGTATTCAAACTTGGAAAGAACGCCGTCTTTGATCCAGAACTTGGCGCTGCCTTTCGCATCGCTCACTTCCGCATTGCCGCCGCGGCGGAATCGGATCAGGTCCTTGGCTCCTTCTTCAGTCAAATCACCGGAATAAACATCGCCGTCCTTTTTCAATTCCTTGACCTGGCCGGCGAGATCGGTGGCCTGGGCGGTCGGGGCTTTGAAATTTTTAACCATCATGCCGAGGAAACGTCCGGGACCCTGGTCATCGAGTTCGGAGGGTGATTGCCAGCCCGCGTCCTCCGTATGGATTGCGGATTTGCCGCCTTGAAGAATGAATTCGGTCGTGTTGTCGCCGAAGGTCATGGTGACCTGCGTGGCGCCGTCCTTCTCGGTCTTGCCGTCGGTCGGACCGGGCCGGAAACGAGCGCTCTCGGGAACAACGACGGTGGTTGTCCAACTATAATTGGCCTTGTCGGCCAGAGCTTTGGCGGCGTTCGTGACGTCGTCTTTGGGAGTGGAATCTGCCGCAACGAGCGAAGTCGCCGCGGCGAGCATGATGCCGAATATGAGACTTGTTTTCATGAGGGACTCCTGGGGTTGTGTTTTTATATTGTCGGGGTAATGTCGAATAGACCCCAAAGTCCCCCAAGCCGCAAGCGCGAAATGATTTTTCCGCAGTGCGGCGAGACGATTCCCGGTCTCTGGAATTAGAAAATATTGCTAACGGCCGCGAAACGCGACGAGCACGCTGCTCAATTTTGAGCGGTGTATGACGTAAATGCGTCAGTCCCGCAGGGACTAACGACAATAGCGCGGCGTTTTAACGCCGGGAACCGATCCACCACCAGGCGAGTCCCAATGGGACGGCTGAATCTAGGATCGGCCGTCCCTTCGGGACTTGGTCCATTCCATTCCTGACCCGGCAGTAAACTGCCGGGCTATTTTCAACGGTTCCTTCGGAACCAAAAACCGGTTATCGCGCCACGTAACAAAAATTGAGGTACGCCCCTCACCCCTTCAACTTTTTCTCCAGAATCTCGCCCGCGACAGCCGGATTTGCCTTCCCCTTGCTCAATTTCATCACCTGCCCTTTGAGAAAATTGAGCGCCGCGCCTTTGCCAGCCTTGAAATCGGCGACCGGGCCGGGATTCGCCGCAATAACCTCATCGGCCAGCTTCTCAATCGCGCCAGTATCGCTCACTTGCGCCAGTCCTTTTTCCTGGACGATGGCGGCGGGCGATTTGCCGGTCTCGAACATTTCGGCAAAGACCTGTTGCGCGGCCGAACTGCTGATGGTTTTGGCTTCCACGAGCGCGGTTAATTCGACGAGCGCTCCGGGTTTGAATTTCAAATCCCCGAGCGTGAGCAAATTCATGTCTTCGCGCTCCAACCCGAGCGCGCCTTGCTCCGCGACGATTTTGTCGTTCGCCTCGGTGAATTTGGCGCGCAGGTTATTGATGACCCAATTCGCGACGGCTTTGGGATTCTTCGACTGTTTGGCCACGCCTTCGAAATAATTCCCGAGCGGCGCGTCCCACACAAACGTCTGCGCGTCGCTGGCGGGCAACTGGTAGTCGCGCATGAAACGCTGCTTGCGGGCAAGCGGCAATTCGACCACGCGCGCGGAAATTTCTTCGAGCCATTTCTCCGTGGGTTCGAAAGGCATCAAGTCCGGCTCGGGGAAATAACGGTAATCATGCGCGTGCTCCTTCGTGCGCATCTCGTCCGTCATGCCCGCATCGTCGTCCCAGCGGCGGGTGGATTGAATCAGCTTGCCGCCGCGTTTGAGCACCTCGATCTGGCGGGGAATTTCATATTCCAGCGCGCGCCGCACGCCGCTGAAGCTGTTCATGTTTTTGATTTCGATCTTCGCGCCGAGTTCCTTCTGCCCCTTTGGCCGCACGCTCACATTCACGTCGCAGCGCACCATGCCCTTCTCCATGTCGGCATCGCTCACGCCGCCGTAAATCAGAATATCCTTGAGCGCGTTGAGATATTCATAAGCCATGTCCGAGCTGGTAATATCCGGTTCGGAAACAATTTCCAGCAACGGCACGCCCGCGCGATTGAAATCCACGCCGCTGTTGCGCTCAAAGTGAATGTTTTTGCCAACGTCCTCCTCCAAATGCGCCCGCGTGATCCGCACGCGCGAAATCCCGCCATTGAATTCGAAGTCGACATAACCATTCGCCGTCGACGGCTTGTCATATTGCGTGACCTGGTAATTTTTCGAAGCGTCGGGATAAAAATAATTTTTGCGATCAAATTTCGCGAACGGCGGAATCGAGCAATTCAGCAAAAGCCCCGTCAGCACAGTAAGGCGCATTGCCTCCTCATTCGCGACCGGAAGCACGCCGGGAAAGCCGAGGCAAATGGGACAGACGTTGGTGTTCGGCGGCGCGCCGAAGGCATTGGCGCAGCCACACCACATCTTCGATTTCGTCTTTAGCTGGACATGCGTTTCCAGCCCGATTACGGCTTCGTATTCCATAAGTGCAGGGAAAGTCTAACCACGGACGCCCGCGGATGCACACGGATTTTTACACAGGCACTGGTGGCTTTACCTTTTGCCCGTCGGCCCACGGCGCGAGCGCGGGCATAATCGTGGGATAGAGTTCGACACCGCTCTCGAGTTGCGCGGCCCGGCGGGCGAGCGCGCCGTGGCCGGGAAGACGCACGGGTGGTTTGCCGGCGGGCACGGGCGTCTCACGACAGGACTGCGCGAGAAAACTTGTTTCACGCAAAAAAGCTTCGCGGCCGCCGAAGCAATTAGGATTTATCAATTGCAGAAAAACAGAGGCGCCCCAGCGTTTGGGATCATCAGCACGGCCACTGCCGCAGAGAGCGTTTGTAATCGCTTCGACAAAGAGCGCCAGCCCAAAACCTTTGTAACCCAAATCCAATCCACCCAGCGGCATCAACGCTCCCCTGCCCTCGGACAAAATTTTTGGATCATCGCTCGAATTTCCTTCGCGATCGACGAGCCATGGGCCGGGCAATTTTTCGCCTGTAGCGGCCAGACGATTGCAGAGGCCGTTCGCGGTCGTTGATGTGCTGATATCAATCAGGATTGGCTCTCCATCCGTTGGAATCCCGATGGCGATTGGATTCGGGCTGAATCGCGGCGCGACGCCGCCGTAAGGAGCGACCGCGCGATTTGCAGGGTCGGAGCACGAAAGCAAAATCATCAGGCCCGCGTCCGTGACTGGCTTCAGATAGGCCTGGAGGCAGCCGATGTGATGGCTTTGCCGAATGGAGATGGTAACAACCGGATGTTTAACGAGACGCTCGCGGGCGAGCGCAATCGCCTGGCGCGTGAGCCACGGCCCCGGCAGATAGCGGCCATCCCACGTGACAGCCGAGTCGTGATCGGAAATAATTTTCGGCGCGCCCTCTTTCTCCATCGAGCCTTCCTTGAGCGCTTTGAGATAAAGCGGCAGCAGCGCGAAACCGTGCGTGGTATGGCCAAGCAGATCGCCTTCGAGCAAAATTTCGGCAACGTCGTGAGCGCGGTCCTCCGGCAGGGCGGCGGAAACGAGAAGAGATTTCCCAAAATTCAGAAGCGCGGCGGCATCGAATTTATTCGTCACGCGAGAGGGGCTTTTTCCTTGTGCCAGTCCGTGCTCTGCTCGTAGGTGTGCGCGATGCGCAAAATGGTTTCTTCCCCGAACGGTTTGCCCAGCAACTGCAGGCCAATGGGAAGCTTCGGCGATTGGGTGAAACCACACGGCAGGCTGAGGCCGCAAATGCCCGCGAGGTTGCAGGAGATCGTGAAAATGTCCGAGAGATACATCTGCAACGGATCGTCGGACTTCTCACCGATTTTGAAAGCGGCGGTGGGCGTGGTCGGGGTGACAATCGCATCAACTTTTTCAAATGCTTTCAGGAAATCGTTGCGGATGAGCGTGCGGACTTTTTGCGCGCGGAGATAATAAGCATCGTAATAACCGCTGCTGAGGACGTAAGTGCCGAGGATGATGCGCCGCTTCACTTCCGCGCCGAAACCCGCGCCACGCGTCTTGCCGTACATCTCAATGGGATCCTTGCCGTCGACACGCGCGCAATAGCGGACGCCGTCGAAACGCGCGAGATTCGCGGAAGCCTCCGCCGTCGCGATGATATAATAAGTCGCGACCGCGTAATCCGTGTGCGGCAGCGAGACTTCCACAACTTCCGCGCCGAGTTTCTCGAGTTGCTTCACCGCGGCGTCGACGGCTTGCTTAATCTCCGGGTCGAGTCCGCCAATCATGTATTCCTTCGGCAAACCAAGCTTCAAGCCTTTGACGCCGCCTTCGAGGTTGGAGGCGTAGCGTGGCACGGGCTGCGGCATGCTCGTGGAATCGCAATGATCGACGCCGCTCATGACTTCCAGCAGCGTGGCCGTGTCGCGCACGTTCTTCGTGAAGGGGCCAATCTGATCGAGCGAGGAGGCGAACGCGACCAGCCCGTATCGCGAAATGCGCCCATAACTCGGCTTCATGCCGACGACGCCGCAGAGCGCCGCGGGCTGGCGAATCGAACCGCCGGTATCCGTGCCGAGCGTGGCGATGCATTCATCCGCAGCCACGGCGGCGGCGGAGCCACCGGAGGAACCGCCGGGAATTCGCGCGGTGTCCCAGGGATTGCGCGTAACGCCAAAGGCGGAATTTTCCGTCGAGCTTCCCATCGCAAACTCGTCCATGTTCAGCCGGCCAAAAATAATGGCTCCCGCCGCTTTCAGTTTTTGAATCGCGGTGGCGTCGTACGGAGAAATGAAATTGCCCAGGATTTTCGAGCCGCAATTGAGCGGCTGTCCCTTGACAGCGAGGACGTCCTTGATGGCGATGGGCACGCCGAGCAGAGGCATGTTCGCGCCGCCGCCACTCGCCAGCAATTTGTCCGCCGCGTCCGCCTGCGCAAGAGCGTCGGCGGCATCGAAACTAATGAAGGCGTGGATTTGCCTGTCTACGCGATTGATTTGATCGAGGCACGCCTGGGTCGCTTCGCGGGCCGAGGCCTCGCGTTTGGCGAGCCTGGCGGTCAGTTCCGAAATGGTGAGTTGATTGAGCATGAAAGAAGAACCACGAATGGAGTCGGTGCGTGGTTGAAATCTATTCCACTATCTTTGGCACGATGAAAAGTCCGCCGGCCTTCGCGGGCGCGTTGCGCAACGCGTCTTCGTTGGACATGGACGGACGCGTTTCATCGGGGCGCGTCACGTTCACGAGGGGAAAAGCGTGGGCGGTGGGTTCGACGCCGCTGACATCGGCCTGATTCAACTTTTCGATGTAGCCAAGAATGTTTTCCAATTGCGCGCCGAGCTTTTGCTCCTCCTCGGGCGAGAGCGCAATGCGCGCGAGATGCGCAACGTATTTGACATCAATTTCCGTGGCAGCCATGCGATGAAGTTAGAGTCCAAACTCCAAAGTTCAAAGTCCAAAGTGCTCTGCAGAAAAGATTCCCCCGGAGTGAGGATTGGATGAAAATGGGGAGTGCGCCCCGCGCCGAACACCAGCGCGTCGGTAGTCATTCAAGCACAGACAGGATTCGAGCGTTGGCGCGAACCGCGAGGGCGCGGTTCACCGCGCCCGAGGCGGGCGCGCTCCCCGGCCAGAATCGTCACTCCTCATCAAACTTCCGCTTGATGAGACTCTCAATTTCCGCGAGCGCCTTGGAAGCGTCTGGACCGACGGCGTGAACGGTCAATTTACTGCCGGGGCCGGCCGCGAGCATCATCAGGCCCATAATGCTTTTGCCGTTTATTTTTTCGCCGTCCTTCTCGACAAAAATATCGCACGAAAAACGATTGGCTGTTTTTACAAACAACGCTGCAGGGCGGGCATGGATGCCCAACTTGTTCAGGACGAGAAATTCTTTCGTCATTAAATTTTCATCCGCGAGTTTTTTCGCGCTCATCGGCTGTGGAGTATAAATAGCCGAGCCGATGTAGCTTGGCTAATGAATTCTGGCGGAATGCGGATTTTCCGCCATTTCCCCGGGAAGCGCAGCCGCCCCGGCTGCAGTTCGGCGCGCCCCGCGCCGAACAGAGGCGCGTGAGAAGCCGCTAGAGCGGTTAAAAAAATACTGTAGCCATCTCGGAGCGAGGATTTTTGATTTTTGGCGAGGCTTCGGCGAAGGAGCAGGTTGATCTTTCTTCGAAAACGTGGATAGGGCTTTCGGGC
>Ga0335085_10006883_pt1 | contig 17838 bp, 14 predicted proteins | sample Lox_Sample_45_FD_206712 | JGI IMG/M metagenome (GOLD analysis project Ga0335085, IMG submission 206712) | Soil microbial communities from Loxahatchee National Wildlife Refuge, Florida, United States - Lox_Sample_4.5 | ecosystem: Environmental > Terrestrial > Soil > Wetlands | place: USA...
TGGCGGAGATGGGGCTGATGGGGGTGATCTTCCCGGAGGAATACGGGGGAGCCGGGCTGGGGTACATCGAATACGCGACGGTGATTGAGGAATTGGCGCGGGTGGACGGATCCGTGGGGCTGTTCGTGGCAGCGCACAATTCACTGTGTAGCAATCACATTTACAAATTTGGCAGCGAGGAACAGAAGAAGAAGTACCTGGTGCCGCTGGCGCAAGGGAAGAAACTGGGGGCGTGGTCGCTGACGGAGCCGGAAGCGGGTTCAGACGCCGGAGGGACGCGGACGACCGCAGTGCGGCACGGTGAGGACTGGGTCCTGAACGGTTCGAAGACATTTACGACGAATGGGTCTTACGCGGACATTTGCGTGGCGATGGCGGTGACGGACAAGGCCAAGGAGTCGCACGGGATCAGCGCGTTTATTTTGGAGAAGGGCACGGCGGGATTCCGGCCGGGAAAAAAGGAAAACAAGCTGGGAATGCGGGCCAGTGACACCGCGGAAGTGATCTTCACGGACTGCAAGATAGGCGCGAAGCAGTTGCTGGGACCGCTGGGCGAAGGGTTTACCGGGAGTTTGCAAATTCTGGATGGTGGGCGCATTTCGATTGCGGCACTGGCGCTGGGCATGGCGCAAGGGGCACTGGAAGCCGCGACGCGCTACGCGAAGCAACGGAAACAGTTCAATAAGACCATTGCGGAATTTCAAGCGATCCAGTTCAAGCTGGCGGATATGGCGACGGAAGTGGAAGCGGCGCGACTGCTGGTGTACCAGGCGGCGTGGCTAGCGGATCAGAAGAGCGGGCGGTTTACGCGCGAGTCGAGCATGGCGAAGCTGTTCGCGAGCGAGGTGGCAGTGCGCGTGGCGAACGAGTGCGTGCAGGTACACGGGGGATATGGGTTCATCAAGGACTATCCGGCGGAGAAATTTTATCGGGATGTGAAGCTGTGCACCATTGGCGAGGGCACCAGCGAAATTCAACGGCTGGTGATTGCGCGGCAACTGCTGGGCAAGAAATAATAGAGACATGGTGTTTCGCCAAGCACACGAACCTGTACCTGCCGAAGCGATTACGGAATCACACACTTACTTATGGGGATGGAAGTGGCGATGACGCTATCCACTTCCGAATGGGCCGCAAAAGTAGTGCAAGGCGATGTACGCGCCATCTCGCGCGCGATTACCGCGATTGAAAATCACTCGAACGAATCTGAAGCGCTGCTGAAGGAACTGTTTCCGTCTACGGGAACCGCCTACCTGACGGGAATCACCGGCGCGCCGGGGACGGGGAAGAGCACGCTGGTGGATCGCCTGGCGGCGGTGCATCGCAGGGCGGGAGAGCGAGTGGGCGTGATTGCGGTGGATCCCACCAGCCCGTACACCGGCGGGGCGATCCTGGGGGATCGCATTCGGATGCAGAGCCACGCGAGCGACGATGGGATTTTTATCCGGTCGATGGCGACGCGGGGATTCCTGGGCGGATTGGCGCGGTCGACGGCAGAAGTGGCGTTGCTGCTGGATGCGGCGGGGAAGCGGCAAGTGCTCATTGAGACCGTGGGGGTGGGTCAGGACGAGATTGATATTGTGCGCCTGGCGGATTGCGTGGTGGTGGTGCTGGTGCCGGGACTGGGCGACGACATTCAGAACATGAAAGCCGGGCTGATGGAGATTGGGGACATTTTCGTATTGAACAAAGCCGACCGTGAAGGCGCGGCGAGGTTGGAGGAGCAACTGAACGCGATGCTGTCGCTGGTGATGCCGCGGGAAGGGTGGCATCCTCCGGTGGTGCGGACGGTGGCGACGGAAAATCGGGGAATAGCTGAGCTGGCGATGACGGTGGACAAGTTTCGAAAACATTTCGAAACGAGCGGGGAACGGCAAAAGAAGCACGTGGAGCACTGGGAGCACCGGCTGATTGGGATGCTGGAATCGCGGCTGCTGGAAAAAGTGTTGCGGGGCAAAAAAGGGGAAGCGCGGCTGCGGGAATTGGCGAAGGCCGTGGCGGAGCGGAAACAGGATCCATTTTCGGCGCTGAACGAACTTCTGAAGGATAGCGGATTTTTGGCGTAAGGAATCGTCATGCACCTTGGGGACATAGAGGTTTTATTTCTGGATGGCGGCGGGTTTGGGCTGGATGGAGGCGCCATGTTTGGCGTGGTGCCGAAAGTCCTGTGGGAGAAAAAATCCCCGCCGGACGCGAATAACCGGATTCGAATGAGGGCGAATTCGTTGCTGGTGCGAGCGGGGGGAAAGACGATTGTGGTGGAAACGGGGAACGGCTCTAAGCTGGATGCGAAGCAGCGGTCGATTTATAACGTGCAGGACGGCGACCCATTGATGGATGCGCTCGGGCGTGTGGGCGTACGACCCGAGCAGGTGGATCTAGTAATTAACACGCACCTGCATTTTGACCACTGCGGGGGCAACACCAGGAAAGTGAATGGGCGGTTGCTGCCAACATTCCGGAAAGCGCGATATGTGGTGCAGCGCGGGGAATTGGAGCATGCGATGTATCCGACCGAGCGGGATCGCGCGAGCTATTATCCGGAGAATTTTGCGCCGATTTCGAAGGAAGGGCTGTGGGACCTAGTGGACGGCGATGCTGAGATTGTGCCAGGGATATCCGTGGCGCGGATTCCGGGGCACAACGCAAACATTCAGGCGGTGGTGATCAGTGGAGGCGGCAAAACGCTGGCATTTGTTGCAGATTTAATCCCTACACGTCACCATATTCCGTTGCCCTGGATCATGGCTTACGATTTGTACCCGCTGCAAACATTGGAGACGAAGCGGCAATGGATTCCACGCATGGTGACGGGGCAATGGATTGTGGCGTTCGGACACGATCCCGATGTGGCGGCGGCCACGCTGCACGAGCGCGAGGGAAAGATTGAAATCGAGCCGGTGGACTTGAACCGGTAAATCCCAGGAGAAATGGAAATGGCGAGCAGGAAAACGGTGAAGGGCAGGAGTGCGCGGACGAAGGCTGCGAGCGCGGAGATTGGAGTAATCGGCGGAAGCGGCCTGTACGCCATGGGCGGATTGACGGAGGCGCGGGAAATCCGGGTGAAGACGCCGTTTGGCGACACTTCGGACGCGATTGTGGTGGGGAAACTGGAAGGGAAGCGCGTGGCATTTCTGGCGCGACACGGCCGGGGACATCGAATCCTGCCGAGCGAATTGAATTTCCGGGCAAACATTTATGCGATGAAATTGCTGGGAGTGCAACGGATTCTTTCGGTGAGCGCGGTGGGGTCGCTGCAAGAGAATTTGCGTCCCGGGGAATTTCTGATACCAGACCAGTTTTTCGACAGCACCAAGGGAAGGAAATCGACATTTTTCGGCAATGGAATTGTGGCGCACGTGACCTTCGACAAACCGATTTGCCCGGAACTGTCGGCGATTTTGGGGCGAGTTAGCCGCGAACAAAAGATAACGGTGCATGAGAAGGGGACGTACATCTGCATGGAAGGACCGCAATTTTCGACGCTGGCAGAGGCGAATTATCATCGCGCGATGAAGTTTTCGGTGATCGGGATGACGAACGTGACGGAAGCGAAACTGGCGCGAGAAGCGGAGATTTGCTACGCAACGATTGCGATGATCACGGATTACGACTGCTGGCACCCAGAGCACGATTCGGTGACGGTGGAGGCGATCATCGGGACGCTGAATCAGAATGCGAGCAACGCACAAACGGTGCTACGAGAAGCGATCAAGGCAATTTCGGCGGAGCGCGGGTGCAAGTGCGGAAGCGCATTGAAGCACGCGATTTTGACGGACCGGAAAGCGGTACCGGCAGCAACGAAGAAGCATCTAGCCGCGATAATCGGAAAATATTTGTAGAAGCCGGTATTACCGGCAGGAGAAGAACGTTCATGTCCTTGCTCGTGGTTGGTTCGGTGGCGTATGACGCGCTGGAAAGTCCGTATGGGAAAGTGGAGCGCACGTTGGGGGGAGCGGCGACGTATTTTTCAGTGTGCGCCGCATTTTTCACGCACGTAAATCTCGTGGCGATTGTGGGCGACGACTTCGATCCAAAGGACGAGGCGATATTGCGGAAGCGTTCGATCGACATTGAAGGACTGGAACGCGCGACAGGGAAGTGTTTTTTCTGGGCGGGGCGCTATTCGGAGAACTTGAACGAACGAGTGACGCTGGCCACGGACCTGAACGTGTTCGCGGAGTTCAAGCCGCGACTGCCGGAAAAGTACCGGCAATCCCGCTATGTATTCCTGGCGAACATTGCGCCGGACCTGCAGCGCGACGTGCTCCATCAGGTAAAGGGCACGCCAAAGTTGGCGGCGATGGACACGATGAATTACTGGATCGAGCGGACGAATGCGGAATTGCGGGAAACGCTGAAGCACGTGGACATTTTGATGATCAACGATTCGGAGACGCGGCAACTGTCGAGCGAACACAATCTGTTGCGTGCTGCGAAGCACATCTTCAAGATGGGGCCGTCGACGCTGGTGGTAAAACGCGGGGAATATGGGGCGATGCTGGTGGACAAGCACGGAGTGTTTTGTGTTCCGGCGTTTCCGCTGGAGGAACCGCACGACCCGACGGGCGCGGGGGACAGTTTTGCGGGTGGCTTCATGGGCTACCTAGCCAGCGCGGGGAGCAGCAATGACGCGGCGCTGCGGCGGGCGATGGTGTACGGGTCGGTAATGGGGAGCTTCACGGTGGAGAAGTTCGGGCTGGAGCGGCTGTTGAGCCTGAAGCGGCCCGAGATGCACGCCAGAGCACGGCACTTCGCAAAACTCACGCAATTCAAACTGTAGCTCCAGTAGAATCGGCTGTAAGCGGATTGGCCGCTGTTGCCCATGATTTCCTTTCATGACGCGGTGATACGGCTGCTGTTTGCGGCAGCCATGGGCGCCATCATAGGCGCGGAGCGGGACTACCGGCGGCGTCCGGCTGGAATACGCACGAGCATGTTCGTGTGCCTGGCGACGGCGCTGTTCACGATCATGTCGCAGCAGTTGTCGCACCTGTGGGGAGACACGGGGCCGACGCGGATTGCGTCGAACATAGTGCAGGGAATTGGGTTTCTGGGCGCGGGCGCGATCCTGAAGGACAATCTGGGGAAAGTGGGAATGACGACCGCAGCGACGATTTTTGTGGAAGCGGCGATTGGAATGGCCACCGGAGGCGGATTTTTCAATCTGGCGGGAGTGGCGACCGGGATCGTGTTATTTGCGTTGGTAGTGGTTGGGTGGGGAGCGTCCCTGTTGAACCTGAAGTCGAATACGGTGCTATTCCGGTTCACGACGAGCCATGCCGATAATGTGGCGACGGAAGTGCGCAAGCTGCTGGCGGAATTGCACGTGCCAATCCTGCAATTTCGCACTTCGATGCTGGGCGAGCAGTCGGTGGTGGAATTCGAAGCGGAAACCACCCACAAGCAGGAAGTGCAGATTGTGGCACAGTTAAATCGAGAAGGAGTGACGACGGAAGTGATCCCGTTCGAGGGTCCACACGCATGAGCCTGGCCGGAAGAGTGCCGAGGAAACCGAAGGCCCTGCAAAAAGGGTCGAAGGTGGCAGTGTTTGCGCCGGCGTCGCCCGCGGAACAACTGGAAGTGACGGCGGGGCTGGCGGAGTTGCGACGGCTTGGTTATGAATTCACGCCCGTGCAATTTCCGGGGTCGGAAGGATACTTTGCGGGGTCCACACCAGCGCGACTGGACGCGTTCGTGAAGGCGGCGCGGCACGCAGAGATTGCGGGACTGGTGGCACTGCGCGGGGGTTATGGCGCGACGTATTTGCTGGACCACAATCTGGCGGCGCAACTGCAGGAACCGAAGTGCGTGATCGGATTCAGCGATCTGACGTCGTTGCAAATTTATCTTTGGCAGAAATGCGGCTGGGTAACGTTTCACGGGCCGATGGTGACGGCGGGGCTGAATCGCGGGGCGGATGATGCGAAGGGTTACGACGAAGATTCGTTTTTGCAGGCGGTGGGAAACACGAAATCGGGATGGGAGATTCCGCTGGGTGGAAAAGTGTTGGCGCGAGGCGTGGCGGAAGGGCGATTACTCGGAGGCTGTCTGACCTTGCTGCAAGCGACGCTGGGAACACCGTGGGAACTGGATACGGCGGGGTCGATTCTGGTGCTGGAGGATCGCGGGATGCGGCCGTATCAAGTGGATCGGGCGCTGATGCACCTGAAGCAGGCGGGAAAATTCCAGGCGGTGCGCGGAGTGTTGCTGGGAGAGTTTCCGGAATCGGGGCCGGCGGTGAAGGGCAGTCCGACTGTACCGGAGGTTTGCGAGCGGTTGCTGAGTCCGTTGGGAGTGCCGATTGTATTCGGCGCGGCGGTGGGACACACGCAACGGCCCATGTTGACGTTGCCGTTGGGCGTGCAGGCGCGACTGGTGGCATCGGAAGGCGGGCAATTGGAGATTCTGGAGCCGGCGGTGGTGCAATAACAATGGGGAAGCCCGCAAAGAAAATGAAACACATTCACATGGTCGGAATTGGTGGATCTGCGATGTCGCCGCTGGCGGGCATGCTGCGGGAACGGGGCTACAAAGTGACGGGGTCGGATGCAGGAGTGTATCCGCCGGCGTCGACATTTCTGGAATCGCTGGGGATTGAGTATGCGACTTCGTTCGATGCGAAGAATCTGACGCCTGCACCGGATCTAATTGTGGTGGGCAATGCGATTTCGCGGGGGAACGTGGAAGTGGAGGAAATGCTGGACCGTAGACTGGCGCACCGGTCATTGCCCGAAATTCTGGAAGAAGAGTTTCTGCCGGGGAAGCATTCGATTGTGGTAAGCGGCACGCACGGGAAAACCACGACGACAGCGATGCTGGCGTGGATTTTCCATGTGGCGGGGAAGCATCCCAATTTTCTAGTGGGCGGGATCGCAGAGAATTTCGGGAAGAGTTACGGATTGGCGGGCGGGCCGGAATTTATTCTGGAAGGCGACGAGTACGACTCCGCGTATTGGGATAAGGCGGCAAAATTCCTGCACTATGCTCCGGATGATTTGATCATTACTTCGGTGGAGTTCGATCACGCAGATATTTATACGGATTTCGCGGTGTACCAGTTGGCGTTCAAACGGCTGGTGAACCTGGTGCCGCGACGGGGCCGGGTGATCGTGTGGGGCGATGCGGCGGCAGGAGAAGCGCCGCGCGCGGCGGTAGAGAAGGCATTCTGCCCGGTGATTACGTACGGATTTGATGCGACGAACGACTGGATCGCCAGCGAAGTGAAAATGGTGGACGAGCAGATGTATTTCCGGGTGGAGTTCAAAGGCGAATTGTACGGAGAATTCACACTGCCGGCGTCGGGGCGGCACAACGTGCTGAATGCCCTGGCGGCGTTGATCGTCGCGCAGGGCCGCGGGATTCGGACGGAGTTTATCCGGTCGGCGCTGGCGACGTTTCAGAGTGTGAAGCGTCGAATGGACGTGAAGGGCGAGGTCGACGGGATTTTGGTGGTGGATGACTTTGCGCATCATCCCACGGCGATCCGCGCGACGATTGAAGCGGCCCGGCTACGCTGGCCGAAACGGCGGGTCTGGGCGATTCTGGAGCCGCGGTCAAATTCGATGAGGCGGCGAGTTTTCCAAGATGCGCTTCCGCAGGCGCTGGCATTGGGGGATCGCGTGATTCTGGGCGGTGTTCATCGGGCCGGGCAGCTGGCCGATGAGCAACGGCTTGATCCGGAAACGATTACCACGGCGGTTGAGAAGCTGGGGAAAGACGCTCGGGTGCTACCGAGCGCGGACGGGATTGCGGAATTTCTGGCGGGCGAAGCGCAGCCCAACGATTTGCTCCTGGTGATGTCCAATGGTAGTTTCGATGGATTATGCGAAAAGCTTTTGAAGCGGCTGGCAGCGCGACCATCTCCCGCCGAGGCGCGCGCTAGGTGAAACGACGCGTCGGTACGGCAACTCTGTCACTTCTGGTTCTGGCGGTCTCTCTTCTGTGTTCGCCCGATGCGTCCGGGGCAATTCGCTATACGGTTTCTCTGGCGCATCCGGAGCAGCATTTGTTCCGCGTGTCGATGGAAGTGCCGGAGGTTCGCGGGGAAGTGCAACTGCAGATGGCGGCGTGGAACGCGCTGTACGAGATCCGAGATTTCAGCAGCCACGTGCAGCAGGTGGAAGCGTATGCGGACGGCCAGCGCGTGGATATTGAAAAACTGGATAAGTTAACGTGGCGGGTGAAGGCGACCGGTACGGTCACGGTGAAGTATGCGACGTTTTGGGACGATGTAGGGCCGTTCAATTCGCAACTGAATGTGGAGCACGCGTTCATCAATCCCGCGATGATTCTGTTGTACGTGCCGGAACGGCGAGCAGAGCAGAGTTCGATTGCATTGCGGGACGTGCCGGGGGACTGGAAGGTCGGCACTGCGACGAAAATGCTGAGCGAAAGCGTGGGCAGAGCGCGCGCCTTTACGATCGAAGCGCCGACGTATGATGCGCTGGTGGACGGCCCGATTGAGGCTTCGAATTTCGAAGAGTTTGCAATTCACGACCTGTCGCCGGCAGTTCACGTGGTGATCCACGGGGACAATTACAAGAAACACGACGTGGAAACGGCGCTGCGGAAGATCTGCACGTACGAGATCAAATTAATGGAAGGCGCGCCGTACACTGAGTACACATTTATTTTCCACATAGGTAAAGCATCGGGAGGCGGGGGCGGCGGGATGGAACACGCCAACTCGACGGCGATTTATGTGCCGTCAGGGGAATACCTGGCAAATGTTTCCGCGCACGAATATTTTCACCTGTGGAACGTGAAGCGCATTCGTCCAGCGACACTGGAGCCGGTGGATTACACGCACGAGATGTACACGCGGGCGCTATGGTTTGCCGAAGGGGTCACAAACACGTACGCGTCGTACACGTTGGTGCGGTCTGGAATCTGGAACCGGCACGAGTTTTATCAGGATCTTTCGTCGCAGATCAGCGAGCTGGAAGTGCGGCCAGCAGAAGAGTGGCAAAGCGCGGAGCAATCGAGCCTGGACACGTGGCTGGACAAGTACGCGCTATATAACCAACCGCAGCGCAGCGTGTCCTACTACACCAAGGGCCAAGTGCTAGGCGTGCTGCTGGACATTGTGATTCGCGATCGCACGGACAACCAACACAGTTTGGATGATGTATTGCGAGCGATGAATCAGGACTTCGCGAAGGCAGGGAAATTCTACCGCGACAGCCTGGACGTGAAGCTGGAGGCGGAAAAGCTTACGGGCGGCTCGCTGGATGATTTCTTCAACGATTATGTGAGTGGGGCCAAAGCGCTGCCGTACGAGAAAGTTTTGGGACTGGCGGGACTGGCGCTGCAGCAGAGAGAGTCTGTGCGGGCTACATTGGGATTTGTGTTGGAGCGGCAACCGGACGGAAGCAAGACGATTGTGGGCGTTGAGCCGGGAAGTAATGCGGAAAAGAGTGGGCTGCTGGTGGGGGACGAAGTGAGCCGATGGAATAACGGCGAGGTGCCGCGGCGTCCCGATAGGTGGGCCGCGCAACAGAAGCCGGGCGAAGAGATACAACTGCGGATTCGCCGCGCGGACCAGGAACAGATGGTGGATCTGCGACTGGGCGAGGTGCGCGAGAAGTTTTACGAGGTAGTGGAATCGCCGGGCGCGACGGACCGCGCGAAACGAATCCGCGACGGGATGCTGCGCGGGACGACCGATCCAGTGACGGCGAGGCGTTAAGAGGGCCGTGCCGGTTTGTGTGCGGAGAAGTGCACTGGACGCTTGACCATTTGTTGGCAATCCGGGAAAGTCGTTGTTAGCCCATGCTCCGCGCCGCGTTTGTCTCCATCTTCCTGACGATCTATATCCTCATCGTGGGACCACCGCTGTTGGTGTATACCTTCGTGACGAAACACGTGGATCCGCTGTATTGGGCCGGCATCAAGGGTGTGATGTTCTTCGTAAATTGCGTGGGCGTGCACGTAGAGGTGAAAGGAACGGAACGTATCCCGGAAGGAACGTGCATCTTCGCGGCGAATCATACGAGTTCGGCGGACGCGCCTGCAGTGGTGGGAGCGATTCCACGGCGCATCGCGATATTGCTGAAGCGCTCGTTGTTCGATTGGCCGATCGTGGGGCAAGCGTTCCATTTGGCACATTTCATTCCCGTGGACCGGTTCAACCGCGAGTCTGCGATTGAGAGTGTGGAGAAAGCGACGGAGTCGTTGCGGGCTGGTCAATCGTTTTTGATTTATCCGGAAGGAACGCGAAGTCCCGACGGGCGATTGCAGGAATTCAAGAAGGGCACCGCGGTGATGGCGATTCATGCGGGAGTGCCGGTAGTGCCAGTGGCCTGTTCGGGAGCGCATCGAGTGATGGAGAAGCGCAAATTGAACATCCATCCGGGGACGATTCTGGTCGAGTTTCTGGAACCGATTGACCCGACGAAGTACACGCTAGAGGAGCGGGCCGCGCTGGTGCAGGAGATTCACGACAGACTGGCCGCGGGACTTCCGCCGGACCAGCGTCCGGTGGGCTTTCCCGGGTCGGCGTGAGGAACCGGGAAGTTACTTTTTCGTTTTGGCTTTCGTGCCCGGTTTTTCGCGGCACATTTTTTCGATTGTACTTTCCAGCTCGTTTACTTTCTTCTGCAGCTCTGGTAAACGGTGTAGCGCGGCCATCATTTTGAGCCATTCGCGATTTTCGACCGCGGGGTATCCGGAATAGAGGGAGCGCGACGGCACATCGTTGGGGACACCGCTCTGCGCGGTAATAACGGCGTTGTCGCCGACGGTCAAATGGCCGGCGGTGCCGACCTGGCCAGCGAGGATACAGCTTTCCCCGATTTTGGTGGAACCGGCGAGGCCGACCTGACCGCAGAGCATGGTGTTGGGGCCGACTTGCGAGGCGTGGCCGACGAGAACGAGGTCGTCGATCTTGGTGCCGTGGCCGATGCGAGTCTCGCCGACGGTAGCGCGATCGATACAGGCGTTGGCTTGAACTTCCACGTCATCTTCGAGGACTGCGGGGCCGGACTGGACCATTTTGTGCCAGGTAGCGTCGGCGCGCTTGGCGTAGCCGAGTCCATCTCCGCCAATAATTGCGCCGTTCTGGAGGATCACGCGATTGCCGATGATGCAGCCTTCACGGACGACGGCATGGGCGTGGGCAAAGAAGTCAGCGCCAATCTTGGCGTCACGATAGATCGTAACTGAACTGTGTAAGATCGCGCGGGGGCCGATCTCGACGCCCTCGTCGATGAAACAATAGGGTCCGATATGAGCGTCTTCGGCGATTTTTGCGGAAGCGGCGACGACGGCGGTGAGATGTACCCCGGGCGTGTACCGGGGCGGTTGGTAGAAAAGCTCGAGGGCGTGGGCGAAGGCGAGATAGGGATTTGGCGTACGCAGGGCGGCCAACGCGTGCAGACCTTTTTCGCGAGGCAATTCCACGCCATCTTCCAGGAGCACGGCAGAAGCACGGGTGGATTTCAAGAGGGGCGAGTAGCGGCGATTGGCGAGAAAGGTAAGCTGGCCCGCGATGGCGCGGTCGATACCGGCGACACCGTGAATTTCCATACTGGCGGGCCCGTCAAGGCGGCATCCCAACTTTTGTGCAAGTTCCTGCAGCTTCATGGAGTGAGCTCCTGCGCTTAACCCAAGTAGTGTTTTCCGGGGCTATGGGATGAGTCTCGCACAGCGGAAACGGGGAAGTGAAGCAGATACGGATGGCGGGCGTTTTTGGCAACTTAGTGTTTTAACGGGGCATCGGAATCGTTATAATGGCGAAACGTAGTTTCGATTTCGTGTCCAGGCCCTGCGTCGCCCCGCAGAACGTCAATTTATCTGTTATTTCACCTCTTTCGAGGAGTGTATTGTTTTGGCAAGAGCAAGTCGGACCATTGTTTTCCTTTTGAGTTTAGCGGCAAGCGGTTTGGTTGGTATTACCGTTTCCGCTCAGGAAGCCGTTGTAAATATCGCGTCGGGCCCTTCGGATATTCTGTACGCCCAGTCTGACCTGCTGCGCTCGATCGATCAGGCCTGGTTTATCCCGCTATCGCCACTGGAGCCTTTCACGAACGACCCCGATACACCGCGGGCGGTAACAGTGCCTGTCGTTTTTTCCCCGGACAAACAGCCTAAGGAATCCAGCAATACGGATAGTCGCGTAGTTGTACAGGATCAGAAAAAAGACAAGGACAAGGAGACGCGTTTCCGGTGGGGTCCGGCGTTCGGGGAATCCATACTTTATACGGGGATTATGCACACGTTCGACATAGCTTCGGAAGCGGGCACGCGGGATACGCTGAACGGGCACTGGTTCACGCATTACGTGCAATCTGTTTCGGAGTTGCGGGGCTGGAGCGACGGGGACACGTTCATGGCGCCGTACGTGGGGCATCCGATCGAAGGATCGGTGTTCGGATTTATCGAGCGGCAAAACGATCCGAGGTACCGGCTGGTGCAATGGGGAGATGGCCGGGAGTATTGGGTGAGCATGTTCCGATCGCTGGCGTACTCGGCGGTGTGGCACACGCAATGGAAAATTGGACCGGTAAGCGAAGCGTCGATCGGGAATGTAATGCTGCACGCGTCACCGGGGTTCATCACGCTGGTGGATACGCCGACGCTGGGATTCTGCACGATGCTAGCGGAAGATGCGGCGGACCGCTACTTGATCATGGGGCTGGAGAACCGCACGAGCAATCGCACGGTGCTGGTGCTGGCACGGAGCTTCCTGAATCCGGGACGAACGTTCGCGAACATGATGGCGTTTCGTGCGCCGTGGGTGCGCGACACACGTATGAATCTGTTCGGGGACAATTACCTGGTGCGCAAGGCGCTTCTGGAAGACTACAAAAACGGAGAAGGGGAGAAGCCGTTCATCTACGTGAAAGACGCATGGAAGCCGGAGGGCGTGGAGTTTGTGCACCAGCCGCGGCCGAAAGAAGCAGACATTGAGCTAACGGCGTTTCCGTATTACGAGACGTTTTTGGGCGGTGGCTCGTGCGTAGGCGGTGGCGGCACAGGCGCGGCGCGGGTGAACCCGAAGCTGCAAGTGCTTACCGAAGTAAGCGGTTGCCTGATCATGCACCAGCCGGCGGTTAATGTGAGCGCGGACTCGCTGTTTTACGGTGGCGGGTTCCGCTGGACACCGATGGCAGCTCGAAAGTTTTCGCCGTTTACGCAATTCCTGTTCGGTGGGCGGAAGGTGACGCAGGAAATCATGGATCATGAGTTGCGGACCAAGCTGTTGGACGAATGGAACGACGGCAATGGGACGCTGCCGCACTACCCGAAGAGGAGCGATTACTCGGTGGAGAACGCCCAGAATGGGCCGAGCATAGCGGTGGGAGGCGGTTTCGATTGGGTGGTGACGCGGCCATTTGCGTGGCGGGTGGTGAATCTGGAGTACACGCACACGTGGATGAACGATGTGGCGCAAATCCGGCCGCAAGAAGGGCTGAAGATATCTACGCAAGCGGTGGTGCGAATTGGAACGTGGTAGGGATGTCCGTCCGTATTTCGGTGCAGGTTTGACAAGCATCTCCACGCCCGCATAAGATGCACGCCGATGGAATCCCTTTCTCTTATTGGTCAGTCCCTCGGACATTATCGAATCATTGAAAAGCTGGGTGATGGCGGCATGGGTGTCGTTTACAAAGCCGAGGACACTCGACTGGACCGCTCCGTGGCGCTGAAGTTCCTTCCCGAAGAAACCGCGCAGGATGCTGCGACGATCGAGCGATTCCGCCGCGAAGCGCGCGCGGCTTCTTCTCTGAATCATCCAAATATCTGCACGATTTACGACACCGGTGAATATGGCGGACGGCATTTTATTGCCATGGAATTTCTGGAAGGAGAAACCCTGAAGCACCGGATCACCGGCCGGGCGATGGATCCGGAAGTGATTTTGACATTGGGGATTCAGATGGCGGACGCGCTGGACGCGGCACATTCGAAGGGAATCGTGCATCGCGACATAAAACCGGCGAACATTTTTATCACGGGACGCGAGCAAGTAAAGATTCTGGATTTCGGATTGGCGAAGCTGGCACGGCGCCGCGAGGAGCACACGCTGGCGGAAAACCCACCGGAGGGCCGGACACTTTCGATGGGGCGGGACGAAAATCTCACCAGCCCCGGGACCGCGCTGGGCACCATCGCGTATATGTCCCCTGAGCAAGCGCGCGGCGAAGAAGTGGACGCGAGAACGGATCTGTTCTCACTGGGCGTGGTTTTGTATGAGATGGCCACGGGACGGCAGCCGTTTTCTGGAAACACCTCAGCGCTGGTGTTTGAGGCGATTTTGAACCGCACGCCTACCTCGGCGGTGCGATTGAACGCGCACATTCCGCCGGATCTGGGAAGAATTATCGACACCGCGATGCAGAAGAACCGTAAGGCGCGGTATCAGACGGCCGCGGCAATTCGAGACGATTTGCGCCGCCTGAAGCACGATTCCGATTCAGGGAAACTGGAGCCTGATACAGGAGCCGCGAAATCGCTGGCCGTGTTGTATCTGGAAAATCCAGGTGGGGCGAAGGAAGACGAATATTTCCGAGACGGCATAACCGAAGACATCATCACCGAAATTTCGAAGATCAAGGAGCTGTGGGTGCTGACGCGGTCGGCGGTGATGGCGTATCGCGATAAACAGGTAACGGCTCCGGAAGTGGGGCGGGAACTGAACGCGGCGTTCGTATTGGAAGGCAGTCTGCGAAGATCGGGTGACCGGTTACGCATCACGGCGCGACTGGTGGAGACATCGACGGCACGTTCGGTGTGGGCCGAACGCTACGATCGTCAAATGGAAGATGTGTTCGCGATCCAGGACGAGATTGCCCAGAGCATTGCGAAGGCATTGAAGCTGGTGCTGACGGAGCAGGAAAAGCGCGCGATCGAGAAAGCGCCGACGACCGACGTGCAGGCGTACGACTACTACCTGAAGGGGCGGCAATTCTTCCACCAGTTTCGCCGGAAAAGTTTTGACTTCGCGCGTCAGTTATTTGCGCGGGCGATTGTAATTGACCCAAATTACGCGCTTGCGTATGCAGGGGTGGCCGACTGTTGCGCGTTCATTTTTCTGTGGTGGGATGCCAGCGACGATAATCGTAAGGAAGCGGAGATCGCCAGCCGCAAGGCCGTGGAGCTGGACCCGGAGCTGGCCGAGGCGCACGTGTCGCGCGGGCTGGCCTTTCAGATGGTGAGGAAATACGACGAGGCGCACAAGGAATTCGAGACCGCCATCCAGCTGAACCCGAAGATATTCGACGCCTACTATTTTTATGCGCGGTTGCGCTACCAGCGTGGAGAGATGGAAGAGGCAGCGCAATTGTATGAGAAGGCCTGCTGGGCAAATCCGGAAGATTTCCAGGCCCCGATGCTCCTGGGGCAGACATATTTCGCGCTGGGACGAAAGCTGGAAGGCGAAGCGGTACGGCAGCGCGCGCTGCGCATCATCGAAAAGCATCTGGAGTTGCATCCAGACGATGCGCGAGCGCTGTACCTGGGAGCGGCGGGACTATTCCAGGTAGGACAGAAGGAACGCGCGTTGCAATGGGCGAGAAGGGCGCTTTCCGTGGATCCGGACGATCCGATGGTGCTGTACAACGTGGCGTGCAGTTACGCGCTACAGGGCCTCGCGGATGAAGCGATCGCCTGCCTGGAGAAGGTGATGGCGCAAAGCTCGTCCGGTTCTCTGCATAAGGTGTGGGCGGAGCAAGACTCGGATCTCGACTCTCTGCGCGGCGACCCGCGCTTTCAGGTACTGCTGAAATCCATCTAGTGTGGGCATACTGAGCACCGGAAAAGTCGCTTCCGTACCGCCAAGCAGGAAACAGGGATTCAAAACAGGCGCGCTGCCGCCTTCTGCATCGGCGCTGTTTTAACTGTTTTATCGGATCTGGTGACAAATCCCTGCAACCCTTTTTCTTGCGCCGCCACTTCCGCGTCCACCTCCAGGACAATGTCCATGAATTCTCGCGCTGCGGGGGAGACGCGCCTCTCCGCAAGCCAGGTGATCGCGAAATTGGTGTCGCAAAAAATGCGGAGAGGTGGGCAGAACGTCTAGCGAGCCGCGGCGGAGTTCATCGGCGACGGTGGGTAAAGCTACCAAGGCCCAACCATCGGACTTCTCCACGATCTCCGTCATGAGAGCCACGGAATTGACGTAGACTTCGGGGACGGAGCGCGGCGATTTGCCTTGTTTCACCGATGGCAACGGCAGCCAGCGCTGTGAAGACACCGGCCTGCTGACCCGCGAGCGCATGCCTACTGTTGACCAGGAGATTTATGGCGCGACGGTGAAGTTCATGGACAAGGCGGTGGCGGACAAGAAGCCGTTCTTTATCTGGTTCAACACCACCCGCATGCACGTCTGGACGCACTTGAAGAAAGAGACGGACGGCCGCACGGGCATCGGGCTGTATCCCGACGGCATGGTGGAGCACGACGGCATGGTGGGTGAACTGCTGAAGCAGCTGGATGATCTCGGCATCGCCAACAATACCATCGTCATGTACAGCACAGATAATGGCGCGGAGAAGGTCACCTGGCCGGACGGTGGCACCACACCATTCCACGGCGAGACGGGCACGACCTGGGAAGGCGGCTTTCGCGTACCTTGCCTGATCCGCTGGCCCGGCGTAATCAAACCCGGAACTGTGTATAACGACATCATGTCGCATATCGACTGGATGCCGACGTTCTTGGCTGCGGCGGGAGAACCCGACATTGTCAACAAACTGGAAGCCGGCTACACGGCTGGCGGCAAAACCTGGAAAATCCATCCCGACGGCTACAACTTCCTGCCGTACTTCAAGGGCGAAGCGAAGAAAGGTCCGCGCGAGGAGATTTTCTATTTCGGGCAGGGTGGCGAGATGAACGCCATTCGCTGGAATGACTGGAAGGTCAGCTTCGCGGTGATTGACGGAAACATCGCGGAAGGTGCGCGGGAAGTTCCTGGATGGCCGGTGATCACCAACCTGCGCGCCGACCCATTTGAATCAGCGTCGCGCGAGTCTGGCATGTGCATTCGGTGGTATGGCGACAACATCTGGTTGTTTGTACCGGTACAGAACAAGCTAAAGGATTTTCTGTTGACGATACCCAAGTATCCCTTTCAACAGGGCTCCAGCCTGAATGCCGCGGGAATCAACTACCAGACGCTAAAGGCGGCCGAGGCCCTCAAGCGGCTCAACGATATGGAGAGCATCACTTCGCCGAGCAATTGACGGCGGGTTGTTGCGACCCTTATGGCAGGCGGCTGGACCTGTATCGATTCCGGCCGCAGGCTCCATCGATCTTGCAAGGAGTGGGCTTTGAATTGTTCTCTGGGCGGAGGGTAATTCGACGAGCCGACCACTTGCAGTGTATAAGCCCCGAGTCTTCGGACTCGGGGCTTAGTCATTTCGGAGGCGACAAGACTCTCAGGGTTGGACTGGTTGCAGGGTTACTGGAGGTCGAGAGGTGGAGAGGGTGGGATTTTTGTGGGTGGAGTGAGAGGAAGAGGACGCGGAGGGGGTTTCGTGGGATGGTTGAGTCGCGAGCTTGAATGGGGAGGCTGGGACGGAATTGATGCGTTTGAGGAGAAGGGTCGTGTCGCCGTCGTCGAGGAGGAGTTTTAGTTCATCTTTGTTAAGCCATTGCACGAGGGCGCGGGCCGTTTGTTGGTCAGCGAAGTGGAAGAGCAGGGACCAAAAGGTTTGCCCGCGCGTGTCGATTACGTAGGTGCCGTGGGATTCCAGTTGGTCGAAGACTCCTTTCTGGAATTCGTGCTGACTGAAGAAAATTCTTTGCGGGTAAAGATCAAGTGGAGATGCGTCGGAGCGCTCGTCCGGATCGAGGATGGCCCATTCGCCCTGGAGTCCGGCGGGAGGGATCTGA
>Ga0335085_10006885_pt1 | contig 17830 bp, 14 predicted proteins | sample Lox_Sample_45_FD_206712 | JGI IMG/M metagenome (GOLD analysis project Ga0335085, IMG submission 206712) | Soil microbial communities from Loxahatchee National Wildlife Refuge, Florida, United States - Lox_Sample_4.5 | ecosystem: Environmental > Terrestrial > Soil > Wetlands | place: USA...
GCCTGGCCGAGGCTCCCCGCCTTCGTGTGGGTTCGCAAGTGCATGTGGGTGAAGTTCACCCAGACGAACGCCGGCTTGCCCGCTGCGTTCATCCGCTTGATGAAGTCCACGGCCCGATCGGCGACGTCGTCGTCAATGGTTTCCATGCGCTTCTTGGTCAGCGGGCCGGTGTCCTTGCACACCTGCTTGCCAACCTTGCCGAAGCGCGGATCCACCGTCGCGTCGTCCGTGGCCGAGGCCTTGCAGTCGAGCACACCGCGGGGGCCGAACCTGCCACGGAAGTTCGGGAAGTCCGTCTCTTTCGGGTAATCGGGCAGCTCCGGCTCTTCCTCCGCGTTGAGGTGGTAGAGATTGCCGTAGAACTCGTCGAAACCGTGCACGGTGGGCAGGTATTCGTTGCGGTCGCCCAGGTGGTTCTTGCCGAACTGGCCGGTGGCATAACCGAGCGGCTTGAGCAGCTCTGCAATCGTCGGGTCTTCCTTTTGCAACCCCACGGCCGCGCCCGGCAAGCCGACCTTGGTCAAGCCCGTGCGCAAGCCGGACTGGCCCGTGATGAACGAGGCCCGGCCGGCGGTGCAGCTCTGCTCGGCGTAGTAGTCGGTGAACATCATGCCTTCCCGGGCGACCCGGTCGATGTTGGGCGTCTTGTAGCCCATCACGCCGTGCGAGTAGGCGCTGATATTGGACTGCCCGATGTCGTCACCCCAGATGATGACGATGTTCGGCTTCGACTGCGCGAATGCCGGGGTGGCCATCAGCGCCACGGCGGCAAACAATGCGACCAGAACCAGCAACCCTCTTCGTGTGTCCCTCATTCCACTTCCTTTCATGTGCATGGGCGGCGGGGCGTTTCGGATCTCGCCCCGCCGCCTCTGCCAGTTCGATCCGCCACCTTCTGGAGCACCGTACCCGACCTCAGTTGCTGCCCTTGCCGTTTGTGGTCACCGCTTTCATCACCCGGTCGAGACTGAAGCTTCCCGGCTTCATGCGCGGCGGACATTCGCGGAAGCTCTGCAACCACTGGCCGACATAGAAGGCAGCGGCATCCTGTGCCGCCTCAGTCAGCCGGTATCGGGAGCCGTCCTCAGGCCATGACGGGGTGGCGGTCGCGAGCACGAGCGCCACGACCGCACCGTGGGTAAGGGCTTTGAACAATCGTTGTGGTCCATTCATAGTCACCCTTCCTTCTCCATGATCAACACCGTGAGACCCGAGCCTTTTCCCAACCCGATCAGCCCACCTTGATCGCCCGGACCTCCGCGGCGCGCTCATCGACCGGGACCATCGGCAGCTCGCCCTTGCTCTTGACCGGCAGGCGGCGGAGGTGGTCCATGATCGCCTGCCATTCCTTGATCTCGCGGACCGCGTTGGTCCCCGCCCCGGTGGCGACGCTGCCCTTGTCCATCGCGCCCGGCGGCGGCAGCAGGTAGGGCGTCTCGCTGCGAGGGTCCTCTAGCGCCTCGACCCTCGACTTCAGCGGCTGCCCCGCCCTGTTCTTGGGCACGAGCGCCAGCTTGCCCTTGGTGTACTTCGGGATGGCCACGATGATCAGGCCGAGATAGAGGGGACACGTGAGGCTGTACAGGCGATCCTCGCTCCCGCTGAAGTCGATCGCGCGATAGCCGCGGTCGAGGTCCCCCAGCTCGATCGCGGTTACGACGTCGAGCTTCGGGCGCGACGGGTCGTAGCGGAACCGCATGCCGGACGCCCGCGGAAAGTACTCGCCGGGGTGGGCCGGGTTGTCTATCAGCAGAAACTCGAGCAGATGCTTCAGCTCGGGACCCGTGAAGTGGGCGGTCACGAGCGCGCTGCCGGCCGTGGGATCGACGACGCCGGCGCCCAGCGGCGCCACCGCGAACACGTCGTAGACCGTCTGCACCCCCGACTTCCCCCGGGTAAGACCGGCGCGCATCAGGCCGTTGGCGGTGAAGCCGATGTCCGCCTTCGTGGCGTGTCTGAAGGCGTCGGTGACGAGGTTGGCGAGGAGGGTGCTGGCGGCGATGTCGGCGAAGGTATTGGGCAGGTCCCGCGGCACCACCGCCAGCGGCTGATCGATGCGGTAGCCGCGCGACGCGAACACGGCGGCGGTGACCCCCTTCTTGAGCTTGTCGATCTCGGCCGCGGTGGCACGGTCGCCGGCAATGCTGTCGTCGATCGGGTAGAGCCGGTAGGACTCGACCTTCAGCGTGCCGCCGCCCACCGTGACCACCAGCTCGCCGAGGTTCTCGCCTTCCTTTCCCGTCTGGACCACCGGCGTGCGGCCGTTGACGAGGATCGGCTCGTGCAGGGCGGTGTGGCTGTGGCCGCCGATCACCACGTCGATGCCCGGCACGTCCTGGGCCAGGCGCACGTCGTCACCGCCGGTGTAGCGCCCGTCCGGGCCTTTCACCACGCCGCCGTGGCTGAGCGCGATGACCACGTCCACCTTCTGCGTCTCGCGGAGGACCTTCACCATCTCCTTGGCGGTCTCGATGGCGTCGGCGAACGTCACCGCACCGGCGCCACCGGTGTAGAACTGGGCCTCCTTGCCGAGCACGCCGAAGATGCCGAAGCGAATGCCGCCGCGCTCGATCACCACGTGGCGGCGGAGAACCCCCGCCTTCGTCAGGCGCTGGAGATCGCGCAGCGTTGCGTCCGTCGCCGAGATGTTGGAATTCGAGGCGAGCACCGCCGGTACCCGGCCCGCCTTGGCGGCCACGCCGATCGCCTTGCCCAGGCCGTCAGGCCCGAGGTCGAACTCGTGGTTGCCGAAAGTGGTGGCGTCGTAGCCCATCCGGGCCATCACTTGTAGCTCCCCGCCGATTTCCCGGCTAGCGGCGCCGAACGGCGTCCCCATGCTGAAGTCGCCCGCGTCGAGCACCAGGACTGGCCCCTGCCCCTGGCGCGCCGCCTTTCTCTTCGCGATCAGGGCGGACAGACGCGCATACCCGCCCCGGGTCGTGTCGTCGTTCAGCGTGAACGGGGTGTAGTCGGCCGCCGGGCCCATGCCGATGAAGGCCGAATGCATGTCGTTGGTGTGCAGGATGGTCAAGGTCTTCGCTCCACCCGCGGCCGCGGCCACCTCTCCAGACAAGGCGATCGTGGCGCCGACGGCCGCTGCCCCGGCCAGAAACTCGCGACGGGAAACTGTGTCGTGTGGCATGAGCCAAGCTCTCCTTGTGTCCGGACGCGTGGTCGCAGCGGGGCGCCAGAATCCGGAGCGCCCCGCCGCGACCGTGCTACTTCAGTTGCTGCCCTTGTGGGGTGCCGTCACCGATTCCATCACGCGGTCGAGACTGAAGCTGCCGGGCTTCATGCGCGGCGGAAATTCGCGGAAGCTCTGCAGCCACTGCCCGACGTAGGTGGCCGCGGGCGCGAATGCGAACATATGTTCGACATACCAGCGCTCGTAGTCCATCCCTTCGTATTCCGCCCGCTCGAACGGGTCCATGCGCAGATCACAAAGGAGCGGGGCACGCATCACTTCGAAAGGCTCCAGCCAGACACGCATGCCATGAGCGTTCTGCTTGAGAAAGGTGGCCTTGTAGTCGCCGTAGCGCAGCGCGGCGACGCTGCCGTCGTCCGTCCAGTAGAGGAACTCCTTGCGCGGCCAGTCACCCTCGCCTTTGAGCGCGGGCATCAGGTCGTAACCGTCGAGGTGGACTTTGTAGGTCGTGTCGCCGATTTTCTTTCCTTTAAGCAGGTCTTCCTTCAGCTTGGGATCACCTACCGCAGCCATCACGGTCGGGATCATGTCTTCATGCGCGCCGATGTCGTTGATGACCGTTCCAGGCTTGATGACGCCGGGCCAGCGGATCAAGGTGGGCACGCGCCAGCCGCCTTCCCAGTTCGTGGCTTTCTCGCCTCGGAAGATCGTCGTGCCGCCGTCGGGCCAGCCGAAGGTTTCCGCGCCGTTGTCGGTGGAATACATGACGATGGTGTTGTCCTCGATGCCCAGTTCCTTCAGCTTGGCAAGCAATTGGCCAACCTGGCCATCGTGCTCGACCATGCCATCGGCGTAGATCCCGCGACCGGTCTTCCCCTTGCTTTCCTTCTTGAGGTGCGTGAAGACGTGCATGCGGCTGGAGTTCCACCAAATGAAGAACGGCTTCCCGTCCTTCACCGCCTTGTCCAGGAACTTAAGCGACGCGGCGGTGACTTCTTCGTCGATAGTTTCCATGCGTTTCCTGGTGAGCGGGCCGGTGTCCTGGCATTTCTGCTTGCCCATCTTTCCGAAGCGCGGGTCATCAGTGGGATCGTCCTTGTCAGAAGCAAAGCAATGCATCACGCCGCGCGGGCCGAACTTCGCCTTGAACGCCGGATTCTTCGGGTAGTCCACGTTCTCCGGTTCCTCTTCCGCGTTCAGGTGGTAGAGGTTGCCGAACCACTCGTCGAACCCGTGGACCGTGGGCAGCATCTCGTTTCGGTCGCCGAGGTGGTTCTTGCCGAACTGGCCGGTCGCGTAGCCGAGCGGCTTCAGCAGCTCGGCGAGGGTCGGGTCGGCCTTGGTCAGGCCTTCCTTTGCGCCGGGCAGGCCGACCTTGGTGAGGCCGGTGCGGATGGGCGACTGCCCGGTGATGAACGCGGCACGGCCGGCGGTACAGCTCTGCTGGCCGTACCAGTCCGTGAACAGGGCGCCGTCCCTGGCGATGCTGTCGATGTTCGGCGTCCTGTAGCCCATCATGCCCATGTTGTAGGCGCTGACGTTGAACTGGCCGATGTCATCACCCCAGATGATGAGGATGTTGGGCTTCTTCTGCGCGGCCACCGGCGTGGCCATCAGCGCGACGGCCGCACACAGGGCAACGAGCACCAGCATTCCTCTTCGTGTGTCCCTCATTTCAATTCCCTTCATGTGTTCTCCCTTTCATGTGTGAACCGCGCCAACGCTAGGTCCTGCCCCGCCCTCGTCTTCCGTTCCTCTTGCGGCCCCCAGCTCGGGAGGGTGGCTCGCGAGCCTCGCCCGGGTCGCCCAGCCCCAGGAGAAGACGAAAGTACGGGGACGCCCCGGTCACGGTGACACCGCGGGCCAGGACGGCTCGCAGCACTCCCAGCCCGGCCTCGTCCGCCGACTTGAGGCCGGCGAGCTGCAGACACACCGGCCCGGATAGCTCCGCGACGACACGCTCCAGCTCCGCGACCACCTCGGCGTCCAGGCGCCCGTCGACCATCACGACCTCACGTCCGCCGTCTCGCCTCGTGCTGATCCGGAGCGTCACGCCGGGGTGAGATGGGCAAGAAGTGCGCCGCGAGGCTGGATCGCGGGAGCAATCAACCCTGGCTCGGAACTACAGGGCGTTAGCTGCGTATCCCCGTAGTGGCACCCAAGCCAGAACAACGACATATCGTTATCACTCGCGGGATATCGTTACGGTTGCGTTCGCGGAGCCCGGGGACCGCGCGCGGGTGACTCACTGATGTGGCGCTCGCGCATCACGTGTGCGGAGGCAGCGCCCCATCAGGCCGGCGACAGACGCCCTGCAAGCTGCTGATCCGAAGTCGCTTGCTCGGGATCATGCGGGTGGCTTGGGCCTTGCACCCCAGGCGTCGACGAATTCGGCCCTGGTCGGGCCAGTGGATCGAAGGGACCAGGTTTGAGCCGGTGACGAAGCGGTGCCCAGGGAGGGCGCGCACATGGACGTCGAGCATGGTCGTCTGGAGGAAGCCCGGACCAAGAACGTTCCCTGGCGGAAGTGGGGACCCTATCTCTCGGAGCGGCAATGGGGGACGGTGCGCGAGGATTACAGCGTCAACGGCGATGCCTGGAACTTCTTCACCCATGATCACGCCCGGTCCCGGGCGTATCGCTGGGGCGAGGACGGCCTGGGCGGGATCTCCGACGACAAGCAGCACCTCTGCTTCGCCCTCGCCCTGTGGAACGGCCAGGACCCCATCCTGAAGGAGCGGCTCTTCGGGCTCACGAACAGCGAAGGCAACCACGGCGAGGACGTCAAGGAGTACTACTTCTACCTCGACAGCACGCCGACCCACTCGTACATGAAGTTCCTGTACAAGTACCCGCAGGCGCCGTATCCCTACGCCGATCTGGTGGAGACGAACCGGCGGCGCAGCCGCAACGAGTTCGAATATGAGCTCCTCGACACCGGTGTCTTTGCGCAGGATCGCTACTTCGACGTGTTCGTGGAGTATGCCAAGGCCTCCCCCGAGGACATCCTGATCCAGATCACGGCCCACAACCGCGGTCCCGAGGAGGCAGAGCTGCACGTGCTGCCGACCCTCTGGTTCCGCAACGACTGGGCAACGTGGCTCTCCCGTCCCGCCGAGAAACCGATGCTCCAGCAGCTCGACGGACCGGCGGGCACGAGCACGATCGGTGCCGCCCATGCCGAGCTGGGCGCCTACCATCTGTACTGCGAGGGCACGGCGCCGCTGCTCTTCACCGAGAACTCGACCAACCACGCCAAGCTGCACCTCGACTACCCGGACGTGGGCCCGTATCTCAAGGACGGCATCAACGACTACGTGGTGGAGGGGCGGCGGGAGGCGGTGAACCCCGCGCGGCAGGGCACCAAGGCGGCGGCGCACTACCGGCTCGCGGTCGGCCCCGGCGGGTCGGCCACGGTGCGGCTGCGCCTCACCGCCCAGGCGCCGGCCGGGGCGCGCCCGCCGGCTAGGGGCAGCGCCGTCCCCTTCGGGAAGGACTTCGACGAGACCCTGGCCGCCCGCCTGCGGGAGGCTGACGCGTTCTACACGGCGGTGACCCCGCCCTCGGTCTCCCCGGATACCGCCAATGTGATGCGCCAGGCCCTTGCCGGCATGCTCTGGTCCAAGCAGTATTACTACTGGGAGGGGGATGCCTGGCTGGAGGAGCACTTCGCCCATCCCCTGCACCATGGCCGTCGTGACTGCCGGAACCGCGAGTGGTTCCACATGGTCAACGACGACATCATCTCCATGCCCGACAAGTGGGAGTACCCCTGGTACGCCGCCTGGGACCTCGCCTTCCACACGCTCCCCCTCTCGATCGTGGACCCCGACTACGCGAAGCAGCAGCTGGAGCTGATGCTCCGCGGGAGGTACCTGCATCCCAGCGGCCAGGTGCCGGCCTACGAGTGGAACTTCAGCGACGTGAACCCTCCGGTGCACGCCTGGGCGACGCTCTTCCTGCACCGCGTCGAGCAAGCCCTACGCGGCGAGGTCGATCTCGATTTCCTCAAGCTGGCGTTCCACAAGCTCGTGCTGAACTACACCTGGTGGGTGAACCGCAAGGACCGGTCCGGCAATAACGTCTTCGAGGGCGGGTTCCTCGGCCTCGACAACATCGGGATCTTCGACCGGAGCGCCCCGCTGCCCACCGGAGGCTACCTGGAGCAGGCGGACGGCACCGCGTGGATGGTCCTCTTCACCCAGAACATGATGGAGCTCGCCGCTGAGCTCGCCAGCCACGACAGAATCTACGAGGACATGGTGGTCAAGTTCGTCGAGCAGTTTCTCTATATCGCTGCGGCCATGAACAGACCCGGGCAGGACGGCATGTGGGACGAGGAGGACGGCTTCTACTACGACCTCTTGCAGCTCCCCGACGGCAGTGCCACCCGGCTCAAGGTGCGCTCGATGGTCGGGCTCCTGCCTCTCGCCGCCACGACGGTGATCGAGAAGTCGCAACGCGAGAGCGTCCAATGGGCCATGGACGCGTTTTTGAAACGCGTGGAACAGATGCCGGAACTCCTGCATTCGATCCATCTTACGGGTCCCGGTCACTTTGGTGTCGCTGAGCGGGGTCTCATGGCCCTGATCAACGAGGAGCGGCTCCGTCGGATCCTCTCGAAGATGCTCGACGAGAACGAGTTCCTGAGCCCCTACGGCATCCGCTCGCTCTCGAAGTTCCACGAGCGGCACCCCTACGTCCTCCACGTCCAGGGCCAGGAGTACCGGGTGGACTACCTGCCGGCTGAATCCAACACCGGCATGTTCGGCGGCAACTCCAACTGGCGGGGACCGGTCTGGATGCCGGTGAACGTCATTCTCATCCGGGCGCTGCTGAGCTTCTACCTGTACTACGGCGACAGCTTCAAGATCGAATGCCCGACCGGCTCGGGCCGCCTGAAGAATCTCTTCGAGGTCGCCAAGGAGATCTCGGACCGGCTCAGCCGCCTCTTCCTGCGCGATGAGCGCGGCCGGCGGGCCGTCTACGGGGGGGCCGAGAAGTTCCAGGCCGATCCCCACTGGCGCGATCACATCCTGTTCTACGAGTACTTCCACGGCGACAACGGAGCGGGACTGGGCGCGAGCCACCAGACGGGATGGACCGGCGTGGTGGCGAAGCTGATCCAGCTCTTCGGATTGCTCGACGCGCAGAAGTTTCTCGAGGGTGGCGTGAGTGCCGGCTTTGTCCGCGGAAAGTCGGAAGGAGGGGCGACGACATGAAGGCCGTGCCCGCATATCCCTCCCGCTATCAGGTCAACACGCGCGTCTGGCTGACGGAGCTGTGCTGAAAGGCTGCTCTCTGCGGACGCCCCGGGCAGCGGCGATCGCCGGCATCTTGTTCGCGCTCTTGCTGGCAGCGGCGCTGGTACTCGTGCGCCTCGGGGCGCCTCCTGATGCGGGCGAAACCGGCGCCGGGCTCACGGACCCGAGCCGCAGACGCTTGGTCGCCATGGCGCTCAACCTCGTACCGTTCGCGGGGATCGCGTTCCCGTGGTTCATTTGGGTCGTGCGCGACCGGATTCGCCAGCGCGAGGATCGATTCTTCGCCACGGTGTTTCTGGGTAGCGGGCTGCTGTTCGTCGGTATGCTGTTCGTGGCTACCGCGATTGCGGCGGGCCTCCTCGCCGGCACCGCCGGCCGGACCGGAGCGCCAGATGACCAACGAGGCAATGCTGACGCCCACCGGCACGCGCTGCGCCACCGCCCTCTGTTTGCAAGCGGGGCACCTGCGTGCCCTACTGGCCGATGTGCGCGAGGGCATCGCGTAGCGGGGCATTGGAGAGCCTGATCACGCCCTGGTACGGACTGTCCATCTCCAGGATCAAAACGATTGCGGCCGATACCGACAGCGCGCAGGCGAACATGATCGCCATGACCAGGGCGTTGCGGGGGGCGAACAGGCTGAGGCAGGCAAAGATGATGGTGAACCACCACACCAGTACAATCAGAAATGGAATCGGGATCGTAGTCCTGGTGCGCTCCAGTATCAGCGCGCGCTCTTTTCTAATCTCGATGATGAGGCTCAGGGCCCGCGCTTGAAGGCCGCGCTGGCCATCGGTCCGTGGCGAGAGATCCCCAATTCTGCCATCGATAGCCTCCAGGTCGGCTCGTGCTTCAACGGTGTCGAGTTTCGCCACCTGGAGTTTTTCCTCCGGCCAGACTCGCTGGATATCGGCGGTCAGGGCATTGCGCAGTAGATCGCGGGCATCTCGCGTCTCCGGGCCGTAACGGGCCAGGGCGCGGTCGAGCAGAATGAGATCGGCCGAAATCTGATTGATTCCATCACTCGTAGCGTCGAACGAACTCTTGGCCGAGGCAAGGAGCAGGCCAAGGACCAGGGCGGCCAGCGTCCCGACGACCCCCAATGCCATTTTCATGGCATCCTTGGTGTCCTCGCTCAGATGATGGGCGCGAACCTTCTTGCTCAGATACATGCCGAACAGCGTCCCACCGAAGACGCAGCCGAACACGATCGAACCCATGGCCATCGGATTCACGATTCCCTCCAAGAACTCCGGGCTACGGGCGTGGCGGTCACAGGCCAGACAGGCTCCCGAAGAATTTCGCGAGCAGGTCCGCGAGCGGATACTTGAACAGCGCGAGCGGCAGCAGCGGCAGCAGCGCGGCCACAGCCAGGTACATCAACAAGGTCGGGCTCACGGGGACAAGGCGCATATCACGCACGATACTGACGCTGTTGCTCAGGTCGGCCAGGGACTGGATGTCCGGGGTGCCCAACAGGGCCTCGCCCGGGGCCGGGTCTGCGCCCAGCCATTTCCTGTCGAACTCGTTCACGTACCGCTCCGCGAACGCGCTGTAGTCGCTCAGGCCCTTGACCTTGCACGCCCACAGCTTGCGGGAGAAGATGTGCAGCGGACCGAGAAACAGCACGACGTCCACGAGCAGAATGAACGCGACGCCCGGGTAGATCGCGTCCAACGTCATCCTGCCCGAGGCAATGTCCTGGGCCAACGATGCGGACTGGGCTGCCGAGATTGCCAGGACCATGGGAGTGAATTCGCTGTGCACCAACTCGAGATATCCCAGCCCGCCGGCGCGATCGGGGTGGGTCGGCACCAGGCGCAGCTCCAGCCTCGACACGCGCCAGAGGAAGAAACACCACAGCGCCAGCCGCCAGAGCCAGCGCAGGAACAGGAAGCGAAACAGCGGCATGCAGACCATCCAGTACCACTGGGCGTTCCAGGTCGTTTCGCCAAGGACACGCGGGTTGGATCGCCAATCGAGGCCGGATAGATAGTCGAAGAAGTTCACGTTCCGCATGGTCAACGCCAGCAGCACAGCCGCCAGGAGGAAGCACGCTTCGGGCAGCCAACCGTCCTTCCACCGCGTGATGCGTGCGATCTCGGACTGCAGCGCCGGGCGCGCGGTTGCGGGCACGACCTGCGATCGCACGATCACGTGGACGAACGCGGCGAATCGCGGGTCGATGAACGTTTCGCACACGAAGAGGAGCGGGATCACCACCAGCAGGCGGACGTGCCTGCCGATCGCCTCAATCGAAAAGAGCACAGGGCCCAAGCCCTCGACCAGCGCCAGCGCGAGCAGGACGATCCACGGAAAAGCGCCCAGGACCAGCCCGAGCGCGGTGGTATTGGTTCCATCGCGGACGAGGCCCAGGCGGCAACCGAGTCGGTGTAACGGCCCCCCGAGCAGGGAGAAGTCCGCAAGGCTTTCGCGCTTTTCCATGATTTATATGAGCGTTCTTCTCCCGCGGCACGTCCGACGTCTCGCCTCGTGCTGATCCGGAGCATCACGCCCGATGGGTGAGATGGGCAAGAAGGGTGCCGGAAGTCTGGATCGCGGGCCAATCAACCTTGGTCCGTAGCTACGGGGCATTAGCTGCGTGTCCCCCGTGGCGGGAGACGAGTCGAACAACGACATATCGTGATCGCTCGCGGGATATCGTCACCGTTGCCCGTGCCGGAAGGGGAGGCTAGACTGGCCGCACCCATGGATGAAGCACTGGAGGGCGCGAGCGCGTTCGAGACCTTCCTGGCGAGCCTCTCGACCCGGTTCACCGGGCTCCCGGGGGATCGGATCGACGCCGAGATCGAGCGTGCCCTTCGCGACCTCTGCGAGTTCCTGGGCACCGACCGCGCGAACCTCTATGAGTTCTCCGTCGACGGCGTGAGCGTCACCCCCACCCACTCCTGGGCGCGCCCGCCGGTCGAACCGTATGCCAACCCGCACTTCCGAGAAGAGGTTCCCTGGTATCACGCGCAACTCCTCCACGGGGAGCCCATCCGATTCGCGCGGCTCCTGGACCAACTGCCAGCCGAGGCGCGCGGGGAGCGGGACGTCGTCCTCGCGGCCGGGATCAAGTCCCTCCTCACCATCCCCATCGCCGTCGGAGGCCAGTTCGTCTGCGCGCTCGGGACCACGGCGTTCCGGGAGCACCGCACCTGGTCGGACGCGACGGTGGCCCGGGTGCGGTCCGTGGGGCAGATCCTGGCCAGCGCCATCCACCGGCAGCGAGCGGAGGCCGAGCTCCTGGCGCAGCTCGCCGAGATCCGCCAGCTCCAGGCGCGCCTCGAGGCCGAGAACGTCTACCTGCGTGAGGAGATCGCGCCTGCCGCCGGCTTCACGGACATCGTGGGGCGGAGCCCTGCCCTCCAGGCCGTCCTGGCGCGGGTGACACAGGTGGCTCCCACGCCCACCCCGGTGCTGCTCCTCGGCGAGACGGGCACCGGCAAGGAGCTCCTGGCCCGCGCGATCCACGAGCGGAGCCCCCGGCGAGGCCGCGCGCTCGTGAAGGTGAACTGCGCGGCCCTGCCGCCCACGCTGATCGAGAGCGAGCTGTTCGGTCACGAGAAGGGGGCCTTCACCGGCGCGACGGCGACCCGATCGGGCCGCTTCGAGCTGGCCGACGGGGGCACCCTCTTCCTCGACGAGATCGCCGAGCTCCCGCTCGACCTGCAGCCCAAGCTCCTGCGCGTCCTCCAGGACGGCGAGTTCCAGCGCGTGGGGGGCACCCGCACGCTCAAGGTGGACGTGCGCGTGGTCGCCGCCACGAATCGTGATCTGGTCCGGGCGATGGGCGAGGGACGCTTCCGTGACGATCTCTACTACCGGGTGGCCACGTTTCCCATCCACGTCCCGCCGCTCCGCGATCGACGCGAGGATATCCCCCTGCTCGTCTGGTCCATCATCGAGCGCCGCCAGGCGGCCCTCGGGCGCCGGATCGACGCGGTACCCAAGCGCGTGATGGACACCCTGATGCGCTATGACTGGCCCGGCAACGTGAGGGAGCTCGAGAACGTGATCGAGCGCGCGCTTATCCTCTCGCCGGGTCCCGCCCTGAGGCTCGAGGAGCCGCTGGCCGCCCCGACGCGGCCCACGCCGGACCGACTGGACGACGTCGAGCGCGAGCACATCCTGCGCGTGCTCGAGCGATGCGGAGGGCGGATCAATGGGACAGGCAACGCGGCCGCGGTGCTCGGGCTCGAGCCGAGCACGCTCCGCTCGCGCATGCAGAAGCTCGGCATCCGGCGACCGGCGCGCCCGCGGGTGCCCGGCCGCTGACCGGGCCGAAGCGCCGCCAGAGAGCCATCCTCACCGTCGCATCGGCGCAGTCTCAATCGTGCCTGCAGTGCTTAGCGGAGATCTCACATGAACAGGCTGACCGACTTCCCGCTCCTTGTCTTCGCAATCTCTCTGCTCTGGCTGTACCTCTCGGCGCAGATCGGAGCCGCCCTTGGAAGGCGCCGGCCGATCGACGCGGTCGGCGCGCGCGGAGACTTCGACGTCGTGCGGGCAGCGACGCTCACTCTACTCGGCCTCATCATCGGCTTCAGCTTCTCGATGGCGATCGGCCGCTACGATCAGCGCAAGAACTACGAGGAGGCGGAGGCCAATGCTATCGGCACGGAATACGTCCGGGCTGGCCTGCTGCCCGCCGCGGACGCGGCGACGGTGCGTACGTTACTCAGAAAGTACCTCGATCAGCGTGTCTTGTTCTACACGACCCGCGATACCCAGCAGCTCCGGCAGATCGGTGCCGATACGGCAAAGTTGCAAGCGGATCTGTGGGCTGCCCTTCAGGGGCCGGCGGCGGCGAACCCAAATCCTGTGATGGCGTTGGTCCTCGCGGGCATGAATGACGTGTTGAACTCGCAGGGATATACGCAGGCTGCATGGTGGAACCGGATCCCCCGCGCGGCGTGGGGGTTGATGCTCACCATCGCTACCTGGAGCAGCATGTTGATCGGCTACGGTGCCCGCAGCAACATAAGGGAATCCATCCTGCTCTTGGTGTTGCCGCTGGTGGTGTCGATTTCGTTGTTTTTCATCGCCGACCTCGACAGCCCGCGTGGCGGCGTCATTCGCGTGAATCCGCAGAACCTGGTCAGCCTCGCGGAGTCCTTGGGTGCACCATGACCGTTTAGGGTCCCGCCACCCCTCGTGCGCGACGGACTGGCCCGCTCATGCGCTGCTGGCGAGCTGCCGCTCGACGTGCCGGACCGTGTCGGCCAAGAGCGTGGTGGCCGCCGCCTGGACGCGGGACTCGCGCCCGACCGGATCGATGAAGCGCGCGCGCAGGTCCTCGAGGGGTATGCCAACGGCACAGGCGCCCAGGAGGGCGCGGATCAAATCCGCCTGGGCGGTCCGGATGCCTGCGTCGAGCCGAAGCGCGCGGTCGTCCTCGATGCGAGACGCGCGTGCGAGGGCCACGAGCCAGGCGACGTGCAAGCCCACCGCCGTCTCGTGTGCCAATCGCGCAGCTTCTGCGCTCTTGTCGACCCCTTGTCCCATCGTCGTGCTGATTCCTCTCCGAGAAACTGCACGGGCGGTGCCATCCGACGTCGGTTGATTTCGCGGGCGCTTGTGCGACCACCCACGCGAGGCGATGGGGCGGCGTGGACCCACCTGATACCCTGTCACCTCACCACCGATGGCGGGCTGTCCTCCGACGGACGCACCGACACTTGCGCGGCGCATCATACGACCGGCACCGCGTACACGGTCCCGACCAGTCGCCCATGACCACACTGGGCAACCGTGAACCTAAACCTGGAGCCGGATCCGCGTCCGAAGCCGATCCCGCGCCCAAAGTCCCGCCAGAAGGTGTGCGCACGCCTGTGGTAGGGTCTCGGCGACACAGCCAGATCTGGCAGGCGATGGACCTGACGGGCCGCCAGACGGCCTGCTCGGCGAGTTGCCGTCGAGAACGGACCCGCCAGCGGGGGACGGCGGTGCGGCAATCCCGGGATCGGGAGATTCGGGCACTCCTAGAGCCGGCGCTGAGGAAACTGGAGGAGGGAGGGGCGATGAACCGGAGAGTGTTCCTCTCGGCCGTGACAGGCGGCCTCCTCGCCGCGCCGCTCGCCGCCGAGGCGCAGCCGGCGGGCCGGGTGTATCGCCTGGGCCTCCTCTACCCTATCGCACCGGGCCCTTCGGAACGCAGGACGTCGGCGGTCCTGATTCCCGCCGCCTTGCGTGAGCTGGGCTACGTCGAGGGCCAGAACCTCATCGTGGAGCGTCGATACGCCGAGGGCCAGACCGATCGGTTCCCTGGATTGGCCCGCGAACTGGTTCGGCTCCGCATGGACGTCATCCTCGCCATCACCACAGCGGCCATCCGGGCCGCCAGGGATGCGACAAAGACGATTCCGATCGTCATCTACGGCAATTTTGATCCGGTCGCGGCCGGGTTCGTGGCGAACCTTGCGCGGCCCGAAGGCAACATCACCGGGGTAGTGATCGCACCGGGCGGCACGCTCGCGGGCAAGAAGCTGGAGCTTCTCAAGGAAGCAGTCCCAGGAGCGACGCAGATCGCGCTTCTCGCGCCGGTGGATCCCACCTTCTCGCTTCAGGTGCGAGAGGCGCAGAAAGCCGCCCTCGCCCTTGGAGTCAAGCTCGCTGTCGTCGAGGTCCGGGACCGTGACTATAACCGTGCATTCACAACCATCGCGGCTGCCCGCGCTGACGCCCTATTTGTCGGCTCGCACGCCCAGTTCTACCTCGACCGGAAGCAGATCATCGAACTTGCCGCGAAGCATCGGCTGCCCGCGATCTATGAGTGGCCAGAGCAAGGGGAGGATGGCGGTCTGATGGGATACGGCACCAGCCTCATCGGGCTCTCCCGGCGTGCGGCGACCTACATCGACCGTATCTTCAAAGGGGCGGCCCCCGGCGACCTCCCCATCGAGCAACCCACCAAATTCGACCTGGTCATCAACCTCAAGGCCGCCAAGGCGCTCGGCCTGACAATCCCGCCATCCTTGCTCGCGCGGGCGGATCAGGTAATCGAGTAGTGGACCGGCGCGCGTTCATCAGCACGCTCACAGGCGGCCTCCTCGCCGCGCCGCTCGCCGCCGAGGCGCAGCCGGCGGCCAAGGTCGCTCGCATCGGCTTCCTGGCGACCAGCCTGGCCGCTAATCCCCACCTGACCGACGCGTTCGGTCAAGGACTGCGTGACCTCGGCTACGTCGAGGGTCGCACCGTCGTGATCGAATACCGAGATGCCGAGGGGAATCTCGAGCGGCTCCCCGCTCTTGCGGCCGAGCTGGTCGCGCTCAAGGTGGATGTCATCGTGTCCCCAAACACACCCGCCGCCCTGGCCGCCAAACAAGCGACCAGAACCCTCCCCATTGTTTTCGTCGGTGTTGGCGAACCGGTGGCGAGCGGGCTCGTCAGCAGCCTGGCCCGGCCGGGCGGCAATGTCACGGGGTTGTCCGTCGTCTCCCCAGAGCTAGTCGGCAAGTGGCTGGAGCTGCTCACGCAGGCCGTGCCAGAGGTCAGCCGGGTCGCCGTCCTCCGGCAGCCAGGCGCCATGGACGAACGCACGGAGAAAGACATGCTCAAGGGAGCAGAAGTCGCGGCCCGGGCGCTGGGGGTGCGGCTTCAATTCGTTGAGGCTCGAAGCTCCGCCGATCTCGAGAGGGCCTTCTCGGACATGATCAGGGAGCGCGCTGGTGCTCTGACTGTGCGGCCAGCCCCCATGTTCGTCAGCGAGCGAAGACGCCTCGTGGACCTGGCGGCAAAGAATCGGCTCCCGGCAGTGTACCCATGGAGGGAGTTTGTCGATGCGGGCGGCCTCATGGCCTATGGACCGAACCTTGCTGATTTGTATCGGCGCGCCGCCCCCTACGTCGACAAGATTCTCAGAGGTGCCAAGCCCGGCGACCTCCCCGTGGAGCAACCGACCAAGTTCGAGTTGGCCATCAACCTCAAGACCGCCAAGGCCCTCGGCTTGACGATCCCGCCCTCGCTCCTGCAGCGGGCAGATCAGGTGATCGAGTGAGTGCTAGAACGCGCCGGCCGCGCCGCTCACTGTTGGTAGACCAACTCCGCTCTCTCGCGCAGCGAAGTGGGGATCTTCAAGCCGAGATCATTGGCGGTCGCGGCGTTGATGACCACATCGAACTTGACGGCCTCCTCCACGGGCAGATCGCCGGCGCGAGCGCCGCGCAGGATCCGGTCCACGTGTCCGGCCGCGCGCCGGCACAGCTCCAGCAAGTCCACCGAGAACGACATCAAGCCGCCACAGTCGGGAAATAGCCGGTCCCCATATACTGCCGGCAGCCTGAACCTCGAGGCCAGCCCCACGAGCGGGCGGCACTCACGGCTGAACATCGCGTCGCCGGGGACGAAGAGAGCATCTAGTCGCTTGCTCTGCATCACCCGGAAGGCGGGGTCGAATTCGGCCGGGCCACGTACGGCGATCTCATGGAGCGTGAGGTCCAGCCGCGCGCTTTCCCGCTCGACAGCCGTGAAGAGCTTCGGGAGGATCGGATTGCCGAGATTGCGGAGGAAGGCCACGTGCTTCGTCCGCGGAGCCATGTCGCGGAGCATTTCGAGCCGTTCCTGGATGGCAACGATGCCGCCGCCGAGTCCCGTGATGTTCCCGCCCGGCTTGAGCCGGTTCGGGACGATTCCGAAGTCGACGGGGTCTCCTCCCGTCACGAACACGATCGGAACCGTTGCCGTCGCTTTCTTTGCGGCAAGGGCGGCCGGTGACCCAAGGCCGGTCACGATGACGTTCACGCCGCTACCGATGAGCTCGGCGGCCAGTCCGGGCAGGCGCTCGAGCTTCCCCTCCGCGGAGCGCTGCTCGATCCGAAAGCTACCGTCGACCCGTCCCAACTCCATGAGCCCGCGCCGTAGCGCCTCGATATACGGAGGGGAAAGGTAGCGTTCCGTCAACAGCCCGATCTTGACCTCCGTGACCTCCTGCCCGCGGGCGGCCAGCGGGGCACCGAGTAGGCTGCCCGCCATCACCCCGAGCAGTGTCCGCCTCGACATCGGGAGTCCCCGGCGACTCTCGGCGCGTGGAGCACTATCCGCGAGACCGACGAAACCCCAATCAGCGGGATCCATGGGCCCGGTTAGTCTCATCTCAGCAGCGGGCCGCGGTCAAGCGCAATCGGTGCCTACCGGTGCGCGCGTCGTTGACGGATCACGCAAGGTCGAAGCGATCGAGGTTCATCACCTTGCTCCAGGTCGCGGCGAAGTCCTGGACGAACTTCGCCTGCGCATCCGCGCTTCCGTAGACCTCCGCGAGGGCTCGGAGCTGGGAGTTCGAACCGAACACGAGATCGACACGCGTGCCGGTCCACTTGACTGCGCCGGTCTTGCGATCGCGCCCTTCGAACACGTCCTTGGCGTCCGATACCCCCTTCCACTCCGTGCCCATGTCGAGCAGGTTCACGAAGAAGTCGTT
>Ga0335085_10006887_pt1 | contig 17829 bp, 9 predicted proteins | sample Lox_Sample_45_FD_206712 | JGI IMG/M metagenome (GOLD analysis project Ga0335085, IMG submission 206712) | Soil microbial communities from Loxahatchee National Wildlife Refuge, Florida, United States - Lox_Sample_4.5 | ecosystem: Environmental > Terrestrial > Soil > Wetlands | place: USA: Florida...
TGGCTCGGGACCAGCTGGGTCTCGAACCCGTTGGTCGAGTTAGATGCTGGAGTTCGTTGAGGTTCCGGGATTGAGCGGGAGCTGGGCCAGGGCGGGATGGCCACGGTCCACCTGGCCCACGATCTCAGACACGATCGCCGGGTGGCCCCGAGTCGCGGCGGCCGGAGCTTGATGGCGCCCCAGCCGGTGCGGGGCTCGGCTCAATCGGTGTTCGTCACTTTCAACTGGTTCGACCACCTCGGCGCACGATGAAGATAGGCCTCGTCGGCTTCGCCGGTTCCGGCAAGACGACCGTGTTCAACACCCTCACCGGCCTGAGCGTCCCTACCGGGTTCGGCGGGTCAGTCCACCTCGGCACCGTGAAGGTGCCCGACGAGCGCATCGACCGGCTCAGCGCGATCTTCAAACCGAAGAAGACGACCTACGCCGAGATCGTCTTCAGCGACATCCCCGGCGAGCACGACAGCGAGCACAGGAGTCTCTCGCGGAAGTCGCTCGAGGCGATCCGCACCCAGGACGTGCTGTGCCTCGTGCTGAGGGCATTCCCCAATCCCGCCCTGGAGGGCAAGGCCGACCCCGCCGCCGAGCTGGAGGCGTTCCACACCGAGTGCGTCCTCGCCGATCTCGAGATGGTGGAGCGGAAACTCGACCGCGCGAAGAAGGACAAGACCGACCCCCTGCAGACGGCGGCGTTCGAGCTGATGAAGCGGACGCTGGAGGCCGAGCTGCCGATCCGGTCGCTGCCCGAGACGGTCCTGCACCGCGATCTGCTCACCGGGTTCACTTTTCTCACCGACAAGCCCCTGCTCGCGGTGCTGAACCGGAGCGAGGCGGAGGCGGCTGAGCCGATGCCGGAGGCGCTAGCGAAGCGGCTGACCGCGCTGAGCGCGGCGGGGCTGGTGCTTTCGGCGAGCGTCGAAGCCGAGATCGCGCAACTGGACCCTGCCGACCAGGCCACCTTCCTCGCCGACCTCGGCCTGGCAGAGTCGGCGCGGGCGCGGTTCGTCCGCACCGCCTACGAGCTGCTGGACCTCATCGCGTTCTTCACGGTGGGCGAGGACGAAGTGCGCGCCTGGCCGATCCCGCGCGGGACCCACGCACGAGCGGCGGCGGGGAAGATTCACTCCGACCTGGAGCGCGGCTTCATCCGGGCGGAGGTGATGGCGTACAAGGACTTCATCGCGCACGGCTCGGAGCACGCGGTGAAGGAGGCCGGGAAGTTCAAGCTCGAGGGGAAGGACTACGTCGTCGCCGACGGCGACATCATGAGCATTCGCTTCAGCGTTTGAGATGCCGGGATGGCCGCCCTCGCCTCGAAGGACGAGTGTCGCCAAGTGACGATCGCCCTTTGCGGTTTTCCCTCCCGGGCCCGATCCGTAGCGACCAAAGGGCGCGGAGGACGAGCCCGAAAACAAGGGCCCACCGTTGTTCACGGTGGGCATTGAGAGATCCCCACGGCGCTCGGGGGACCCTCGGGATGGCCGGGCTTGCACCCGGCCATTGCCCCTCCTGGGCTCGACGCGTCCGGCCCGAAGGGCCGGCGCTGGGCGAAGGCCCAGCGAGCGGACCGAGGCGGCGTAGCCGCCGCAGGTCAACCAGGACTCTCCTGATCCAGAGGGGCCCCGTAACCCATCTATTTCCCAGCAACTTGTGGTACTTACTGCGAGGTCGTGCACACCTTTGTTGGGATTTGCCTGGTACGATGCTGGAGTTTGCGAGGAGAAACTCGCACAAGTACTAACACAAGTCCCAGGGCCATGCCGACAACCAGTCCGAAAGCCACCTAGGACCATTGTGACTTGGCTAGTGGGCTCAAGGCTCCTCTAGCAGTCCGCTCAGCATGTCAGCAGGCTTCTAGCCGCCGAGCTCCGGATTCTCCGTCACGTCGATTCGAGCGTTGAAGCTTCGCCCTAACACCACCCTCAGTGCTGGACCGCCATCTGGGAGAGTAGTCTCCTCGAACCTGTACGATCCAACGTCCTGGTACTCCTCAAAGTACCTTTCCAACCCGAGACGATTGGTACGGAAGCACTCCTCCCCCGCACAAACCAGGACGGGGGGATTCTCTCGAAGCTGACTCCATCGCGAGAAGAAATCATCATATAATGCCCGTTTGAACATGGCAGCACCCGCACTGTGCCGCTCCAACTCACTCCCGCCAGGCACAGGGGTGCACTTGAGGATGATAGCTCCATCGGTCAAGACACCAGTGCACTGAAGTGGCTTCGGCGCTCTCGAGAGGATGGATACCATTTCTTCGTGGCCGAACTCTCTACCCTTCTCATTGAAATAGAATTCAGTCTCACGTGGCAACACGCTTGGCGACCACGCTGCTCGCATCGCCATCAACATGATCTCCGCCGCCGAGACAGCAAGGGAGTCGAGCATTTGCCCTCCTAGTCTATCGCACCGGTAATCCTATACTCACTCACCCCCCGCAAATAGGCGAAGGGCGACCATCGGTAGTCGACGGTCGCCCTTCACATTGCCCCTCCTGGGCTCGAACCAGGACTCTCCTGATCCAGAGTCAGGCGTGTTGCCAGTTACACCAAGGGGCAGTGCGCGCGAAGCGCGCGGGGGAACGGGAGAACGGGGAACAGGAGAACGGGGCTTACGATTCCGCTATCTCCGCATTCGCGAATCCGGGTCTGGATCCCGGATCGCCATTCCCCTGCCCGCTCACGACTTAGGCCCTCCACCGATCGACGACCACTGGATGGCGGCCTTAAGGTAAAGGAGGGGTTGGTGGGGGGCAACCGGCGGTGAAAAGTGAGGGGTCAGGGGGAGGACCGAGGGCTGAGGACTGAGGACTGAGTAGGTCACAAGTCGCAAGTCACAGGTCCCTGGTCCCCGGTCCCTGGTTCTGGGTTCTGGGTTCTGGGTTCTGGGTTCTGGGTTCTGGGTTCCTAAGCGCAAAGGCTCGTGAGGGGCCAGCTATAAGGACACGTGAAACAAACCTGAACCCTTTTCTCTGGCGGTTCCCGGGACATCAGGCCAATCTTAGAGACACGCCTGGGGCTGGAGGGGTGGTGCCAAGTCCACCCACTCCGTCCAGGTTCAGTTAAACGCCAACGCCCGACGTTCCGAGGAGACCAAGATGACCCGCGCCGTGATCAGCCGGAGCGATGAGGCTCGTTCGAAAGAGAGCCGCTCGCCCGTCCGCCAGAACCTGTATCCGACCAAGAACGATCTCCCCGAGGCCACCCGCCGCCAGGTGGTGACCTTGCTCAACCAGCGCCTGGCGGATGCCATCGACCTCCAGACCCAGTGCAAGCAGGCCCACTGGAACGTGAAGGGAGCCTCGTTCATCGCCCTGCACAAGTTGTTCGACGACATCAACGAGGACGTCGAGGAATACGTCGATCTGATCGCGGAGCGGATCGTGCAGCTGGGCGGGATCGCCGAAGGAACGGTGGGTATCGTCGCGGAGCGCTCGACCCTGATGGATTACCCGCTGGGAATCTCGGCGGGGAACGAGCACGTGGCGGCCTTGTCCGACGCGCTCGCCGCGTTTGGACGGGCCGCGCGCCTGGGCATCGAGGAGATGAGCGAGCTGGGCGATGCCGACAGCGCCGACATCCTCACCGAGATCTCGCGCGGGCTGGACAAGTGGCTCTGGTTCGTCGAGGCGCATCAGCAGGAGAGGTGAGCCCAAGGGAGGACTGGACACCAGGCAACAGGCATCAGGCATCAGGAATCAGAGACCATTGACCATTGACCAGCGACCAGCGACCAGTGACCGCGACTCGTGCCCGAGTGCCGAGTGCCGAGTGCCGAGTACCGAGTGCCGAGTGCCCGATGCCCGATGCCCGATGCCCGATTCCTATTGCTACTTCGGTGAGACCTTGTACTTTGAGTAGTACGCGAAGCCGCTTCATCGCGAAGCGGCCGGTGCATTCCTCTTAAGGAGGCATCCGATGGCGACCACCAAGAAGAAGAAGAAAAAGAAGAAGAAGTAGGGGTAGACCAGGAGATGTTGCGCGCGCCCGGCTCGAGTGAGACCGGGCGCTTGGTTTAACGGGCTACCTCCGTCTCATCTCCGCGACCCAGATATCACTCTCCAGATCCCCTAGCGTCATGAAGATCCGGTCGCCTCTCACGCGGAACCCGAACCGGTGCCAGGGCCGCGTCGGATCGTCGAAGCGGACCACGACGCGGGGAGCCCCGCCATTGACCGGGACGCCGACTATGGCCACGACGCGACTGGAGTCCTCGGTGATATGAAACACGGTGCGACCATCGGCCGACCACTGCGGAAATGCCCATCCGGCGGTGGAGTATGGGGACGGCAAACGTCGCGCCGAACCGCCTTCGACGGGGATGAGCACCAGTCCCCCGACGCCACAGCCACACGCGAGGGTGCGACCGTCGGGAGACCAGTTGGCCAGACCGGCCCGCACGGTGTCGGCGCCGAGCACCACGGGTAGCCAGCGGGGCCCGGACCAGCTTCCATCGTTGTTGCGGGTGTACACGTGGAGCTTGGGGTCGGTTCCCCAGTTGGAGAGGAGCAGCAGGTGCTTGCCGTCCGGCGACCATTCGGGGGAGCGTTCGTCCTCTCGACCGTCGGTGACCTGAGTCGGCACGCCGCCTTCGGCGGGGATCACGAAGGCCATGCGGCGCTCGCCGCGGAACCGGTGAAAGGCGATCTCCTTGCCATCGGGAGACCAGGCGGCCCAGTAGGTCCCCACGGTATCGGCGGTCAATTGCTGCTCCGCGCCGGCCCGTCCCACCGGCATCCGGTAGAGCTGGCTCTTCTCACCGCGGAGCGAGCCATAGGCGACCCACTGGCCATCATGGGAGACGTCGATGTTCTCGATGGTCTGATTGCCGGTGGTCACCGGCGTCGCCTGCGAGACCGATACGCTGCCGGTGACCGGGATGGGGATCGACCAGACGTTCGAGGTCTCGGTGAAGGCCGAGTAGGCCAGGCGGCTGCCGTCCCGCGAGACCCCGATGCCGTGGGCGTTGAGGCCGGTGGTGAGTCGAGCCGGAGGATGGGCCGGCGTCCCCGAGCTGGTCAAATCGACCTGGTACAGGTCGCGTCCGCCGTCCCGGTTGGAGATATAGAGCAAGGCGCGCCCACTGACCCAGGCCGGGCTCACGTTCATGGACTGCGAGTCGCTGACCGGCACCGCCGGACCGCCGGCCGCCGGGGCCACCCGAATGCTGCTGAGCGCGATGTTTCCCACTTCGCCGGACTTGACGTACTGGATGTTGCCGGAGACGTAAGCGATCCAGCGGCCGTCGGGCGACCAGGAGAGCGAGTGCACCTCGCGGCCGACGGTGACCAGGCGTGCCGTCCCCCCGTCCAGCGGCCTGGCATATAAGGAATCGTGGGAGGAGTAGACGAAGGACCGGCCATCCGGTGACACGGCCACGCCGCGCCACATCTCCGCGCCGGCGACGAGGACTCGCGGAATTCCACCCAGCGCCGAAACGATCTCGATCCCGCGCGGGGAGGTGAAGACCAGGCGCTGTCCGTCGGGGACCCAGGAGGGAAACCGCCCGCTGCCGTCTCCCTCCTTGATCACGCGGAGGGGCACCCCGTTCTCCACCTGGCGCACCATCAGCTCCCCCTTGCCGCCCGAGTAGGCGAGGAACTTCCCGTCCGGCGAGAGGGCGGGGTCGAGCTCGAGACCGGGATCGAGGGTCACCTGAGTCTGACGGCCCAGCTGAACTGTTGCCGGAGCGCCCAGCATTCTGAAAACAACCACCGCGCCGCCCAGCACGAGTCCGGCCACGGCGACGCTCAGGGCAACGCGCCTCCTCCGCGCGCTGGGCATGACCATGGTGGGCATGGCCGGCTGGGAGGCCAATGCGTCGGAGAACTGGGCCACCGAGGCAAACCGGTCGGCGGGATTCTTGGCCAGCGCTCGATGCAGAGCCTCCGCGACGGAGGCCGGTGCGGCAGGGCGCAGTTGAGTGATCGCGGTCGGAGTCGCACTCAGATGCTGGTGGACGATGCTCTGCACGGTGGGGCCGGTGAACGGCGGCTCCCCGGCCAGCATCTCGTAGACCACGCAGCCCAGGGCGTAGAGATCGCTCCGTCCGTCCAGGTTCCGCTCGCCCGCGCTCTGTTCCGGGCTCATGTACACGGGGGTGCCCACCGTGAGTCCGGTTTCGGTGAGCCGATCCGTCCCGAGGCTGCTGATCGCCCGAGCCAAACCGAAGTCGGCCACCACGGCGTGTCCGCTCTCCAGCAGGATGTTCTCGGGCTTGATGTCTCGATGAACCACCCCCTGGGAATGGGCATAGCCCAGGGCATCCGCCACCTCGCGCGCGATCTGGATGGTGTCGGGGATCGAGAGCTGTTTTTCGCGGTTGAGCCGGGTCCGGAGGGATTCGCCTTCGACCAGCGGCATGACGTAGAACAGGAACCCGTCGGCTTCCCCCGAATCGTAGAGCGGCAGGATGTGCGGGTGCCTGAGCTTGGCCGTGGTCTCGATCTCGCGAACGAAGCGCTCGGCGCCGAGTGCCGCGGCCAGCTCGGGACGGAGCACTTTCACCGCCACCTTACGATGGTGCTTGAGGTCTTCGGCGAGGAAGACGGTGGCCATGCCGCCGGCGCCCAGTTCCCGCTCGATGCGGTAGCGCCCGGCCAGGGCCGCAGTCAGGCGTTCCTGGACCGTGGTCAATGCTTGGCCTTCACCTTGGCCTCGAGCTCGGGGAACCAGTTCTCGACGTAGACCACCTTAGCGGCCTCCTGGTTCAACGGCTCCTTGATCATCAGGAAGTGGTGGTCATCCGGTGCTACGTCGTACTGCTGCCGGTTCCGCGCGTAACGATATCCTGACAGAGAAAACAGCGGATGAGGGGTGCCGGCCTGGAAGGTCGGCCCCGGGGCGATATCCACCGCCATCAGCTGATTGGGGGACTTGAAGAACAGCTCCCGGCCGCTATGGGCCCAGCGCGGTTCCACTCCGCCGTCTCGCGAAACGATCTGTCGGGAAGCGGCGCTGGGGAATGGGGTGACGTAGATCTCTCTCCGGCCGGTGACGTTGGAGGTGAAGGCGAGCCACCGCCCGTCGGGCGAGAGCGCGATCTGATTGGCCTGGTCGTTCTTCTCGATGATGAGCGGCACCAGGGCCGTATCACCCCGAAGACGCCGGCCCCGGATGTGACCGATCCCCCCCTCCTCGTCGGAACGGATCACCATCCATTCCCCATCTCGCGAGAACTCCACCTCCCAGAGGCCGAAGGTGTGGTGCATGACCAGCCTGGGGGGCGCACTGCCGTCGACCGGCATCTGGTAAATGTCGTAACCTTCCTGACCGCCCTGTCCTCCGGCATTGGACAAGAAGGCGAGCGAGTGGCCATCCGGGGTCCAGGCGGGGCGCCAGTTGACCGTTCCGGCCTGGGTCAACTTCTGCCGAGTACCGTCCGATCGCCGGATCCAGAGATGGGTCGAGCCGTCGCGGACGCTCACCGCCAGGGTCTTGCCGTCCGGCGATAGCGCCGGGTACTCGAATTCCGCGCGCCAGGTCGAGTCCAGCCGCTCAGCGCGGCCATCCCGGCTCACCCACATCAGCTCCGGGGGGGCGGTGGCGGCTCCCTTGATCGTGTAGAGGATGGTACCGGTGGCGGAAATGGAGAGACTGACTGGCTCTACGTCCTCGAGGACCGGGACCACGCCGGAGGTCATCGCGAGCCGCCTGGGATCGAACCCCGCGGCGAAGAGGCCTCCGTTTCGGTCGGTGTAAAGGACGTGACCGCTCGGCGAGTACCAGGCACCGGCCGCGTTGGCTGCCACCAGTCTTCCACTATCGGCCGCAAAATCGAAGACCCACACGGACGACTCGATGCCGCAGTTGCCCGGACAGGAGGTGTACAGGACGCCGCGGTTTCCGGGCAGTGGCTGGATGGTCGAGACGTTGTCGAGCGCCTGGTTGGTGGTTCGGCGCACCGTCTGGCTGGCTCCGCCGTTGACGGGAACCCGGCGGAAGTTCTGATCCTCGCCCACGTAGATAATGGTTCCATCCTCGAGCCAGGCGGCCGCGGGATAGATCTGGTTGACGTCGCTGGCCAGAGTGATGGACCCGCCGCCCTCGAGCGGAACTTTCCTCAGCCGGCCGTCGGAGGTGACGTACCCGATCCATTTGCCGTCGGGAGAGAAGAACGGCGCCGACCCTCCCTCGGTCCCCCCGATCGGGTCGGCGTCACGATTGCCTCTGAGCTTCCGCATGAGCCGAAGGGTCCCGCCGATCGAATCCGCGAAGACGATGCTCGACCCATCCGGCGCGATGGCCGCCTGGGAGCTGAGGCGCTCGAGCCCGGGTGAGAGGAAGCGGCCGAAGGGATGTTGCCAGAGCACCACCTGCTGCCGGCTGACTCCGCCCGTCGCCGGGTGCCGGAGCCAGCCCCAGGCGGCAAGGATTGCGAGAATGGCGCAGGTGGCGGCGAAAGCGCCGGTCAGGCGGGCAGGCGGCCAGGCAGTCGGGTGGCCTGAGGCGCGCTTCCTCTCTTGATAGGCACCCGCTTTGCCCTCGAGCGCGTCGGCGAACTCCTTGGCAGTAGCGAATCGGTCTGCCGGGAGCTTCTCCAAGGCGGTCAGCACCGCGGCTTCGACCTGCGGCGGGATGGTGTGCCGCTGCGCGGTCAGCCCCCGCGGCGTTTCGGTCAGGACCCGGGCCACGATCGCCTGCGCCGTGCTCCCCGTAAACGGCGGGTCGCCGGTGAGCATCTCGTAGAGGGTACAGCCGAGCGCGTAGACATCGCTCCGGGCACTGACCTCCCGCTCCCCCATCGCCTGCTCGGGACTCATGTAGTGGGGCGTGCCGAGCGACATCCCGGTCTCGGTCATCCGGGTGCCGCCCGCGGTCGAGACCGCGAGGGCGATGCCGAAGTCGGAAACCAGGGCTCGGTTATCGTGGAGCAGGACATTCTCGGGCTTGATGTCCCGGTGGATCACGCCGTGACGGTGGGCGTAGTCGAGGGCCCCGGCGACTTCGATGGCGATCCGCACCGCTTCGGGGATGGCCAGCTGCTTCTGCCGGGTGAGCCGATCCCGGAGCGATTCTCCTTCGACGAACGGCATCACGTAGTACGCCGTGCCGTTCACCTCGCCGCTGTCGATCAGGCCGAGGATGTGGGGGTGCTGCAGGTTGGCAATGGTCTTGATCTCGCGGAGGAAGCGCTCGGCGCCGATCACGGCGGCCAGCTCCGGCCGCAGGACCTTGATGGCGACCTTGCGGTCGTGCCGGAGGTCCTGGGCCAGGTAGACCGTGGCCATCCCACCCGCGCCCAACTCACGCTCGATGCGGTAGCGGTCCTCCAGGGCGGTGGCCAGGGCGGCGGGGAAATCGGCCATGATCGGCGAACCTACTTCTTGCTCGCGGCCATCTTGGCGCGGAACTCGGTGATCCAGTTGGGGACCACGATCAGCTGGTAGGCCTGGGACTGCGAGGCCGGAATCACGATGCGCGACCCGTCCCGGGTCACGTCGAAATTGGCCTGCCCGAAGCCGCCGCCGCCGCCACGGACCTGGGTGAATGCGGTGTCGCGCGAGACCACCCGCACCCCACCGCTGGTAGCCAGGCGGGCCTCCACGATCACGTTGCCCGAGAGGTAATAGAGCCGGGTTCCATCGGCGGACCAGACCGGCGAGCTCCCGCCGCCCACCGAGACCTGGACCTTCGCGGTCGGAACCGGGAACGAGCGGATATACACTTCGAAGTTGCCCGATTCGTTGGTGACGACGGCCACGAGGTGGCCGTCGGGCGAGAATCGGGGAATGACGTCGTTGTCTTTCGAGGCGCTGAAGGGTCGGATCGCCCCACCGGAGTCGAGCACCACTCTCAGCACGTCCCATCCATTGTCGACCAGAGATTGCACCACGAGCGAGTGGCCGTCTGTACTGAGGTCCGCGAGAGGCGTCAGGTAGGGCAGGTCCGCCAGTTTTTCGGGGGCCGAGGCGACTTCAACCGATTGGGCCCAAATCTTATCCTTGTCGCTGCCTCCCGCCGAATAGACCACCCGCTTCCCGTCCCGGGCCCATTCCACCGAGGTCACCGTTTCGACATTGGTGAGTCGCGAGAGCGTGCCGGTCTCCAAGTCATGGATCCAGACGTCGCTCCGGGAGCCGTCGGACAAAAGGGCCGCGATCCGGCGGCCGTCTGGCGAGAGACGCGGCTGGTAGTACTCATGGACCTCACGGCTGATCGGTCGGGAGACGCCGTCCCGGCCCAGCCAGGTCAGTTGTCCCCGATGCGTGCCCAGCCCAGTAACCAGTGCGCCGCCCCGAGAAATGAAAATGCTCGAGTTGCCGTTATTCGCGGCCAACACGGTAACCGGGTCGAGTACGGGGATCGGCCTCCCCTTGACCCGTTTTCCCGACGGGTCCAGCGACACCGCCATCACCGATCCGTCGGCCTGGAGGTACACGAGGGCCCCGTCGAGCACCGCCAGCGGCCGAACCCCCTTGAGATCGAGCAGGGAAACCGGCCCGCCGTTCAGGGAGGCCGTCGCGAGCTGAGCGGTGGCCAGCGAGCCGTACCAGACCATGAACACGACCGAGCGGCCATCGGGGAACGCGACCGGCCAGAGATGATCCAGTTCGCCTTTGCTGGAGTCGGGCCGGGTAAACTGCGCCAGCTGGCCGCCGGCGACGCTGACTCGGGAAAGGCCGTGGGCCTTGCTCGTGGCGCCGACTACGAGCTCATCGGTGACCGTCCAATCGGCTCCGTTGGCCGCGCCACCGTCGGCGATGGTCACCGGGGCGCTCCCGTCGAGTCGCACCTTTCGCTCTTTCCCGCCGCTTTCGAACGTCAGCCACTGTCCGTCCGGCGAGAAGACCGCCTGGGAGCCTCCGCCGGTGCCGGGGATCGGGTGACCTTCGATTTGATCGAGATGGCGCGAGTAGAGGTTCCAGCCGTTGCTGCGATCCTCCACCGCGTACACCAGGGTGGCGCCGTCGGGGGAGATCGCCGCCGGCCAGGGATAGTTATCGGACACCTGAGCGCTGTCGTTCCCGGTGAAGAGGAATCGAATGGCGCCGAAAGAGGGCGCCGCCGCTGGACGCCGGAAGACCAGGAGAGCCAGCAGCGAGGCGACGGTTGCGACAGTGAGACCGAGCACCAGGGGATCCCTGAGCCGTGAGCGGGAACTCGCAGCCGGAGCGAGTGACGGCCGCGCCGCTGTGGTTCCACTCGGGAGCGTTAACGTCTTATTGCCGAGGGCCTCGGCGAATTCGCTCGCGCCGGCGAACCGGTCGGCCGGGAGCTTGGCCAGTGCGGTGAACACCGCCGCTTCCACGTGCGGTGGGACCGTCTTCCGGAGATCGGTGAGGCGGACCGGATCGGCGGTCATCACCTTGGCCAGGATCGCCTGGGCGGTAGGGCCATTGAAGGGTGGCTCGCCGGCCAACATCTCGTAGAGCACGCAGCCCAGGGCGTAGACGTCGGTGCGGGCGTCGATGCTCCGCTCCCCCATGGCCTGCTCGGGACTCATGTAAGTGGGAGTGCCGAGGGACATTCCAGTCTCGGTCATCCGGCCGCCGCCGGCGGTGGTGGCAGCCAGGGCGATGCCGAAATCGGCCACCATCGCGGCACGGTCGTGTAACAGGATGTTCTCGGGTTTGATGTCGCGGTGGATAACGCCGTGGCGGTGCGCGTAGTCTAGGGCGGCAGCCACCTCGCGGGCGATCCGGATCGCCTCGTCGACCGGGAGCTGTTTCTCCCGGGCCAGTCGGGTGCGCAGGGTCTCGCCCTCGACGAACGGCATCACGTAGAAGACGGTGCCGTCCACGGTCCCCGAGTCATGCAGGGCCAGGATGTGGGGGTGCTGGAGGCTGGCGGTGGTGGTGATTTCCTGGAGGAAGCGCTGGGCCCCGATCACGGCCGCCAGCTCGGGGCGAAGCACCTTGACCGCCACCTTGCGGTGGTGCTTGAGGTCCTGGGCCAGGTAGACGGTGGCCATGCCGCCGGCACCGAGTTCCCGCTCGATCAGGTAGCGGTCGGCCAGGGCCTCCGAAAGGCGTTTGGGTGCGTCAGACAGAGCGTGCCGCCGAGGGGTTTGGGTCCTTTAACATGGCCGGGGACAACGCGATCGGAAAGGGCGGCGAAGCGGCAGGGGCCAGGGAGGGCAGGGGCGGACCTCCGACGAAGATCTGTCTACGTCGCAGTTTGCAGAGGCTTCTCCCTAGCGACCTTCATCCTCCTGATTGTACCTTCACACTGGCTTCCTCACTCCTTGCCGATCCGGCGCCTACCCTTGCCCGGCGTTCTCACGAAAGCGAGGAAGCACCGCGGCTCGGTGGTGGCCGTCAGGGGTCCTTGGAGCGCAATGTTTCAACCGGTTTTTCGCATCGCCCTCTCTCAGAGGAGGTTGGCCGTGGGCAGTCATCTGGTCGATAGATCACTGCGCGCCATCGCGCTGATTGCTTCGTTGTCCGTTGCAGGTGTGGGTCAGGCTGCTGCGCAGGATTCCGCCGCCGCGGCTCCCGCAGAGGAAGAGCGGCCCACCGGCCTGCCCAAGAAGATCCAGTGGCATTTCAACCTCGACGCCGCGATCGGCGGCTTCGGGTTCGCTCATTCGTTGTATACCAACGAGCGGCCCGACCCCTCCGGGAACCTGGGTGATAACTGGGCGGAGAGTTACGCCAAGCCCGCGCTCTCCGCGGAATACGGCCTCTCCAACGGCAGCCAGCTCTACGGAAAGATCAGTGTCGTGGGCGAGCGTACTTTCGGCGCGCCTCCATCACTGGTGGGGGAGGATGCCTCCTCGTTCAAGATCGAGGATGGCTACGTGGGCTGGCGTTCCGGCAAGACGGTCGGCAAGACCGAGAACGAGCTGGACTTCACCATCGGCCGCACCCAGTACACCCTCGGCCATGGGCTGATTCTGTGGGACGGCGGCGGTGAGGGTGGGACTCGCGGCGGCTTCTGGAGCAACGCCCGCAAGGCCTGGAACTTCGCGACGGTCGGGCGGTTCAAGCCGGGGCACCACACGGTCGAGGCCTTCTACCTGGATCGCGATGAGGTACCGGAGGCCGATAGCCACACGCACCTCTGGGGGGCCAACTATCAGTACCAGTTGGGTGAAGCCAATACTCTCGGGGCCACCTACCTGCACTTCTGGGCCGATCCCGCGGTCAAGCCCAACCGGGATGGCCTGAACGTCATCAACCTCCGGGCCTACACCGCGCCCATCAAGGACGTGCCTGACCTCGCGATCGACGCGGAATACGTGCGGGAGGATAACGGGAACCAGCTGGGCTCCAACGCCTGGAACCTGCAGGGCGCCTACACGCTGAGCAAAGTCACCTGGAAGCCCCGGATCTCCTACCGCTACGCGTTCTTCCAGGGGGACGATCCCGCCACCACCAAGAGCGAGGGGTTCGACGCGCTGATCCCCGGCTTCTACGACTGGGGTGCCTGGTGGCAGGGTGAAATCGCCGGCGAGTACTTCCTGTCCAATTCCAACCTGATCTCCCATCAGATCCGGGTGCACGCGACGCCCAACGACGCGATCGGGACCGGACTCATCTTCTACAAGTTCAACCTCGACCAGATTGGCGGCTTCGCGCCGGTGGTGACCTCGTCGAGCCTGGCCACCGAGTTGGATGGCTACTGCGACTGGAAGATCAACAGCAACTTCCTCGCCTCCTTCGTGGCGGCGTTGGCGTGGCCGGGGACGGCGGTGGAGCAGGCCTACGGCCGGACCCAGAATTTCGTATACGGCATGATCTATGTCGCCTACTCGTACTGAGCCACCCGGAGAGATCGCTCATGATTGAACGCACCTCGCGCCCGCTGCCTCGGCGGGTGCTCATGGTGGACGACGAGCTGGCCCATCCGACCACGGCCGGCGGCCGGGCGATCCGCACCTTGGCCGACGAGCTCAAGGCCCGCGGGATCGAGGTGGTCGAGGCGCTCTCCGCCGAAGACGGGCTCTCCACCATCATCTCCGATTCCGCGATCCATTGCGTCTTCCTCAACTGGACCCTGGGCCACAACGACAAGGCCGTGCACGAGCAGGCGACTGAGTTCCTGCGGACGCTCCGGGCCCGGAACGAGAAGGTGCCGGTGTTCCTGACCGCCGATCGCAAGGTGGCGGGGACGGTGACCATCGAAGTGGCCCAGATGGCCGACGAGTTCGTCTGGATCCTGGAGGACACCGCGGCGTTTGTGGCCGGCCGGACAGTGGCCGCGATCGAGCGCTACCTCCAGGGGCTGCTCCCGCCCTTCGCGGCGGCGCTGGCCCGGTACAATCGCGACGTGGAGTACAGCTGGGCGGCGCCCGGGCACCAGGGCGGGACCGCCTTTCTCAAGTCGCCGGTGGGGCGAGTGTTCTTCGATTTCTACGGGGAGAACCTGTTCCGCACCGATATGGGGATCGAGCGGGCGGCGCTGGGCTCCCTGCTCGGCCACACCGGTCCGATCGGCGAGAGCGAGCGCTACGCGGCCCGTGTGTTCGGCTCCCACCGGAGCTATTCGGTGCTGAACGGGACCTCGGGCTCCAATCGCTCGATCATGTCCGCCTGCGTAGGGGACGGCGAGATCGCCCTCTGCGACCGCAACTGCCACAAGTCGATCGAGCAGGGGCTGGTCGCCACCGGTGGGATCCCGGTCTTCTTGAGTCCCACCCGTAATCGCTACGGGATCATCGGGCCGATTCCTCCGCACCGCCTCAGCCCCGATGCGATTACCAAGAGCATCTCGTCCAATCCGCTGGTCAAGAACGCCACCGGCAAACGGCCGGTCTATGCGGTGGTGACCAACTGTACCTACGACGGCATGTGCTACAACGCCGCCGACGCCGAAGCGCGGTTGGCCAAGAGCGTGGACCGGATCCACTTCGACGAGGCCTGGTACGGGTACGCGCGGTTCAATCCGATGTACCGCGACCGCTACGCCATGCGCGGGGACCCGGCCGATCATCCCAAGAATGGGCCCACCGTCTTCGCCACCCACTCGACCCACAAGCTGCTGGCCGCGCTGTCGCAGACCTCCTACATCCACATCCGGGACGGCAAAGGCAGCATCGACCACGGCCGCTTCAACGAGGCCTACTGCATGCAGGCCAGCACCTCGCCGCTCTACGCGCTGATCGCGTCCAACGACGTGGCGGCCGCGATGATGGACGGGGTGGGCGGGCTGACCATGACGCAGGAGGTCATCGACGAGGCGGTGGCCTGCCGGCTGGCAGTGGCCCGGATCAAGAAGGAATTCTCCGCCAGGAAGGAGTGGTTCTTCGCGCCCTGGAATGCCGAGGAGATCAAGCTTCCCAAGACCGGGAAGAAGGTCCCCTTCCACGAGGCGCCGGCGGAGCTGCTGGCCACCGACCCCAACTGCTGGGTGTTGCATCCGGGCGAGAGCTGGCACGGCTTCGACGGGATCCCCGACAACTGGTGCATGCTCGACCCCATCAAGTTCGGGATCGTCTGTCCCGGGATGAAGAAGGACGGGGAGCTGGACACCAAGGGCATCCCGGCCGACATCGTGACTGCTTATCTCGGCCGGCACGGGATCGTCCCCTCGCGCACCACCGACCACATGGTGTTGTTCCTCTTTTCGGTGGGGATCACCAAGGGAAAGTGGGGGACGCTGATCAACACGCTGCTCGACTTCAAGACCGATTACGACCGGAACGCGCCCTTGTCGGAGGTGTTACCCGGCGTGCTGGCGGCGGGCCCCGAGCGCTACGCCGGGATGGGTCTCAAGGATCTGGGCGACGCGATCTGGGCCCATATGAGGAAGAACAAACAGGGGCACTGGCAGGCGCAGGCCTACGCCACGCTGCCTAACCCGGAGATGACCCCTCGCCGTGCCTTCCAGCTCCTGATGGCCGGGAAGGTGGAGAAGGTTCCACTCGACAAGATGGCCAACCGGGTGGTGGCCGTCGGGGTGATTCCCTATCCGCCCGGGATTCCGATCGTGATGCCGGGAGAGAACCTGGGCGCGCCGGACGGGCCCTGGCTCACCTATCTCCGCGTTCTCCAGGAGTACGGGCACTCGTTCCCCGGCTTCGCCAAAGAGGTGGAGGGGACGGAGGAGCGGGACGGGACGTATTACGTCTACTGCCTCAAGAAGTAGGAATAGCACCAGGTCGCTCACAGACGGTTGACGACGAGATGCATGTGACCCGCGCGTCCGAGTCGGGACACCTAGTGAAAAAGGGGGGAGACCGTGGCTGAAACGAAGAAGATGAATCTGGTCCAGCTCACGTTCATCGTCGCGGTGAACATGATGGGCTCCGGAATCATCATGCTGCCGACCAACATGGCCCAGGTCGGCGCGATCTCGCTGCTGTCCTGGATCGTGACGGCGCTGGGATCGATGGCCATCGCCTATGGGTTCGCGCAGGCCGGCCTGTTCAACGAACGACCGGGCGGGATGTCGGCTTACGCCGAAGACGCCTACGGGAAGCCGGGGTACTTCAACGTGTTCTACCTCTACTTCCTCTCGCTGGCGATCGGGAACGTGGCGATCGCCATCTCGGCGGTGGGGTACCTGGCGGGGTTCTTCCCGTGGCTCTCCTCCACGCCCATCACCACCTGCATCGGGGTGATCGGACTGCTCTGGCTCACCACGGTGGCCAACTTCGGCGGACCGTCGGTCACCGGCAAGATCGGGTCGGTGACGGTCTGGGGCGTCATCATCCCGGTCGGGGTGCTCTCCTTCATCGGCTGGTTCTGGTTCAAGTCATCGACCTTCGCCGAAGCCTGGAACCCCCAGGGGCTGACCCTGGGACAAGGCATGGGGTCGAGCATCGCGCTCACCTTGTGGGCCTTCCTGGGCATGGAATCGGCCGCGCAGAACTCCTCGGCGGTCGAGAACCCCAAGAAGAACGTCCCCCTGGCCTGCATGTTCGGCACGCTGGGCGCCGCGGTGATCTACATCCTCTCGACGACGGTGATCCAGGGGATCGTGCCCAACGCGGAGCTGGCCAAGTCGACCGGGCCGTTCGCCCTGGCCTACGCCCACATGTTCAATCCGACCATCGGGCGGATCATCATGGCCCTGGCGGTGCTGGCCTGTCTCGGTTCCCTCCTGGGTTGGCAGTTCACCATCGCCATGACCGGGAAGTCGGCAGCCGACGAGCGGATGTTCCCTCAATTCTTCACCAAGCTCAACGGGATGGGCGCGCCGGTCACCGGGATGATCGTGATGGGGGTGGTTCAGAGCCTCATGGCGCTGTCGACCATCTCGCCCTCGCTGAGCGAGCAGTTCAGCGCGCTGGTGAATCTGGCAGTGGTGACCAACGTGGTGCCTTACATCATCGCGCTGTCGGCCCTGATGGTGATGATGCGGACCGCCAAGGTCACCCAGAACGTCTGGCGGCGGAACGTATTCGTGGCTGTAGTCGCCATGCTCTACAGTACCTACGCTATCTACGCCTCCGGCAAGGATGCGGTCCTCGGCGGCATGCTGGTGATGGCGACCGGATACATCATCTGGGGCTTCCTGGCACCCCGTTTCACCTCGGGTGCCGCCGCCCCCTCGCCCAAGCCGGCAAGCAAGTGACCACCGCGACCGCAACCGTGGAAAGGAGAGAGGTCATGCAACGCGCAGGATGGATAGCCCTCAACGGGCATGGCGCCCGGGTCGCGGCCCTGGTCATTGCCACCCTTGCTTTTCAGTCGCCGCTCGCGGCGCAGAAACCGGCCGCCAAGCCGGCGGCCAAGCCCGCGGCACCGACGTCGACACTCACGCGCATCAAGGAGAGCGGGCGGATCCGGCTCGGATATGTCGCCGACGCCCGGCCCTACTCGTTCAAGGATGGCTCTGGTAACCCGACCGGCTTCGCGGTCGATCTCTGCGGCAGCGTCGCCGACGCCATCAAAGGCGAACTCGGCATCTCGGCCCTGGCGGTCGATTGGGTCCCGGTCGC
>Ga0335085_10006889_pt1 | contig 17826 bp, 20 predicted proteins | sample Lox_Sample_45_FD_206712 | JGI IMG/M metagenome (GOLD analysis project Ga0335085, IMG submission 206712) | Soil microbial communities from Loxahatchee National Wildlife Refuge, Florida, United States - Lox_Sample_4.5 | ecosystem: Environmental > Terrestrial > Soil > Wetlands | place: USA...
TTCGCTGCTTGGTGTCTTGCTGATTAGCCTATGCGTGTCACCCGCTGTCGCGCAATCCTGCGGTTCGCAAGGCGTCGCCCTTCAAGTGCTGGGCTCCGGAGGCCCCGAGTTGCAGGACAAGCGCGCCTCCAGCAGCTATCTCGTCTGGGAGAACGGGCGAGCCCGCGTGCTAGTTGACGCCGGCGGAGGAAGCGCCCTGCGGTTTGGCGAGAGCGGCGCCACAATGTCGCAACTGGACGTGATTGTGTTCAGCCACTTTCACGTTGATCACAGTGGCGACTTCGCCGCCCTAATCAAGTCGTCGTGGTTTGAAGATCGCAAACAGGCCCTGCCCATCTATGGTCCGCCGGGAAACGACATTATGCCTTCCACTACCGAGTTTGTATCGGATCTTTTCGGAAATCGCGGTGCTTACCGCTATCTCAGCGAGTTGCTGGTAGCCGGCGAAGGAGGAAGCTACCGGATGCAACCTCACAATGTGGTTGCGGATTCGAAACCGGTGGCGGTATTGCAAAATGGCGGCCTTTCTCTCTCCGCAGTGCGCGTAATTCACGGGGCGTTTCCGGCATTAGCGTGGCGGGTAGATATCAGCGGCAAGGCCATCGTGTTCAGTGGAGATACCAACGGCGAGGGCGAGGGTCTGGTTCGCCTGGCGAAGAACGCGAACCTGTTCGTGGCGCACAACGCTGTACCGGAAGGGGCTACCGGCGTCGAACGGCAGCTGCATATGCCTCCCTCGGTCATAGGACAGATCGCGGCGGATGCGCACGTGAAGAGCCTGGTGCTGTCGCATCGAATGCTGCGAACTCTGGGAAAAGAAGATCAGACCCAGGCAGAGATCAAGAAGCGGTATTCCGGCCCGCTGGCGTTCGCCAACGACCTTGACTGCTTTCCGGTGAAGTAGAAGCGATCTCTTAAACTGTCCGGGTTTTGTCGTTTTCAGCTACTTCTTCTTATTCATCCAGACGCGCCAAGTCACAGGCCCGATTTCCTGGTTGGGTAGTGGGCGGCCCGCCAGCTTCAGCGTGAGCTTGATTTGACCGTGATGGTAGCCTTCGTGCCAGATCATGTGCTGAAACAATAGGATGGGATGGTCATAGTGAACGTCCATCTCGCGCCCTGCTTCCAACCTGCCCTGCACCGCCTCACGAACTACTTTGGCGCTCTGGTTGAGCATCGCGGCCATGCGCTCGCGATCGGGCACCTCAATCCATTCCTCCGGTAGCGGCTGGGCGAATTCAAAGGCATCTTCGAAGACGAATACCAGCCGCACATAGTGAATGTGAGAGAACAGCTCGCCAATCGAAGGGCTACCTTCCATCGGCCGCAGCTTCAGTGCGTCTTCCGGCAGCGCACGAAGCAGATTAATCAGGATAGTGTTGTTCCGGTCCCAGGAATCAAGCAGGGCGGCGAGCACGCCTTGAGAAGAGTTTGGCATAGGCACATGTTTGGCGAAGCGAGAGAGTTGCGCCCGATTGTACCGGAGCATCGGCTATAGGTAACCCCAAGGTAGCATTTTGCGCTGCTCGTGTATTATGCAACCTGGGGGTTGCATTTATATGGCTGACCGTATCGAGAAGCGTATTGAACTGACGGCGCCTGTTTCGCGCGTCTGGCGGGCGATTACCGACTACCGCGAGTTCGGCGAGTGGTTCCGCGTGAAGCTGGAGGGCCCATTCGTCGAGGGGCAGATCACACGCGGCCGGATTACCTATCCCGGGTACGAGCATGTCGTGTGGGAAGCCCGAGTACAGAAGATCGAGCCGGAGAGGCTTTTCTCGTTTACCTGGCCTCACATCAAGTCGTTCGACAAAGAGACCTATTCACCCGATTACTCGAACGCTCCGACAACGCTGGTGGAATTCAGGCTGGAGCCGACGAAAGCCGGCACACTACTCACGCTCATCGAGTCCGGCTTCGATCAGTTGCCGGAGGATTTCCGCGAGGAAAATTTCCGCAGGAACGACGGCGGCTGGACGGAGCAGATGAAGAACATCGAAAGTCATGTCGCAAAGAGCAGCTAGGCGGGCGACGCGGCCCGATCATGCGTTGGTATTTGCGGCGCTCGGCGATGCCACGCGACTGGCGCTGGTGGCCCAGTTGGCGGGAGGGCAGCCGCGCTCGATCTCTTATCTGGCGGCAGGCTCGAAGCTGACACGGCAGGCGATCACGAAGCACTTGCGAGTATTGCATTCAGCAGGAGTGGTTCGCAGCGCGCGCAGTGGCCGCGAGAACCTGTTCGAGCTGGATCCGCGCCCGATCGAAGGAGTGAGACAGTATCTCGAGCACGTGTCCGAGCAATGGGATCAGGCGCTGTCCAGGTTGAAGGCGTTCGTGGAAAGGTGACCTCACCCTAGCGCCAAACGTGGGCGCTAGGATGGGGCATCCGCGGTGGCAGCTTACTTGCTGCCCTGGAAACGCTTATTCACTTCCGGCCAGTTGACCACGTTCCACCACTCTTTCAAGTAGTCGGCGCGGCGGTTCTGATACTTCAGGTAATAGGCGTGCTCCCACACATCGTTACCCATGATGGGGAAGAAGCCTTGCGACATGGGGTTGTCCTGGTTCGGCGTGCTCATAATCTGCAGTTTGCCGCCGGCGTCGCGTACCAGCCAGGCCCAGCCGCTCCCGAACTGCTTCAGGCCGGCGTCGTTGAACTTCTCTTTGAAGCTGTTGAAGTCGCCGAAGGTGCTCCTGATCGCATCGGCGATGGCTCCGCTGGGGTCGCCGCCGGCATTGGCGCCCATGATGTTCCAGAACATGGTGTGGTTCACATGGCCGCCGCCGTTGTTGCGCACGGCATTGCGAATTGCCTCAGGCACGTTCTCCAGTCCTTTGATCAGCTCTTCGGCGCTGAGCTTCTGCAAGTCGGGAGCTTTCTCTAGCGCGGCGTTCAGATTGGTGACATAGGCCTGGTGATGCTTGTCGTGATGCAGATGCATGGTCTGCGTGTCGATATAGGGTTCAAGGGCAGCGTAGTCGTAGGGCAGTGGTGGAACTTCGAATGCCATGCTGATCTTCCTCCAGTGGCTGTTGATGATCGAAAACGATTGCCGGGTGCAAAAGGCCAGAGCTACGCACCGGAGAAACATGGTGCGAATCGGCGCGACTCGAAGTCGTGCCTTGACGCGAACCTTGGCAAATCAGACTGCAACAGCGGGTGTCCGGCGCTCATCTCACGATTACAAGTTCTTCTTCGTCCACTGGTCGATGCGATCCAGAGCGGCCATCAGGTTCTCCGTCGAGTTGGCGATGCTGAAACGCAGATAGCCTTCGCCGAATGCGCCGAACGCCGTTCCCGATAGCGCGGCGACCCCCGCCTGTTCGAGCAGTGCATCGGCCAGCTTCTTCGATGGCCAACCGGTTTGCGTGATGTTCGGGAAGGTGTAGAACGCGCCATGCGGCAGACGGCACGAGAATCCCTTGATCTGGTTGATGCCTTTCACGAACACATCGCGACGCTGCTTGAACTCTTCGTTCATGCGCTCAGGCTCGCTCTGATTGCCGGTAATGGCCTCGATGCCCGCGCGCTGGGTAAACGTCGCGGTGCAGGAATTCGAGTTCGTCATCAGCCGCGCCATATGAGCCGCCAAGTCGGGACGCATGACGCCGTATCCCATGCGCCATCCAGTCATTGCGTAGGTTTTGGAGAAGCCGTCGAGGATGATGGTGCGGTCCTTCATGCCCGGCACTGACGCGATGCTGTACTGCTCGCCCTCAAAGAGCAGGCGGCCGTAGATTTCGTCGCTGAGCACCATGATGTCGCGGTCGCCAATGGCCGACGCCAGGTCTTCGATGTCGCCACGCGTCATCACACCGCCGGTTGGATTGTGCGGCGAATTGATGATGATGAGCTTGGTGCGATCGGTGATCGCGTTCCGTACTTCGTTCACATCGAGGCGAAAGTCCTTGTCCTCGCGAATCTGCACCGGCACGGCCTTCCCGCTGAGGAAGTTGATCATCGATTCGTAGATGGGGAAACCCGGATTGGGATAGATGACCTCATCACCGTCTTCGATGAGCGCCAGCATGGTAAAGAAGATGATGGGCTTGCCGCCCGGAACGACCACAACCTCGTCGGGCGTTACTTTGATGCCACGCGACTTGGCGACGTCTTCGGCAATTGCCTGCCGCAGTTCGGGCAATCCTGCTGATGGCCCGTAATGGGTATAGCCCTCGCGTAGCGCTTCAATACCGGCATTTACGACATTTGCGGGAGTGTCGAAGTCAGGCTCGCCGATCTCCAGATGGATAATGTTCTTGCCCTGCGCTTCCAAAGCGCGGGCGCGAACAAGAACTTCGAAGGCGGTTTCGGTGCCCAGTCGGGACATCCGTTTGGCAAGGCGCAACTCTGTCTGTGTGGCAGGCATAGGTAAACTCAAGGATTATACCTCCGGGCTGGAGAGGGGTTGGATTACGTTCTATTGTATCGCTATCCGGTGAACCCCACACGATTGCGGCGGAACTCAGTCTATTTCTGCGGGTTTGTAAGTATCTGAACCGAAGAAGCTTAAGAGCGAGGACTTAAGGTAGCTGTCCCCCTCGTGCTTGACGAGGAATTTGTCGTCCTCCACAATTTTTCATAGAAGGAAAGGAATTTCGATGTTTGAAGCTGGCACGGAGAAGGCCCTCGATACCCCCGAACGGCAGGGTGGGCGAGAGCGGAGCCACATTTTGCAATACTTCCTGTTTGGACTGGCCGTGGTCTATGTGGCCGCATCCTTGTATTTCATGTACTCGCTGAAGACGCGGCTGGACGCGCTCGACCAGAAGCAGATAGCTCTGAACGACGCGCAGCAGCAACTCGCCGAGCGGCTGCATATGACGTCCAGTGAGTTCAAGCAGGCACTCACCTCTGAGGTTGGGCTGACCAAGCAGGAGATGGCCAAGCGCGCAGCTGAGCTGGAAAAGCAGCAGAAGCAGTCTGAGGCGAAGTTGAGCTCCGCTCAGCAACAACAGGGCCAGCAGCTCGCGGCGGTAAACACGGAGGTCAGCGGCGTCAAGACAGAGCTAGGCGGCACAAAGACGGAGATCCAGAAGACGCAGGCTGACCTGGCGGCCACCAATCAGAAGCTGGAGAAGACGATTGGCGACCTGGGGGTGCAAAGCGGCCTGATCGCTCACAACTCCGGCGAGTTGGACATGTTGAAGCGCAAGGGGGAGCGTAACTATTACGACTTTACATTACAGAAGGGCGCAAAGACGCCGGTGTCCACCGTCAGCCTGCAGTTGAAGAAGGTTGATCCTAAGAAGAGCCGGTTCACGCTTGACGTTATCGCCGACGACCGCACCATCGAGAAGAAAGATCGCACCGTGGGCGAGCCGTTGCAGTTCTATACCGGGCGCGATCGATTGCTCTATGAGGTTGTAGTGTTCTCGGAGACGAAGAACTCCATCACGGGCTACCTGGCAACGCCTAAGAATGCGCCGACGCCAGTATCGCCGTAGGGGCGCGAAGCGGTTCGACGAGCCAGATAGAGCTTGCCAGGCTAAGAAATCGAGAGACGTTGTAGACTACCAATACTGCCATGGAAGCAAACGAATTCCGCCACCTGCTGCAGGAGATGGAAGACCGTCTCCGTGAGTACATTGACGAGCGCGCGGTGAAGGCCGAAGACCGCCTACGTGAGTATATTGATGAGCGCACTCATGACGCGGAGACACGCATCGTTCGCGCCTTTGGAGCTTATCAGCAGGCGTCCGCAATTCGCCTTCGCAAGATTGAGGCCGACTTATCCAACGTGAACACTTCAACTACTGAACAGATGGATGCCTTTAATGCCAAACTTCTGGAGTTGGAAACTCGACTCGTAGTCATCGAGAAACCGGCGCCACCCGCCGCTTGAAAACTACTTTCCCGCTTCTTTCAACACAACCGGCTTTTGATCGTAGGGTTGCACGGTAACCGTCAGGCCCTTCCTGGCGTCAATCAGAGCCTTGTCCGCCGGAAAGCTCACAAGGACAGTGCCGTGCTCTTCGGTTCCAGGCGGGATCTTCATCTCTACCTGAAGCGGCTTCATGGCGTGATCTTGCAGGTCGGGATAGGCCTGAAAGTAGCGCTGGTAGTCGGAAGCGGCGGCCGCATCGTCGGTGTAGGTGCTGTCCTGGGTCGTCAGGTCGGCGCTTATGGACTTGATGTAGAGCGGCTTGTCTCCCACCGCCTTGAGCGAGACCTGAATCGCGACCATCGAATTCGGCTGGTCTTTCCTTTGACTGGCGAAGACGGAGTCAATCTGGCCCTGCGCCACCGGTTTTGCCCGGAAGATGTAAGCCACTCCAACAATAAAGACCACGACAACCACCAGCGCGACCGCGAGTGGCGCGACCGCCGGCAGGGTTCGTCTTGGGCTGTCGAACTCTTCGGATATGGGTACGTGCCCGGCGTCAAACTCGCGTCTGTGCGATTTATGAGTTGCACTCATGGGACGCTCCTGATCGGAGGCTTTAAGTTGCGCTCGCAAAGCGGTGGCTAATTGGCCGGCCAGCCGTGCTTCATGGCTTTGCGGAGTTCGTGCTCCGGAAGAGTATTCAGGATGTCATGCGATGTCAACCATGCTCTGCGCGCCTGGAGAATTCCATACTTGATTTTCTCAAAATGGGAAGTGTGATGGGCGTCAGTATTGATGACGATTTTCACGCCGCGATCGCGTGCCATGCGCAGATGAACGTCGTTCAGGTCCAGCCGGTCAGGATAGGCGTTCAGCTCCATGGCGACCTTGTGCTTAGCCGCGGCTTTCAACACTGCTTCCATATCGAACTTGTAGGCATCGCGTTTGAGCAGCAGGCGGCCTGTGGGATGACCGAGGATCGACACGTTCCTGTCACCGATGGCACGGAGCAGACGGTCAGTCATCTGCTCGGGTTCCTGACTGAACATAGAGTGGACGCTGGCGACAACCACGTCCATCTGCTCCAACACTGAATCCGATAAATCAAGGGCACCGTCGGCAAGGATATCGACTTCGATGCCGGCGAGAATCGTGATGCCTTCGATCTGCTCATTCGCAGCGCGAATGCGCTTGATGTGCTGCTCCGCTCGCTTATCGTCGAGCCCGTTGGCAAACGCCAGGTTCTTGGAGTGATCGGTGATCGCGATGTACTGATAACCGCGTTCTTTCGCGGCGACGGCCATCTCGTCGATGGTGCAGCGTCCGTCGGTTTCAACGGTGTGCATGTGGACTTCGCCGCGGATATCGCCAACCTCGATGAGCTTCGGCAAGGCGTGCTTCTCCGCCGCCTCGATCTCACCGCAACTCTCACGCAGCTCTGGCGGGATGCAGTCGAGACCCAGCTTGCGGTAAATCTCTTCCTCGCTGGCGCCCGCAACTCGCTTGTTGGTCTCGAGTGTAAACAGGCCGTACTCGCTCAGCGTGTATCCCTGCTTGAGAGCGCGTTGGCGCAGGCTGACATTGTGGTTCTTCGAGCCCGTGAAGTATTGCAGGGCGGCGCCGTAGGATTCAGGCGGCAGCGTGCGGACATCCACCTGCATTCCGCTGCGTAACTTGAAGCTAACCTTGTTGTCGCCCTTAGCTAGCACTTCGACAATACCGGGGAAGCGTAAGATTTCTTCGATCAGTCCGGCGCGTCTCTTGTCATCGACGCAGCACGGCCCGGTAATGAGCACATCAAGATCGCCAACCGTCTCGCGCCCGCGACGCAGTGAGCCGGCTGGCGTGATTTTTTCAATACCTTTGATATGCGACAAGTGTTCGGTCAACTTCTGCGCCGTGCGATCAGCCTCGTCGAGTAGGAAGCGCCCGGAGATACGACGATAGTCTTCGATCGCCTTCAGGATTTTCTGTTCGCTCTTCTCGCTCAGCCGGGGAAGCCCGCGCAGTTTACCTTCACGGGCGAGCTTCTCGACTCCGGCAACATCGCTGACCTGAAATGCACTCCAGATCAAGGCAATCGTCTTCGGCCCGAGACCCTGTATCTTCATCAGCTCCAGCATTGTTGGCCGATATTTCTGGAGCAGTTCCTGATGCAGCGCAAGCCTTCCGGTCTCGCAAAGCTCCTTGATATTGGCAGCCATGCCTTTGCCGATGCCCGGAACCTCGAGCAGCTTTTTCGGCTCGCTCAGCAAGGCGGCAACCTGGTCGGCGGAGGCTTCCAGGGCCTCGGCCGCGCGGCGGTAAGAGCGAATACGAAAGCCGTCGTCGCCGTTGATCTCCATCAGATCAGCGGTTTCGTAGAAGACGTGTGCTATGGCTTTGTTATCCACCCGAGTTGCCTGAAGCGAAATTGTAGCGCGCGATTGGAGTTGGTGTTCCAGCGCCAAAAGCAAGACCCAGCCCTGATGGCTGGGTCTACCGAGAAAATGCCAGGCGCAGCTACTGCACCTTGACGACGTTGTCCGCTTGGGGGCCTTTTTGGCCTTCCACGATCTCGAATTCGACCGGATCGCCTTCCTGAAGGCTCTTGTAGCCCTCACTGTGAATGGCACTGTAGTGCACGAATACATCCGGACCATCGTCTCGGCCAATGAAGCCGAAACCCTTCGCGTTATTGAACCACTTGACGGTTCCTTTCAGTTTCACGTTCGTTATTCCTCCGGGCAAGGCCCCTCAGCACCCGTGGAGAGGGTGCTGCTGATTTCGTTCAACAGGCTGGTACCTACCCAGCCCAGATCGAGGAGGAACTTCCAGGGGACCTGCGGCAGTTCGGAGATGTTGCCTGTTAACGGCTTTGTTACGATTGTGCGCTCGCGCAACTTCTATTGTCAAGAGAGTATACAGCGTATTTACAAGGAGTTAGGCGACTTAGGGCTAAGTCATTAACTGCCTGTGAGGCACATTGTTAGGAGAGTAAACCTGATTTTGAACAAATTGACGACCAGAGACAAACAGCGCGGCGCGCATCCGTCAGCCGACTTGCTGCGCTCGAAACCACAGTAAGGCCGCGATCGTCTTTCCGTCCCTTATCTCGCCGGAAAAGACCATCTTTGTTGCTTTCCCTAGAGCAACTAGTTTGTACTCGATGCGTTCATCTTCCTCTGGTTGCGCCTGACCCGAGCTGAGTCCACGCGCAAGGAACACCGTCATCGTCTCGTCCATAAAGCCGGGGCTGGGGTAAAAGAACAGCGCTTTCCGCCAGGAGCGTGCCGTATACCCGGTTTCCTCCAGCAGTTCGCGCTTCGCACCGGCTAGGGGTGTCTCGTTGTCATCCTTGCGGCCGGCTGGAATCTCCCAAAGGTAATCTCGAGCTGCATAGCGGTACTGGCGTTCCAGCAGGATGCGAGGCTCCTCCTGGGATTCATCTACCGCGAGGATTACAACGGACCCGGAATGGCGCACCACGTCGCGGACGGCCGTGACACCGTTCGGCTCTAACACGCGGTCGGAAGTGATGTTGAATACCTTTCCTTGGAACGGTGTTCTTGTGGAGAGGACAACGGCTTGCGACCTGGGCTTACGGGTTTTTCTGGCTGCCATGACGGTTGAATATACCCTGCCCGGAAGAAAGACGAAGCCACGCCTTGAAAATTGTTTTTTGGCGGGAACGGCAGGAGCGAAGCGACGTTTAGGCTGTTGCAATCTGCATCATGGCGCGCTGCAAATCGCAACGGTGGCCAAGGTACGCGCTGCGACGGCGCAAGTGCTTGCAAGCATGCAGCTTCGAATATCAGCAGTGTTCTACCCGGCTCCGTGTCGTCTGAATTGCGTTGCGAATCTCAACGACAACGTTGGCGAGACCCTCTCCCGATAGCACCGCTGAATTCTTCATCAGCCTTCGTAACTGAATGCAACAGCAACCGTTTTTCAACCGCTTAGCGAGACCTCAGTGAAACCCTCCCTTTGGCATACCTCGTGCCTTAAGAAAAGTGAAAGCGCGAGCAACAAAGGCGCGAATCATAAAGCTTCGGGAGGCGGTTATGACAGTCCTATTAGTTCTTCTGATGTTCGCGATCTTCCTGACAATTGATTACTTCTACGCCAAAGCAAAGCACCCCGTTGTGCAAGTCGCACCTGCACTGAGCCGCCAAAAAGGTGTCGCAGCAGCGCCAGCGAAGCCGAGTATGGTTGGAGGCTTCTCGGTGCCCGACAACCTTCGCTATCACCCCGGCCACACATGGGCGCTGAGCGAGAGCCCCAACCTGGTGCGCATCGGCCTCGACGACTTCGCCTCCAAGCTGGCGGGAAGGATTGAAGGCATCACTTTGCCGCAGCGTGGCCAGTGGATCCGCCAGGGACAGAAGGTCTGGAGCTTCATTCGCAACGGCAAGAAGATCGACATGGTATCGCCCATTGAAGGCAGCGTGAGCGACATCAATGAAGCCGTACTCAGCGATCCGACGCTGGCGACCCGCGACCCCTACGGCGAAGGCTGGCTGGTGACCGTGCAGTCGCCCGATGCCAAGACCAACTTTCGCAACCTGCTGGGCGGCGCGCTGGCGCGCTGGTGGACGGAAGAGTCCGCAATGCGGCTGCAGCGGATAATGCCGGCCGCCGTGGGAGCCCTGGCGCAGGATGGCGGCGTGGCCATCGACGACGTTGCGGGGCACGTTCCCCAAGAGCAGTGGACGAAGATCGCCCATGAGTTCTTTCTCACCTAGGATCGGTTGGAAGAGTCTTCACCCGCGGAGTGGCCTCCCTCCGCGGGTTTTCTTTTCGCTGCCGGCTCTTCTCACTTCCCCGAATCCACGCCGGTCAGGTAAACCGTCAGTGTGCCCCAGAAAAGGCGTGCCCTCATCTGCACCGGCAGGTGTTGCGCGTCATCGGTATACCAGATCCAGATACGGCCGCGGTTCTTCAATGGACCGTAGTCGCCTTCCGGCCCGACACGAATAGTGTTAAAGGTACCGGCCGGCGTCTTCACCTGTTCTTTGGCTTCGACGTGCGCCTGCACGGTGACCGTCTTGCCACCGTCGTTGAGTGGGAAGGCATAGGTGGCGTTGGGCGCCAGAGGCAGGCTGCCAACGTAGAGAACACCCGACATCACGTCGGTCACGCAGCCAGGAATGTCGTGCTCCTCGCGCTTCTTCTGGTTGGTCTTCAGGTTGGTCTCGTTCAGGATCGCCTTGCCCGCCTTGTAGTCGAAGGCGATTTGGGTATTGCGGTAGTGCGAACCTTCTTCAGTGTGCTTGGTCAGTGACTGCGAGCACAGGCTGGTGGCATCGAAGTACGACTCGAAGCGGTCCTGCACCCGAAAGAGGAGCGCCACCACGCCGGTGGAATCCGCCGTGCCGAGCACGTGCATCTGCGTGCCACTGCGCTGGACCTTCAGGGTTGCCACGCCCGCGGTCCAAAAGCGGTATTCCGCCTCATAACGCAGGGTTTGCGTTGGAAAGTTGAATCCCGCCCGGAGCGGCTGGATATGCGCCGCCGCGCCTATGGTTGCTTCCTCCGCGGCAGCCGTTGCCTGGGCGTCGAGTGTCGCGCGCAAGCCGGAAATCGGCCAGAGCAGAAGGACAAAAATGATAGAAATTGGGCGCCTAAGGGTCGAAGTCATCCACGGAACCAGAGAATCTTTGCCGCCAGCGCCGCCCACATCACTACGGCGCCGAATAACGCATTGTACTCGCGATGCTTCATGTATAGCGCGCGTGAGAAGCCATCGGTCATTCCAGTGAAGGACAGGGTGCGCGGAAGCAGACGGGGCACGCGCTGTGCGTAGTCCGCATAGTCGCCGACGAAACGCTGATGGAGGTACTCTTCCTCCGAGTGAATCGTGGGCACGTAGATGACGGCAAACAGAAGTGCGACGAGGGCAGCAAGGATCAGGTCGCGCGCCGCAATGACACAGCCGATGGCGACAACGATCGAGCCCAGATACAACGGATTGCGCACGTAAGCAAACGGTCCGGTCGTGGCCAGCTCTTCGTTCTTGTCGACATGTCCTGAGGCCACGGCCCGCACGACGAGCCCAAACGCAGCAACCAGCGCTCCCAGCGCCAGGGATAACCAGGTCGGCTGCGCTCGCCATAGATAAAAGATGGAGAACACAAATCCCAGCGGCACCCGAATGCGGCGGGCAACGCGCCGCCATGAAACGCGAGCCTGCGCCGGCGATTGCTGCTCATTTTGCGTCATGGTGGGAAGCGTCACTCGCGCTTGCCGCCTTGCATCTGCGCGAGGTAATCAGTGGTGGAATGGTCCTTGGGATCACCGACGATCTCAACGCGCCCCCCGCAGGCCAGTACTTCGTCGCGCTCTGGTACGCTCTCGCGCGTGTAGTCGGTTCCCTTGGCGTGAACGTCGGGGCGAATCTCGCGGACTAAGGCCCGCACGTCGGGCTCGTCGAAGATGACGATGGCGTCGACGTCTTCGAGAGCAGCCAGAATCTCAGCTCGCTCTGCCGCAGGCATCAACGGCCGCCCTGCCCCTTTCAAATCGCGCACGCCGGCGTCGGAATTGATGGCAACAACGAGTTTGCTGCCGAGGGCCTTCGCGCCGCGCAGATAACGAATGTGGCCGACGTGCAGCAGGTCAAAGCAGCCGTTGGCGAGTACGATCGCCTCGCCTTGCTCGCGCCAGCGTCGCACCCGCGTGCTCAGCGACTCACGCGTCTGAAGCTTGCCGTCGCCGCTCACGCGTGCTCCGTTGCATATTGATCAATAGCGCCCATCAGTTCCTTGCCAGAGACCGTCGCCGTGCCGCGCTTCATCACCACCAGCCCGCCGGCAAGATTCGCCAGCCGCGCTGCGGTCTTGGCATCAGCGCCCGCTGCCAAAGCTGCCGTGAACGTAGCGATGACAGTGTCGCCCGCGCCGGTGACATCCACCACCTGATCGGAGCCGAAGATGGGAATGTTCTCCGGCTCGGCACCGCGCTCGAAAGCCACCATGCCGTCACGGCCGCGAGTGATGACGAGCGATTCCAGATGCATGCGCTTCATCAGCTCGGCCCCAGCATCGAGAAGCTTCTGGCCGTCGTTGCCAATGTGACGGCGCAGCGCTTCTTCCACTTCGGGCTCGTTCGGGGTGGCCGAGGTGGCGCCGGTGAATTCGAGCATGCGGTAGCGCGAGTCGAGGGTGACTGGTTTGTTGGCCAGATAGCCGTTGGAACGAACGAAGGTGAGCAGCCGCGGCGTGGCTGCCCCGTAGCCGTAATCGGAGATCATCAGCGCGTCAGACGCTGTGGCATATTCGCGCGCGGCTTCGACCAGGTCCGGCAGCACTGAATGGTCGTCATCCAACGGCTCGGGCTCGCGATCCACGCGGATTACCTGCTGCCGGCTGGTGTGCGACATACCGGCCAAAATGCGTGTCTTGGTAGTCGTGGTGTAGTACTGGAGACGATGGATGCCGCCGGTTGGGATCTTCTTGTGGTGCAGCGCATCGATGAGCAGATGGCCTGGCTCGTCGTCGCCAACTACGCCGACGGGCAGCACGTTCACTCCTAGCGCCGCCAGATTCATGATGGCGTTGCCGCCCCCGCCAGGCACAACCGTGCGCTCGCGATGCTTGAGGATGAGCACGGGCGCTTCCCGGGAGACGCGCGCAATCTCGCCGTAGACGAACTCATCGGCTACCAGGTCAGCGAGCACGGTAATCGACACGTTGGGGAAGGATTGAACGATCTTCTTCCAGCGATCGGTATCTTTGGGGTGACGCGTCATCAAAACGAAACTTCAATTCTCTCATGCGCCGCGTTCGCTGACCCGAGCAAGCAGCTCGTTCAGCACGGCATCGGCGTTCTCCAGCTCCATTCGCAGGGCGACAATGTGGACCGTTCCCAGACGCCGCAGCTGCTCTCCCAGATTGATGGCGTCCTTCTCTGTCGTCACGAAGGCTGTAGCGCGATACCGGTCACGCAAGTACAGCAGTTTCCGGATGTCTCGCGAATCGTATGCGTGATGATCGCGAAAGCTATGCGTGGCCACAATGTTCAAGCCCGCCTGTTGGGCTTGCGCAAAGAAGGGGCCGGGTCGGGCAATACCGCAGAAGGCGAAACAGAGATCGGTGATCTGGGGGGCAAAGATGCTGCGCTGCACGCGCCAGGGTTGCTTCACAAAATCAGGCAGAGAGTCCAGCGACAGGTTGCCGCTAAGCACGACGGCATCGGCGCGCGCCAGCGACGATAGCGGCTCCCGCAGCCGTCCTGTGGGCAGTAGCGAGTCGCGAACGTCCTCCGGGGTGAGCAGTACGATGTCAAAGTCGCGCGCGAGACGCCGATGCTGAAATCCGTCGTCTAGCAGATGCAGTTGCGGCCCGAAGTTCTGCTCCGCATACACTCCGGCAGCGTAGCGGTCTTCGCCCACGATCACCGGCACGCCGAGCTTGCGAGCTATGAGCAGCGGCTCGTCCCCGAATTGCCACGCCTTCCCCGCGGGATCGACTTGCGCCACGCCTTTAGTCTCGCGACCATATCCGCGCGAGAGCACGTCAAATAGTATGCTGCGCTGCTTGAGCAGCTCGCCCAGCAGGAGCAGGAAGGGCGTTTTGCCTGCGCCGCCGGTGGAGAGATTGCCAATGCTGATGACCGGGCCTTGCAGCCTGCGCGTTTCGAACGTGCCGCGATCGTAGAAGTCGTTCCTTGCGCGCACGGCCGCGCCGAAGAGGGCCGAGAGGGGATTCAAGGGCGGCGCTCCGCTGTGGTTTCGGCCACCAAGCTGCGATGCGCCGGGAGCAATGCCAGCAGGGCCTCGACCGTTCGCCGGGTTGCGCCCTGCTGGGTGCGCAGCACCTCTTGTGCATGGCGCCCCATGCGCACGCGCTCGTCGTAGTTATCGACCAGATCGAGGATTTCCTTCTTGAGCGATTGTGGCGTCACAACTCGCAGTGCGCCGACGCGACGAAAGATCTCGACGATGTCGCGAAAGTTCTCGGTGTGCGGTCCGACCATGATGGGCACGCCGAAGTAGGCCGCCTCCAGCACGTTGTGTCCGCCCTTGGGAACCAGGCTGCCGCCAATGAATGCGATGTCTGCAAACTCGTAGAGCCCAGCCAACTCGCCGATGGAATCCAGCAAAAGGATGCCGCCCGTAAGTGAAGTGCCGTTCCACGCCGAACGGCGCTGAAAGGGCGGTCCGGAGGATGTAAGCAGAGCGGCGACGGAGGCAAAGCGCTCGGGATGACGTGGCGCAAGCAACAGCATGGCTGTGTCGTAACGCTGGAGCTGGGCTCGGAAGGCTTCCAGCAGCATCGCCTCTTCGCCTTCCATCGTGCTGCCGGCGACGATTATGGGGCCGGTGTTGTCGCGCTGGATCGCCTCCGCTAGACGGCTGCTGAGTTCGGTGCGTGCCGGTGGTTTTCCGTCGAACTTGAGGTTCCCACCTACGTGAACGCGTTCCACTGGAGCGCCAATCGCAACCAGTCTGCGCGCGTCTTCCTCGCTCTGCGCGAGGAAGAGATCAACGTTTTTCAAGACACGCTCGAACAGCGAACGAAAACGCTGATATCGAGGCAACGATCTGTCGGAGGCGCGGGCATTCACTACGGCCACCCTGACTCCCGACTCGTGCGCGCTGTGCAACAGGTTGGGCCAGAATTCGCTCTCGGCCAGCACCAGCATGCGTGGACGGAGGGCATCGAGGAACGCCTGCACCGCCCAGGGCAGATCGAGCGGAGCGCGGAAGACGTTCTCCTCGCCGAACTTCTGGCGGGCCAGCCTCTGTCCGGTGTCGGTTGTGGTCGAGACAACGATCCGATAGTCGCGCAACTCCGCTTGCAGCTCAGCCACAAGCTGCGTAATGGCCAGCACCTCACCGACAGAGACCGCGTGGATCCAGATGACCTCACCGCGCGCACTTTGCCGCAAGTGTGCAGGCACGCTGCCTAGCCGCTCGCTCCAGCCCGAGCGATACTTGCCGTGTCGCAGCATGTGCCACAGCCACCACGGTGCGCTCAGCAGGAGCGTAATGACGAGTAACGCGCTGTAGACCCAGTACACGTGTGCGATTGTACTTGCCGCGCATGACCGCACAAAGCGCGGCTAGTTGAGCGGTAAGCCGACAAGCGCGATAATCGCGGTATGTTCCTTCGCGCCCGCTGCGCTGGCTGCCTCGTCCTCTCACTGGTCGCACTCGTTCTGCTTACGACGTCGGTATGGGCCTTCAAGGAATTCGTGCCTCCCCGGCCCGAGAATGCCAACTCTTATCCCAGTAAAGACGCTCATCCCAATGAGAAAGTCACGGCCGCAGTTGACTTGTACAACACCGCGCCGAAAGACGACATCTTCAGCACAAAGTACGTGCAGGAAGGTGTGCTGCCGGTGCTGCTCATCATCACCAATAGCGGCGACCAACCGGTCTTAATGAAGCAGATGAATGCCGAACTGATCACCGCTTCCCGCAGCAAGCTGGGAATGATGAGCGTAGACGACGTCTTCCGCCGCGTCGCGCATATAAAGGCCAGCAGCACCAGTCCGGCGCGCGTAGGGCCCATCCCGCTGCCCAATGGCACGAAGAACAAGAAGGCGCAGGAGCAATATCAGGAGCTGACGAAGGCCGCGTTCGTCGCCGAGGCCGTCGAGCCCCATGCCACCAAGTCGGGCTTCCTGTTCTTCGACATTGAAGGCATCAAGGAGCCGGTCGCCGGTGCGCGCCTTTACCTCACTGGCGTTCACGACGCCAACGGCAACGAGCTGATGTACTTCGAGATTTCGTTGGTGGCAGGGAACGCAGCGCAGCCCTAGACGCGGATCAATGCAGGGCGTTTGCGCGCTACTCGCCCGTCCCGATATTCTCAAGCCTGAATGAAGCAGGCCGTTTTTCGCGAACGAAACAAGAACTATTACCGCGTGCTGCACACTCCTATTTGGATCTGGGTGTTCTGGGTCCTGCCCGGTTATCCGCTGACCTATGATCTCTATACGCACGGGCCTGACGTGCGCCACTGGGCCTGGCTGGCCATCGTCGCCGCCGTGGTGTTCTGGCGCGGCTACGTCGGCCGCATTCCAGGCTGCGAACAGCGGCCATATATCCACTATTACGGTGTTCACCAGCCGAACCTGCCGTATCGCGTCGTCTGCTACACAGCGGCCTGGATCGACTTACTCGTTCCCTACGCCCTCAACCTTATCGGCCTGATCATTGCATCGGTCAATGGCCAATGGATGCTGCACGAGCTCTATCGCTGGGCATACTATCCGCTGGCGCTGGCGGTGGTTATCGCGGCGTGGCTCGACTGGGTACCCCGGGCCAAGCGCAGCACCATCGGAGAAGGCGTGGAACGCGCCTGGTTTTATGTGGCCATCTGGACGGTGGTGCCGGTACAGGTCATTAACTGGGCGGCGTGGCGGTTGGGCAAATTCATGCACCTGGATCCGCTGCCATTGGCCCACGTCCGTCTGGCCGTTTGCCTGATCGCGACTGCCCTCTTCTTCTTGCTGGGTTACATGCAGAAGCTGCCGCGCACTACGCGCTACTACACGGGCGTGGCCGCCGCGGGCGTATAGCGACTATTGCACCCCACTCATGACGTAAAGATCGGCGAGTCGTATGCGGTAGTCGACCGCGTAGGTCGCGCCGTCGGGAGTAAAGATGGGAAGGTCGGGCAGTACCCCTGTTATCGACGTCCTATGAAGATCGCGAAAAGAGGTTCGCACCCCAGTTACCGGATTCAGCCTCTCGATGTGAAAGTTTCCGCGCTCCGGGTGGGCTATTCCGACGTAAAGCTGATCGTCGCTCGTCCATCCCAGGATGAAGTCATCCGGACGCAGGCCCACAATCTCCATCGGCTCACCGCCTCCCATGGGAAGAATGCCAGGCTGGGGCAATCCCGGCAGCGCCTGACGCGCGCGAGTCGCCAGCAGTAGCCAGCGGTCGTCGGGGGACAGCAGGAAGCCAAAGATTCCTTCCTCCGTGATCGGCTTGGGCGTATCGCTATCCAGGTCCTGCAGCCAGGTGCGATTTCCGTGGCCAGGCTCGCGCGCAATGTAGAGCACG
>Ga0335085_10006890_pt1 | contig 17823 bp, 13 predicted proteins | sample Lox_Sample_45_FD_206712 | JGI IMG/M metagenome (GOLD analysis project Ga0335085, IMG submission 206712) | Soil microbial communities from Loxahatchee National Wildlife Refuge, Florida, United States - Lox_Sample_4.5 | ecosystem: Environmental > Terrestrial > Soil > Wetlands | place: USA...
GGTGCTGGTCCCCGGACTGGGCGATGAGGTCCAGGCCATCAAAGCGGGTATCATGGAAATCGCCGACGTCTTCGTGCTCAACAAGGCGGACCGCGAAGGCACCGACCGCTTCGAGCCGCAATTGAAAGCCATGCTCTCGCTGGTGCCGGAGCGCGCCGGATGGCGCCCCCCGGTCATCCGCACCGTGGCCACCGAAAATCGCGGAATCGCGGAACTGGCCGCGGCCATCGAAGAATTCCGCCGCCACGTCGAGCGCACCGGCCAGTCCCAGGCGCGCAAGGCCGCCAATTGGAAGAAGCGCCTGCTGGACCTGCTGGAAGCCCGCCTCGTCGAGCGCGTAGTCGTCGGCGGCTTGGGCGAATCGGGATTGGACGCGCTCGCCGCCGAAATCTCCCAGCGGCGGCGCGATCCCTATACGGTGGTCGGTGAAATCCTGGCGCGGGCGGGACTGAAATGAAACTCGGCGATCTGGAAGTTTATCTGCTCAATGACGGGCCGTTCCATCTTGATGGCGGCGCCATGTTCGGCGTGATTCCCAAGCCCCTGTGGGAAAAACAGGCCGCTCCGGACGCGCGCAACCGCATCCGCCTCACCATGAACTGCCTGCTCGTGCGCACCGCCGGCCAGTGGGTGCTGATTGAGGCCGGCGCGGGCGATAAACTGGACGCCAAGAAGAACGACATTTTCGGATTCGGCGGCCCGCCGCGCCTCTTGGATCAAATGCTTGCGCGCGGCGTGCGCCCCGAAGACGTCTCTCTGGTCGTGAACACCCATCTGCACTTCGATCATTGCGGCTGGAACACCCGCCGGGTCGAAGGCCGCGTCATCCCCACGTTTCCCAACGCGCGCTACGCCCTCCAGCGCGGCGAACTGGAATGGGCCAGGCATCCCACCGAGCGCGACCGCGGCAGCTACATGGCCGAGAATTGGGAGGCGGTGGAAAAATCCGGCCAGTGGTGGTTGCTCGAGGGCGACGCGGATCTCGCCCCCGGCATCCGCGTGATTCGCGTTCCCGGCCACAATCGCGACATGCAGTGCGTCCGTTTGGATGGCGGCGGCCGCACCATTTTCCTCCCCGTGGACCTGGTGCCTACCCACCACCACCTGGCCACCCACTGGGTCATGTCCTTCGACCTCTACCCGGTCGAGACCATGCAGAATAAAAAGAAATGGCTGGCGGAAGCGGAGCGCGGCCACTGGCTCTGCGTCCTCTGCCACGATGCGGAAACGCCTGCGGGCTACGTCCGCAGCAAAGACGGTCGGCCGGTCTTCGAGCCGGCCAAATTCGAGTAAATGTGGGACAGACTTTCGAGTCTGTCCCCTCTCTGTCCGCGGCGTACAAGGAAACCGATGACCAAGCGATCAAAAGCGAGTGCCCGCGGCAAGCGTGAACCGGTGCGCATCGGGATTATCGGCGGCAGTGGCCTCTACGCCATCAGCGGGCTCACCGCCACGCGGGAAGTGCGCGTGCGCACCCCCTTCGGTGATCCCTCCGACGCCTTCGTGGTGGGAACGCTCGAAGGCCAGCGCGTCGCATTTCTCGCCCGGCACGGCCGCGGCCACCGCCTCATGCCCACGGAAATCAATTTCCGCGCCAATATCTATGCCATGAAGCTGCTGGGCGTCGAGCGCATCCTTTCCGCCAGCGCCGTGGGTTCCCTGCGCGAAGATCTGCCCCCCGGAATGTTCCTCATCCCCGACCAGTTCTTCGACCGCACCCGCCACCGCGTGGACACTTTTTTCGGCCAGGGGTTGGTGGCCCACATCTCCTTCGATAAGCCCACCTGCGGGCCATTGAGCGCCGTCCTGGCCGCCGCCTGCGAGGCGGAGCGCGTGCCCGTGCATCGTGGCGGCACCTACGTGTGCATGGAGGGCCCGCAATTCTCCACCCTCGCCGAGTCCCACGTTTACCGCCAGTTGCGCTTCGACGTGATCGGCATGACCAACCTCACGGAAGCACGCCTCGCCCGCGAGGCCGAAATCTGTTACGCCACCATGGCCATGATCACCGATTACGATTGCTGGCACCCGGAGCACGATGCCGTCACCGGCGCCCAGATTCTGGCCGTGCTGCATCACAACGCGGAAAACGCGCACAATGTTCTGCGGCGCGCGGTGCGCTCGATCCCCGATGCGCCCGCCTGCCGCTGCGGCCAGGCCCTGGCCCACGCCATCCTCACCGACCGCAAAGCGATTCCCCCGGCCGCCCGGCGCAGGCTCGCGGCCATCACCGGAAAATATCTGGAGTAAGAGAGGAAGGCGCGGATATGTCCCTGCTCATCGTCGGTACGGTGGCCTTTGACGCGGTCGAAACCCCGCACGGCAAGGTGGGCCGCATGCTCGGCGGAGCCGCCACCTATTCCGCCGTCGCCGCCAGTTTCTTCGCCCCGGTACGGCTTCTCTCCGTGGTCGGAGAAGATTTCACCCACCGGGACCACGCCGTCTTCCGCGGGCGGCCCATAGACACCCGCGGCCTGGAACGCGCCAAGGGCCGCTCCTTTTTCTGGTCCGGGCGCTACACCCCGGACATGAATGACCGCGTCACCCTGGAGACGCAGCTCAACGTGCTCGCGGAATTCGATCCCCGCCTCCCCGAGCACTACCGCGATTCCCCCTTTGTGTTTCTCTCCAACCTTCAGCCCTCCGTGCAGCACGGCGTGCTCCGGCAGATGCGGCGCAAGCCCCGCCTCGTCGCGCTCGATACCATGAACTACTGGATCGAGGGCGCCCTCTCCGATCTTCGCGTGGTCCTGCGCCGCGTTCAGGTGCTGCTCATCAACGATGCGGAGGCCCGCCAATTGAGCGGGCGCCACAACCTCCTCGAGGCCGCCGAGCGCATCCAGGCCATGGGTCCCCGGGCACTGGTCATCAAGCGCGGGGAGCATGGCGCCATCCTGGTGCGCGGCCGCCGCATCTTTTCCGTTCCCGGCATGCCCCTCCGCCGCGTCTTTGACCCCACCGGCGCCGGCGACAGTTTTGCCGGTGGTTTCCTGGGCGTGCTCGCCGCCAGCGGCCGCTTGGACGAGTCCGCCCTGCGCCGCGCCATGATCTACGGCTCCGTGATGGGCAGTTTCGCCGTCGAAAAATTCGGCTTGGAGCGCCTGCGCCGCCTCACCCGCAAGCAAATCCGCGAGCGCGCCCGGCAGTTCCAGCAGCTTACCCGCTTTGAGCTGTGACCGTACTTCGCCGGAACTGAGCGCGCCCGCCATGCGATCCTTCCACAAACTCCCCGTGCCGCCCCGCGCAGGGCGCCGCGCGCACGCAGCACAACTCCTGCTCCGCCTGGCCGCCTTCGCCCTGCTCTTCGCGCTGCTTCCGCTGCGTGCCGGCGCCACCATTCGCTACACCATTTCCCTGGCGGACCGGCCGGAAAGCCGTTTCCGCGTGCGCATGGAGATTCCCGCGGCCGAGGGGACCACGGAACTGGACATGCCCGTCTGGAACGGCCTCTACCAGGTCCGCGACTTCGCCTCTCGCGTCAGCGGCCTGCATACGGCCACTTCTACCGGTGCCGCGGTTCCCCTGCGCAGGCTCACCCCGCATTCCTGGCTGGCCCAACCCGCAGGCGGCGCCTTGGTGGTGGAATACCAAGTCGAATGGGATGAGCCCGGCCCGTTCAGTTCTCAGCTCAACGCCGCTCACGCCTTTTTGAATCCGGCCACCGTGCTCCTCTACGTTCCCGCCCGCCGCGCCGAAGGCGTTGCGCTCGAATTCCGCGACCTTCCCCCGAACTGGAAGCTGGCCACCGCGCTCGACCCTGGTCCCGCGCCGGCCTCCTTCGTCGCCGCCGGCTACGACGATCTGGTCCAGGCTCCCATCGAAGCCGGCGTCTTCACCGAGTTCACCGTAAACGTTCCCGGACCGCCGGTGCGCGTGGTCGTGCATTCCGCGCAACCCAACGCGGAATCGGCGGATCTCTGGTCCCGCGAACATCTCCAGGATGGCGCCCGGCGCATCGTGGAATCCCAAACCGCGCTCATGGGCGGGGCACCCTATCCCCATTACCTCTTCATCCTGCACCTGGGACTCGGCGGCGGGGGAGGCATGGAGCATCCCAACTCCACGGCAATCGCCGTGGGGCCCGGAGAAGACCCGCTCCCCACCATGGCCCACGAATTCTTCCATGCCTGGAACGTCCTGCGCATCCGCCCGCAGAGCCTGGAGCCGGTGGATTACACCCGTGAGCAGCCCACCGACGCCCTGTGGTTTGCCGAAGGCGTCACCAGCACCATCGGCGCGTACACCCTGGTGCGCTCCGGCCTGTGGAGCAAGGAACAGTTCTATGGCGACCTCGCCGCGCAGATCGAAGAGCTGCAGTCGCGCCCGGCGCGCCTCTTCCAGAGCGCGCAAGACTCCAGCATCGCCACCTGGCTGGACCGCTACCCGCTCTATCACCGCCCCGACACCAGCATTTCCTATTACAACAAGGGCCAGTTGCTCGGCGTGCTGCTCGATATCACCCTGCGCGATGCCACCGCAAACCGCGAGAGTTTGGACACCCTGCTCCGCGCCATGAACGCCCGCTTCGCCCAAAAGCACATCTTTTACCGCGACACGGCCGCCATCCAGGCCCTGGCCTCGGAGCTGGCCCAGCGCGACCTTTCCGATTTCTTCCGCCGCTTCGTGGCTGGCACCGATGAAATCCCCTTCGCGGAAATTCTCGCTCGCGGAGGATTCGATCTCCGCCAGGCCGGCGCCACCGTTGCCGACGCGGGATTTTCCACCGGACGTCCGTCTGCCGCCGGCGCGCCGGTCACCTCCGTGGATGCCCAGGGCCCCGCCGCCCGCGCCGGTCTCGAGCGCGGCGACCTGATCGTTGAATTCAACGGCGCGCCGCCCCCGCCGCGCCTCGGCCAGGTGCTCGCGCGCCTCTCCCCGGGCGATGAAATCCGCCTGCGCATTCTGCGCGGCACAGAAGCGCGTACCATCACCTTCCGCGCCGGCCGCCGCAGTGTGTCCAGCTATCGCGTCCTGGAAGCCGGCGCCGGCGGCCTTCCTCGCGCCATCCGCGAAGGCATCCTCTCCGGCACCAACCCCTCCCCGTAGCGCCGGCGTCCCGCGCCGGCCTTTCCTCCCCGCACCTTCCGCGCCGCTCGCTCCTCCCCGCACTTCCCGTGCCGTCATCCCGAGTTCCGCGCAAGCGGGACGAGGGATCTGCTTTTCAACGGTGTGTCCACTCAGCACAGCGATTCGCGCCCGCCATGTTATAAATTGCGCCCGGAACCCGCATGCTCGCCCTCGCCCTCATCCGCACCTGCGCCGCCATCTGCTTCCTCATCCTCTACGGCGTTCTGCTCGGCCCCTTCTTCATCCTCCAGGCCATGCTTTCGGGCTCCGTGCGCATCCTCTATCCCTTCTGTGTCGGCGGCGCTCAGATCGGTCTCCGCATTGCCGGCGTCACACCCCGCGCCGAAGGCCTCGAAAACATTCCCCGCGGCGTCTGTCTCTTCGTCTCCAATCACGTCTCGAACGTTGATCCCCCCGCCATCATCGGTCGCATCCCCGGCCGCGTTGCCTTCCTCGCCAAAAGGGAACTGTTCCGCATTCCGCTCTTCGGCACCGCCATGCGCCTCGGACGATTTATCCCCGTGCACCGCGCAGACCCCGCCGCCGCGCGCGCCAGCGTGCGCCTGGCCCGCAGGTACATGCGGGAAGGGATTTCCTATCTGATTTTTGCGGAGGGCACCCGCAGCCTCGACGGGCGCCTCGGTGAATTCAAGCGGGGCAGTTTTCTGCTGGCCATCGAATCGGGCGCTCCCGTCGTGCCCATCACCATCGTCGGCACCGGCCGGATTCTGCCGCGGGGCGCTTTCGCGGTTCGCCCGGGCATCGCCCGCATCATCTTCCATCCCCCGGTCAACGCGTCCGAATATTCCCCCGCCACGCGCAAAGACCTGGCAGACCGCGTCCGTTCCGCCATCGCCGGCGCCCTCCCCCCCGAGCAGCAGCCCGCCAGGTAGGACAGGCATTCCTGCCTGTCTCCTTTGTCACGTGTCCTCCGGGCCTTCCGTGCCCGCCTGCTTCTCTTCCTTCCTCCCCCCTCACTCCCGCCCCTTCTCCATCTGCTCCTCCACGCTCCGCAATGTACGCAGCATCTCCGGCAGCCTCAGAAACGCCGCCACACATTTGCGCCACTGGCGGCTGTCCATCGCCGGGTAACCGGAATACTGCGCGCCCGCCGGCACGTCGCCGGGCACCCCGCTCTGCGCGCTCACCACCGCGCCATCCCCGATCGTCAGATGTCCCGCTGCGCCCACCTGTCCGGCCAAAATACAGTTGTTTCCGATTTTGGTCGTGCCTGCCAATCCCACCTGGGCACACAACAGCGTGTTCTCTCCCACGGTAGAGGCGTGGCCCACCTGCACCAGATTGTCCAGCTTCGCCCCGCGCCGCACCCGCGTCTCGCCCACCGTCGCCCGGTCCACGCAGGCGTTGGCCTGAATCTCCACGTCATCTTCAATCACCGCCGGCCCGGTCTGCTGGATTTTCTGCCAACTGCCGTCGTCGCGCCGCGCAAACCCGAATCCGTCCGCGCCCACAATCACCCCGTTCTGCAGGATCACCCGGTCTCCCACCGTGCATCCTTCCCGCACCACGGCGTGCGCATGCGCGAAAAAGTCGTCCCCGATCTTCGCGCCGCGGTAAATCACCACAAAGCTGTGCAGCACCGCGTTCGCTCCCAGTACCGCTCCCTCATCCACAAAGCAAAATGGTCCGACGTGGCAGCCCACCCCCAACCGCGCGGTCGGTGCCACCACCGCGCTGGGATGGATTCCCGGCGCGTAGCGCGGTCCCTCGTGAAACAGCTCGATGGCCCGCGCAAAATCCAGGTAAGGATTCGCCGAGCGCAGCACCGGGATGGGCATCGGGCCCGCCGTCGGCGCGGCCAGAATCGCCGCCGCCCGCGTCGTGGCCAGCGCCCGCCGGTATTTGGGATTGGAAAGAAACGTCAGCCGTCCCGGCCCGGCGTGTTCGATTCCCGCCACCCCGGTAATCTCCACGTTTCCGTCGCCCTCCAGCCGGCAGCCCAGTTTTTCTGCGATCGCCTTGAGTCTCATAGCGCCCTCGAACCTGCCCAGGAGTGCCTGCGCGTCTGCGAGCAGGGGCCAACACTCTACACCCCCGTGGAGTTTGCGGCGCCCATTCCTGGGGCCAGGGCCGCCTGCCTCCGGCCAGCTCGGAACGCTTCCTGGGTGGCAATTCCCGGTTGCGAAGCACATGACTATGGTAATATGACTATAGTCATGAAGGAGGGCGCCGTGAAGAAAATGGCGGCAGGGATTTTTAAGGCCAGGTGCTTGAAGGTGCTGGATGAGGTGCAATCCAGGCGCGAGACGGTGGTGATTACCAAGCGCGGGAAGCCGGTGGCAAAGGTGGTGCCCATCCGTACGGAAAAGGACCCCATCTTCGGCTACATGGCGGGGAAGATCAGGATCACCGGCGACGTCGTGGGCCCCATCCTCACATGGAAGGAATGGGGAAATCTCGCGTGATTTTGCTGGATTCCCACGTGGTCCTCTGGCTTGCCGAAGGGTCCACAAAGCTCTCTTCAAACGCCAGGGCGGCGATGCATCGGGCACGACAGAACCAGGAAGCGCTGGCGATTTGCGATATCACGCTGGCGGAGTTGGCGATCGCATACGGCAAGCAAAGGTTTCATCTCACCGTGACGCTGGATGAATTTCTTGCGCAGACAGAGTCCCGGTTTGTGGTCCTGCCGCTCACCGCCCGTGCGTGCGCTCGTATTCTCTCGTTTCCGGCATCCTTTCCTCGCGACCCGGCCGACCGCATGATCGCCGCCACCGCGCTCGATCAAGGGCTTCCACTCGTTACCGCCGACCGGGCAATTCGCAAATCGCGCGCGGTGCCAACCATCTGGTGATTCCCGAATTCACTTTGTGGTTGAAATGAAGCAGCGGAGTGCAAGCAGACAGCGCTTGCGCCGCCCCTGTGTTCGCGGAGCCTATTTTGCCGGCAGCCGGTTGACCACAAACGTCGAGATGTTCTGCGCCGCGGGAGGGTCCAGGTTCGAAAGCACCGCCACCACGTAGCCGCTTCCTGGGCAAATCCGCAGGTCGCCATTCATTCCCGGCGCGCCCCCGCCGTGGCCGAAACAGCGCATCCCGTTCTCCTCGGAATCCACAAAGCCGTACGCGTACTTGTCTCCCCGCGGCGTCTCCACCTTTCCGGTGGTCAGCAGCTCGGTGTTCGCCGCGTTCAATAATTTGTGGCCCAGTAGGGCATCGCCAAAGCGGCCCAGGTCCCCCACCGTCGAGTAGCCCCCGCCCGCAGACGTGCCCCGATACGGCAGCGTATCCGTGTTCGGACTCCAGTCCTTGCTTCCTTCTCGCGTATAGCCGATGCTGCGGTCCGCGACCTTCTGGTCTTCGGGAAGGGAACCTGTCGAAGTCATTCCCGCCGGCTTGAAGACGTGGGCCTCCACGTAGTCGTAATAGCTCCGGCCGCTCACTTTCTCGATCACTACCCCCAGCAGCAGAAATCCGTAGTTGCTGTACTCCCAGCGGCTGCCCGGCTCAAACGCCGGCCCGCGCTTGCCGTAAAGTTTCACGTAATCCTCCAGCGTCCGCAGTTCCAGCCGGTGGGCGTCGAACTCCGGCCCGAAGAAATCTCCGGTGCCCCCGGTATGGGTGAGCAGTTCCTGGATGGTCACCTTCGCCGCCAGTTCCTGGTTGGGATAATTGGGCAGGTATTTCGCCAGCGCGTCCCCCAGCGCGATTTTGCCCGCCTCCACCAGTTGCAGGATGGCTATGGCCGTGAACATCTTGTTCATCGAGCCGATGCGAAACCGCGTCTCCAGCGTGTTGGGCACCCGGGCCTCGCGGTTGGCCAGCCCATAGGCCCCGGCAAACACCGGCTTGCCCCCTTTCGCCACCAGCACGCTTCCGGAAAATGTTCCCGCGGCCTCTTCCCGCCCCAGCCGCGCGCGCAGCGCCGCCAGCAGATCGGCCTCCGGCATCCGCGCAATGGCCGCGCCCTCCCCGGGCGGAATCAGATTGAGTTGCAGGTTTATGATGCGGTGCGGCTCCGCTTCCTCTACCTCAAGAGTGAATCGCGCCACCTGGTCCGAATTGCGTTCCTGAACCACTCCCGAGAACTTCGTCGGCGAGGAGCTTTCCGCCCGCTTGAATTCGAAGCCCCCCGTGCGGTTGCGAAAGTCCAGTTGGCGATTCAGGCGGTCTTCCCGCTCGGGGAAGTTGGCTTTCAGGAAGTTTCCCAGCGTGGTGGCATCCCCGCTGTTGAAGGCCGCCAGCCAGGCGAAGAATTGCTTCGCCGCGGGCGTGTCTGGAACTCCCGCAGTGCCGGATTGGCCCGCAAGCGTCAGCGGCGCGATCGCCACCAGAAACAGCACCAGCCCGGTCGCGAGCCCGGTGCGCCTGATATTTGTGCGCCCGCCGGTGATCGGCCGGAGCTGCAACATGTAGGTCTCCCCCCGGAAGGACGGTGCGGAATCAGTCCACCCATCGCGATTGGACGCTCGGACCGGTCCAGCGTGAGCGTAAATCCCCGGCGCCGCGCCTGCCTGCCCCCGTGGCACAAGCATTCCTGTCGCAGACCCTGACGCGGGAAGGGCCTGTCTCTCTGCCCTCCGCTATTCATTGAACAGCGTCGGCTGCGGCACCGCCGGGCGCCGCGCCGGCGTGCGCCGCGCCACTCCCACCACCCCCAGCACCGTCAGCGTGGCCAGCGCCTGCCGCGGAATAAACATGCGCGTGCAATTCGTGGCCGGGTCGGGCGGAACCAGGTGAATGCCGCGGTCCAGCAGCGCCAGCAGGTCATTCGCCACCACCCCCTCCAGTTCCTCCTCGTCCCGGTATTTCAAGCGCACCCACAGCCCGTCCAGTTTCGGCCGGCTCAAAAAATTCTTCCGTTCCGGCTGGAATTTGTGCTGGAAATCGTTCACGAAATACACCGCGCGCACCTGCGGCCATTCAATCTGCATCACCTCGCCGCTCGGACTGAGCAGTTCCAGGCTCTCCGCATGGTCCATGTGCGCCGGCGTCACGTAGCCGGGCAGCGTGCGCCCGTCGAAGGTCTCCACGAAGACCTTTTTGTGGCTGGCCGGTGACTCTTTTGTGCGCGCCAAAATTCGCTGCTCGGCAGATGCATTGCAAAAGTACCCAATCCCTGTTACACTTGCAAGACTTTTAGCCATAATGTGTTGAAAACGTTAGGGTTAGCCGGGGCGGCCTGCGTTGACTGACAAAAAGCAGATTCTCAAATCTGCCTCCCTGATTACTGTTATCACCGTTGCCAGCCGCGTACTCGGCTACGTGCGCGACCAGCGCGTCACCCTCCTCCTGGGCACCTCCATCGCCGCCGATTCCTTCGTGCTGGCCTACCGCATTCCCAATTTGTTGCGTCGCCTGGTGGGCGAAGGCTCCATGACCGCTTCCTTCATCCCCGTCTTCACCAGCTATCTGGCCGATAAGCCGCGCGAAGAAGTGTGGGATTTCGCCAACCGCCTGTTCTGGACCCTGGCCCTGTTGCTTTCCACCCTGGCCGTGGCCGGAATGCTTTTTTCCCCGCAACTGATTGGCTTCTTCACCTTCTTTGGTTCCGCGCCGCAAAAATGGGACCAGGCGGTAGCCCTCAACCGCATCATGTTCCCCTATATCTTCTTCATCGGGTTGTCCGCGCTTTCCATGGCCATCCTGAACTGCTTTCATGTGTTCGGCTTGCCCGCTTCCACCCCGATTCTGCTGAACGTTTCCATCATCACCTTTTCCACCGGACTGGTCTGGCGCGCCATCGGCGATCCCGCGCGCTCCCTGGGATTCGGCGTGCTGGTAGGGGGAACCCTGCAATTGCTGATGCAAATTCCCGCCCTGGTCCAGCACGGCATGAACTTCAACCTGGGATTCTCCCTGCGCCATCCGGGCATTCGCGCCGTGGGGCGGCTCATGGTTCCCGGATTCTTCGGCATCGGCATCTACCAGATTAATTTCTTTGTGGACACGGTTTTTGCCACCGCGGCGAAAATGCCCGCGGGCAGCATCACCGCGCTCTACGTGGCCGACCGCGTCATGGAGCTGGTCCTGGGCGGATACGCCATCGCCGTGGCCACCGCCATTCTGCCCATGATGTCTCACCAGGCCGCGGCCCACGATTTCGAGGCCATGAAGAAGACCTTCGTCTTCTCCCTCCGCATCGTCTCCTACATTACCGTTCCCGCCGCCGTCGGCCTGGTCGTGCTCCGCGTGCCCATCATCCGCGTGCTCTTTGAACACGGGCAGTTCCGCGCCGCGTCCACAGATCTCACCGCCCGCGCCCTCTTCTATTACGCGCTGGGCTTGCCCGCCTTTGCCGCCATCAAGCTCATCGTCCCCGGTTTCTACTCCACCCAGGACACGCGCACTCCCGTGGTAGTTGCCGCTTACGCCTTGGTCGTCAACTTTGCCTTGAACGCCTTCTTCCTGAAATCCCTCTTCCAGACGTTTCAAAATGGCGGCCCCGCCCTGGCCACCTCCATCGCCGCCTATTTCAACTTCCTGATGCTGTTCATCGTGTTCCGCCAGCGTTTCGGGCGGTTGGGCACCTTCGCCCTCCTGCAATCGCTGCTGAAAATCGCGTTCTCTTCCGCGTTGATGGGCGCGCTGTGCTGGGTCTTGCTGCGCGTCTTTCATTTCGAACGGCAAGCGCGCTTCCTGCCGCGCCTCGGCCTGTTCGGCGGCATCTTGGCCCTGGCTACCGTCGCCTATGTCGGCATCACCTGGCTGATGCACTGTCCGGAAGTCGAAGAAGTTTGGGGAGTGGCGCGGCGTTCCGGGCCGCGCGCCCTTTCGGGAGCCTGATGCATGGCCGTCGAACGCAACCTTCGCCGCGCACAGCGCCCCACGGGCGGGCTGGAGCCCGCTGTCGAGCGCTTCCTGCGCCACTTGCAAATCGAGCGCGGCCTCTCCGCAAACACCCTGGCCGCCTACGGACTCGACCTGCGCAAGTTTGCCGCCTTCTGCGCTCTCCGCAGGCTCACTCTGGCGCAAGTGGACCGCGACGCGGTGATCGAATTCCTCACCTCGCTCTACCGCCAGAAACTCAGCAGCCGCTCCGTTTCCCGTCACCTCGTCACCCTGCGCCTCTTTTTCCGCTTTGCGGTTTCCGAGGATTTGCTGGGGGAAGACCCCACGCTCAATCTCGAATCGCCCCGGGTGTGGCGGAGCCTGCCGATTTTTCTTTCCCTGGAGCAGGTGGAAAAGCTGCTCGCTCAGCCCGATCCCGCCAAGCCCCTCGGCAACCGCGATGCCGCCATGCTGGAGGTGCTCTACAGCACCGGATTGCGCGTCTCCGAACTGGTCGGATTGCGCCTGGCGGAGCTGGACCTTTCCATGGGCTGCGTGCGCTGTGTGGGCAAGGGCAACAAGGAACGCCTGGTTCCCCTGGGCCGCAAGGCCATCGAGGCCCTGCGGCGCTATCTCCAGGATGCGCGCGGCGCTCTGCTGCGCGGCCGCCCTTCTCCCTTTGTCTTTCTCAATCACCACGGGGCCAGGATGTCCCGCATCGGCTTCTGGAAGGTGCTCAAAGCCTATGGTCGCCGCGCCGGGCTTCCCTCGCGGCTCAGCCCGCACAAGCTGCGCCACAGTTTTGCCACTCACCTGCTGGAGCGCGGCGCGGATCTGCGCGCGGTGCAGGTCATGCTCGGCCACGCGGATATTTCCACCACCCAGATTTATACGCACGTTACCCTGGAGCGGCTGCGGCAAATTTATCGGACGCATCATCCGCGGGCTTGAAGCACGGCGGCCGCGGCGCAAGCGAAAGCACCGGCGGTTGTACTTCGCCGGGAGCATCGGGCAACCAAGGGACCCAGGCCGGCCGCACCTCGCGGCCGCGACTGCCAGGCAGGGGGAAGGGGAGGGGTCATGCCGGACTATATGTATCTGCTGGAAAGCCGGCTCACCGCGGAGCAGCGTGCCGTGGTGGTGCGCGTGGTCGAGCTGGCACAGAGTCACGAAGCCAATGTTTATCTCACCGGCGGCGCCGTGCGCGACCTGGTGAGCGGCATGGGCATCCGCGATCTGGACTTTGTCGTCGAGGGCAATCCCTTGCGCATCGCCCGCGAGCTGGAAAAGGGCGGCGCTCGCATCCTCGAGGAAGATGAAGACCGCCGCTACGTCGAGCTGGTCTTCCATGGCGACGTGGACGGCTCCCTCTCCGCCGCCCGCGACGAAGTCTATGAACATCCCGGCGCCAAGCCCCAGCTCCGCTTCGCCACCATCCTGGACGACCTGCGCCGCCGCGACTTCTCCATCAACGCCATCGCCCTCTCTTTGAACCCGGCGTCCCGCGGCCTGCTGCTCGATCCCACCAACGGTCTGGCCGATCTGGAGCGCCGCGAAATCCGCATTCTCTCCATGCACGGTTTCACCAACCAGCCGGTGCGCCTGCTCCGCGCCCTGCGCTTTGCCGCCCGGCTGGGCTACGCGCTCGAAGAGCGCACCTCCGGATGGTTCGACCTGGCCATCGAGCGCAAGCACCACCTGAATATTCCCGCTGCGGACATCACCGACGAGGTGCGCCAGGTCGGCCGGGAAGACAATGCCTCCGCCGTGCTCAAATCCTGGCAGGAGCATGAGCTGCTGGAGGTGGTCCATCCCAAGTTCGGTTCCCGCCAGCCCGATTACAAGAGCCTTGAAGCCCTGGTGAAGGCCCGCGACGAATTGTTTGCTGTCAACCGCCGCGCCCGCCTGGCCGCGGCCACTCTCTACTACACCTTCGGCCGCTTTAGCCGCGTCGAACGCAGCAACGCCCTGAAGCAACTTGGCCTGCGCGCCGCGGAAGTCCAGGCCGTGGCCGCGCTCGAAGAGCAGGCCGACGCCGCCGTCAAACTGGTGGGCAGCGCAAAGCTCAAGGATCCCCGCTTGGCCTTCGACCTCCTGGAAAAACTCCCCACCGAAACCATCGCCTTCCTCCTCACCTACACCCGGCAGTCCATGGTCCTCTCGCGCATCAATGCCTACCTCTCCAAGTGGAAGCCCATGCGCGGCTCGCTGCCCGTCGCCCAACTTGAGGCCCTGGGCGTGGCCCGCGGCCCCAAGTTCGATGAGGTGCTGGAAAAATTCTTTACCCTCCAGCTCAAAGGCCGCGTCCGCAAAGTGGAGGATACCGAGCGCATCCTCCGCAATCTCGCCGGCATCAAGCCCGAGCCCAAGAAAAAATTGAAGCCGGAGAAAAAAGGCAAGGAAGCGCCCAAGCCCGCCCCGCCCGCCCCCGGCCAGAAAAAAATCGCGCCCGCGGCCGCCGTTCCCGGAAAGCCCCCGGAGCCGAAAAAGCCCGCGCCGGCCAACCCCGCCGCGGGAAAGGCAGCACACCCGGCCAAGCCTTTGCGCCCCGCGAAGAGTGCAGGGAAGAAGCCGGCCAAACCGAAGTCCAAGCGCAAACGGTGACGAGCCTGTGGGACAGGCATTCCTGCCTTTCTCATGTGGGACAGGCTTTCGTGCCTGTCTCCTTCTGCGCGGCGCGGATGCAAATCCGCTGACGGAAGACTACAATGCCCTCTGAGATGGAAACTCCATCCTTCGTCCATCTGCACCTGCACACGGACTACAGCCTTCTCGACGGCGCCTGCCGCATTCCCGACCTGGTGACTGAAGCGGCGCGTCGCGGCATGCCCGCCGTGGCCGTCACCGACCACGGCAATCTCTTCGCTGCCGCCAAGTTCTATCAAGAGGCCACCACCCGCGGCGTCAAGCCCATCCTCGGCTGTGAAATGTACGTGGCCCGCGGCAGCCACAAAGACAAAACCACCGATCCCGACGCCGGCGGCTCCGGCCGCGCCAATCATCTGGTGCTCCTCGCCGAAACCCAGCAGGGCTACCGCAATCTGATGAAGCTGGTCTCCACCGGTTTCCTGGACGGCTTCTACTACAAGCCGCGCGTGGACCACGATCTGCTGGCCCGGCACTCCGAGGGTTTGATCGCCCTTTCCGCCTGCCTGCGCGGAGAAGTCTCTGAGGCGCTTGCCGAGGATAAGGAAACCGAGGCGCGCGAAGCCGCCGGCCGCCTCCGCGACATCTTCGGCAAAGGAAATTTCTTCCTCGAAGTCCAGGACCAGGGCCTGGAAATCGAGAAAAAGGTGAATCGCGGGATGGTCCGCCTCTCTCGCGAATCCGGCATTCCCCTGGTGGCCACCAACGACGCCCATTATCTTTCCCGTGAAGACAGCCGCGCCCAGGAAGTCCTGCTCTGCATCCAGACCGGCAAGACCATGAGCGACCCGCACCGCATGCGCTTCGCCACCGACCAGTTTTACTTCAAGACCGCCGAAGAAATGGCCCAGGTCTTCCGCGAGCTCCCCGACGCGCTCTCCCGCACCGCGGAAATTGCCGCGCGCTGCAAGGTGCGCATCGAGCCGGTGAACAATCCCTTTCCCGAGTTCCAGGTGCCCGCGGGCTACACCCCGGAGAGCTTTTTCGAGCGCGTGGTGAAAGAAGGATTTGCCGGCCGCGCCCCGCGCATCGAGCGCCTGGCCTCCGCCGGCCGCTTGCGCCACTCCCTGGCGGAATACGAGCAGCGCCTGGCCTATGAGCTTGAAGTCATCAAGAAGATGCGCTTTGCCGGCTACTTCCTCATCGTCTGGGATTTCATCCGCTATGCGCGCGCCCAGGGTGTGCCGGTGGGTCCCGGGCGCGGCTCCGCGGCCGGCAGCCTGGTCAGCTATTCCCTGGGCATCACGGATGTGGACCCGTTGCAGTACGATCTGCTCTTCGAGCGCTTCCTCAATCCCGAGCGCGTCTCCCTGCCCGATATTGACATTGATTTCTGCATGCGCCGCCGCGGCGAAGTGATTGATTACGTCACCCAGACCTACGGCCGCGAAAACGTGGCCCAGATCATCACCTTCGGCACTCTGGCGGCGAAAGCCGCCATCAAGGATTCCGGCCGTGCCCTGGACCTGCCCTTCGGGGATGTGGACCGCCTGGCCAAGCAAATCCCCCAGGAGCTGAACATCAAGCTGGAAAAGGCCTGGGCGGAGTCCGCTCAGCTGCGCGCCGCGGTCGAAAAGGACGAGCGCTTCGTCGAGCTGATGGACGTGGCCCGCCGCCTGGAGGGATTCGCCCGCCACGCCTCCACCCACGCCGCCGGTGTGGTCATCTCCCCCCAGCCCCTCGTCGAGCTCGTTCCTCTCTACAAATCGAATCGTGAAGAAATCACCACCCAGTACGATATGAACGCGCTCGAAAAACTGGGCCTGCTGAAGATGGATTTTCTCGGCCTCACCACCCTCACCATTGTGGACGACGCCGTCAAGCTGATCGCCCAGCACCGCGGCGCCGCCCTGGACCTCGCCGAGCTTCCACTGGACGATCCCGCCACCTACCAGCTTTTCTGCCGCGCGGAGACCAGCGGCATCTTCCAGTTTGAGTCCCACGGCATGCGCGACATCCTGCGGCGCTACCAGCCCTCGCGCCTGGAAGACCTCACCGCGCTTAACGCCCTCTATCGCCCCGGCCCCATCCAGGGCGGAATGATTGACGATTTCATCGCCCGCAAGCACGGCCGGAAAAAAGTCACCTACGACCTGCCCGAGTTGCAGGACATCCTTCAGGAAACCTTCGGGGTGATCCTCTACCAGGAGCAGGTCATCCAGATTGCCAACCGCTTGGCCGGCTACTCCCTGGGCGAGGCAGACCTGCTCCGTCGCGCCATGGGCAAAAAGAAAAAAGAAGAGATGGCCGCCCAGCGCGAAAAGTTTTTGACCGGATGCCGCGCCCGCAAGATTCCGGAGAAGAAGGCCGAGCGCATTTTCGACCTCATGGAGGAATTCGCCGGCTACGGCTTCAACAAATCCCACGCCTGCGCCTACGCCCTGCTGGCCTATCAGATCGCCTGGCTCAAGGCCCACTATCCCGTGGAATTTTTCTGCGCCCTGCTCACCTCCGAAACCGGCAACAGCGACAAGATGGTGAAGTACATCGGAGAGGCCCGCGCCGCCGGCATCACCGTCCTGCCCCCGGACGTCAATTCCAGCGACATGGATTTCACTCCGGCCGGCGAGGCCATCCGCTTCGGCCTGCGCGCCATCCGCAACGTCGGCGAAAACGCGGTGCGCGGAATCTTGGAGGCCCGCCAGGCCACCACCGGCTTCCGTTCCCTCGCCCAGTTTTGCGAGGCCGTGGACCTGCGCCTGCTCAACCGCCGCATGGTGGAGAGCCTGATTCGCGCCGGCGCCATGGACTCTCTCGGCGCGCGCCGCGCCCAGCTCATGGCCATGATTGACCGCGCCATGGAAGAGGCCCAGCGCATGGGCCGCGCCCGCTCCGTGGGCCAGCATGGCCTCTTCGGCGGCGGCACGTCCCAGGCCGCGGAGCCCCCCGCCGATCTCCTGCCCGATGTGGAAGAGTGGCCCGAGCACGAGCGCCTCGCCCGCGAATACGAAATGCTCGGCTTCTACGTCTCCGGGCATCCCCTGGAGCGTTTTCGCGCCCGCCTCGAGGAACTCTCCGTCTGCCCGCTGGGCACGCTCGAAGAGCGCGCCCAGGCCGGTGACGGCGCGGACGTCACGGTGGCCGGCATCGTCGCCGCCCTGCGCCCCATGCGCTCGAAAAAGGGTTCTCGCTGGGCCATCCTCACCCTGCAAGATATGACCGGCGCCGCAGAGGTCCTGGCCTTTCCCGAGAGCTTTGCCCGTTACGAGCGGCTGCTGCGCACCGGAGCCACGCTCGTGGTGAAGGGAAGAATCAGCGTCGAAGACGTGGGCACCCGCGTGATCCTCACCGACGCCCGCTCCCTCGAAGGCGAAACCGGCGCCGCCGGCAGCGCCCTGCTGCGCCTGCACGTGGATACCGAAACCATTGACGAAGAATC
>Ga0335085_10006891_pt1 | contig 17822 bp, 13 predicted proteins | sample Lox_Sample_45_FD_206712 | JGI IMG/M metagenome (GOLD analysis project Ga0335085, IMG submission 206712) | Soil microbial communities from Loxahatchee National Wildlife Refuge, Florida, United States - Lox_Sample_4.5 | ecosystem: Environmental > Terrestrial > Soil > Wetlands | place: USA...
TCCCGCAACGACCAGCTTTTGCCTTTTCTCTGTATCTTCACGGGGCCGTTCCGAGTCCGGATCTCTCCCAGCCTGCAAGTCCATCCTGATACACCTTGACTAGGCTGAGGGGATAGCCGTGCTTTAGGAGGATTCTTCCCGCTGCCCGGCCAAAGGCGCAGACATCGCCGGATGTTTGTCCGCTTTCATAGAAAACGATCACGCGGTTTTTGGGCAGGGTATTCCATCGCCGCGGCATTTCTCCTGCCGGGATATTGACCGCGCCGGGAATCCGTGCCTTGGCAACCTCTTCTGGTGGGCGCACGTCCACAAATAACGGATTGGTTCGGCCCGCAAGAAGTTGTCGTAGTTGAGTGGTGTTAATCAGCACGGGTTGCTGCTCAGCGGCCTCCGCTTCGCTGCACGTCGCCGCGCCCGCCGTGAAGCTGGATAGCCCTCCGCCCGGGATTGACCTGAATAAGCCGAAACCCGATGGGGTGGTTTCGGCGGTCGCCTTGACGGGTGCGGTTTGCCGGGAAGCGGTTGCATGTTTGGTGGGTTCTTTGACCAGGTTCGCCGTAGTTGCGGTCGGCGGCACAGAGACCGCCGCCAGCGGAGAGGCGATGGATAACGCTACTCCTTGGGCTGCGAGTTCCTGGTTGATGATTCGTGAAAACGCTTCTACATCGGGTGCGCCGGCGAGGGCTTGATGTCCAATGAAAAACGTGGGCGTTGCTTTCACTCCGAGCGCTTTCCCATCTTCCAGGTCCTGACGGACTCTCACTGCCGCCGCTTCGCTGTGCAGGCACTGGCCGAACTTGGCCTGATCCAACCCGATTTCGGCGGCGTCGCGGTGCAGTCCTTCGTCGCTCAAGTCGGTCTGCCGGGAATAAATCTCGTCCACCGCTTCCCAGAACTTTCCCTGTTCGGCGGCACACTCTGACGCTTGTGCGGCACGCCACGAAAACGGGTGGATATGGATCAGGGGAAACTGCCGGAATACAAAACGAACCTGTTTTGCATACTTCGCGCGAACCTCGTGCATGACCTTTTCCTCAGGTCCGCATACGGGGCATTGGAAGTCGCCAAACTCTATGACGCTCACAGCGGCGGTGAGATTGCCCGACGTATGGCTATCGGCCCTGACCAATCTGGCTGCCAATGCTTCGGTGGGCGTCTTCGGCGCCGGAGGCACTTCGCCGTGCCGTGCAAGCTCGTAGAAAGCCGGGGCCCCCAGGAGCAAGGCCGCCACAGCCAATACGAAGTAGCTGCGCACCTGGTCCAGTTGTGCGGGCGCGTCGCCTTCCGGTCCGGGGCGCAACGCGTCGTAGAGGGCCAGGCCGCAGAGAACCGTCATAACGACGCCTGAAGTCACGCACCACGTGCAGTAGGCATGAATCACGAACCCTTGCAGGTATTCGAGATAGACGGAAAACAAGAAACCAAACGTGGTCCCAGCCGCCAGAACATAGCGTGCCAGACGGGCGACGCCGGAGGAGAAAAGCGGGTCGGCGATAACGAGAAGGATGATCAGCACGTATCCGGCGACGCCAAATACGGGCATCGGCACACCCCAGGGATACGCGTAGGCGCTCGCCCTCACGGCGTCACAGCCTCCTCCGATACAGACCATTGGCCGGGATGGCGAAACGTATGTCCAGAGAAGATAGAGGACATCAAAAAGCCCAAGTAAGGAAAGACCCAAGAAGAGTGACTTCCGCATAAGCGCCTGCCTATGACTTTGTCGCCGGTTTTTTCGGCGCATTTGGCCCCCTGTTACAGGATTCGGTCGCAGGGACGCGGTTTTGATTTCCAACGTTGCAACCGATCAACGGCGTTGGGGACCCGCCGGGCCATCATAAGATGCATTCCAAAATCGGGGCGTACACTTCGATAACCGAGTGCGCTCAGTGGACGCCAGCCTCAACCGGCAGAGGAACTGCAGTCAGCCTTACCGTTTCGGCCCTGCCAGCGTCCTTAGTACTCTTGTCTATTATCCTTGGACGACTTCGTAAAACATGGGTGTGGGCTTACCGTCAAACAACGGCCTAACACGCTCCCCGGCGGCATCGTGCGAAGGACTGCTATGCATCTCCAGGAAGGCCGCCTGATTTTTGAATTCAACGATAGCCGCGTAGTTTCCACCTTCGACAGGCTTGAGGAGCTTTCTACTGATGAAGCCTTTGAAGCCAGAAAATTCCTGGTTTGACGAGGCAAACCATTGTTGAAATTCAGTATCCTTGCCTTCCTTAATGGGTGGGAAAGAAATAATCACTACGAACATCGTCCACCTCCCAGATTGCGCTTTGAGTCAGTGTTTGGAGTTGGGGGACGTGTGCCCCCTTGCCTCGAATTCGATGACAACACGCTTCACCCTACCGGTGTTCTCTGTTGCTGCCGGCAAGTGAATATTCTCGGCGTTGCGCGGATACCTACCAGGCGGGACGACCCAGTGAATCCCGCAGAGACAAACTCTTGTCGCCCTTGTCAATCTCCGTGGCCACGAGAATGTCGCCGTCCATGCTCGCCACAGCGTAGCCTTTGACCTTCACCGCATCGCCTTCCCGGAGAAGCAGGCCGGCTTGCTTCAAAAACCCTGTAGGCGCCAGGCGAACCACTCTTGCTTGGCCGGCGGACTGCACACGTATCTCCACCATGCCACTGTCCTCTGTCGCTCCCGGCAGGTAAATGACCTCGCCGATCTTACCTTCCGCAGTTTCTGTGACGGCAGCCTTCGTGGATGGAACCCAACCTTCCGAGCGGCTTGGCTGGGTGGTTGAATAGCAATGGTGATCGCAATCCTCGCAGTCCCCACAATGATGCCCATGATGACAGCAACACTGGGCGACTGCAGGCAGCGCACTGAAACAAGCAATGGCGAAAATCGTTCCGAGAATTATACGTAACTTCATGATCTCCTCACCTCGTTTGCCTTCTCCCGCATTGGAACTGTTCGGCGCAGTTTTCGCGCCAATGCCAGAGTGTGACACATTGTCTTCTAGATGTAACTTGCATCTAGAAGCAGTCATATGCTAGCCTGTTGCCAAAGGAAATGCAAATGCCTTTTCGCCATAGCCGCCGGCGTCGAAAAGAACAGCCCTCCACGTGCGATATGGGTAACCTGTATCGATTTGTGGAGCCCGTCCTGCTGTTCCTGCTACGAAGGAAAGGGCAGTCGTACGGTTACGAGCTGGCAAGTAAGCTGCCTAAGTACGCCTTGACTGACGCCAGGATTGAGGCCTCAGCATTGTATAGGACGCTTCGGCAACTCGAGCAGAATCATTGCGTCGTCTCGAAATGGGACGTAGGTGGCAGCGGTCCGGCCCGAAGGCTTTATGCCTTGACGGCTCACGGCAAACAGCACTTTGAAGAGTGGATTACGGTCCTCGACCATATTGCCGTGTCCATGGGACGGCTCGTTGAAGAAGCTCGCTCCGAGGCTGACACCGCAGGCTCGAATAATGAAACCTTGCCGTCGCGCCAATGCCCCGAAAAGCGTATCCACGCCGGAAGGATCTCGTAATGGCCTTTCCCGGGGTGACGAGAGCAACCGCGGTTAGCGTGCAATTCCAGCGGACCTGTTTCGCTTGTGGTGTGGACAACCCCCACGGCCTTCAGCTCGAATTTCGTTTTGATCCTGACGGTACCGCCTCGGCGAGTTGGGTTCCTGACATCCAATGGGAAGGACCGCGGGGAATTGTTCATGGGGGTATCGTTACGACCTTGCTCGATGAGGCTATGGCCAAGGCTACTGCCGCGGCGGGATGCAAAACGATGACGGCGGATCTGCGCGTCCGGTTTCACCGATACGCCAAAATTGGTGAAGTGCTCCAAATCAGAGGCTGGATCGTAAAGTATAGAAAGAGACTCATCGAAACCGAAGCCACGGTTATGGCGCCTGACGGCAGCGAGCGCGCCCATGCTTGGGCAAGGTTCTTGGTTGTCACGAAATCCCGCGCGCCGGCACAGGCATAGTGAAGTGGCTTTCGATGGGTAGAGGAGGAGATCATCGTGACAAACTCATTCAAAGGGGCATTCGTAATTGCATCTCTTACGTTGCTTGCATTGGGCCTGACCGCGAGTTTCGAGAAGCGGCCGATTTCTGCTGGGCTCGCTGAAGCCGCACCTGGCTTTCCGCGCGGCCAATCGGCAGCCGCTTCTGCATTACCCGCCGATGTGCCAATCAATCCGGAGGACCTGGCGAAGCTTCTCCAGTCGCCAACGGGGGAAAAGCCTATCTTGATCCACGTGGGGTTTCATGTCCTTTACACGCAAGGGCATATTCCGGGTTCAGAATACATCGGTCCGGCTTCACAGGAAGAGGGGTTGGATAAACTCCGAAAGCGCGTGGAACGGCTGCCTCGCAAGAAATTCATCGTTCTCTATTGCGGGTGCTGTCCCTGGGATCAGTGCCCGACCGTAAGTCCCGCTTACGAAACCCTTCACAACATGGGTTTCTTTAAGGTCAGAGTGCTTTATCTCCCCAACAATTTTGGCCGGGACTGGATCAGCAGGGGGTTTCCCGTTGAAAAGGGCCAGTAGCGGGAATGGGCCGCCATCCACTGAAGCTTCCAAGGCAAGAGGCGTGATTGTTATATTCCGAGGAGAACTGTGCCAATGAGCCCAAAAAGAGTATTGGTTGTCGGTGGGGTGGCAGGCGGAGCTTCCTGCGCCGCAAGGCTGCGGCGGCTCGACGAACAAGCCGAGATCGTGGTGTTCGAAAAAGGGCCATACCCGTCGTTTGCGAACTGCGGCTTGCCCTACTACGTCGGCGATATCATCTCTGACGAAGCCCAGTTGCTGGTAGCGACCCCAGATCTGTTCCGCACTCGTTTCAACATCGAGGTTCGTCCCGAACAGGAAGTTCTTCGCATCCATCGCGGGGAAAAGAGGATTGAGGTCAAAGACCTTCGGAGTGGATCTGTCTATCAGGAGGCATATGACGCGCTCGTTTTGTCGCCCGGCGCACTGCCGGTTCGACCGGCTCTTCCCGGCGGGGAGCTCGCGGGCGTTTTCACGGTCCGAACCATCCCCGACAGCCGGGCTATACGAGCGTGGATTGATGAAGTCCACGCCAAGAAGGCCGTCATTGTCGGCGGCGGGTTCATCGGATTGGAAATGGCCGAAAACCTGGCGTGCCGCGGCCTTAAGGTCGCGATCGTAGAGATGTGCGACCAGGTCATGCCCCCGCTCGACCGCGAAATGGCGGAATATGTTTACGTTCACCTGATGGATAACCACGTTTCGGTTCACCTCGGAGATGCTGTGGCGCGCTTCGAGGGGAGCGAAGGGCACGTAACTTCAGTCGTGACACAGAGTGGTGCGAGACTTCAGGCCGATGTCGTCATTCTCTCCGTCGGTGTCAAACCCGAGACCAGACTCGCCCAGGATGCGGGACTGGAGATTGGCTCACGAGGAGGCATCCGTGTCGATGAGTCCATGCGGACCAGTGACCCGTGTATTTGGGCCGTCGGCGACGCCGTGGAGGTTCGGGATGTCGTCACGGGCGAGTTCTGCCTCGTCCCGCTGGCGGGACCAGCCAACCGGCAAGGGCGAATCGCGGCCGCGGCAATCTGCGGCAGACCCGCGCGGTTCCGAGGGGTGCAAGCGACCGCGGTTTGCGGCGCCTTCGGTTTGACCGTGGCAACCACCGGCGTCAGCGAAAAGCGTCTGCTTCAGGCCAAGAATACTAATTACGAGGCCGTTTACTTGCATCCCACCGATCACGCCAATTACTATCCTGGCGCCAAGACCATGCACCTTAAGTTGATATTCCGTCGCTCTGATGGCTTGGTCTTAGGCGCTCAGGCTGTCGGCGAGCAGGGTGTGGAACGCCGGATCGACGTCATATCTTTCGCCATCCAGAGGGGCTCCACCGTCTTCGATCTCGAAGAAGCCGAATTGTGTTATGCGCCCCAGTTTGGCTCGGCCAAAGACCCCGTGAACTTGGCCGGCATGATAGCGGCAAACGTCCTGCGGGGCGACCTTAGCTTCGCTAGATGGAGCGATCTTCCGAATGGTGACGCTTTTCTGCTAGACGTTCCCGAGGAAAAGGAGTTCCGGCGCGGTTCGATTGACGGTGCCATCAACATCCCCCTTGGTCAACTCCGCCAAAGGCTCTGCGCCCTTCCTCGGGATCGTTCCATCTGGGTCAACTGCGGTGTTGGCCAGCGATCCTACTACGCCGTGCGGGTGTTGCGACAGAATGGGTTTGCCGCTCAGAACCTGTCCGGCGGCTACAACACGTGGGGGGTATGGTACCCGGACGGATTGCCGTCAGCCAAAAGCGAGATAAAACAGGCCGGTCAGAATGGAGTACCCCCATTGCCGGGTCAAGCGGCACGAAGCGCCGAGTCGTGAAGCTCCAGGGTTTGACGTGACGGGGCGATGCCGCGTTGGTGGACGGTGACCGTGGATGGCTGAAAACCACAAGGCCGTGATAGGCAGTAGGCTGGACGCGCGATTATGGGGGAGTGTCGTCCTCAATCTGGCTATTGCCTTGGTTGAATTCGCCGGAGGGCTGTGGGGGGGCAGCGTCGCATTGTTGGCGGATTCAGCCCACAATCTTGCCGATGCCGCCGCCGTAGGGCTTGCCATCTTCGCCCGGCGGTTGAGCCGGCGCGCCCCAACTCCGCGGCACACTTACGGGTTCAAACGCGCCGAGGTCATCGCGGCACTGCTAAATTCAGCCGCTTTGATTGCCATCTCCGTTCTCGTCGCACGTGAGGCCGTGGGACGGCTCTTTCATCCGCAACCGGCGCGCGTTCCAGTGATGCTGGTCACGGCCAGCGTCGCGCTCATAGCGAATCTCCTTTGTGTTCTCCTGCTTCGGAACCACCACACCGAGGACATCAACATCAGGAGCGCCTTCCTGCACCTCCTCCAGGATGCACTCGCTTCTATGGCCGTAGTTATCGCTGCGCTGGTTTCGGGGGTAGTCGGAGGAGCATACGCGGACCCTGCCGCTGCGATCCTGATCAGTGTCATTGTCCTCCGAAGCACGATGTCCATTGTTTGGGAGTCCCTTCACACCTTGCTGGAAGCCGCGCCCGCCGGGCTGGATGTCCAGCATCTCGCGGAGATTGTGGCACGAAGATTTCCCACGGTTCGCCTCCATCACATCCACATCTGGGAGGTGGGACCCAATCAGCGCATCCTGACAGCGCACATGAAAGTCAGCGTGATGAATGTGTGCGATGCGGAATCCCTCGCTGCCGAAGTCCGGTGTTTTCTACTGGAGGAATGGAGCATCAATCATGCTACGCTGGAGGCCGAAGCGAACGGCTGTGGCAGCGACCAACTCCTGGGCGAATGGAAATAAGGAGAAGCGCGACAAATACTGCGTGTTGTACAAAGTTTTGCTTTGCAGCCGAGGTCAATGACGAAAGATGATTGAAGGTGGCCTACTCAAGGATTTGAGACGCATCGTCGGAGACAGGTTCGTCACGGCCGACGCTGTTGCCAGCGAGGTTTATTCCTACGACGCCTCGCTGGATGTATCGCGTCCGGGAGTTGTAGTTTTCCCTGGCAGCACCACCGAGACCGCGGGAGTCGTCAAAGCACTGACTGCGGCCGGAATTCCCTGCGTGCCGCGCGGTTTCGGGACGAACCTCTCCGGTGGAAGCATCCCCCTGCACAGCGCGGGCGTGATCGCCCTCTCGCGGCTCAACCGCATCGTTGACATAACGCCCCAACGCCGGATCGCACGCGTTCAGTGTGGGGTTACCAACCTTGAGGTCCAAAACGCTCTTTCCCCACTCGGTTATTTTTATGCTCCCGACCCGGCCAGTCAGAAGGTCGCGACGCTCGGCGGAAACGTCGCCGAGAATGCGGGCGGGCCGCATTGTCTCAAATATGGTGTGACCACCAACCACATCCTGGGCCTCGAAGTGGTCCTGCCGAACGGTGAAATTTGTAATTTCGGTGGCCCCTGTTTTGATTCACCCGGCTACGACCTCCGTGGGCTCCTGGTGGGGAGCGAGGGAACCTTCGCCATCGTCACCGAAGCCACGCTTCGCATCATGCGCAAACCGGAATCGGTGATCACCATGCTCGCGGTGTACGACGGACTTGAAGACGCCGCCCGTTCGGTATCCGCGATCATCTCGCAGGGGATCGTTCCGGCCACGCTTGAGATGATGGACCAAGTCGTCATTAGCGCGGTCGAGGACAGCCTCGCCTGTGGTTACCCACGCGATGCCGCGGCGGTGCTCATCATTGAAGTGGAAGGCCCCGTCATCGGCCTCAAGGCCCAGGCCGACCACATCAAGGACATCTGCATGGCCCATGGCTCGCGCGGTATCCGCGAGGCAAAAGACGATGCTGAGCGCAACCGGCTCTGGGCGGGACGCCGCGGGGCTTTTGGCGCCATCGCCCGGGTCTCCCCCAATTACCTCGTCGCGGACTGCACCGTCCCGCGCACGTGCCTGCCCGAAGCGTTAGGCCAGGTGACCGCCGCTTCCCAGAAGCACGGGTTGAGGTGCGGAAACGTTTTCCACGCGGGCGACGGCAATCTCCATCCGCTGCTCTTTTTCGACGCACGGGACCCGGAGCAGGTCGAAAAGGTCCACGCGGCGTCGCAGGAAATTACCCGTGCATGCGTGCGGCTGGGCGGCACCATTACCGGGGAGCATGGCGTCGGTATGGCAAAGGTGGCGGCCATGCGACTGGTTTTTTCGGATGATGATTTGGAATTTCAGCGACAGGTCAAAAAGGTTTTTGATCCGCACGACCTGCTGAATCCCGGCAAGGTTATCCCGCCGAAGGGCTCGGCAGACGCACCGCCTGGCGCCCCGGCGAAATGGGAAGGCGAATGGATTCCCGCCACCCCGGCCGAGGCTTGCGAAGCCGTGCGCGCGGCAATTGCCGCCCGCCAAGCGCTTCTGCCCCTGGGGAGCGGGACTCTGGCCGGTTTCGGCAATCTGCCGGCGCGGCCGGAAATCCCTTTACGCAGCCACAAACTCTCCGGGATCATCGAATATGATCCCGCCAACCAACTCGCTGTTTTCGGCGCCGGCACCAAATGGCGGACGGCCCAGGCACTCCTGGCCGAGAACCGCCAATGGATTCCCCTCCGGCCTCCGTTGGCCGACGACTGCACGCTGGGCGGCGTGGTGGCCGTAGGGGCGTGGGGCCCGGAACGTGCCTACTACGGCGCGCCCCGCGATCGCCTGCTGGGCCTGAAATTTGTCTCGGGTGAAGGCCGCCTGATTTCCGCGGGCGGCAAGGTGATGAAGAACGTGGCCGGGTACGACATCACGCGGCTGCTTTGCGGATCGGCGGGAACGCTTGGCTTCCTGACCCAGCTTAATTTCCGCATCGCGTCGATTCCGGAAAGCTGCCGCGCCGTTCGCGCCAAGGGGTCGCTGGCGCAATGCGCTCGGGCGGCTGCCCTGCTCCTGGATTCCGCCCTGGACCCGGTTTTTGTAACCGCCCTCTTCCTGGCGTCCGAAGGGGAATGGGAATTCAAGGCGGGCTTCGAAGGGTTTCACGATACGGTTCTGGCGCAACTTCAAGGCGGCAAGGAAAAGGGAGAGGAATGCGGCCTTCGTAGTGAGGCCGAGTTCGATTATCCGCCGGTGCCCGGCGCTCATTCGGAGGATCTCGCCCGGCTGTGCGACGCGGATTTTTGCTTGCGCGCCAACCTGCCGATCGGTGCAATAGGAAGTTTCCTTGAGAAGAGGGCATCGAACCATTCAAGCGCGTTTATTTTGGCGGATTTCGCCGGCGGTTGCATCTCGGTTGGCATGCCGGTTCTTGACCCGGAAGGCTGGCGTACGCTTGTGGCGTCCTCTGACGAATCGGGAGGAAGCGTTGTCCTGCAAAAAGCTCCCACGGAATTCAAGCGATACTTCGACGTGTTTGGCTCGCCGCGGGCTGAGTGGACGCTCATTCACTGTCTGAAGGCCGCGCTCGATCCGCGCGCGGTCTTTTCGCCGGGCCGTCTGCCGGGTAGGAAATAATCGTGCCGATTCGTGAACAATACGATGAAATCGTCCGCTGCAACCGTTGTGGGTTCTGCCAAGTGGCGTGTCCGATTTTCCGCGCCACTGGCCAGGAAGCGGGTGTTGCGCGCGGACGAATTGCCATGCTCCGGGCCCTGATCGAAGGACGCGCAACCTGGTCCAAGGACCTCGAAGATCCCCTTTTCGCCTGTCTGTTATGCGGGGCGTGCACGGGCAATTGTTTCCCGGCAGTCGCAACAGCCGATCTCATCATCGCAGCGCGGACCGAATACCTGGGGAAGGTCGGACGCAAACCTCTCCATCGGATGCTTTTTGATCACATGCTGCCCTACCCCACCCGCGTTCGTCTCGCCGGGCATGCCGCCGGGCTTGGCAAGAGAACCAAGGTATCCAAGGCGGCCAAAGCCTTGGGTTTGTTGCGCTGTTTCGGACGCGACTTCGAGCAATCCGAGGAAATCATCGAGCGTTTTCCCTCCCACGCTTTCCGGGAGATCTCCAAACCCGGAGAGTTTCCGGGAGAAGGCGAATCGCTCCGTATTGGCTATTTCGTCGGCTGTGGGACGGATGTCATGTGCCCCCAAGCAGGAGAAGCCGCACTTCGTCTTTTGCGGCAAATCGGCAAGATCGTGACCGTACTGGACAACTGCTGCTGCGGGCTTCCGCCCCATTGTTATGGCGAGAAGGTCTCTGCGCAAAGGCTGGCGGAAAAGAACCTTGCGCAGTTATCGTCGAAACCCCTTGACCTCATCGTAACCGACTGCTCCAGTTGCGCGGCATTTCTCAAGAAATATCCCACACTCTTTCCGGTCAATGATATACGACACCAGACGTCAATGCGTCTTGTGCCCAAACTGCGCGACCTTCTGGAAGTGGCCACGCTTCCGGTCCAACCTTTTCTCCACAAAGGAGAGCGCGTATCGGTCACCTACCACGACTCCTGCCACGCGGTCCGGGGACAGGGTCTTTCATCCAACCCGCGGAAGCTGCTGAAATCCCTCAAAGGCGTCGAATACCGCGAACTTCCAGAAGCGGACTGGTGCTGCGGCGGTGCCGGCTCATATGCGCTTTCGCATTACGACCTGTCACAGCGTGTCCTTGATAGGAAAATAGAGAACGTGGCCAAGACCGGCGCACAGATTCTTGCTACTTCGTGTCCTGCCTGCATTATTCAACTTTCGTACGGGGTACGGAAGCACCAACTTCCTGTCCGCGTTTGCCATTTTTCCGAGGTATTGACCTCAGCGCTTGAATAACTTCCTCGATGGCGCCGCAGCTCCAATTCGACCAGAACGCGTCGGAGGAGTAGATCATCAGGGGCACAGGCGAGAAAAAATGCTTTGGCAACCGCTCGGACAAAAGTCGGCGCGCTGCCTCCCGGCAATGCCCAACGGGGCCAGCGGCGCAGTTCATGATCTATGCTGGCAGAGCCCATAAGGGGGAGCACACCTCGAAGGTCAAGCTGAAGTGTCATGCGCCTACAGGAGTCGGGCTACCCTCGTGCGCGGAACGGGGCGGTAACACGCCTGGGTTCCAGCCCGATGGCCAACCCGATGCTGAACGAACTTACAAGCACTCACGGAACTAAGCAGGCCCTGTGAGCGCTTGCAACTTGTTGAACAATAAATGAGCGGCGGATTGACATAGTAGTAGGGGTCACAGGCTTCACCATGTTCGAAACACCCCATGTTTGGAATTACTTGGCACGGGTGTGAGTGTTACGGTGTATGACACATCTACACGATGGCTGTTTCGCCAACCTGCGAGTGGAGTTCTAAATGGCTGGGCCGGCCTCTGCTCCACCCATTCCTTGAATGGCAGCTGCGACATCGGTCTTTCGGTGCCGAAGCAACATACATCCCGTTTGGATTTGTTAATGAAGCGGCACGTGCAAACTGCGTTTAGATCTACCGCAAATTTAGCCGAAACTGTGTCTGTAGGCTCCCGTGTCGAAAACCTATCTCGTCTCGTCTGGAAATCGCGCGTGTTTTGTCCTTAAACGCATCGGCCCTTGGGCGTCCTAGGCCGCACACAATTGGCACACGGACACGGTCAGGGATCAGTATTTGCGTGGATTTTGAAGGGACGCTACTAAGGGGGAAGTCAGTGGCATCTTCCTTGGGTTTCCAAAGCCAGCGGACCCGTAGTTGTAACACATGATTTGTTCCACAGGCTGCAAAGCGGACGGCGTAATCTGGCCGACAAGAGACCGCCAGAGCTCGGCGAGGTTCGCGCCAGAGTTCACTTCCCGGACATGGCCTTGCTCCAGTCTCGCCGCTGGAAAGCGGTAATCTCATTTGACAAAACCTTTGATGTTTCTCCGGAACAATTACCCTTGAAGACTTGCTCACGGGTGCCGGACGCGTTGCAATCAAGCCTAGAAAGCCAAATAGTGTGGAGGATAAGTCAATGCAAAATGGAAGCGTTATGCGGACCAATCGTCAAGATGGCCCCGATGTGTGGGAGTTCAGATGGCGCGAGCCTGGATCCGACGGAAGACGCAAACATCGGAGGATGGTCATCGGTCCCGTCGATCAACTCCCGGACGAACTAGCCGCCCGTCAGGCAATTGCGGCTCTACACCTCAGCATTAATCACGGAGACCCCAGAGTAGGTGCCAGCTCTACTACTTTCAATCACTTAGCGGATGATTATCGACGTCGGGATCTGAAATCGGAAGACGTGTGGAAGAGTTACTCAACCAAGGTGACCTATCAAGGTTATCTGAACAAGTGGATTTTGCCTCGCTGGGGAGGTCATCAACTCGCTCGAATCAACGCCGGAGAGGTCGAGCTCTGGCTCCGGTCCTTAACTTTGGCACGATCAAGCTGCGCCAAAATTCGGAATCTCATGAGCGTGCTTTTCAACCACGGGATCCGGCACGAAATTTGCGACCGCAATCCTATTCGCCTGGTCCGGCAAAGTGCCAAACGGAGGAGAATTCCGGTCGTACTGACCGTGAACGAGATCCGACGTTTGCTCTCCGTCCTCCCCCTCCGGGAACGGACCCTCGTGCTCCTCGATGTCGGAACGGGATTAAGGGTGAGCGAACTGTTCGCCCTCAAATGGCGGGACGTCAACTTTCTCACCAACGAGATCAGCGTCACGCGCTCGATTGTTATGCAAAAAGTTGGCCCTTGCAAGACAGAGGCGTCTCAAAAGCCCATTCCACTGGACCCCTATTTGGCGAGAACCCTGAGGCGATGGCGCAAACACTGTAAGTACAGGGGGCCGGAGGATTGGCTTTTTGCTAGTCCGGAGGTCGGAGGTCTTCAACCTTACTGGGGCCAACCCATCATGCGTAAGCTGATCCGTCCGGCAGCGGTCAAGCTCGGCATCACTGCGCATCTCGGGTGGCACACCTTCCGCCATACGTATTCGTCTTTACTGCGGGCTAACAGGGTCGACATCAAAGTTATGCAGGAGTTGCTTCGACACGCCTCCAGCCGGGTCACATTGGACACGTACACGCAGGCGGTCACCTCACAAAAGCGCGAAGCACAGAGTAACGTCGTTCAACTCTTGCGTGGGCCGATGGCGGCTAGCGCCTGAGCCACCTCGGTCCGCTTGTGCCTTTTTGTGCCTCTGGTCGCCTTCGGACTGCGTGCGGAAATCCTGACATTTGACACGAGGCGGCCAGAGAATCAGTGCTTTTCTGTGCCTTTTTGTGCCTGTGAGAAATGCCACACTTGTAAGTATCTTATTGAAAAGGTTTGGCGTCCCCGACGGGATTTGAACCCGTGTTGCCTCCGTGAAAGATACCCCGTTGGATCCCATTGTAAATACAAGGCAGCGGTCGCTCTGCAATGCCCTGTAAGGAACCGGTGAGAATGCTAAGGAACACGCTTACGTTGTACCGTCCTTGTACCGCGAGTCTTTGAGCCAGAATTCTTGAATAATGGGAGATTCTAACGAGCATGACGACAAAGTGTAAAGATGATTTCGAGCCATATTGGCAATATGAGAAGGACTGGCTCTGCACGGTCTAATTCTTGCCTTCCCATGATTCAGAGGTGCCGATATTATCGGGTACTTGTTCGGCTACCGCGATTTCGCGATCCAACCACGTGGCGAAGACCCAGCCATGCCGGTCAGCCATACTACCACAGGAGCTCCGTGGCCCAATAACTCAAATGAAAAGCAGTTCCCTCGCCGAGCGATGCCCGCGGGGCCGAAGTTTCCGTTGGATCCAGGGTCACTTCCCGTTAGCTGCTGCCGGGTCCACACCCCTCACAGCTCAGGACGACCGTCGGCCACCGCCCCAGGAACCTGAGTAATGCCATAGGACAGACCGAAGTCGCTCAATTCCGAGATCGTCGTGCGCACGGAAGTTACTCTACGGTTGTCCATTTCGCAACTTATTCGCTCGCCTAACTGCAAGTTGCGGCCGCCGGGATTCAGGCGTGGAAGGGCGTTTCAGGCCGAATCAGCCATAAGTGATGGGTTGGTTGTAATCGCCCGCGATCGTTTTCCGGTCTGGGCCATGCGCCATCGCTCGCGTTGGTTGGTGCAACTTCCGGATTGCGCGTGATCCGCTCGATAACGTCTGTGAGATGTCAGAGTCAGATATGCCGACGCACCGTCAACTGACCGAACTTGCGCGGGAATCGAACGAAATCTGAGTGGCGCAGACATCACCTTTTATATCTCGGTCACTTCGGCAGCTCGCAGCGCGAGGTTCGGGTCGCATACATACGGTGCGATGCATGCGCCACCCGCGGTAACCCCACATGGGACCATGCCTTGTGATGTAGGTGTCTGGCGCGTGATGCGTTTCAATAGACTGCTGTGCATTCAGCGACACACCACTCACAAAAGTGCGCGGACACAAAGAGCTTTCCACAGGGAGTAGGCCACCCGGTCACCTGAACCGAAATTTCTTTCTTGAGTCTCTTTGCCCTCGATTGCCGATGAGAATGGTTGCGAGGCTCATCGGCAACGGGCGCTAGTCGTCATCGTCGTCGTGGTATTCCCTGGCGGCTCGGACGAACCGGCCGGGCATCAGGACTTTGCTCTCCCCTGGGTAGGGACGTTTCCAGTCCGTCGTCGCATACCAGATCACATGATTGAGGAAGTCCGGATCGACCGCGTCCGCCTTGTTGTATTTGCCCTTCATCACCTCAGCGGTAGCATGGAGCCAGGCTTTCTGTAGCGAGCTGTAGGCGGCAGTTTTGCCGGGCGGCAGGCCCGGTCCCTGGTCGAGGGGGATGGCCGTCGGCACATGGTCGTACGGCGTCAGGTCCGGCGTGTTTTGGAACGCGTCGAACATGGGCGAGGCCACCAGGTCGAACTGGGTCAGCGGCTGCATGCCCAGAATGTTCTCGATGGTGCGGTTGATGTTCTCCGCCGTGTAGGTAGTATGGATCGCTTTGCCCTGGCCAGGCGCCTGGGGGGCCGCCGTATAGGGGCTGATGACATAGACAGGCTGGCGATGGCCATCGACATGGTCAACGCCGTTCTGGGAATCGTCCTCTTCGACGAAGATCGCGGACTCGCCCCAGACCTTGCTGTGGCTGATGGCTTCCACCATGCGGCCCAAGGCAAGATCGTTGTCGGCCTCGTAGTTGATCGGATACGGAAGTCCATTCTTCGTTCCCGCAGTGTGGTCGTCTGGAAGCCACAGAATCGTGAAATTGGGAACCTGATTTGCCGCATCAAGATGTTGGAACTCGGGTATCCAGTAATCGACGCGGTACTGGTCGGGAATGGTGAGATTGAACGGCGGATAATGCGGGTCCATGATCCTGGCCGCGGAGGGAATCGTGGAAGTTACGCTGACCGCATCGTCCGGAACGACGCAGTTCGAGGCGGGCGCCTTGCCTTCCTTGCACAGCGCGGTGCTGTAGAAATCGCTCCAGGTATAGTCCTTGCCACCAGGTTTTTTGGCAATCGTGGCGTCGTTGCTCCATTCGCCATACAGTTTGACCGAAAGTCCGCGGGCTTCCGCGGCGGTCCACAAAAATCCTTTCGGCGTGTAGGTCAGAGGATCGTCGGAATCGCCGCCCGGATAGGAACGAATCCAGTCCGGTGAGAGTATGTCGTTGGAATAGAAGGACCCCGACATGCCGATCCAGGGATGGCCGTCCGCCGACTGGCGGCTGGGAGCATAGACATTGTCGAGGAGCGGGAAGCGCTTGACCAGCGCATGCTGGTTCGGCAGGGCAGAGGCGAAAACCGCCAGCGACGCGTCGCCATTGCCCCAGGCTACGTCGCCCAGCATCTGGTCGTAAGTGCGGTTTTCTTTGATGATCAGAAAGACATACTTGATGAGTGAGGGTTCTCCGATATGCCGGGGAACCGCCACCGGGGGAGCGTGTGGATCAATGTATTTCGGTCCGACCTGGATGTTTGTGGTCAGGTTCCAGTGATCGTTGTCGATCACCTGCTTGGTGTATACCGCAAGCTGGCCGGCACTCGGCAGTGGGATCAAGTTCACCACACCCGCGTCCTGATGGGTATTAAAGCCGGATACTCCCTGAGCCTCCCCTACGGAGCCCTGGCTGCCCAACCCCTTGTCGTCGGCGACGGCCAGTTGTTTCCGCGCTGCGTCATAGGTGATGGAAGTAGGGAAATAGGCGGTGGGGATATAGCCGACCACCGGATTGGCTTCACGGCCGGCAAGGTTGATGACGGCAATGGCATTGGCTTGGCCCAGGGTGACGAAGGCCCTGCCATCATCCGTCACGGCAACCCCGTTCGGACCCGACCCAAATACGCCGCCATTGATGGGTACGCTGAGGTTGATGGTTCGCGTGACCGACCCGGTATTGAGATCAATGACGGAAAGGCTGTCGCTGTAGGCGTTGGCGACGTAAAGGTCCGAGCCGGAGATCGTCATCCCGGCCGGGTGCAGGCCCACTTTGATGGCCTTCACCTCTTTGCCGGCCTCGAGGTCGACGATGGATACGGTGCCGGTGATGGTGTAGGCGTCTCTCCTGTCGACGACAATCGCGGTGCCGTCGGAATCGTTGGTGAAATCCTCGTTGGTGGCCGGACGCCCGCCTTCGTTGCTGACGTAGGCGTATTTGCCGTGGATCGCCACGCTGTTCGGCACATTGCCGACGGGAATCTGAGTGATGAGCTTTGCCGGAGAGGAAGTAAGGTCAATGACTCCCAGTGCGTTGGCCGCATTCAGTGCTACATAGGCGCGCCTGCCATCCTGGGAGACGGCGATGCCGCCGGGGTTGATGGATTTCGCGTTGTGGTAGTGCCGGCCATCCGCAGGAGGCGGCGGCAGGTCCACGCTCTGCCCGTTGGTCAGTAAGCCGGTGTTGGGGTTTACATTCGCGATGACCACATGATTGTCGTCCTGGCTGAAGAACAGCTTTGTGCCGTCGGCGGAATAGGTGATGCCGTTGAAGGAGCCGGTCGTGTCGGAAGTAAAGGCCGCGCCTTTCACCGTAGTTGGAATGAAGCGCTGCAGAACCTGCCCGGTGGCGGTGTCGAACACGATAATCGGCTGGGGCGAACCCATGAGCAGGACGGCGCCGCTCGTGGTCTTGCGATTCGGATTGAGCGCAATGGCTTTCGCCCGCACCGGCGAACCTAGATCGACAATCTTACCGGCCGGCGTCAGCGTCTGATTAGTCGACACCACAATTGAGCCATCTCTCTGCGGCCCGACGGTACGGCTGGATGTCTGGTCGCCCGGGGCGCTCCGCTGTGCTGCGGCCGGAGCCAGAATTAGAAATACCGCCAGCAGTGCTCTCGAAAAAACTGTCATTGGAAATGCCACTCCTTAGCGAAGTCTGACTGGTGATACGGTACGGCCCTGCCAGCTCTGAGACAGGGCACATTATCGGGAATTTCCTTTTTGAACTCGGAAATGCCCCTACGGGATTTACCTACCTGCAAACGACAAGTCAATTTGGCAGCACTTGG
>Ga0335085_10006892_pt1 | contig 17817 bp, 17 predicted proteins | sample Lox_Sample_45_FD_206712 | JGI IMG/M metagenome (GOLD analysis project Ga0335085, IMG submission 206712) | Soil microbial communities from Loxahatchee National Wildlife Refuge, Florida, United States - Lox_Sample_4.5 | ecosystem: Environmental > Terrestrial > Soil > Wetlands | place: USA...
AGACGTCGAGGAACAGGAGAGACTCGACGATCTTACCGTTCTCGAAGCGGTCGAACGCGAAACCGTCAATCTCCAGTCGCTGATGCGTCGGCGGCTGGTCGTTGAACGCCTGCTCGTGACGCCCCGTGAGCACGAACGCCGTCGCGACGCGCTGCGGCTCGGCCACTTGCTCGCGAATCGTGAGCGTCAGGTCCTTGAACGAGAAGTTCAGCCCGTCCGCCGAGCCGCGCATGATCTGCAGCGCGAAATCCGAGCCGTTGATCGTCGCGTTCGGCGCGAAGAATTCCGGCCAGCGCTGCCAGTCGCGCTCGATCAAGAACGTTCGGAGGCTGTCGGCCGAACGGCGCTTGTCGCCGCCCGCGCGGCCCGAGCCGCAGCCCGCGAGCAGTGCGAACGAGACCACGACGGCGCCGAACGACGCGAGGCGACGGTTGAGGAGCGCGCGCACTCCGCGATCATACCGCGCGCCCCGCGCGAGTCACGCCGCGCGTGCGATCGGATCAGCTCGCGTTGCGGAGGGCCGCGATTCGCTCCTCGAGCGGCGGGTGCGACATGAACAACCGCATGATGCCCGAGCCGACGCCGCCCGAGATCCCGAACGCCTCGACGGCCTTTGGCAGCGCGGCGGGCTGGTGGATCAGCTGCAATCCCTGCAGCGCACGAATCATCGACTCGCGTCCCGCGAGCTTCGCGCCACCCGCGTCCGCGCGAAACTCGCGCCGGCGCGAATACCACATCACGATCATCGTCGCGAGAACGCCGAGCAGGATCTGCGCGAGCAAGCTCGCGATGAAGAAGCCCGGTCCGTAGCCCCGCTCGGTCCTGAAGACCACGCGGTCGACCACGAAGCCGACCACTCGCGACAGGAACACGACGAACGTGTTGACGACGCCCTGGAGCAGTGTGAGCGTCACCATGTCGCCATTCGCAACGTGCGTGACCTCGTGCCCGAGCACCGCCTCGACCTCGCGCTGGCCCAGCCGATCGAGCAGCCCCGTGCTCACGGCGACGAGCGCGTTGTTGCGGCTCGGCCCGGTCGCGAACGCGTTCACGTCGGGCGAAGCGTAGATCGCGACCTCGGGTCGCCGGATACCGGCCGCATCCGCGTGCCGCTGGACGGTGGCGAGCACGAAGCTCTCGGCCGAGTTGCGCGGCGTGTCGATCACGCGCGCGCCCGTCGCCTGCTTCGCGAGCCATTTCGACATCAGCAGCGAGACGAACGAGCCCGCGAAGCCGATCACGGCCGAATACACGAGCAACGACTTGAGATCGAGCGAGCTGCCGCTCCGAGCGAGCACCGAATCGATCCCGAGCACGCGGAGCACGACCGAGATCACGACCAGCACCGCGACGTTGGTCGCGAGGAACAACAGTATTCGTTTCATGGTTGCGGCGCCTCCAAAAAGGCCCAGGAGCTCGGCCGTGAACATGCGGTGCCCGGCCCGGGTTTTCAACCCGCCGGCGCGGCCGGCGTGCGGGTGGCGGGCGAATGGCGGCGCGGGTCCGGCCGCGTTCGCAGCTGTTAAGATGCCTCGGCAACGGAAACCCGCCAGCATGTCTTCAGACCCGCCCAAGCCCGTCAAGTTCGCGCGGTTGCGCCGCGGCTTCGGCTGGTTCGCGGTGTTCCTGATGCGCGCGCTCGTGCTGCTGCCGCTGCGGTGGCAGATCGCGCTCTGCAAGACCCTCGGGCGCGCCGTCGCGCTGCTCCCGACGCCGCGCCGGCACGTGGCCGAGGTCAACATCGCGGCTTGCTTCCCCGAGCTGTCCGACGCCGAGCGGCGACAGCTGCTCCGCGACCACTTCGCGGCGATCGGCGCGTCGCTTGCGGAGCTCGCGATGGGCTGGTTCGGCGACGAGGAGCTCGTGCGCCGGCGGATCCGCGTCGAGGGCGCCGAGCACCTACGCGCGGCGCAAGCCCGCGGCAAGGGCACGATCCTGTTCGCCGCGCATTTCACGAGCCTCGAGTTCTTCTGGGTCGCGTTGCGTCCGCTCTGTCCGCGCGCGAGCGGTATGTACAAGTGGCAGAAGAACCCCGTGATGAACGAGGTCATGAACCGCGCGCGCTTGCGCTACTTCGACGAGCTGCTCGTCAAGGACAACGTCCGGCGGATGCTCCGCAACCTCGCCGACAACTACGTGGTCTGGTACGCGTCGGATCAGCGCGCCGTCGGCAAGAACAGCGCGCTCGTGCCGTTTTTCGGCGTGCCCGCGATGACGAGCACGGCGATCTCGAGGATCGCGCGGGTGAGCGGCGCGGTCGTGCTGCCGTTCTACGTCCGGCGCGTCGGCAATGGCGACGAGTACGTGATGACCATCCAGCCGCCCGTGTCTGGCTTCCCGAGCGGCGACGACGCGCACGACGCGCGCGAGCTCTTGAAACGGCTCGAGGACTACATCCGGCTCTGTCCCGAGCAGTATTTCTGGACCCACAAGCGCTTCAAGGGTCGGCCCGCGCCGTGGCCGGATCCCTATGAGCCCGTGCGGCAGACGGCTTGAGCCCCGCGGCTGACGACGGCGCGTCGCCCGCGCGCGAGCTCTCCCTCGCGCGCTTCTGGACGCCGCGCTACTGGCCGACGTGGCTCGTGCTCGGATTGCTGCACCTGACGGCGCGCTGGCCGCTCGCGCGCCAGCTCGCGTTCGGCCGCTGGCTCGGGCGCCTGCTGATGCGCGTGCGACGCAGCAAGCAGCGAACGGTGCGACGCAACCTCGAGGTCTGCTTCCCGGAGCTCTCGCGCGAAGCGCGCGAGGCGTTGCTCGTGCGGCACTTCGAGGCCGTCGGCATGTCGTTCTTCGAGATGGGCAGCGGCTGGTTCCTGCCGATCGACGAGCTCCTGAAGCGCGTGACGATCGTCGGCCGCGAGCACATCGAGCGCGCCGTCGCGTCGGGACGCGGCGTGCTGCTCGTGAGCGCGCACTTCACGCCGCTCGAGGTCTGTTTCGCGGTGCTCGAGTCGCTCGTCTCGAACTGCAGCTGCATGTATCGGACCCAGCGCAACGCGATGATGGACGTCCTCGTCCGCCGCGGCCGCACGCGCTTTGCGAGCGCGCAGATCCCGCGCGACAACGTCCGGATGCTCATGCGGCACCTACACGACAAGCGCGTCGTCGCGTACATGCCGGACCAGACTTATCTCGGCAAGCAGAGCGCGCTCGTGCCGTTCTTCGGCGAGCCCGCGCTCACGAACATCGCAACGAGCAAGCTCGCGGCGCTGACCGGCGCGACGATGCTGCCCTATTTCTTCCGGCGCTTGCCGGGCACGGAGGGCTACCGCGTCGACATCGGCCCGCCGCTCCCCGGCTTCCCGAGCGCCGACCCGGTCGCCGACGCGCGCGCGTTCTTCGCACGGCTCGAGGACTACATCCGGCTCGCGCCCGAGCAGTACCTCTGGATGTACAAGAAGTTCAAAGGCCGGCCCGCGCCGTATCCGGACCTCTATGCGGTCGCGGAGCCCGGCGCGCGTTGAATGTCCGCTCGGTCCGCTCACGCCGGTCCACGCCTGCAACGCGCTGTTCGACGAGGCCGCTGCCGGCCGCGCTCTGACGGCAGCGTATACTTTCGCCGTGCCGGACCGCCCCGGCCCTAGAACAACAAAGGGAGAAGGAAGTGCTAAAAGAATTCAAAGAATTCGCGATGCGCGGCAACGTGATCGACCTCGCCGTCGGCGTGATCATCGGCGCCGCGTTCGGCAAGATCGTGAGCTCGCTCGTCAACGACATCATCATGCCGCCGATCGGACTGATCCTCGGCAGCGTCGACTTCAGCAACCTGTTCTTGAGCCTCCACGGCAGCTACAACACCGTGAAGGAGGCCGAGGCGGCGGGCGCGCCGATCGTGAAGTACGGGATCTTCATCAACAACGTGATCGACTTCTTGATCGTCGCGTTCGTGATCTTCGTGATGGTCCGGACGATCAATCAACTCAAGCGCAAGCAGGAGGCCGCGCCGGCTCCGCCGCCCGCGCCGACCACGACCGAAAAGCTGCTGACCGAGATCCGCGACACGCTCAAGGCGCGCTGAGTCGAGCCTTGCTTCGTCGCGTCGGGCGCTAGCTCCCCCGCGCCGCGGCCGCCGTGGGCCGCTCGGCGTAGCCCGCCTCGACCTCGGCCCACGCGGCCGCGTCGTAGTCGGTGCCCGTCTCGAGCGCAACCTTCCGTAGCGAGCGCTGTAACCGCTCCATGCCGAGCTGCTGCCAACGCCCGGGCGCCCGCACGCGCGCGTTGTCGAAGTCGACGAGGAACAGCCCGCCGCGCGCGTCGAGCAGGATGTTGTGAGCCGTGAGATCCGGGTGCTCGACACCGTGCTCGTGCACCGCGCGGACCATGCGGCCGATTCGCCGCCAGCAATCGCGCGGCACGTTGCGCTCCGCGATGAACGCTGACAGCTTGCGCGTGTCGGGCAGAAACGTCGTGATGATGTCGGCCGTGTAGAGCACGCCGCTGCGGCGCACGTGCGCCGCGATCGGGTTCGGCACCGGGAGACCCGCGTCGTGCAGCCGCCTCAGCAACCGCCACTCGCGGAACGAGCGCGAGCGCTCGGCGCCGAGCCAGAGATAATGGTCCTCGACGAAGCGCGCGACGAAGCCGCCGCGCCGATAGTGGCGCACGACCCAGGTCTCGTCGCCGTGCGGCACGATCAACACCGCGCCGCGGCCCGACGTCTCGCGCTCGACGCCGCGCGCGCTCTGCCAGTGCGCGGGATCGAACCAACTCGCGTCCGCGGTCTCGCGCAGAGCCGCGTCGTAGAGCACGGCATGCGGTCCAGTCTCGACCACCGCCGGCTTAGGCATCCGCGCCTCCGGCCGCGCGGCACCGCGGCGCCACGAGCGCGGCCTCGACCGCCCGCAGCACGTCGCCTGCCGCGATCTCGCGCAGGCAGCGCAGATGCCCGAGCGGACATTCGCGCGCGAAGCACGGGCTGCACTCGAGCGCGCGATAGACGATCGTCGCGTCGGCCGTGAGCGGCGGCGTGTACGCGGGCGACGACGAGCCGTAGATCGCGACGACGGGCGTCCCGGCCGCGGCCGCGACGTGCAGGAGCCCCGAGTCGTTGCTGACCGCCGCCGCCGCGGCCGCGAGCAGGTCGACGACGTCGCCGAGGGCAGTCGCGCCGCAGAGGTTGTGGACACGCGTGCTCCCCGCGAGCGCGCGAATCTCCTCGCCGAGGTCGCGCTCCTTGGCGGAGCCGAGCAACGTCACGGCGCGGCCAGCGGCCGCGAGCGCGGCCGCGAGCTCCGCGAAGCTCTGCGCGGGCCAGCGCTTCGCGGGGCCGTATTCCGCGCCCGGCATCAGCACGACGAGCGGCTCCGCGCCGAGCCCGTGCTCGCGGAGCAGGCGCGCTTGGTTCGCTGCGTCGACGCGCAGCTTGGGCTGCCAGTCGCGCGGCAGCGGCGACGGCGGCGCTGCGTTCGGGTCGAGCCCGAGCGCGACGAAGCGCTTGACGGTCTGATCGAGCCGCTCGTCGAGATCGCGGACGTCCGTCAGCAAGCCGTATCGCCACTCGCCGCGAAAACCCGTCCGGCGCGGAACGTTCGCGAACCAAGGCACGAGCGCGGCCTTGAGCGAGCGCGGCAGCACGATCGCTTGGCTGTAGCGCTCGGCCCGCAGCCGTATGCCGAGCGCGCGCCGCAGGCCGAGCTTGATCTCGCCGTGCCCCGCGTCTAGCTCGATCGACTTCGCGACCTCGGGCATCCGCGCGAGCAGCGGCAGCGACCACGGCGGCGCGAGCACGTGGATCTCGGGCGCCGGGGCGCGCGCCGCGAGCGCGCGAAACAGCGCCTGCGCCATGACCATGTCGCCGACCCAGGACGGGCCGACGACGAGCACTTTGGGGCGCGCGCTCACCGCGACGGGCCGAGCGCCTCGAGATAGCTCTCGATGCCGGCGCGGACGTCCTTGAACGGCGCCGTGTAGCCCGCCCCGCGCAGCGCCGACATGTCGGCCTGCGTGAAGCTCTGGTAGCTGGCCGCAAGCTCGGGCGGGAATGGGATGTAGCGGATCGTGCCGGTGCGGCGCACCGCGATGATCGCCCGCGCGACGTCGTTGAACGACGCGCTCGCACCCGTGCCGACGTTGAAGACGCCGGATACGCGCGGGTGCTCGAGCAGCCACAGGTTCACGGCGACGACGTCGCCGACGTAGACGAAGTCGCGGCGCTGCTCGCCCGCCGCGTAGCCGCCGCTGCCCTCGAACAGGCGCGCCTCGCCGGCCTCGGCGATCTGCCTCTGCAAGTGGAACGCGACGCTCGCCATCGCGCCCTTGTGCGCCTCGCCCGGGCCGTACACGTTGAAGTAGCGGAGGCCGGCGACCTGCGAGCGGGCGCGGCCGACGTGGCGGCGCACGTACTGATCGAACAGCAGCTTCGAATAGCCGTAGACGTTCAGCGGCCGCTCGGCGCCGCGGTCGTCTTCCTTGAACACCTTGCTCGCTCCGTAGACGGCGGCCGACGACGCGTAGATCAGCGGCACCTCGCGATCGATGCAGTACTCGAGCAACCGCACCGAGTAGCGGTAGTTGTTCTCGAGCATGTAGCGGCCGTCCCACTCGGTCGTGACGGCGCATGCGCCCTGATGAAAGATCGCGTCGGGGCGCGGGAACGACCCGGCCTCGAGCCGCGCGACGAACGCGTCGCGGTCCCAGTAATCGGCGATCTCGCAATCGACGAGGTTCGCGAACTTGCGGCCGTCGCTCAGGTCGTCGACGACGAGCACGTCGCCGCGGCCGCGCGCGTTCAACCCGCGAACGAGGTTGCTACCGATGAAACCGGCGCCGCCGGTGACGACGATCATCGCCGCTGGCGCGCCCTAGCGCGCGGCGTCCTCGACGAGCCGATAGCCCGTGCTGCAATAGGGGCATTTCGCCTCGCCCGTCTGCTCGATCGGCAAGTAGACCTTCGGGTGCGAGTTCCAGAGGTACATGCTGTCGAGTGGACAGTGCAGCGGCAGGTCCGCGCGCGTGACCTTGTAAACACGTTGGGCATTGGCGGTCTCGAGGTGTTCCTCGACCCGACCGTGGCGTTCGCGCACTCTTGCGCTCCTCCGACTATTCCGGTCGGCGATTATACCGGCGCCTGCGGCCGCGCCGCAGCCGCGTCGGCCGTCTCGAGCAGCTCCCCGCTGTCGTCGACGCCCGCGAACACCTCGTCCCAGACCGCGCCGACCCATGCGCGCAGATCCTTGAACTCGAGGTCCGGGACCACGCGGCCGCCCTCGTCGAGCGCGAGCTCGTGGATCCGCGCGCGCAGCGCGAGATAGGCCTCCTTCATCCGCCGGCAGCGCTCGGCCGGCACGAGCCCCGCGCGTTCGAGTGCCTCGAGCTGACGGACGTTGTCCGGATACTCGACGAGCTCCGGATGCTCACGCGAGCTCGCGAGCACCCAATAGTCGACGAGGAACTCGATGTCGGCGAGACCGCCGCGGTCCTGCTTCAGGTCGAAACCGCCGGCTTTGGCGAGCGTGAGCTCGGTGCGCATCCGCCGCCGCATCCGCGCGACGTCGACTTTGAGCTTCGCACGGTCGACGTGCGAGACGAGCACGTCGCGGCGCAGCCTTTCGAACTCCGCGCAAACGCGGCGCGACCCCGCGAGCGCGCGGCTCCGTAGCAGCGCCTGGTGCTCCCAGACCCACGCGTCGTGGGTCTGATAACGGTAGAACCCGTCGATCCCGCTCACGAGCAGGCCCGCGCGGCCGCTCGGCCGAAGGCGCGTGTCGACGTCGTAGAGCCGGCCCGAGCTCGTCTGGATCGTGAGGAAGTGGATCAGCCGCTGCACGAGCCGATTGAAAAAGCGCTCGTTGTCGAGCGGCGGCTTGCCGTCCGTTTCCTGCTGCGCGCCGCGCGAGTCGTGCAAGAACACGAGATCGAGATCGGAGCCGTAGCCGAGCTCGAGGCCGCCGAGCTTGCCGTAGCCGATCACGGCGAAGCCCGTCTCGACCGGCGGCGGCCCGCTGTGCGGCGTGCCGTGCTTCGCGACCAGCTCGCGCCAGGCCATTTGCAGCGCGAACTCGAGCACGAGCTCGGCGGTGTCCGTGAGCCGATCGCTGACTTTCATCAGCGGCAACGACCCGAGCCGGTCCGCGATCGCGATCCTGAAGATCGCGGTGCGTTGGAAGACCCGGATCGCCTCGAGAGACCCTTCCACGTCGTCCGGCTCAACGCTGCGCAAGGTCCTCGCGAACAGGTCCGCGAGCTCGTCGCGCGTCGGCGGCGTGTCGAAGAGCCTCGGATCGAGCAGTTCGTCGAGCAGCATCGGCTGCTCCGCCATCTGCTTCGCGAGCCACGAGCTCTGCGTGACGAGGTTGATCAGCCGCTCGAGTGCGGCGGGGTTTTCGTTCAGCAGCGCGAGGTATGCGCTGCGCCGGCAGACCGCGCGGTAGATCGGCAGCACACGCTCGAGTGCCTTAGCGGGCGCTTCGTGCTTCGCGATTAGCCCGATCGTGCGCCCGATCACGGCCGCGAGCCGCTGGCGCGCGACCTCGTCCATGCGCTGGTAGAGACCGCCGCCGCGCAGCTCCGTGAGCAGCGCTGCGATCTGCGCGTCGTCCGCGAGCGGCGTCCCAGCGAGCACGGTCTGCAACGTACCCTCGGCCCACGCAGCGCCGGCCGTGTCCGCGCCGCGCGTCGCTACGCGGCCTTCCGGGTCCCACGCGACGCGTTCGAACTGCGCCTCCACGAGCTCGCGTTCCGTTTGCAGTCGCGCGTGGAGGTCGGCCCAGCTCGCCTCGCCGAGCGCGTACGCTAGCCGCGCGCGCGCCTCGTCGTCCTCGGGCAGATCGTGCGTTTGTCGATCGTCCATCGCCTGGAGGCGGTTTTCGAGCGTGCGCAGGAACCGATACGCGCCGACGAGCCTCGCGACGACGTCGGCCGCGAGCTCGCGACCGCTGACGAGCAGCGGCAGCGCACGCAGCAGCGAGCGAGTGCGGAGCTCGGCGCGGCGCCCGCCGCGCACGAGCTGGAACGCCTGTGTGACGAACTCGATCTCGCGGATGCCGCCCGGTCCGAGCTTGATGTTCTCGGCCATGTCTTTGCGCGCGACTTCCTTCGCGATCAGCGTCTTCATCTGCCGCAGCGCCTCGAACACGCCGTAATCGAGGTAGCGGCGATAGACGAACGGCGTGAGTATCAGATCGAACACCTCGTGCTCGTACTCGCGCCCCGTGATCAGCCGCGCCTTCACGTACGCGTAACGCTCCCAGTCGCGACCGTGCTGGACGAGGTAGGACTCGAAAGACGACACGCTCACGACGAGCGGCCCGCTCGCGCCGAACGGCCGCAGGCGCGCGTCGACGCGGTAGACGAAGCCGTCCTCGGTGACCTGATCGAGGAGCTTGATCGTGAGCTGCGCGACGCGCAGGAAGTAGGTCTCCTGCTCGCCCGCTTCGTCGGCCGCTGCCGCCGCGGCGGCGCCCGCGTCGCTCGCCGGCGCCTCGGCGGCGGAGTCCGGGTATAGGAACACGAGGTCGACGTCGGACGAGAAGTTGAGCTCGCCGCCGCCGAGCTTGCCCATGCCGAGCACGAGCAACGGCAGCGGCTTGCCCGTGGCGTCGCGTGGCGCGCGTTGGCGCATCTCGACTTGCGCCGCGGCGAAGCCGACGGCCGCCTCGATCAAGCTGTCGGCGAGCAGCGAGAGCTCGGCGAGCGTCGCATCGAGCGTCGCCCAGCCCGCGAGGTCGCGCCACGCGATGCGCGCGAGCTCCACGTTTCGCACCCGCCGCAGCTCGGCCATCGCCCCGGCCTCGCTGCGTCCCGCGAGATCGAGCCGCAGCGCGAGCGTCTTCGGCGCGAGCGGCGCGCGGTCCGCGACGCGCTCAGCGAGCTCGTGCGGAAAACGCTTGAGCACGCCGAGCACGAAGTCGCTGATCGCGACGACGCGCCCGGCGCTCGCCGCGAGGTCGGTCGGCCAGCGAGCGTCGAGCTCGCTCAAGTCCGCGATTCGCTCGAAACGAGCTTCGAGATCGGCGGGCAGGTCGGGCGGGTCGGAGAGCTTCACGCGGCGCGTCTTTTCGTCAGTGCATGCGCGCTCGTCGGCCGGCCAACACCGCCCACCAGGCTCACGGCATCACGGGTGGCGCGATGACGGTATACGGGAACACCGGCTTCTGCCCCGGCGGGACGAAGGCGGGCGCGGGATCGCCCGGCGCACCGAGCGAAACGATGTATCGGTGGAGCGAGCGCAGCTGGATCTCGTCGAGCGCGTGCAGGTTGTAGAACGGCATCGGCGGCCGCGCCGTCGACGCCTGCAGATACTTCAGCCACGCGTCCTCGTTGAGACCGGCGGCGAGAACGCGCAGATTAATCGCGTAGGTGGTGCCCCACGGCCCCTGGAAACCGACGGGGCTGCCCTTGAGCGCCGTGTCCGGGTTGATGACGCCGGCCCGCTCCGCATAGTCGGCAGTGTGGCAGTCGTGGCAAGCGCCGATGATCGACACGGTCTTGCCGTAATCGGCGCTCGGCGCTGCCGGCTCGTTCGCCTGCGCTGGTGCGATGACGGCAAGCAAAGCCGCGAGTGCGATCGGTCTCAGCATGGGCTTCTCCCCTGGACCCGGTCCGAGCGCCGCCAACCTTGGCACACTTCTAAGCAGCGCTCCATCGTGCTCCGAGGGTTCGCAAAAAAAGAAGCCCCGCACGAGGCGGGGCTTCTGTTCGGAGCGAAAGCCTGAACTGGATTACATCATCCCGTCCATGCCGCCGTGGCCGCCATGCGGCATCGCGGGCTCCTTCTCGTTCTTCGGCGCCTCGGCGATCATCGCCTCGGTCGTGAGCAGCAGGCCCGCGACGGAGGTCGCGTTCTGCAGCGCGAGACGCGTGACCTTGGTCGGGTCGATGATGCCGAACTTCACCATGTCGCCGTACTCGCCGTTCGCCGCGTTGTAGCCGTAGTTGCCCTTGCCGTTCACGACGGCGTTGAGCACTACCGACGCGTCGGCGCCCGCGTTAGCGACGATCTGGCGCAGCGGCTCCTCGACGGCCTTGCGCAGGATGTTGATGCCGACGTTCTGGTCCTCGTTCGCGCCCTCGAGCGACGCGATGTTCTTGACCGCGCGCATCAGGGCCACGCCGCCGCCCGGCACGACACCCTCTTCCACGGCCGCGCGGGTCGCATGCAGTGCGTCCTCGACGCGCGCCTTCTTCTCCTTCATCTCGACCTCGGTGGCCGCGCCGACCTTGATGACCGCGACACCGCCCGCGAGCTTCGCGACGCGCTCCTGGAGCTTCTCCTTGTCGTAGTCGGACGTCGACTCCTCGATCTCCTTGTTGATCTGATCGATCCGGCCCTTGATGTCGGCCGCGCGGCCCTTGCCGTCGATGATCGTCGTGTTCTCCTTCGAGACCTGCACCTTCTTCGCCTCGCCGAGGTCCTCGATGCTCGCCTTCTCGAGCGAGAGGCCGACTTCGTCGGAGATCACCTGGCCGCCCGTGAGGATCGCGATGTCCTGGAGCATCGCCTTGCGGCGATCGCCGAAGCCCGGCGCCTTCACGGCCGCGACCTTCACGATGCCGCGGATGTTGTTCACGACGAGAGTCGCGAGCGCCTCGCCCTCGCAGTCCTCCGCGATGATCAGGAGCGGACGACCGGACTTCGCGACGCCCTCGAGCAGGGGCAGCAGCTCGCGGATGTTCGAAACCTTCTTGTCGTGGATCAGGATCAGCGGATTCTCGAGCGTGGCCGATTGGCTCGCCTGGTCGTTGATGAAGTACGGCGACAGGTAGCCGCGGTCGAACTGCATGCCCTCGACGACGTCGAGCTCGTTCGAGAGGCCGGAGCCCTCCTCGACCGTGATCACGCCTTCCTTGCCGACCTTGCTCATCGCCTCGGCGATGATCTTGCCGATCTCTTCATCAGCGTTCGCCGAGATCGTGCCGACCTGTGCGATCGACGTGTCGTTCTTGCACGGCTGCGAGAGCTTCTTGAGCTCCTCGATGATCGCCACGGTGCCCTTGTCGATGCCGCGCTTCAGGTCCATCGGGTTGAAGCCGGCCGCGACGGCCTTGAGGCCTTCGCGCAGGATCGCCTGCGCGAGCACGGTCGCGGTCGTGGTGCCGTCGCCGGCGAGGTCGGAGGTCTGCGATGCGACTTCCTTGACCATCTGCACGCCCATGTTCTCGAACTTGTCCTCGAGCTCGATCTCTTTCGCGACCGAGACGCCGTCCTTCGTGACCGTCGGGGCGCCGAAGCTCTTCTCGAGCACGACGTTCCGGCCCTTCGGACCGAGCGTGACTTTGACTGCATTCGCGAGCACGTTGACGCCTTTCAGCATCCGCGCGCGCGCGTCGTCGGAAAAACGAACTTCTTTCGGAGTCGCCATGACTCTTGCTCCTCGAAATGGATGACTAAATTGAAATCGGGTGGGAGTTACTTCTCGATGATCGCCATGATGTCGTCTTCACGCATCACGAGCAGATCCTCGCCGTCGACCTTGACCTCGGTGCCCGAGTACTTGCCGAACAGGATCTTGTCGCCCTTCTTGACGTCGAGCGGGCGAACTTCGCCGTTCTCGAGGATCTTGCCCTTGCCGACCGCGATGACCTCGCCGCGGATCGGCTTCTCGGTCGCGGTGTCCGGGATCACGATGCCGCCCGGGGATTTGCGCTCCTCTTCGGTTCGTCGGATCACGACGCGATCATGCAAAGGACGAAGCTTCATGGGTGTCTCCCTTGTTAACTCTATGATTGAACGGAAAATCCGAGCGCCACGACCTGCGTCTGTTAGCACTCGGCTAAAGTGAGTGCCAATCATAGTGATCGACGAGCGGAATTCAAGACTTTTTGAGATAAGAGTCATGACACCGGAATACGGCGGCGGGTATTCTTCTGGGCTGCGCTGCACGCGCCGAGGGGTCGCCGTTGAGCACCGAAACGCTGGTCGTCCTGACCACTTGCGCGACCGCCGCGGAGGCCGAGGGGCTCGCAACGGCGCTCGTCGAGCGGCGGCTCGCAGCCTGCGTCAACGCCGTCGCCGACGTCGTGTCGACGTTTCGTTGGCAGGGAGCGGTGCAGCGTGAACGCGAGAGCCTGCTCGTGATCAAAACGACCGAGGCGCGGCTCGCCGCCGTGGAGGCGGTGATTCACGAGCGCTCGAGCTACGAGCTGCCGGAGATGATAGCGATCCCGGTTGCGGCGGGCTCGGCGCCCTACCTCGAGTGGGTGCAGTCGGCCGTCGCCGGCCGCTGAGGAGTTCGGAATCTATGACCCGTGCGCGCTCGCTCGCTGCGCTTCTTTGGCTCGGTTGCTTGCTCGGCACCGGCGTCGCCGTGGCGCAGGACGACGAGCCGCTGCCGCCACAGCAGGTGTTCCGCTACACGGCGGACGCCGATGCGCAGAAGGTGCACGTCCGGTTCGCGGTGCTCGACGGCTATTACCTCTATCGAGCCCGCTTCGGCTTCGCGAGCGGCACAGACGGCGTGACGCTGCGTGCCGCCGAGTTCCCGAAGGGCGAGACGCACAAGGACGAATTTTTCGGCGAGCAAGAAATCTATCGCGGCAAGTTCGAGATCGCGATTCCGTATCAGCGCACGGCCGGCGCCGACTCGCTCGCGCTGAAGCTCAAGCTGCAGGGCTGCGCCGATCACGGGATCTGTTACCTGCCGCAGGACTGGAACGCGAAAATTGCGTTACCGGCGGCTCTGGCTGCCGCGACGACGCCCGCGATCGACCCGTTTGCCACGCCGGCCGCCAAGCCGTTCGCCGCGTCGCCAGTCACGGCCGCCGCGACGGACGAGCTGCTGCCGGTCGACCAGGCGTTCGTGCTCAACGCGCGCTTCGACAAGCCGAACGAGCTCACGGTCGGTTGGCAGATCGCACCGAGCCATTATCTATACCGCGACAAGCTCACGTTCCGCGTCGACGGCGGCATCGAGCTCGGCCGTGCGTCCTTCCCTAAGGGCAAACCGCATCACGACGACAACTTCGGCGACGTCGAGGTGTTCTACGACTACGTCGAAGCGACGATCCCGTTCGCGCGCGCGAGCGCGCAAGCGCTCGACGTGGTCCTCACGGCCGGCTTCCAGGGCTGCCGGGAGAACAGCATCTGCTACCCGCCAGGCGAGCAGACGATGGCGCTCGTGTTGCCCGCGACCTCCGAGTTCGCGGGCGCGACCTCGACGCCGGCCAGCGCGCCGGGCGTCGGCCCCGTGTCCGAGCAAGATCAGTGGGCGGCGCGCATCGTGAACGGCTCATGGTGGCAAGTGATCGGCGGCTTCTACCTAGCGGGCTTGCTGCTCTCGCTCACGCCATGCGTGCTGCCGATGGTGCCGATCCTCTCGAGCATCATCGCGGGTCAAGGCGGTCAGGTCTCGACGGCCCGCGGCTTCTCGCTGTCGCTCTCCTACGTGCTCGGGATGGCGGCCACCTACACGACGGCCGGCGCGCTCGCGGCGCTCGCGGGCGGCCAAATTCAGGCGATGTTCCAGAAGCCCTGGATCATCGCGCTGTTCGCGGGGCTGTTCTTGCTCTTGTCGCTCGGCATGTTCGGCCTCTATGAGATCCAGATGCCGACGGCGATCCAGACTCGGCTCGCGAACCTCGCGAACAAGCAAAGGGCCGGCACCTATGTCGGCACGGCGATCATCGGCGCGTTGACCGCGCTGATCGTCACGACCTGCGTCGCGCCGCCGCTCGTCGGCGCGCTCACGATGATCGGCCAAACCGGCGACGTCGCGCGCGGCGCGACCGCGCTCTTCGCGCTCAGCATCGGCATGGGCTCGCCGCTGCTCCTGGTCGGCGCGTCGGCCGGACAGCTGCTGCCGAAAGTCGGTCCGTGGATGAACGCGGTCAAGGCCGGCTTCGGCGTGCTCATGGTCGGCATGGCGATTTGGATGCTGCAGCGCGTCCTGCCCGGCGGTGTGACGCTCGCGCTCTGGGCCGCGCTCGTGTTCTTGACCGGCGTGTTCCTCGGCGCGTTCGAGCCGCTGCCCGGGCAGCCGCGGCCCGCGCTGCGACTCGCCAAAGGCATCGGGATGCTAGCGTGCCTGTACGGCGCGCTGCTGCTCATCGGCGCGACGCTCGGCGGGGACGATCCGCTGCGGCCGATCCCCGAGCGCGCGCTCGCGAGCGGACCGGCGGGGAGCGGTGCCCTCGGCTCGACGGCCGCGCCGAAGCTCGACTTTCGCAATATCCGCTCGGTTGCCGCGCTCGACGCGGCGCTCGCCGAGGCCCGCGCCGCGGGCCGGCCCGTGATGCTAGACTTCTCGGCCGAGTGGTGCGTCTCCTGCAAAGAGATGGAGACGCGCACGTTCCCAGACACGGGCGTGATCGGCGCTTTGAAACCGTTCCTGCTGTTGCGCGCCGACGTGACGGATAACAACGAAGATGATCAGGCGCTTCTCAAGCGATTCCATAGCTTCGGCCCGCCGACGATCGCGTTCTTCGACTCCCACGGCACGGAGCGCGAGAACTTCAAGCTCGTCGGGTTCGTTCCTCCACAAGAATTCAGCGCCCACGTCACCCAGCTCGCAGCCCTCTGAGGACGGCCCGCGTGGCTAGGGCGCGGCCCGCGGCGCTCACGGCGCTGCTGAGCGGCGCCGCCGTCGTCGGCTACGTGTCGTATCGCCTGTTCGTCGGCGTGGGCCCCGAAGTGCCCGACACGGCGCCCGCGGCGCTCCAGCTCGGCGAGAGCCCCAACGAGGAGGCCGAGGCAGCGGCGGAGCAGCTCGCCGAGCGCCTGCCGGAGTTCTCGCTCGACAACCTCGCCGGCAACCCGCAGTCGATCACGAGCTGGCCCGGTAAACCCTTGCTGATCAACTTCTGGGCGACTTGGTGCGGGCCGTGCCTGCGCGAGATCCCGATGCTCAAGGACCTCCAGGCGCGCCGCTCCGACCTGCAAGTCGTCGGGATCGCGGTCGACAAACGCGAGCCCGTCGTCGGGTTCGCCGCGAACATGCAGTTCAACTATCCGATCCTGATCGGCGAGAGCGCCGCCTGGGACGCTGCCGCCGCGTTCGGCGTCAACGTCTACGCGCTGCCGTTCACCGTGTTCACGGCCCCGGACGGCAGCGTCCTCGGCGTCCATACGGGGGAGATCCACGCCGAGCACCTCGACAATCTCACGGCCGTCCTCGACGATCTGAGGGCCGGCAAGATCGATCTCGCGACGGCTCGGGCCCGCATAGCCGGCCGCATCTAGACCGCATCTAGACGGCATCTGACCCCATCTGACGCCAAAAGCGGCGCATCGGGCCGCCAATTGCGCCGAAAACATGTAAACTCGCCGACCATCGTCCAGGCGAGTAGGTGTGGATGGCCCGCTTGCTTCTGTTGAACGGCCCGAACCTCGGGCTGCTCGGAACCCGTGAGCCGTCGCTGTACGGCACGACGACGCTCGCGGCGATCGAGGCGGCGCTCAAGAAGCGGGCCCTGGCGGCCGGGCATGATCTCGACGCGTTCCAGAGCGACGCCGAAGTGGACTTGATCCGGCGTATCCACGCCGCCCGTGACGACCAAACTTCGCTGATCTTGTTCAATCCGGCGGCGTTCACGCACACGAGCATCGCGCTTCGGGACGCGCTGCTCGCGGTCCGGGTCCCGTTCATCGAGGTGCATCTGTCGAACGTCGCGGCGCGCGAAGACTTCCGTCAGCGCTCGTTCTTCGCCGACGTCGCGGTCGGCACGATCGCTGGCTTCGGTGTGGCGAGCTACGAGCTCGCGCTCGAGGCCGCGATTCACTACTTGGCGCGAGGGAGCAAATAGTGGACATAAGAAAGGTAAAAAAGCTCATCGAGCTGCTCGAGGAATCCGGGATCTCCGAAATCGAGATCTCCGAGGGCGAGGAGTCCGTTCGGATCAGCCGCTACCCGAATCCCGGCACGGTCAGCGTCCAGACGCTCCATCACCCACCCCCGCCGCCGCCCGCACCGGCTGCACCGCCGCTCGCGCCGGCCAACGGCGACAGCGCACAAGCGTCCGCGGCCGCGCCCGCGGCGCGCGGCCAGCAGGTGACGGCGCCGATGGTCGGCACGTTCTACAGCGGCCCCGCGCCCGGCGCGAAGCCGTTCGTCGAGATCGGCTCCGTCGTCAAGCCCGGCGACACGCTCTGCGTGATCGAGGCGATGAAGATGATGAACCAGATCGAATCCGAGTTCGCGGGCAAGGTGGTCAGCGTCCTCGTCGAGAACGGCAGCCCGGTCGAGTTCGGTCAAGCGTTGTTCATCATCGAAGAGTGACCCACGAGAAGGTCAGACCTCGAGGCCGACGACTCCGATGCTCGACAAAGTCCTGATCGCCAATCGCGGCGAGATCGCGCTACGCATCTTCCGGGCGTGCCGAGAGCTCGGCATCAAGACCGTCGCAGTTCATTCGACCGCCGACACGACGCTCAAGCACGTGCTGCTCGCCGACGAGACCGTCTGCATCGGGCCACCGCGCTCACAGCAGAGCTATCTGAACATGCCCGCGATCATCGCCGCGGCCGAGGTCACGGACTCCGTCGCCATCCACCCGGGCTACGGGTTCCTGTCCGAGAACGCGGACTTCGCGGAGCGCGTCGAGGAAAGCGGATTCATCTTTATAGGGCCGCGCGCCGAGACGATCCGCCTGATGGGCGACAAAGTCTCGGCGATCAAGACGATGCGCGCGGCGGGCGTGCCGTGCGTGCCGGGCTCCGACGGCCCGCTCACGGACGACCCGCAGGAGAACGCGCGGCTCGCGCGCGACATCGGCTACCCCGTGATCATCAAGGCCGCCGCGGGCGGCGGCGGCCGCGGTATGCGCGTCGTGCACAGCGACGCCGCGCTCTTCAACGCGGTGTCGATCACGCGTGCCGAAGCGCTGTCCGCGTTCGCGAACGATCAGGTCTACATGGAGAAGTTTCTCGACCACCCACGCCACATC
>Ga0335085_10006893_pt1 | contig 17813 bp, 20 predicted proteins | sample Lox_Sample_45_FD_206712 | JGI IMG/M metagenome (GOLD analysis project Ga0335085, IMG submission 206712) | Soil microbial communities from Loxahatchee National Wildlife Refuge, Florida, United States - Lox_Sample_4.5 | ecosystem: Environmental > Terrestrial > Soil > Wetlands | place: USA...
GGCCCCGACCGGCAGCCCCCCGCCGATGATCTTGCCCAGGCAGGTCAGGTCCGGCGTCACGCCGTAGCGGGACTGCGCCCCGCCGTACGCCACGCGAAAGCCGGTGATGACCTCGTCGAAGATCAACACGATCTTGTAGTGGCTGGTCAGCTCGCGCAGGCGGCTCAGAAAATTGGCATGGGGCGGCACCACGCCCATGTTGCCGGCGACGGGCTCCACGATGACGCAGGCGAGGTTGCCGCGGTGCGCCTCCATGAGGCGCTCCACCGCGTTCACGTCGTTGTAAGGCACGGTCAGCGTGTGGCGGGCCAGGTCGGCCGGCACGCCAGGGCTGTCCGGAATGCCGAGCGTCATGGCGCCGGACCCGGCCTTCACCAGGAGCGAGTCCGCGTGGCCGTGGTAGCAGCCCTCGAACTTGAGGATCGCGTCGCGGCCCGTGTAGGCGCGCGCCAGCCGGACCGCGCTCATCACGGCCTCGGTCCCCGAGCTGACGAGGCGCAGGCGCTCCATCGAGGGCACGGCCTCGTTGATCATCTCCGCCAGCTGGACTTCGAGCGCCGTGGGCGCGCCGTAGCTGGTGCCCCGCGCGGCCGCGCGGGCGACGGCCTTCACGACCGGGGCCGGCGCGTGGCCCAGGATCAGCGGCCCCCAGGACATGACGTAATCCAGGAAGGCGTTGCCGTCCGCGTCGTAGAGCTTGGCGCCCTTCGCGCGGGCAATGAAATGCGGCAGCGTCCCCACCGCTTTGAAGGCGCGGACCGGGCTGCTCACCCCGCCCGGCATCAGCCGGAGCGCGGCCTCGAAGAGCTTTTTGGAGTTGCCGGTCTTCATATAGTTTTCATAAAGAGAACTACGGAACTTTACCATGCCCCCCCTATTGCGTCAAGAAGCTGATTTTCTGCTACAATCCGCCCACTTGACCATTTGGAGCGCTGCCGTCATGCCCAAAATCACCCTGACCCGCTGGCCGGCGAACGCCGGGCAGATCACGATCAACAAGATCCGCGCCCGCCTGGAGCAGGAGGGCCTGCGCCCCTACCGGTTCGAGATGGTGCCGGGGGACGTCTACGGGGACCACGCCCACCCCGAAGGAGAAATCCGCTGGGTGGTCAGCGGGCGGATGCGGATTTGCGTCAACCAGGAGGAACTCATCCTCGAACCCGGCGACCGGCTCGACCTGGCCGCGAACGTGGTCCATTCCGCCGACGTCGTCGGCGAGGAGGTCGTCGTCACGCTGTGCGCGTCGCGGTAAGCAATAGAGGAAAGCGGCCTGCTGGCGGGCACGCCCCGTGCTCCGCGCGGAAGCCTGGCCGCGCACTTCGGAAAGTGCTCGTCCAGCGGCGCAGTTGGGGCGTATCCCGCCGCGCGGCCGCCAAGATCCGAATTTTCGCGGGTGGCGCCGGGTTGTCCGGACCGGCGCAGGACTTGAGGCCGGAGCGCAGCTCTGCGGGGCCGCGCCAGCGTAGGCCGGTCCGAGTGGTGACCCGTTGCATCCGAAGAGCAACAGGTGCCCCGACGCCCGGCGACAGGACCCGCTCTGCATGCTTGAGATAAGTCTCCTGCTCGCGGCGCTGGCCGGGATCGGGCTGCTCGGCTGGCTGGTCACGATCATCACGCCGCATCTGTTCCACAACATCGGGCTGATCATGCTGGTGGTCGGGCTGGTGGAAGGCGTGCCCACCGGCTTCTGGTACCATGTCGTGCTGCGCCGAATCCTGATGGCGCGCGGGGCGCTCCCGCCGAAGTGGTGGATCCACCCGACGCGGCACCATGCGGGCCTGACGCCCGAAGAGCACCGCCGCATCCGGCTCTGGTTTGTGCTCGGCGGCATCGGCTACGCCGTCTCGGTCGCCGGGGGGCTGGCCGCCATCGTCGGACTCCTGATCGAACAGCTTTAATCTGTTATAATCGACCGCATGCACCAAACCGATCTGCTCATCTTCGATCTCGACGGCACGCTGATCGAGTCCAAATGGGACATCGCCACGGCGGTCAATCTCACGCTCAGCGAGATGGGCCTGCCCGTCCGCGAGCAGGACGAGATCTTCAGCTTCGTCGGCGACGGCATCAAACGCCTGCTCCGCCTGTCCGTCGGCGAGGAGAACCAGTCGCGCTACGAGGAGGCCCTGCGGGTCTTCCGGGGCCACTACCTGGCCCACTGCCTCGATCGCACGCGGTTCTACCCGGGCATCGACCGCGTCCTGACGCACTTCGCCCGCAAGCACAAGGCCGTCGCCACGAACAAGTCGCTGGAGTACACGACGCGCATTCTGGAGGGGCTGGGAACGCACCACTTCGCGTACGTCGTCGGCGGCGACAACGGGTTCGGCCTCAAGCCGGAGCCCGGCATGCTCCTGAAGATTCTGGACGAGCTGAAGGTCGAGAAGAGCCGGGCGGTCCTGATCGGCGACAGCACGAACGACATCAACGGCGGCCACAACGCCGGCATCAAGGTGTGCGCCGTGGGCTACGGCATGGGCAACCATGAGAAGATGGCCGCCTGCAACCCGGACTGGTTCATCGAGAAGCCAGAAGACCTCATCAGGCTGTTCGCCTGATGGCGCGGCGGCTCCTCCTCTCCCTCCTCTGTCTCGTCGTCTTCACGGGCCCGTCCTCGGCGGCCGCGCCGGGCCTGGAAGAGCGGGTCGTCGAGCACCACCTGGCCAACGGCTTGACCCTCCTCCTGATGGAGCGCCACCAGGCGCCGATCGTCGCGGTCAACCTCACCTACAAGGTCGGCGGCGTCCAGGAACACAACGGCATCACGGGCGTCGCGCACCTGTACGAGCACATGGCCTTCAAGGGCAGCCGCACGATCGGCGTCACGGACGCCGACAAGGAGAGGCCGGTCCTCGAGGAACTGGACCGCCTCGCGGAGGCCATCACGGCCGAGAAGGCCAAGGGCCCCGCAGCCGACCAGGCGCGCCTGACGGACCTGCACAGACAATTTGCGGCCGTCGAAGCGAAGGCGGACACCTTCGTGGTGCCCTCCGAGCTGGCCACGCTCTACCAGCGGCACGGCGGCGTGGGCCTCAACGCCACGACCGGCAAGGACATGACGCGTTATTTCCTGAGCTTTCCCTCCAACCGGCTGCCGCTCTGGGCCGCCGTGGAGTCCGACCGCATGGCCAACGGCGTGCTCCGCGAGTTTTACAAGGAGAAGAACGTCGTGCTGGAAGAGCGCCGCCAGCGAACCGACAACTCGCCCGGCGGTCGGTTGAGCGAGGCGTTCACGGCCGCCGCGTTCGAGGCGCATCCCTACGGGCTGCCGGTGATCGGCTGGCCGTCCGATCTGGACGCGCTCGGTAGGGCCCAGACCGAGGCGTTCTTCCGGACGTATTACGGGCCCGCCAACGCCGTGCTGGCGATCGTCGGCGACATCAATTCGAAGGACGTGATCGCCCTCGTGGAACAGACGTTCGGCCGGATCCCGCCCAGGCCGCCCTCGCCGCCCGTGGTGACGACGGAGCCGGCCTCTCCCGGAGAGCGGCGCGCGGAGGTCGAGTATGCCGCCGAGCCCCAGATTCTCATCGGGTTCCACAAGCCCGGCACCAGCCATCCGGACGACGAGGTCTTCGACGTGATCGAAGCGCTCCTCTCGGACGGCCGCACCTCCCGCCTGCACAAGCGCCTGGTCCAGGAGAAGCAACTCGCGACCACCGTTTCGGCGTTCTCCGACTACCCGGGCGCCAAGTATCCCAACCTGTTCGTCGTCGGCGCCACGCCCCGCGCGCCCCATACCGCCGCCGAGGTCGAGCAGGCGGTGTATGAAGAACTGGACCGCCTGAAGAAAGAGCCGGTCGCCCCGCGCGAGCTGGAAAAGATCCTCAACCAGATCGACGCGGGGCAAGTGCGCGCGCTGCGCTCCAACAGCGGGATGGCGTCACAGCTCGGGTATTTCCAGGCGGTCAACGGCGACTGGCGCGAGGTCGTCAAGCGACGCGACCGCATCGCCAAGGTCGGCCCCGAGGACATCCGGCGCGTGGCCGCCCGATACTTCACCAAAAACAACCGCGTCGTGGCCACGCTCGTCAGACCGGTGAAGCAGGAAACGGAGAGCAAGCCGTGACGGCAGCCAAGATTCTTCTCTTCGCACTCGCATTGGTTTTGAACGCGTCGTCCGGTTTCGCGCAGACGGCGCCGCTCGGCGACCCCCGCACGATGAAATTCGATCCGGTGACGTTCTCCGTTCCGGAGGCCGAGCGCGTCGTCCTGGAGAACGGCATCATCGTGTACCTGCTGCCGGACCGGGAGCTGCCGCTCGTGACCGTCTCGGCCCTGATCCGCACCGGCGCCGTCTACGAGCCGGCCGACAAGGTGGGCCTCGCGACGCTCACCGGAACCGTGATGCGCACGGGAGGGACGGCCCGCCTCGCCGGCGATCAGGTCGACGAGGACCTGGAGTTCCTGGCCGCGGACGTCTCCATCGGCATCGGCAACGAGTACGGCACGGCGTCGCTGGACCTCCTGAAGAAGGACCTGCCGCGGGGGCTGGCCCTCTTCGCCGACATGCTCCGCGCGCCCGCCTTCGAGCCGGCGAAAGTGGAACAGGCCAAGCGCCAGGCCCTGGAGGCCATCCGCCGCCGGCCGGACAGCCCGGCCGGGATTGCCGGGCGCGAGTTCAGGAAGCTGCTCTTCGGCGCCGACCATCCGCTCGGCCGCGAAAGCACCGCCGACACCGTCTCGCGCATCACGCGGGACGACCTCGTGGCGTTCCACCGGCAATTCTTCGCGCCCAACGCCCTCATGCTGGGCGTGACCGGCGACTTCGAGAAGCCGGCGATGCTGGACGCCCTGCGCAAGGCGTTTGGGGACTGGCAACCCCGGCCGGTCGCGCTGCCGGCGATTCCGCCCGTAACCGCGTCATCGGGCGCCGGGGCGGGCCGATCCGTGAACATCCTGCGCCGGGACATCTCCCAGACGCACCTGCGCCTCGGCCACCTCTCGGTCAAGGAGGACGATCCCGACTATTTCGCGCTGGAACTGCTGGACGACATCCTGGGAGGAAACTCGTTCACCTCGCGCCTCTTCCGGGACGTGCGCAGCCGCCAGGGGCTGGCCTATTCCGTGGGAAGCGGGATCGTTCCGGGCCACGCGGGTCCGGGGTTCTTCATCATGCAGGCCCTCACCAAGGGACCTTCCACGTACCAGGCCCTTTCCAGCATGCTGGACCAGATGGAGCGGCTGCGGCAGGAGCCCGTCTCGGCCGAGGAGTTGCAACTCGCGAAGGACGCGTTCCTCAATTCTTTCGTCTTCTCGTTCGCCGATTCCAGGCTGATCGTCGGCCGGCTCATGACGCTCGAATACTTCGGCCTCCCGAAGGACTTCCTTCAGCGGTACCGCGACAGCGTGGTGAAATTGACCAACGAAGACCTGCTGCGCGCCGCGCGCGCGCACCTGCACCCCGACCGGCTGATCATCCTGGCGGTCGGCAAGGACGACGACTTCGAAAAACCTCTCTCCGCGTTCGGCCGGATCACCGTCCTCACGCTCAAGCCCGGGGGCTGACCCGTACGCCATGACCGATCCCGCGAAGATCGACGCGGTGCGCAGCCACCTCCGGACCGCGTTCCCCCGGCATGAACTCACGGACAAGTCCCGCGGCGCGAACGGACACGACTTCAAGCTCGCGCGCGGCGGCTCGATTTACAAGGTGACCGTCAAGCGCTCGTTCCTGGACGAGCACGCGCCGGAAGAGATCGGCGCTCTGCTGCAGCGCTGGCAACTGGAGCGGGCGCTGAAAAAATCCGAGACGGCCGGCCTGATCGTCGGCAACGGCGGCCTGTGCGTCGCCTGGCCCGACGCGCCGCCGTCCTAGCCCGTATAATATCTCCATGCCGCTTCAACTCTTCACCGCGCGTGTGGGCCGCGTCCGGGACCTCGCCCATGACGTGCGGGAACTCGACCTGCGTCTCGTGGAGCCGTCCGCGATGACGTTCAAGGCCGGGCAGTTCCTCTCGTTCGAGGTCGGCCGCAACGAGAAGCAGCAACTCCTCATCCGCCCCTACTCGATCGCCTCCCCGCCGAGCAGCACCGGGGTCCTCACGCTGCTCTTCAATCTGGTGCCCGGCGGGCCCGGCTCCACCTATCTCTTCAGCCTGAAAGAAGGCGATACCACGCAATTCAAGGGCCCGGCCGGCACCTTCCGCCTCCGCGACGATCCGGCACGGGACCACCTGTTCGTCGCGACGGGCACGGGTATCGCGCCGATCCGTGCCATGCTGCTTGCGCTGTTCGAGAAGAACGCGGCCTGCCCGGTCACGCTCTTCTGGGGGCTCCGCAGCCAACGCGATCTGTACTATCAGGACGAGCTGGCGGCCTGGGCGAAGGCGCACCCGAACTTTTCCTTCGTCACGACGCTGTCCCGCCCGGAGGACGGCTGGCCCGGCGAGCGAGGGCGCGTGACGCGCCTCGTGGAGGAGCGGATCGCCTCCGTCAAGAACCTGGCCGCCTACCTCTGCGGGAACAGCGGCATGCTCAACGACGTGACCGCGATCCTCCAGAAAAAAGGCCTCTGCCCCATTTACCGCGAAAAGTATTACGACGACGCCGGCGAGCCTGAGTAGGGCGATCACACGAACGGCGGCAGCGGCGCGTACGTGACCGGCATGCCGAGAAGCGCCTCGACCCATCCCGCCATTTCGTTCTCGAGAAGCGGCGCGCGGTTCAAGCGCACCTCGATCTGAAAGCCCCCGCCTTCCACCCCCATGATGCCCACGATCGCCCAGGCCTCCGCGCCGTCAGGCAGCAGGCCCTGCGTCTGGAATTCGCAGAGCGTCGCGTAGAGCCGGCCGGCCGGCGCGATGGCCTGCAGCATGTCCGGCAGCTCGCCCAGCGGGCAGTGCGCCGAGCACCGGTAGGCATAGCGGGCGCCGGCCTGGACCGCCTGAAACTCCTCCAGTGCCGAGTCCGGGAAGCCGGTCAGGTAGGCGCGGATCGTCGCGGGCTCGCCGCCGTACGTGGCGGCCAGCCGGGTCGCCGGCACGAGAAACTCGAAGGCGTCGGGAGAATTGAACTCGAACTGGCAGGGGCCGAAGGCGTCCGGCCACGAGCAGAAGAACGGGACCTTTTGGACGAACGGCCGCAGCGCCAGACTCCCGCCTTCCACGGCGGGCTCGACCGGGAGGTTCAGCACATGAATGGCGGACAGGAAGGCCCGCCGGCGCTCGTCCACCCACAGCTCGCGCCGGTCGTCGGCGCGCGTTTCGCGCGGCGTCACGACCTCGGTGGTGTGCAGCCGCACGCGGATGAAGGAGTGCGCGTGACGGAACCCCAGCCAGAACATCGCGACCGGGCCCACCGTCCGGAGCGGCTCGGGAATCTTCCAGGGGTGGCTGACCGAACAGTAGGTCCCGACGGACTGGTGCCGCCGGTAGACGGTGTGGTACCCGCCGGCCAGCAGAAAGAAATCGCCGCGCCAGCCGTCACGGATATGGACCAGCGTCACTTCCTCCGTCGTCCACTGATCCAGCCGGTCGATGGCCCGAGGCGACGGCACTTCCCATTCCTCGATGTAGCAGATGATGTCTTTGCCGGGCGTCGCCGGCTGCAGGCCCAGCGAGGCGAGCCGCTCCCCCAACGCCAGCACCTCCGGGAACGTCAGCGCTGCCCGGGATTCCCACCGTCGTTCGCGCATGGCTTCAGCAGCGGCGGCCGGTCACTCGAACTCGAGCGGGGTGATGTTGTATTGCAGTTCCAGGTTGAACTCGTCGATCAACTCGTTGGCCGTCTCGTTCCCGAGAGCCGACCGGGTCTCGCTGATCACGAGATCGATCATGGGCGCGGCCTTCGGGCCGAATTGCTCGATCGCCGATTGGATCCGCTGCCGTGCGTCGTCCGCCGTCATGGTGGGCTGCTCCGGTGGGTCGAGGGAGAGGCATCTTACCACCGCCCCGAGGTTTCCAGCCAGTGAGCGTCCGCTGAGTCCGCCCCCTACCAAAACGGGTGATGAAATGGACGCGCATGGGCCATTTTCACCCTTTTAGGCTATTCAGCCGCCCGTTTGAATAGGGAAGAATGAGCGCGCCGCTGCTTTTCAGCATCTAAATCTACCAGGGAGGTAGACTCTGATGTGGCTGACTCCTGTCCTGCTCGCCGGCTCGCTGGCAGTCGGTTCCTCGATGCCCGTCCCCGCCGTCCCGGTCCAAAGCAGTACGCCGCAAGCCTGTTTCGTCTTCGGCGAGGTCTTCTGGTCGCCGAGCCAAACCAGCGCGCTCCTCTCGTCGAATTGTTCCATCAAGATCGAGCGGGTCGAGCAGGTGATCGTGATGAAGGGCCCGCAGCGGGTCGTAAGGATTCTCATCCCGTCGGACCCCGGAATCCATGAGTTCGTGTACCGTTGGGGATCGACCATCGCGCGCTTCGACGACGAGAAAGTCGAGATCCTTTCGACACCGGTGGGATTTTAGCGGCGCCGGCACCCATCCCCGCTCCTCCTTCCAATACTCGTACATTCCGGGTACAGTGACGTCTCCACGTCATGCTGGAAGACGACTTCTGCGACATCATCAAGAAGGCCCGAACCGGCCAAGGGCTCGGTCTCGACCAAGTATGCGCCTCGTCGGGGCTCGACGCCGCGACCCTCCGAGAGTTTGAATCCGGACGGCGCGCCCCCGCGCGCGAGGAAGTCCTGGCCCTGTCCGCCGCGCTCAGGCTCGACGGGCCCAAGCTGGCGGCCATCGCCTGCGACCACTGGCTGCCGGCCCATCCGACCCGCCAGGCGGCTCAGGATGTGGTGCTCGTCCGCGGCGACATCGGCGGCTACGAGGTCAAGGGCTACCTCTTCTACGATCCGGCCACCAGGGACGCCGTCATGCTCGACACCGGCTACAATCCGGAGGCCATGCTGCGCGCTCTCGAGAAAGAGCGCCTCACGCTGACCGCCGTCTGTCTGACGCACGGCCACACCGATCATGCCGGCGGACTCGATGCGATTCTGGCGCGGCATCCCGTGCCGGTATACATCGGGGAAGGCGATTGGAACTTGTTGGGATGGCAGCCGCCCGCGGCGCTGCGGAAATTCGTCGGCGACGGCAGGACGATTCGGGTCGGCGGGCAGACGGTCACCTTTATCGCCACGCCAGGCCATACGCCGGGCGGGGTGTGCTACAGGACGGATGCGTATTGCTTCGTCGGCGACACGCTGTTCGCGGGCTCCATCGGGCGGGCCAATCCCTCCACCCTGTATCCGACCCACCTGAAGAGCGTCAGGACACGCGTGCTGACGCTGCCCGAGACTCTCCTTCTATTTCCCGGCCACGGCCCCTCCACGACAGTCCGCGAAGAAAAAGAGCACAACCCGTTCGGCTAACCTTCCGCCAGCACGTCGATCATCGCCTGATGGACGAGCCCATTGGAGGCGAGAACCTTATCGCTGTAGATCGAAAAAGGATTGCCGGCGAAATCCGTGACCCGCCCTCCGGCTTCCGCGACGATCAGGCTCCCCGCCGCCACGTCCCAGGGAAAGAGCTTCAGCTCCCAGAACCCGTCGATCCGGCCGGAGGCCACGTAGCACAGATCGATGGCGGCGGAACCCGTGCGCCGGATGCCCTGCGCCCGCAACGCGAAGCGCGAGAAATGATCCAGGTTGCTCCGGCGGCCTTCCTGGTCATACGCGAATCCGGTCACCAGGAGCGCCTGGTCAAGCGCGGCGGCCCGGGAGACGCGCAGCCGCCCGCCGTTGAGGTGCGCCCCCTTGCCCGCCTCGGCTTCGAAGAGTTCCTGACGCAACGGGTCGTACACCACGCCCAGGACGACGCGGCCTTCCACTTCCAGGCCGATCGACACGCAGAAGGCCGGAAACCCGTGCGCAAAGTTCGTCGTTCCGTCCAGGGGGTCCACGATCCATTTATAGGGAGATTGCTTCTGCGAACCCTCCCCTCCCTCCTCGGCGAGAATCCGATGGTCGGGAAAGGCCTTGCGCAGCACCTCGATGATGGCGGCCTCGGACCGGCGGTCCACCTCGGTGACCAGATTGGTCGTCGTGCCCTGTTTGTAGTCCACGCGAAACTCGGTGCGATAGGCGTCCGCGATGAGCTTCCCCGCTTGCTGCGCCGCCGCCACCGCCACCGCTCTGAAATCGGGCATAGGCTCCTCTCTCTGTCCGCTCCCGCACGCACTATAGCATAGCCGGCCCTCCGGGTTGACTGCGCCTTCGGCGTGATTCACTTGCCGGGGGCTTCCATGGTACAGTGGCAAAATTATGCGCGCCATCGCGCCCGCGTTCACAGTCATGCTCCTCGCCGCCGCCGCGGCCCTGGCGGACCCCTACGGACCGCCCCACGCGGTGACCGATATGGCGCCGTTCTGCGCGAGTTGCCATGCCTCCACCAGCCTGGACCAGCTGAAAGAGCTGCCCGCCGACGTGGCGGCCAAGGAAACCGTCGAAAGCAAGCATCTGAAGCGGATCAACACCGACCCGCTCTACAAAGACCTGAGCGCCGAGGACCGGGATCTGCTGATCGCCGCCGTCAAATGGGTGGACCAGTACGCCTCGGTCAAAATCCAGGCTCCTTCCCAAACCAAACGCAACAGCCGCATCGATGTGACGGTCATCACCAGCGGCGGCGCCGGCCCCGTGGTGGGCGTGTCGCTGGTGGACAGCACGCTGCGCTTCCAGGCCCGGCCGATCACGTCGAGCGGATTCAAGGTCGTCGGACCCGCGCTGGTCATCGGCCCGAACGGCAAACCGCAGGCGCAGTGGACCGAACGGCGCTACCGGGGATCGGACATGGGGCTCGCGACCGTGATGATCGACGGTGTCCGGGGCGACGCCCTGGCCGGCCGAGTGGACACGACCAAAACGACGTGGGCCTTGCGGGTCCCGCCGGAGCCCGGCACCTATACGATCGCCGCGGCCTTCTTCTACGGGACCGAGAAGGGACAGCCCATGGGGACCACCATGGGCAACGGGCGGGCCGAGCCCCGCGGAGGCCCCGAAGGGGGCAGCGGGCGCATCATGTTCTCGGAGCCGGTGAAGATCAGCGTGAAATAGCTCCATGCCGTTGCGTCCCGACACGCTTCCCTATCGAAGGCCGGAACCGGGCAAGGACTATTGGATCAAGGACGGCATCCTGCCCGATCCCTATGCCGTGGCGGAGCGCTGCTTCAACAAATCCGCCTGGATCATGGGATGGCCCTCGCGCGCCGAGGCGTGGCCCGGCATGCGGGCACCCGACGCCCTGCTGCCGAACGAGCTGGCGATCGTCGAAGACTGGGTCAAGACGCAGATCGGCGCCATGGCCCTCCATCGGCAGGGCGAACCGCCCGCCGGCGTGAGCGGGCACAACCACGTGCAGCTCGTGGGCGGGGGCCAGGCGGTCGCGCGGCCGCACGTGGATTCCAGCAAGCTCTGCAGCCACGCCGCCGTCCTCTACCTCCATCCGTATCCGCCGACCAAGCACTCCGGCACCTCATTCTATCGGCTTCGCCTTCCCGATGGGACGCTCGGCGGCAACATCTGTCCCCCGCCGTACGAGAGCCTGGCGCAAGTTCCGGGTTTCGAGCGGGGCTCAGACCTGACGATGTGGGAAGAGGACGTCGAAGTGCCGAACGTGTTCAACCGCCTGCTCGTCTATAAGTCGGACATCGTCCACTCGGCCACGTCCTATTTCGGCTGGGATCACGAGCCGGGCTCCAAACGCATGACGGCGGTGTTCTTCTGGATGGTGCCGCCATGATCGATCTGCGCAGCGACACGGTGACCAAGCCTTCGCCCGCGATGCGGGAAGCGATGGCGAAGGCCGAGGTCGGCGACGACGTGTTCGGCGAGGACCCGACCGTCAACCGGCTTCAGGATACGGCGGCGCGGCTGCTCGGCAAGGAGGCCGCGCTGTTCGTCCCGTCCGGCACGATGGCCAATCAGCTCGCGGTCCGCCTGCATACCAGGCCGGGCGACGAGATCATCGTCGAGGCCGGGGCGCACGTGGTCCGCTATGAGAGCGGCGCGGCGGCGGGGCTCTCCGGCGTCCAGACCTGCTGGCTCCAAGGGGTTCGAGGACTCTTGGCGGCCGATCAAGTCGACGCGGCCATCCGCCCGCCCGACTATCACAATCCGCCGACGACCCTCATCTGCCTGGAGAACACGCACAATCGCGGCGGCGGCACGGTGTATCCGCTCGACCAGATCAAGGCGATCCGGAAGGTGGCCGCAGCGAGGGGCATCGCCATGCATCTGGACGGCGCACGCCTCTTCAATGCGGTCGTCGCCGCCGGCATCCCGGCGGCCGACTACGCACGGCACTTCGAGACGGTGTCCTTCTGTCTGTCGAAAGGATTGGGCGCGCCGGTCGGCTCGCTGATCTGCGCCGACAAGGAGCGGATTGTGAAGCTGCGGCGCCTGCGGAAGATGTTCGGAGGCGGGATGCGGCAGGCCGGCATCCTCGCGGCGGCGGGGCTCTATGCGCTGGACCACAACATCGCGCGGCTGGCGGAAGACCACGCCCACGCGAAGCGGCTGGCGGCCGCCCTGGCGGAACTCCCCGGCGTCAGGATCGACCCCGCCCACGCCGAAACCAACATCGTCGTGTTCGACATCGGCGAGACACGCCGCACGGCCGATGAGGTGCTGGCGGCGCTCAAGGCCGCGGGCCTGCTGCTGGTGCCTTTCAGCAAGACCACGCTCCGCGCCGTGACACACCTCGATGTCTCATCCGACCAGATCGAGCAGGCCTGCGCGATCCTCAAGAAAGTATTGGCCGGTTAAGCCCTGACGTAGATCGGATTCGCGAAAATCCAGGGACGCCAGCGGTCCACGACCTTCAGGGACACCTCCACCCGATAGACACCCGGCCGGTCCACCTGATGCCGCAGCTCGCGCCCTTCCTGGCGCCGGATCGGCACCCCGTCGCGCAGCAGTTCCACCAGCCCCGGGACCGGGCTCTGCGCGACCACGGTGAGCCCCGCCTGCATAGGGACCTCGTCGCCCAGCACGGCGACGACGGCGCCGCCGCCTGCATGGGCCGCGAAACGGAAGCCGCCCGCGTCGGCCAGCAGATCGAAGGCGGCGAACGACCGGCCCGCGCGGAGCGCGGCCACGAGCTTCTCCGTCGTCAGTCCGGGCGAGAAGGCCTTGAGCTTCTCCGCCGGCTCCACCGGCGCCAGGACGTGGTTATTCACGGCCTTGAACGACAAGGCATAGGGGTCGGCCTGCCGCCCGAATGCCTTCAGATTTTGGTGCGCATCGTTCCCCGCCAGGCCGATGAACCGGCGCGTCTTCGTGAAGCGGTCCCATTCGCCCAGATTCCAGTTCGACCGTTCCACGATGAGCGGCAGGACGAGCTCTTCCTGGGAATCCGCATAATCGAGGGCGAAGTCGAGGAGAAAGCGGGGAACATCCACCAGGCGGTCCCGCAGGGTGTCCGCGATGTCGTAGATTTCCATCCCGTCGGCATACCGGAAGTAGCTGGAGTTCATCATGCCCCGCGGATGCGCGATGATGGAGAGCGCGCCCTGCTTTTGAATGCCCTGGAACAGCGCGTCCCAGTCCCATTGCCCGTTCGCGCCGGGCGCGAGCGGCTCCCGGAGGCCGATCGCCAGGACGCTGGCGCACCGCCGCGTGAGGGCGCCGCCGCGTGTGCAGCCGAGTGCGATCTCAACGCCGCGCACGACGAGCACCGAGTCTTTGCGGCCCTCGATGCCTTCGGTGAAAATGCGGGGCGTGTAGTGATCAGTGATGACGAGAAAGTCCAGCTTCGCGAGACGGGCGGCCTCGAGGATCTCCGCGGGAGTCCCGGGGCTGTCATGCGACAGGTTGGTATGGGCGTGAATGACGCCGCGGTGCTCCGCGTAGCCGTCAAGGGCCGGCGGCTTGACGCGCTGGCTCCGCAAGGCGGCGAGCGCCTCGCGGATCGCGCCGGCCGACGGCGCCTGGGAACACCCGCCGGCGGCGGGCACGAGAGCCCCCAGGCCGGAGGCCAGCGCAGCCTGGATGAATCGGCGCCGGGTCCACACGTTGCGAGACCTTAACAGATCACCTGAGTCTGGTACAATGCCGGGCATGGCGAGTCCCTCTGCAGCCTCCACCGGCGAGATCCGCAGCCGGCTGGAGGCCGATTTCAGACACCGCGTGACGCTGTTCTATCGTTCGCTGCAGATTACGCCGCCGTATCACAGTGTGGAGAAGGCGCTGCTGACCCTACGCGAGACGCTCAAGGCCCTGCCGGAACCGGACCTGCGGGCCGCGGCCGCCGACCCGTCGCCGCTCGACGCCCTTTTCGCGCAAGTCTTCATTGATTCCGGCCTGGCGAAAAAAAGCCGCGGCATCATCGCCAAGTTACTGGCGGACCGTCCCGACCTGCTGGCCCCCGAGTGCCGGCCCTTCGCGGACGCCTTCCGCCGGTGAAACGGCGTCGCAGGCGGCTTTGAACTCCCCGTACAGCGCCATGAGCCGCTTATTCTCCAACCGGTACGCGACGACCACGATCAGCAGGCCGAACAGACAGACCAGCAGCCCCAGTCCGCTCAGCGCGACAGCCAGAAACGCGCCGCCGACCGAGGACAGGCCGCCGGCCGCAGCGTAGGACGCCACATAGGCCAGCGTCCCGCCCGCGACCGTGAGGAACCAGAGCGCGGTCATGAGCACCGAGGACCACGGCATCCGCTTGGTGAGTGTCACCGGCCCCGACTCCGCAAGGCTCCCATAGTGGAGGAATCCGTTCAACGGCCAGGCCGTTCGGAACGTGACGCCGAACCGCTTGTGGTCCGGTTGGAGCAGGATGGCCCGCTGCTCGGGGAAAAGCCGCGCCCAGCCGCGCGGCAATGGCAACAGGCCGGCGTCGTCGAACAGCCCGCGCCGGACAGAGAGCGCCTCCTGTTGGCGCTCGACGGCCACGCCGTACCGGACGGCGGCGGGCGTCTTCCGGCCGAACGCCATCCAATCCGCCACGATCAAGCCCAGAACGATGATTGCGCCGAGGATCACAGCCGCATGCATGGACCGAGAGGGTAACACAAAGCTCTTGCAACGGTCATGACAAGAGTATAGAAATGGAACTCCATGATCGAGCATGACGGCGGGTTGAGAGTCGAGGGCACGTCGCTCTGGCTGGACGCCACCCGCTCCCGCGACCGGTGCTTCGTCTCGCACGCCCACAGCGATCACGCCATCCGCCATCGCCGGATCATCGCTTCCCCGCAGACCGCCCGGCTCTACGAGCATCGTCTCGGCAGCACGGTGACCGACACCTACGGGTACCACGACCCGTTCCAGATTGACGGCACCACGTGCCGCCTGTTGCCGGCCGGCCACATCCTCGGCTCGTCCCAGATCCTCATCGAGCACGAGGGGCGGCGTATCGTGTACACCGGGGACTGCCGCATGCGCGAGAGTCTCACGGCCGAAACGATCGCCGTGGAACCCTGCGACGTCCTCGTGATGGAATGCACCTTCGGCCGCCCGCACTATGTCTTTCCGGAGCCGGCCGAGGTGGCGCGGCGGCTCTGCCGCTTCATCGAAGGGACATGGGACGAAAGACGGACGCCGGTGCTGCTGGCCTACGCCCTGGGCAAGAGCCAGGAAGCTATGAAACTCCTCGGCGATCGCGGGTACGCGTGCGTCGTGGCCGAGCCGATCTTCCGCATCGCCAGGATCTACGAGGAATTCGGAGTGCGGTTCGGCCGCTTCGAGCTCCTGGACCCGGGCTTGGACGCCGACGGCGCGGCCGGCAAGGTCGTCATCCTGCCGCCCCATCTCAAGCGCTCCCAGGTCATCGAGGACTTGGGGCCCTGTCGCACGGCCATGCTCACCGGCTGGGCGATGGACCGGAACTGCCGCTTCCGCTATCGGGTGGACGAGGTCATTCCCCTGTCCGATCACGCCGACTTTCAGGAGCTGATCGCGCTGGTCCGCCAGGCCCGGCCGACGAAGGTCTACACCGTCCATGGTTTTCCCGAGTTCTCCAAGCACCTGCGCCTTCTCGGATTCGACGCCGTCCACCTCGGCTGACTCTCCTGCGCTCCGGCAGACTCGAACCGCCAAGCTCCTTGTGAAATCAAAGCATTAGCCCTCGCTTGATACCTTGACAAGTGTGTCTTTTTTGGCTAGATTGAGGGCCTCTTCGACCCGTTGACGAGCCGCGAGTCCCAGCCACGCGGATCCGTCGGCTGCTTGCAGCAGGGATCGGACCGGCTGATTCGCTGGTTGAGCTACGAGGCGCTATGGACACGGCCAAAATCGAGCGGGTCTACACTAACTACGCCAGAGTCTACGATCACATCTTCGGAAAGATCTTCCGCGACGGGCGCGAGCACGCCGTCCGTCTGCTGAACCTGGCCCCCGGCGAACGTATTCTTGAAGTGGGCGTCGGCACCGGGCTGGCCCTCCCCTGCTACCCCCGATCCTGCGAGGTGGTCGGCGTGGATCTCTCGGAGGGCATGCTAGCCAAGTGCCGGGAGCGCGTCCAGGAGCTCGGGCTCGAGCACGTCAGCCTGATGAAAATGGACGCGTCGGCGATGGAGTTCGAGGACGACAGCTTCGACGCCGTCATGGCCGCGTACGTCGTGACGGCGGTGCCGGACTACCGCAGAGTCATGCTGGAGATGATCCGCGTCTGCAGGCCGGGCGGGCGCATCATCCTGCTCAACCACTTCAGCAACGGCAACCCGGTCATCAACGCGATCGAAAAAGTGCTTTCGCCCTTCTGCAAGCATCTCGGATGGCGCACCGACCTGTCCCTCGCGACCGTCCTGGACGGCACCCACCTCACCGTAATCCACAAGCAGAAGGTCAACCCCCTCCGCTTCTGGCATCTCGTCAAGTGCGTAAACGAGAAAACCAACGGCAACGGCCACTCGGCTTAGCTTCGCGCGCGTTTCAGCTTTTCAGGAGAGTTAGTTGACGGGAGGGGCTAGCGCCCCCGGCTCTTTTGCGCGCGTTCGGCGATCTTCCTGCGGAGGCGGGCCTTTTCGAGGCTGATTCTGGCTTCCTCGACGTCGGACGGCAGCCCGCCCGTTTCGAGGCGGCGCTGCGCCTTCTCCACCGCGGCCTGTGCCCGTTCCACGTCGATCTCTTCGGCCTTTTCGCCGATTTCTGCCAGGATCGTCACCCCTTTGGGCGTGACTTCGGCGAATCCCCAGATCACCGCCATGTAATGCGTCGTGCCGCTGACCCGGTAGCGGAGTTCGCCGATCTTGAGCGTCGAAAGAAAGTGGCAGTGCCCCGGCAGGACGCCGAATTCCCCTTCGGCGCCGGGACAGGTGACTTCGTCCACCTCCTGGCTCAGAAGGAGTTTTTCCGGGGTCACGACTTCGAGTAACAGTTTGCCGGCCATATCACGCCCGCCTATTGACGCTTGTAGCCCAGTTTCTCCGCCTTCGCGACGACCTCTTCGATCGTGCCCACCATGTAGAAGGCCTGCTCCGGCAGGTCGTCGTACTTGCCTGCGAGAATTTCCTTGAAGCTGTCGACGGTGTCCTTGAGCTTGACGTACTTGCCGGGTGTGCCCGTGAAGGCTTCCGCGACATGGAACGGCTGGGAGAGGAACCGTTGAATCCGGCGGGCGCGGCTCACCGTCAGCTTGTCGTCTTCCGACAACTCGTCCATGCCCAGAATGGCGATGATGTCCTGCAGGTCTTTGTACCGCTGCAGCACGGTCTGCACGCCACGGGCCACCGCGTAGTGCTCTTCGCCCACGATCTGCGGATCGAGAATGCGCGAGGTCGAGTCGAGCGGGTCCACGGCCGGATAAATACCGAGCTCCGTGAGCTGCCGCGAGAGCACGGTGGTTGCATCCAGATGCGCGAACGCCGTGGCCGGCGCCGGGTCGGTCAGGTCGTCGGCCGGCACATAGATGGCCTGCACCGAGGTGATCGAGCCC
>Ga0335085_10006894_pt1 | contig 17811 bp, 19 predicted proteins | sample Lox_Sample_45_FD_206712 | JGI IMG/M metagenome (GOLD analysis project Ga0335085, IMG submission 206712) | Soil microbial communities from Loxahatchee National Wildlife Refuge, Florida, United States - Lox_Sample_4.5 | ecosystem: Environmental > Terrestrial > Soil > Wetlands | place: USA...
CCGGTTCCTCGACAAGTCGGGCAGCCCGCCCGGTGCGGGGGCGCTGTTCGGCCCGGCCCTGACCCCGAAGGGGAACGGCGTGTACTACGTGGACGACGCGGTCAACACGCTGCGCCTGCTGCACTGAGTTAACACTGGGTCCGCCGGCGCGCGCCCCTACCGGGGGGCGGGGCGCGCGCCGGTCCGGCCCCCTGAGCCGCACGGGGAACGGGGGTAGGAGGAAGCGCTGCCGGCGACACGCCGGCAGCGCTTTCTACGTGAATCTACGGTTTGGGCTAGACCCGCGCATAGGCTGCTAGGCCGTGGACCCTGTACGCAACCCCTATGCGCCGGGCGCCGGGCAGCGGCCGCCCGAGCTGGCGGGCCGCGATCGTGAGCTGAGCCAGTTCGAGGTGGTGCTGGAGCGGATCGCCCGCGGCCGCCCGGAGCGGAGCATGGTGCTCACCGGGCTGCGCGGGGTGGGCAAGACCGTGCTGCTCAACTCGTTCCGCTCGATGGCGCTGCAGCGGCTGTGGGGCACCGGCAAGATCGAGGCCCGGCCGGGCCAGTCGATCCGCCGGCCGGTGGCGGGCGCGCTGCACATGGCGGTCCGCGAGCTGGCGCCGCGGCACCGTGCGCCGGACCGCATCGACCAGTTCCTCGGGGTGCTCAAGGCGTTCGCCGGCCGCGACCCGAAGGCGCCCAAGGGCACGTTCGTCCCGCACTTGGGCATCGACGTGCCCGCGGTCCGCGGCCGGGCCGACTCCGGTGACCTGGAGATCGACCTGATGGAGCTGTTCACCGACGCCGCGTCGGTGGCGGCCGACCTGAGCGTGGGCATCGCGCTGTTCATCGACGAGATGCAGGATGTGCCCGCGGACGACGTGTCCGCGCTGTGCGCGGCCACGCACGAGCTCTCACAGAACGGCGGCCCACTGATTGTGGTCGGGGCCGGTCTGCCGCACTTGCCGTCCGTGCTCTCCGCGAGCAAGTCCTATTCAGAACGGCTGTTCCGTTACGTGTCGATAGACCGGCTGGACCGGTCCGCGGCTGATCAAGCCCTGCTGGCGCCCGCCCAGCGCGAAGGCGCCGACTTCGAGCCCGGTGCGCTGGATGCGCTGTACCAGGCGGCCGATGGCTATCCGTACTTCGTCCAGGCCTACGGCAAAGTCACCTGGGATGTCGCCGCGGCCAGCCCGGTGACCGCGCAGGATGTCGCGGTGGCCAGCCCGCAGGCCGAGGCCGAACTAGCGGTGGGTTTCTTCGGCAGCCGGTACGAGCGGGCCACCCAGGCCGAACGCGAGTACATGCGCACGATGGCGCTGCTCGGCGACGACCCGGTCCAGACCTCCCAGGTGGCGGAGCAGCTCGGCCGCAAGCCGTCCAGCGTGTCACCGGCCCGGGACGGCCTGATCAAGAAGGGCCTGATCTACAGCTCGGAACGCGGCCTGATCGCGTTCACCGTGCCGCACTTCGGCCGCTTCCTCCGCAGCCAGCCCGCGTGACGGCAGTCTCGCCCTCCATACCCGTTTCTACCGCGCTCCCTAGACGCTCGTAGAAACCCGCAGACCGCGCACCCGGTACGCGCGCCACCGCCGCGTCCACCATGATCATCCCGACTCGTCCCCCAAAGTGAGCGCTGCACCTTACTCCGCACCCAATTCCGCTGACTTGAGGCCGGCGCGCAGGTCGCGCGTACCACACGATGCGGCAGGCCGGCCCCCTGGCGCGGCCGGTGGGGCCTGGAGCCCACCGGTGTGCACCAAATTTTCACCGATGCGGAGCCTGGGGCTGGCCTGGGCCGGCGGCTGGGCTGCTGGCACTTTCCGTGACCCTCTCGCGGAGTATCTGGGTTTCTAGGGCGGAGGGTAGATGGGGGCAGATTTGCGCAGAGGGCGACGCCTCGCCGGCGGGCGCTGGGAACCGTGGGGTGAGAGTCTTCCCTGGGTACGGTTGGGGTGTGAGCGTCGGGGGCGATCACGTCGTGACCGGGGCGCGGGGGACCGGGGCTGTGCCCCGCCAGGGTCAGGACGGGACTGAGGGTCAGGATGGCGCCGCTGCGGGCGGTGATATCGCGTTCCGCGAGTACGTCACCTCGCGGAGCGGATCGTTGCTGCGGATGGCGTTGCTGCTAACCCGCAACCGGGCCGACGCCGAGGATCTGGTCCAGGCCGCGCTGGCCAAGACGTTTCAGGCCTGGGACCGGATCGAGGACCGCGGCGCGGTGGACGGCTACGTCCGCCGGGCCATGGTCAACACGCACATCTCCTGGTGGCGCCGGCGCCGGGTGGAGGAGTACCCCACCGATGAGATCCCGGACCAGCCGGTGCTGGACCACGCGGGCGACAGCGAGATGCAGGACGCGCTGCGCCGGGCCATCGAGCGGCTGCCGCAGCGGATGCGCGCCGCCGTGGTCCTGCGGTACTACGAGGACATGAGCGAGGCCGAAGTGGCCAAGGTGCTCGGGGTCAGCCTGGGCACGGTCAAGAGCACCGTGTCCCGGGCCGTGGCCAAGCTGCGCATCGACGCCGACCTGCTCCGAGGGTGACTTCACGGCCGCTGACGTGACACGATCCACACAAGCGCAGCCGGACTGGTGCATTCGCGGCCGGCGACATCATATGGAGGTGGGTCGTGCTCAGCACGATGATGGATGTGCCCCTGACGGTGACCGCGCTGATGCGGTACGGCACCACGGTGTACGGCGACAGCCAGGTCGTTACGTATACCGGGGACGGCGTGACCCGCCAGTCCTACGCGCAGACCGGCGCCCGCGCGGCCCGGCTGGCCGGGGCGCTGCGCCAGCTCGGTGTCAGCGGCGACCAGCGGGTGGCCACGCTGCTCTGGAACAACGCCGAGCACCTGGAGTCGTACCTGGCCATACCGTCGATGGGCGCGGTGCTGCACACGCTCAACCTGCGCCTGGCCCCGGACCAGATCGGCTATATCGCCAACCACGCCGAGGACTACGTGATCATCACGGAGCCCACGCTGGCCCCGCTGCTGGCCCAGGTGCTGCCGCACCTCAAGACGGTCCGGCACATCCTGCTGACCGGCTCGCCGGCCGGGCCGGAGACCGCCGCCGCGGACACCCTGGTTGGCGCCGGACACGAAGTGCACATGTACGAAGAGCTGCTCGGTGGCTGCCCGGAGTCGTTCAGCTGGCCAGACCTGGATGAGAAGACCGCCGCGGCCATGTGCTACACGAGTGGTACCACCGGAATGCCCAAGGGGGTCGTGTACAGCCACCGGTCCACCTACCTGCATTCAATGGGGGTCTGCCTGGGCAACGTGTTCGCCCTGTCGGACCTGGACCGGGTGCTCCCGGTGGTGCCGATGTTCCACGCCAACGCGTGGGGGCTGGCCTATGCGTCGGTGCTGTCCGGCGCGGACCTGATCATGCCGGGCCGGTTCCTCCAGCCAGAACACCTGGCCAAGCTCATCGAGGCGGAGCGGCCCACGATCGCCGGCGCAGTGCCGACGATCTGGACCGGGTTGCTGCAGTACATCCGGGCGCACGGCGGGGACATCTCCTCGCTCCGGCTGGTGCCGTGTGGCGGATCGGCTGTCCCGCACTCGCTGATGGCGGCGTTCGAGAAGGAACTCGGCGTCAACATCCTGCAGGCCTGGGGGATGACCGAGACCTCCCCGCTGGGCAGCGTGGCCCGGGCGCCGCGCGGGCTGACGGGGGACGAGGCCTGGAAGTACCGGGACACCCAGGGCCGGCTGTTCTGCACGGTCGAAGGCCGGCTGGTCGGCGACAACGGTTCCGTGCTGCCCAACGACGGCGTCGCGGTCGGCGAGGTCGAGGTGCGCGGCCCGTGGATCACCGGCTCGTACCACAAGGACGACGACCCGGCCAAGTTCGACCGGGGCTGGCTGCGCACCGGCGACGTGGGCACCATCGACCGGCTCGGCTACGTGACGCTCACCGACCGGGCCAAGGACGTGATCAAGTCCGGCGGGGAGTGGATCTCCTCGATGGAGTTGGAGAACCAGCTGATGGCCCACCCGGACGTCAGCGAGGCCGCCGTCATCGGGGTGCCGGACGACAAGTGGGGCGAGCGGCCGCTGGCCGCGGTGGTGGTGGCCCAGGGCGCCACGGTGACGCCCGAGGAACTGCGCGCGTTCCTGGCCGACCGCGTCCCGCGCTGGCAGCTCCCGGAGCGGTGGGCGTTTATCGACGAGGTGCCCAAGACCAGCGTCGGCAAGTTCGCCAAGACCAGGATGCGGGACGCCTTCGCCCGCGGCGACTACAAGGTGGTCGAGGTGCACTAAGGATTCCGGGCAACTGCTTTGGCGTGCGGGGCGGCTGGCCGGTACGCTGATGCGGACCGCTTGGTCGGGGAGGCTTCGCCTAGTCCGGTCTATGGCGCCGCACTGCTAATGCGGTTAGGGTTCATCGCCCTTCCGGGGTTCAAATCCCCGAGCCTCCGCTCCTCAACCTGGGAGTCCGCGCGCACCGCGTGGGCTCCCAGGTCTGCGTGGCAGATGAGGCTGGCGTGCTGCCGCAGAGTGCTCCAGCGGTCACACTACGGCCTCCCTGGCCGCCCTCCCACCCTACCCCTTAAGGGGTTTCCGTCCCCCAGGCGGCCTGCAATCCAATCCGGCCGTCGCCCGTGTGGGCCTATATTGCTGGTGAGCGAGGGGCGCGGCGTTGATCTTCTCCCATCTGGAGGAATGCCTGACTGGTTGCTTACAGGACCCGAACTCGCGACATTTATTTGACTTTTCTTTCTTTTTCTCTGGATTTGTGATCCGAGATTAGTTCGTGCCATCCGGCGGGACGCGCAGCACGATCGCGCCCGGCTTGGCGCGGAGGGAGTCCCCGCATGACTTACGTTGTTGCTCTGCCTTGCGTCGATCTGCTCGACAAGACCTGCGTCGACGAATGCCCCGTGGACTGCATCTATGAGGGCGAGCGCATGATGTACATCCACCCTGACGAGTGCGTGGACTGCGGCGCGTGCGAGCCGGTGTGCCCGGTTGATGCGATCACCTACGAGGCTGACGTGGCCGCCCCGTACAAGGATTTCTACGCGATCAACGTGGAGTTCTTCACCAACCTCGGCTCGCCGGGCGGCGCGTCCAGGGTCGGCAAGATTCACATGGATCACCCGATCGTGGCCGGACTGCCTCGCCAGCGATAACTGTGGCGGCATCCGCTCGCGGACCCTGGGTCGGGATCGGGAAGGTGGTCTGATGGAGCCTCTGGAGTTCCAGCGGGACTGGGAGTCCCGGAACGCAGCGGGCTCCTCCGGGCCGCCCGGGGACGTGGCACTTCATGACACCGACCCGGGCATACGGCCCGGGTCATGGGCTCAGGCGCAGCCCCGCCACGCGGCCGGCGGCCCGCGCCGGCCGGGTCGGCCCGATGACATGTTCAACGAGCCCTACAACGGGGGCGACTGGAGAGACGATCCGGGCTACGACAACGTCGGTGGCGGCGCCGGTTCGTACCGCCCTGGCCGCCACGCGTCCGGTCCTTACCCGGCCTCGGCTGGCTACGACCCCGGGCCGTACCGCGATGGCGCTGGGCCGTCCGGCCCGTACGACCTCCCGGCTGAGCACCCCTCCGGTCCGTACAACCCGCCATCCAGGTACGACGACGGCCCGTACGGCAACGGTGCTCCCTACGGCCCCGGTCCGTACAACAGCCCAGTTGGTTACGACACCGGTGCCCGCTACGACACCGGTCCGTACAACCCCCCGGGCCCTTACGGCCCTGGTCCGGCCAACCCGGGCCCGTACGACGCTGGCCCGTACAACGACGCCGGCCCCTATAGCACCGGGGCGCACGCCAGTCCCAGGCGCGAGATCATGCCGTACTCGCCCAGGGAAGAGCCGCAGCGAGGCTATCCCGCATCGCGCGGGGCCGTGGAACGCTGGAGCAACGAGGACCCAATCGCCTTGGCGCAACGGATCCTCCAGGTGGCCGACTACGAGGCGACGGCGATAACGCAGCGAGCCGCGAACCAGGCCGCCACGATCACCAAGCAGGTGGCCTACGAGGCGACCGAGATCCGCGACGCTGCCCGGCGGGAAGCTGAGCAGATCAAGCAGGAGGCGTCTGAGCAAGCGAAAGCGGTACGCCAGGCGGCTGAGCTCGAAGCGGCTGAAGTGCACACGGCGGTCATGTCGATGCAGACCGAACTCAACGAGTTCGCCGCCCGCCTCAACGGCACTCTCCCTGACCGCGCCCAGTCCCGGGTGCCGCCAGCCGCCCCGTCCGCAGCAAGCTTGGCCAGTCCGCCCACCTTGCCCAGGGAACGGCCGAGCCCGGCGCCCGCGGCCCGTCCGCCCGGAAGGCCCGCGGCCCATCCGTCCGAGAGCCCTTTGGGCAGCCCGGGGGCCCGGTCAGCCGAAGTGCCCGCGGCCCGCCCGCCCAGAAGGCCAGCGGCCCGGCCCGGCGTAAGCCCTAGGCGCACCAAGCCCGCTGCCCCTCCAGCCGCGACAAAGAACCGGCAAGCCCACGCCGTGCGCAAAATGGCGTTCATTCTTGTGCTTGTCGCACTGGTTGGCGTCATAGGCGGAGCAACGGAGATAAGCCTGCACGGATTCAGTTTCTTCCTTTTCCGCAACGCCGGAGCGGGCGCGGGCAACTCTCAAAATCTTGAAGAGGATCAAGGCCCGGGCCAGTCAGATGCGCCAGGAGCGCAGCACCACGGAAATGTGAGCAAGCCGAGCGTCAAACCAACCAGCAAGGCGAGCCCTTAGCAGGGTGGCACGCCGAAGGCAGGAAAGTAAGCGGCGGCACCTGGATCATTCACTTCGAAGAAGGGTTTCCTCCCCGAAGGAGACGAGAGATGGCGACAAGGGAAGCAGTCAGCAGCCCGCCTGAACAGCCTGCCAGGTCCCGGTCCGTAGATAAGTGGATGGGCGAGGATCTGGTCTACTCGGCGGTGGTCATCAAGAAGCAGTCCATCGCACTATTCCTGCTCCGCCTCCCGGCCTTTGTCCCACTGATCTTCATCTTCCGCGGCTGGCTGTCACTGAACGTCAAAGACGTCCTGACTAACACCGAAGCCGATGTGCTGGGCACCGGCGGCGAGATCTGCTTCTTCATAGCCATCTCGATCACCCCGCTGATTACCCTGACCGGGGCGCGCTGGATCGCCCCGCTCCGGCGCTGGTACGGCATTATGTTCGCGATCATAGGAATCGCAGACGCGACCACCGCAGCTATCACGACGGATTTCGCCGGCGGCGTGTTCGGCCGGCTGGCCGGGCACACGTTCCTGGTGACCGGGTTCCTGATAATCCTCCTGGCCCTTCCGCTGCTGGCCACGGCCAATACCCCGGCACAGCGGAGGCTCGGGAAATACTGGAAACGGCTGCAGCGGATGACCTACGTCATCTGGGGAATGGTGCTCCTCCACCTGCTGCTGCTCGACGGGTTCACGCCGTTCGGCGCGGCCGATACGGATGGTGACCCCGTCTTCCACCAGCGCTTCTACCAGGCCGTCGCCATCAGCTTCCCGTTGCTGCTACTGAGGCTCCCCCCGGTGCGGCGCTGGGTCACCGCGCAGCAGGAGGCGGGCAAGCAGTGGCGGGTATGGCTTGCCGTCATGCCCCTGGCCGTGCTGTATGTGGCCGGGTTCGCCTTCATCATCAATGAAGAGATTTTCACCGGCACCGAGGCCATTACGCTCCATCCTCCGGCGAACTGACGATGAGCGAGACATACGCCAGAGGCGGGCAGGGCCGGACGACAGCGGGTGGGCTGATACTCGTGCTCAGTTCTTGCGTGGCGGCCGTCCTGCTGGTCGCCGGTCTCATGTACGCCAGAGGTAGCACCGCGCGTCATAACGCCGAAGTGATCGCCAACGCGCAGCTGGTGACCAGTCAGTTTATGAAGATCTTGGTTCCGGCCCGGGAGAAACTGAAGGCTGGCCAGGTCGCGTACAACCATAGCCAACGGCGCGACCTCGCCGCGGCCGAGAGCGCCCTGATGGCGGAAGTGACATCGGAGCGTGCGTTCGGCACGAGCCTGGCGGAGGTCGAGTTCCCGGATGCTCTCACCGCGGCAGGCGCGGAGCTGGTCACGGCTAACCAGGCCCGGGCCAACCTGACCGCGGAGCAGGCCCGGTCGTCCTCGCTCACCCAGCTGAGGTCGTTCAATCGCCGGGTGGACGCGGCCGGCGCCGCCGTGCAGAAAGAGATCAAGATCATCCGCACGGTTCTTGCTTCGGAAGCCCAGGGAGGCTGAGCCAACCAGGCGGCGACACGGGGTCCGGACAAAGGGGCACGAACAGCCCTAAAGCTCTGTAAGGATCCGGTAAGAACTCGTTAAGGCGTAGGTTGGGCGGACACACCATGCTGTAGACGGAAACTCAAGGGTACTGGCCTCAACCATGACTGCGGCTCCCCCTCGCGTCACCGTCCGGGTGGCCGTCCAGTCGTCGCGGCGGCTGCTCCGCGACACGCTCGCCACATGTCTGGCGGCCCAGCCGGACCTTACCGTTGTGGGCAAGGTGGCACAGCCAGAGGAACTCCCGGCGCTGTGCGAGCTGGGCCGGGCCGACACGGTGATCCTCGACGCGGGGCGGCGGCTGAGCGAGTTCGCGATACTGGCGGAGAAGCTGCTGCAGCGTTTCACCGGGCTGAATGTCATCGTCATCTACCGGGCTGCAGCCCCGCCGGACCTGACGGCCGCCCGCCAGGCCGGTGTGACCGCCCTGGTTCCTGAATCGCATGGGCTCCCAGGTGTGCTGGCGCTGCTACGGCGCAGCAGCGCGCTGCGCGCGCGCAACGGCCGCGGCAGCCTGACCGACCGGGAACTCGAACTGGTGATGCTGGCGAGTTCCGGGCACACCGTGGCCGAGATGGCGGTCCTGCTCAGGATCAGCCCGCTCACGGTGGAGAACCTCAAGCGCCGGGTGTACGCGAAGCTGGGGGTCAACAGCAGCGCGCAAGCAGTCGCCAGGGCCGCGTCGCTCGGCATGCTCAGCCTGCGCGCCGATCACCAGCCCGCCGCTCAGCCGCCTCCGGACAGCACCAGTTTTGCGACGCTGACGGTGGTGTCCGGTCAGCCGTGCCCCGCCCTCGATCAGGTCGTGGCGGCCCTGATCGCGGCCGGGCTGCCGTTCGTCCTGGCCCGGGAGCCCGGGTTGCTGGCGGGCGCGCACTGGGCCGAGTGGCATCGCGGCCCGATCGTGGCCGCGCTGGTCAATCCCGGGCCGGCCGACTGGGACCTCGTCGACGAGCTCGGCGTGCCGGCCATCGTGGTACACAGCCAGCCGCTCGACCCACCTGAGTTCGCCCGCGCGCTCGCCGGCGGGGCCAACTCCCTGGTGCCAGCCGACAAGATCAACGACCACTTTCTCGCCATGCTGCGGATGGTGAGCCAGGGCTATCTGGTGGCCGACTCGCTGCCGATGCGGTCACTCATTGGGGTGGTCAGCCCCGGATCCGGCCAGCGAACGACGGACGGCGGCGAGCTGCCCGAGCTGACCGCGCGGGAGAGCGACATCCTGCAGTCAGTCGCCCGCGGCTACTCGATCCGGCAGACCGCCCGGGCGCTCGGCATATCCCCCAAGACCGTCGAGAGCATCCAGACCCGCCTGTTCCGCAAGCTGGGGGTGCGCAACCGGGCTGCGGCCCTGGCCGTGGCCGACGCGCTTGGCCTGCTGCCTGACCTCGCCCCAGCCGCAGCCGGATCGGCACCACTGGAAACGGCGGCCAGCGACCTCTGACTCACTGGATCAGCCCGGCGGTGAGGTTGACCAGACCGGCCACGATGACCACGCCGAACAGATACGACAGCGCGGCGTGGCCGAGCACGGTGCCGCGGATCCGCGGATCGCGCAGGGTCGTATCCGACACCTGGTAGGTCATGCCAATCGTGAACGCGACGTAGGCGAAGTCGCGGTAGCTGGGCTGGCCCGGCTCATCCTGGCCGCCGAAGTCGATGCCCCCATGCGTGGACGCGTAGTGCTGGTCGGCGTAGCGCAAGGTGTAGACCGTGTTGACCAGCGACCAGGACAGGACCACGGTCAGCACGGCCAGGCTGACCAGCGGCACCTGCCGCAGGCCGCGGTGCTGCCCGGCCAGGTGCAGCGCGTAGCCCGCGCCCAGCAGGCTGGCCACGCTGGCCTCCACCAGCAGCGCCCGCGCGGTGCGCTTGGTGTCGTCTTCGCGCCTGGCGAGTTGCGCGGCATTGGCGCCCCGCGCCCCGCGGATGATCGGCCAGGTGGTGAGGAGGTAGGTAAGGGCCGCGGTGTCCCAGCCCCCCACCAGGGCTATACCCCAGGTCACGAACCAGACGAGGATCAGCGTCGCGATCGTCCCGGCAGACAGGACGCTGGCCACCCGCCGCATGTCGGTGGCGTGCCAGCCCAGCCACCGGTGGTACGCCGTCGGCGCAGGCAAGCCGGTCATCGTCGCATTGTCGCACCATGATCAGCGCAGCGTCACGGGTGCCGACTCGCCCCGGACGTCCGGGGACTGGGCGGGCTGATCAGGCAGGTGCTGGCGTTCGGCATGATGGGTATTTCGCTGGCGCCGGGCGTGCCGGATGGACGCCGCGGCCACCACGGCCAGCACGATGATGATGAACGCGGGGGACGCCCAGGGCGGGACGGTGTAGACGTCGGCCAGCAGCAGCTTGGCCGCGACCGCGGCCAGGATCACGGCCAGCCCCGGCCGCAGGTAGCGGAACTGGGCCGTCGCACCGGCCAGGAGGAAGTACAGCGCCCGCATGCCGAGCAGCGCGAACACGTTCGACGTGTAGACCACGAACGGGTCGGTGGTCACGGCCAGGATGGCGGGGATGGAGTCCACCGCGAAGATCACATCGGTGGCCTCGATCACCAGCAGGGCCAGCAGCAGCGGCGTGGCCAGCAGCCGGGTGCCGTCGCGGACCAGGAACCGCTGGCCGTGCAGCCGCTCGGTGGTGGGCAGGACCCGGCGCAGGGCCCGCACGGCCAGGTTGCGCTCGGGGCGTGGGCCCGGCTCGCCGCGCAGCATCTTCACCGCGGCGACCAGCAGGATGGCGCCGAAGAAGTAGATCACCGGGTGGAACGACTCCAGCAGATGGACCCCGGCCATGATGAACGCCGCCCGCATGACCAGGGCCCCCACGATGCCGAGCATCAGTACCCGGTGCTGGTAGCGGGCGGGGATCGCGAACGCCGCGAAGATGACGGCGAACACGAAGATGTTGTCCAGCGACAGGCTCTTCTCGATGAGGTAGCCGGCCAGGTACGCCTGGGCCGTGCCGCCGCCCTGCCACACCCAGAGCAGGCCGCCGAAGCCCAGCCCGATCGTCAGCCAGACCGCGCTCCAGATGGCCGCCTCGCGCAGCGCCACCTCGTGCGCCCGGCGGTGCAGCACCAGCAGGTCGAGGACCAGCATGGCCACGACGAACGCGGCGAACGCGGCCCACACCCAGACCGGCACGGCCGTGTGCTCAGCCACCGGGGAGCTCACCCAAGGTCAGCCGCACCTGGTGGTCCGCGCCGTCGCGGGTGACGGTCACGCTGACCTCCTGACCCGGGTCCTGGCCGGCCAGGACCTCGGCCAGCTTGGCCGTGTCGGGGGTTTGCGTACCGGCCACGCTGGTGATCACATCCCCGGCGCGCAGCCCGGCCCGGTCGGCCGGGCCGCCGTCGGTGACCTCCACGATGGCCACACCGGCGGCCGCGCCGCCGGCCCCGCTGACCGTGGCGACCTGCGCGCCGATGGCGGCCCGGTGGGTGCTGGTGACCTGCCCGGACTCGATGAGCTGGCCGGCGATGTCCCGGGCCAGGTTGGCCGGGATGGCGAACCCGATGCCCTGGGCCTGCGTGCCGTTCTGGGCGCTGGCCGCGGCCAGGGTGGGGATGCCGATCACCTGGCCGCCGCTGTTCACCAGCGCGCCGCCGCTGTTGCCCGGGTTGATCGGGGCGCTGGTCTGGATGGCGTCCGGCAGCACCGCGCCGGGCGAGTCTGAGGTGGCCGGCTCGGTCACCGCGCGGCCGGTGGCGGAGACGATGCCCTCGGTCACGCTGCCGGCCAGCCCGAGGGGGTTGCCGACGGCCAGCACCACATCGCCGGTCCGCGCCTGGTCGGAGTTGCCGAACCTGGCCGGCTGCAGGCCGGACCGGTCCCCGACCCGGATCACCGCGAGATCACCTGCGGCGTAGCTGCCCACCAGCGAGCCGGCCCGCGGCTTCGCGTCCCCGCTCAGCTGGACCTGGAACTCGGTGGCGTCCCCGGCCACGTGCGCGTTGGTGACGATGTGCCCGGCGTCGTCGAGGACCACGCCGGAGCCCAGCCCGGCGTCGGTGCGGATCAGCACCACCGACGGCAGCACGTCGCGGACCACGTCGGCGTAACCGGCGGCCTGGCCCGATGGAGCGGTGACGGCGGCCGGCCGGGCGGTGTCTCCCGGCCCTGCCGCGGCGGCGCCGACAGCGAAGCCACCGACCCCGATGACCGCGGCCAGCGCGACGGGCAGCGCGCCCCGGCGGATTCGTTGTGACCCTCTCATCCGTTCGCTCCACAGGTCAGTGGCCGCGCCGGGCGCGGCCTGCCGGATTCATCAAGCGCCAGCTAACCGGCCCGATCTGGAACCCCCGTGCCGCCCCCATGGAGTCCCTGTGAAGGAGGTGTTTCGACTGGACCGACGAGCGAGGAACGAGTGAGGAGGGGAAGTCGCCGCGCCAAAGGGGGCGCGCCGCCGACCTGGACTGAGGATCGAGGGAGCGAGGAACGAGCGAGTGAGCGACGAGGGAAGCTCGGCCGTGAAGGGGGAAGGGGAGGTGGGTGGGGCCCCCGGAGGCGCAAATACATGCGATATCCATACGGTCTCCGACTGGTGTGCGGCTGGGCGCGGTGCACTGTGCACGTCACGGCTTGGGATACGGAGGCTGCTCATGGGGGCGCTCAGCTCGTACGCGCTGGACGTTGGCTCGGTGCTGTCCTACCTCGTGGCCGTGCTGGTGCCCGCTCTGGACGCGCTGCTGCCCTGGCTGCCGAGCGAGTCGGTGATCATCGCGCTGGGCGCGGTGACGGCGGGCAGCACCGATCCGCGGATCGGGGTGCTGGTGGTGCTGGCCGCGTGCGGCGCCTTCCTCGGCGACAACGCCGCCTACTTCGTGGGCCGGCGCTTCGGCCCGGCGGTGGACCGGCGGCTGTTCCGCGGGGAAAAGGGCGCGCGGCGGCGGGCCTGGGCCGAGCGCTCACTGGGCCATTACGGCATGCGCGTCATCATCCTGTGCCGGTTCATCCCCGGCGGGCGTACCGCGGTGACGCTGACCTGCGGCGTCATCGGCTATCCGCGGCGCAGGTACCTGACCGCCACGGCGTGTGCCGGGATTCTGTGGGCCAGCTACGCGTTCTTCCTCGGCCGGCTGGGCGGCCAGGTCTTCGAGGACCAGCTGTGGATCGGCCTGCTGCTCGGCCTGGGCCTGGGGCTCGCGGTCAGCGTGCTGGCCGAGATTGGCCGCCGGGTCTGGCAGTGGCAGTCCCGGCGCCGGCGGTATCAAGCCCGGCCGCCGGGCCCAGCGGACCGGGCGGCCGGACGGGACGACCGGGCGGCCGGAGTGGATGACCCGTCGGCAGCCGTTGGGGTGACGACACGATGGCCTGGGTAGTCGTGATCACCGCGGGCATCTTCGAGACCGGCTTCGCGGTGTTCCTGAAGCTGAGCCACGGGCTGACCAAGCTCTGGCCCACGGTCGGCTTCGCCATCTGCGCGCTGATCAGCTTCGGGCTGCTCACGCTGGCGCTCAAGCACCTGGAGGTGGGCGCGGCCTATGCGGTATGGACCGGGATCGGGGCGGCGGGCGCGGCCGCGATCGGCATGGTCGTGCTCGGTGACCCGGTGTCCACCATCAAGATGGTGTCGATCGGCCTGATCCTGTGCGGGGTCATCGGCCTCAACCTGTCCGGCGTGACGCCGTAGCGGCGTAACAGATTCGGGTGACTTATCGCTTAACACCCGGTAGGCCCGGGTTGCCGTTGACGCCATTTTCCAGGAGCACCAGGTGATCCCTGCGCAGGAGCTGAACCGGCTGGTCACGTCGTTCACCGAGCGGGTGCCGTCCGTCGCGCACGCCGCCGTGGTGTCCGCCGACGGCCTGCCGCTGGCCGCTTCGGACAGCCTGCCGCGCGACCAGGTTGACCAGCTGGCCGCGGTGACCTCCGGCCTCATCAAGCTGGTGCAGGGCGCGGCCCGCATCTTCAGCGGCGGCCCGGTCGCCCAGGCGGTCGTGGTCATGGAGCGGGGCACGCTGATCACGATGGCGCTCAGCGGCAACTCGGTGCTCGCCGTGCTGGCCACGCCCGAGTCCGACCTGGGCAGCGTGGCCTATGAGATGAGCCTGCTGGGAGAGCAGGCCAGCCCGTCGCTGGACCGCGTAACGCCGCGGGCCTGGTGGCGTTCTTATAGACGTAGCTATGATTCACCCGGCTGACGGAAGGACCGTCAATGCGGCACCTGATGGGGATAGTCCTGGCCGTGGCCATGGCGGCGGCCGTATTCTTCGCTGCCACCTGGGGGTACGTCCGGTTCCTGGCGGAGTCGTCCGGGCTGGCGCCCGGCGCCTCGCTGCTGTCTGACCACCGGGCCCTGTTCGCACTGGGTGCCCTGGCCGGCACCGGGCTGCTGGCCGGGATGCTGATCGCCGCGCCGCGGATCTCACCGCTCGCGGCCGGGCTGCCCGGCCTGGTGCTGGTCGGGCTCACCGCGTTCTACCTGGTCAGCGTCCGGCGCGCGGACCAGCTGATCCCGCTGCGGTCACACGTGTCCGGGGCGGGCTTCGAGACCCTGCTGGCCCGGGGCGTCCTGGCCGCCGCTGGGCTGGCCATGATCGTCCCGTTGTTCGTGCCGTCCCGGTGGCGCAGCCGGCGCAGCGACGCCCAGATGGACGAACTCGGGCCGGCCGCGGACGAGGACGGTGCACTCATCGGGGTGATCCCGGGTGTCGGCGGGATGCCGGTGCCGTCAGCTGGCCCAGGTAGCCCAGTCGCGCCGACCGGGGTAGGGGCTCAGGCGGGCCCGCCGACCGTGCCGGTCTACCCAACCCCGCCGCCCTACACGGCCTCGCCGACTCTGGCGGCGGCACCGGAAACAACGCCGGATGGATTGCCGCGCCGCGACCCGCCGCAGGGCATTGTCTACTGAGGTGCGCGCCGTCAGTCAGCTGGGGCAGTCCGCCCTGGGGGTGAGCGGCTGAGGCCGGGCCGGTCTCCGTTCTGTAACACAGTTGCCAGCAGCGGCGTTCCGGATGGCGACATGCCGATCTCACTGAGGCCAGACCAAGGCGACGTTCCCCAGCTCGGGGACCCCGCCTTCGACGCGCTGCTGGCCCAGGCGCTGCGTCCGGAGGAAGCCGTAGCCAGCCTGCGCCCTATGGTGGAGGGTTTCGCGGCGCTGTACGCGGCCCCGGTCCACAGCGGTCCGGACGCCGAGGCGGGAGCGATGACCGCGTTCCGCGCCCGGGCCGCCGCGGGGCGCGCTCAGCCGCGGGGTGCGGGCTGACCGTGGAACTGGGCCCACATCGGCGCCCAGCCGGTCTGCGGATCACCGATCTTCGTGATGAATTCCTCGATGAAGGACGTCTCGGCGTCCAGCAGCGCCAGCCGGCACTGCTCCTCGACCAGGAACAGCTCGGGCACGCCGCGGCCGAGCGAAGCGTCGATCAGGCCACGGATCTCGGCCCGCGAGGCGGCCAGCCGGTCCAGCCGCTGCCGCAGCAGGTCGAGCACCTCGCCCGGTGGCAGCGCCGCGACCAGCGACAGTGCGGCCACGAATTGCGGGTACTCGTGCGCCGGCTCGGCCACCAGGTCGCGGAGCCAGTCCCGGAACTCGGCCCGGCCGGCCTCGGTCAGCGCATACACGGTGCGTTCCGGGCGCTGCCCGTCCCGGCTGGTTTCCACCTCGCTGATGAAGCCGGCCTTGGCCAGTTGCTGTACGACCATGTAGAGCGAGCCGTGGTTGAACTTGATGCTCCGGTCGTCGCCGTGCTCGCGCAGCGTGCGGGACAGCTCATAGGGGTGCATGGGCTGCTGCGACAGGTAGGACAGCACCGCCAGCGCGAGCAGGTTGCCGACCTTGCGCTTCTGCGCCATCGGGACCTCCGGGACTTGCCTTCTACTCTGCTGGATGATCAGGCCGTGCGGGACGGATCATCCACGGTCGGGAACCCGCCCTCCCGGTGGGCCCGGCGCAGGTCGGCCACGTACTCGCGGGAGAACATGGCCGACAGCACCGCGATACCGCCGCGGTGCACCCGGATCTCGCCGTGCCGCATCTGGCCGGTCAGCACGATGCGCTTGCCGCCGGCGGCCCGGCCGCCTTCCGCGTCCTTGACCCGCCCCCGGCCGGTGCGCTGCAGGTCCCAGTCGTCGAGGACGGCGTCCTCCGGGACGAGCAGCAGGTCAGGTAGCCGACGTATCAGACCGGCCAGGATTCCTCGCGGTAGCCCATGTCCCAGAACATCCACTCGTACTGGCTGGTGGTGCGGAAGTGACGGTGCACCCTGGCCCGCTCGGCCGGGGACAGCTCCGGGCCGAGCTGGTCGGTCACGTCCAGCACCGACTGCACCACCTCGCCGTACTCCTCCCCGCTGTACATGTCGATCCAGCGCTGGTAGCGCGGCTCCGGCGAGCCGCGGCGCAGCAGCTCCTTGCCCACGTCCCAGTAGATCCAGTAACACGGCAGCACCGCGCCGACACCCTCGGCGTACGAGCCGGTGGCCGCGGTGGCCAGCAGGTAGCTGGTGTAGGCCACCGTGGTCGGCGCGGGCTGGGCCTGTTCCGCCACCTCCGGGTCGATGCCCAGGTCGGCCAGCAGCGTCCCGTGCAGCGTGGATTCCACGGCGATCACGTCCGCGGCATGCCGGGCGAACATTTCGATGGCCGCGGTATCCGGCGCCCGCCCCGCGATGATGGCCAGCGCCTTGGCATAACTGCGCAGGTAGAGCGCATCTTGAACCACATAGAAGCCGAACGCTTCCGGCCGCAGGCTGCCGTCGGCCAGCCCCAGGAGGAACGGGTGGACCAGAATAGCGTCGTAGATGCCGGTGATGTCCTGCCACAACTCGGTGCTGAACCGCTCACTCATGCATCGCTCCTGCGGGGATTGGCGGCTACCCGGGGAAGTCTGGCACATCGTGCAGAACGTGCACCGGCCCATCGCCGCCACCCATCGAGGTGAGCCCGTTCCCGACCGCGTCGCCCGCGATCCGCGCGGCCCGGCGGGCGGCGCCGGCCAGCGGCAGCCCGGCGGCCAGGCTGGCCGCCAGCGCGGCCGAATGGGTGCAGCCCGCCCCGTGCGTGGCCGCGACCGAATAGCGGGCCACCGGGATGGGCAGGTGCGCCGAGCCGTCGAACAGATGGTCCACCGGGTCGGTGCCGTGCCCGCCGGTGATCAGCACCGCGGGCGCGCCCATCTCGGTCAGCCGCTCGGCCAGCTCGGCGCGGTTCTCGGTCTTCAGCTGGGTCAGCGCCTGCGCCTCGGGCAGGTTCGGGGTCACCACCGTGGCCAGCGGGAACAGCCGGCCGATCAGGGTCTCCACCGCGTCCTCCCGCAGGAGGCGGGCACCCGAGCTGGCCACCATGACCGGATCGACCACCAGCGGCAGGCGGCGCGGAGCCAGCGCGTCCGCGACCGTCTCGATCAGGGGCGCGGAGAACAGCATGCCGGTCTTGACCGCGTCCGCGCCGATGTCGTCGAGCACCGCGTCGATCTGCGCCCGGGCGAACTCCGGGGGCACCTCGTGGATGGCCGTCACGCCCACGGTGTTCTGAGCGGTCAGCGCCACGATCGCGGACATGCCGTGCGCGCCGCACCGGGCGAACGCCTTCAGGTCGGCCTGGATGCCCGCGCCCCCCCCGGAATCCGAC
>Ga0335085_10006895_pt1 | contig 17811 bp, 19 predicted proteins | sample Lox_Sample_45_FD_206712 | JGI IMG/M metagenome (GOLD analysis project Ga0335085, IMG submission 206712) | Soil microbial communities from Loxahatchee National Wildlife Refuge, Florida, United States - Lox_Sample_4.5 | ecosystem: Environmental > Terrestrial > Soil > Wetlands | place: USA...
ACGAGCCGACCGGCGACCCCGACGTCGACGGGTACTGGTTCCAGCCCAACGTCTACCCGGCCGAGGTGCCGGCGCTGGAGCCCGCCGTCACCGCGTACCTGGCGCGGATGCGCGAGCTCGCGGACGAGCTGCTCGTCGTGTGCGCGACGGCGCTGGCCCTGGAGGGTGACTTCTTCACCCGGCACACCGGGCACGCCACGCACACGATGAAAATCAACTGGTACCCGCCGATGGCGCTGGCCGGCCGGCCGGAACCGGGCCAGTTCCGGATCGGCCCGCACACCGACTTCGGCACCCTCACCGTCCTCGACCGGGAACCCGGCCGGGGCGGCCTGCAGGTGTGGACGGCGCAGGACGGCTGGGAGGACGCGCCCTACGAGCCCGGTGCCCTCACGATCAACACCGGTGACCTGCTCGCCCGCTGGAGCGGCGGCCGGTGGAAATCCAACCGGCACCGCGTGCTCCCGCCGCAGGCCGAGGCGCCGGATGAGGATCTCGTCTCCCTCGTCTACTTCTACGAGGCCGACCACGACGCGGTAATCGAATCGCTGCAGCCGCCGATCGGCAGGCCGAACGACTACGCCCCGGTCGTGTCGGCGCAGTTCCTGAAGGAGCGCCTGGACGCGATCACGGTGGGTTAGCCGCTACGGATCCTGGCGATGGCCGCGGTGGTGGCCCTGACGGTCAGGCTGACTCCGGTACCGGGATCGGCGGGCAGCGGGCCCCATGTCCCGTCCCAGGAGGTGTCGCCGGTGATCGCCGCGCCGCCCAGCGTGGCACCGGCGCCCGTGGCGTCCCCGGGTTCCCGGCCGGCGAGGGTCATCATGTCCGCGCCCCGCAGCCGCGGGCCGGGCGGGACGATCGTCACGGCCGCATCGGCGGCCTCTGCTCCCTGTGTCTTGTTGATGATCGTGACGTAGTCCTCTCCCGCTCCGCCGACGCAATAGGCGGTCAGGTTGATGCCGTCCGGGTTCCCGACCTGCACGGGCTTGGCCTGCCCGGCCGAGCCCAGGGTGAACGCCTTGATGCCGTACCCCTTCGGGGTGACCGCATAGCCCCGGCCGGTGGAGGCCGGGTCCGGCACGATCGTGTCGGTGTAGAGCCACTGCTTGTTGTGGAAATTCACGCCCGCGGCCGCGTGAGCCGCCCACCAGTGCAGGTAATCGAGCGCCCATAGCGCCGAGGCAAACGCGTTGCTCGCGCCCGGGACGCCAACGAGGTAGTCATTCGATTCGGTGAGGCGGTAGCGCAGGCCAGCGGCGGCCACCGGGGCGAGAAGGTTGGCGTAGAGCCAGGGATAGGGGATGTATGTGGTGCGCCTCGGCTGAGCCCCGATCGCGGTGCCGTTCACCCATTCGGGGGACAGCATGTTGCGGATCGCTTGCCGGGCGGCTGTCTTCCCCGGGCCAGCGCCCACGTAGTAGTGCTGCGTGATGTCCGTCACCCGGCCGGAATCCCCCTCATCACCGGCGAACCGTTCGGTCCACGACACACCGTTTGCCGGGTCGGGGGTATAGGTCAGCGTGCTGTAGGCCCCGGTGTCCGGCCCAGACAGCGGGGCCCCCGGCGCCGCATCCCGGATCGCGCCGGCAAAGCCCTGCCAGCAGGCCAGGTAGGACGGGTACGCGCTGCCCGGCACGCCCGAGATCTCCTCGTAGATCGCCGGGTCAAGCGGATGGCCGGCGTAGGTATGGAACGCGTGCCAGTCCGGCTCGTTCCCGATGGCGAAGGTGTCTAAGTGCTCCCGGTAGTGACGCCAGATGTACCCGGCGGCCCGGGCATTGACCGATTGCAGCGCATCAATGGGGGCCGCGCCGGGGCTGAGCAGGCGGAACGTGTAGATGACCTTGACCCCGGCCACGGCGGCGAAGGCAAACAGGTTGTCGATCCCGGTGAAGCCGTCGCTGCCCGTGCCCGCGGGGATCTGCTGATCGACCGTACCCCCGCCGACCCGGAGGCTGCCCAGGCCCAGGTTGCGGAACAGGGTGACCAGTGAGTCGTTCTCCGGGCTGAACAGGTAACCCGCCACACCGGCGTGGCCGGGGTTGAGCGGCCCGCGCTCGAAGCTCAGCCCGGCGAAGTCGCCCGGGACCGCCGGCCCGGGATGCTCATCGTCAATGGTGATCGTTATGGAATGGCTGTCCGGCCGCGCGGGCCGCGCCCCGTCGCCCCGCCGGTGTCGGCCGGCCAGTATCCGCATGACCGGGTGGTGCCCAGCGGCGGGAACGGCCTAACCGCAGCCCAGCGCCCAGTGCCCGGCACCGCCTCGCCGCGGCGTCACCCTCCGGTGGTGACCAGGGTCTCGTCGCCGATGGCGGCCCGGACGCGCAGGCGGGCCTGGTGCAGCCGGCTCTTGAAGGCGGCCTGGCTCACGCCGACGATCTCAGCGGCCTGTTGCGTGGAGAGCCCCTCGACGTCGCGCAGCACGATCGCGGTCCGCAGCGCGGGCGGCAGCCCGGCCAGGGCCCGGCCCAGGGCCCGGCGCAGTTCGCTGTTCTCGGCCTGCCGGGCTGGGTCATCGGCCGGCGGGGCGGGCAGCTGCAGCTCGTCCGCCCCGATCGGGGCGGACACCGGCCGGCGGGCCCTTTTCTCCAGCGCGCGGTTGGCCTCGTTGACCGCGATCCGGTACAGCCAGGTGAAGTAGCTGGACTGGCCCCGGAAGCGGGTGATGCCGCGCCAGGCGCGCAGCATGACCTCCTGGGCCACGTCCTCGGCCTCGCCGCGGTCGCCCAGCAGCCGCAGCAGCAGCATGAACAGCCGGTCGGCGTACGCTCCCGAGAGCCGCTCAAAGGCGCCCACGTCCCCGGCCTGGGCACGGGCGATCAGGCTCGTCTCGGTGCCCGGCGGACCGGGGGCGCCTGGAGGATCTGGGGTGCCCGGGGAACCGGGGGCGCGCTGGCCGGCCGGCGACGGCATCACGCGTTCGGAGGCGTAGGTGAGCCGCCGGCCGCCGCCAGCCGGACCCGGTCGAAGATCGTCGCGGGCGCGCGCACGCCCGCCAGCCCGTCCAGGCCCTGGGCCGCGTAGACCAGGGCCCGCATGGCCCGGAGGCCGCGCCCGCACTCCACGCAGCCCAGCGCGTGGCGGTCGAGGCGACGGCGGGCAGGCGGGCCCAGCTCTCCCTCGACATAGTGGGAGAGGTGCTGCTGCGACCACTCATGGTCGTCACTGCGGCCGGGCGTGCCCATCACGTTTCTCCCCCTCGCGGCTCAGGGCTGGGACTGCCGTAGTCACGGTAGTAGACCATCCCTGAGCCGGTCCGGGTGCGGCGGTCAGCCCGCCGGGCCGGGCTGCGCCGCCCCGCCGTCGTCCCGCTCCCCGCCCGCCGTCGCGGGCTCGAACGCCAGCGAGCAGGAGTTGATGCAGTAGCGCTGCCCGGTCGCGGTGGGCCCGTCGTTGAAGACGTGGCCCAGGTGGCCACCGCAGCGGCGGCAGACGACCTCGGTGCGCCGCATGAACAGGCTGTTGTCCGGCCGCAGCTCGACCGCCTCGGCCATCGCGGGCTCGTCGAAGCTCGGCCACCCGGTGCCCGAGTCGAACTTGGCGTCGGAGCTGAACAGCTTGCTGCCGCAGCCGGCGCACCGGTAGAAGCCGTCGGCGTGGTTGTGGACGTACTCACCGGTGAACGGGCGCTCGGTGTGGGCCTGGCGCAGCACGCTGTACTGCAGCGGGGTCAGCTCCCGGCGCCACTGCCCGTCCGGCTTCTGGATCTCGCGGGCGTCGGCTGTGCTGGTATCGGCGTGGGCCTTACGCATCTATCTGGTTCCTTCCCTTTCGTCCTTCACCCGGTTAGACCCGCGCCGCGGCAAAACGATTGTGCCGCCCGGCCCACTTCTGGAAGCGGCCGCCGCGATGGCGATGGGGACGGCGGCATGGTGGCTCACCGGCCCAGGCTGGCCGTCGCCGGGCTCAGGCGCCTCAGCCGAGGGCGTCGATGATCTCGCTGGCGGCGCTTGTGCTGGTTCTTGGAGCCGTGCCACGGCCGGCTAGTCACGTGCAGGCCGCGATGGTGCCGTCACGAAACCTCACGCATCGTGACGAACGGGATTAAAACCCGGCAACGCGAAGCAAGTGGCTACTGTTTCAGCCCGATAAATCCCATGTCAAGAAACGGTGCGGAGTGGGTCAGATGCGCACCGGGACGGCCCGCACGGCGGGGTCGGTGCCGTAACCGGAGGGCAGCAGGACCCACCCGCCGGCCAGGCGGTAGAGCACCTGGCGCCGGTAGTAGCCCATCAGCGCGTGCGGGTCGGCGCGCAGTCGGCGCGCGTAGCGCAGTACCGCGTCGACATACCGCCAGCTCGGGTTGTAGGCGTACAGGGCGGAGCCGATGCTGCGGGCCGCGCCGCGGTCGGCCAGGAGCCGGGCCGCGGCGAGGATCGCGTCGCGGGGGCGGCGGATGTTGCCGTGGCCATAGATGGCCCAGGTGGCCGGCATGAACTGCATCGGTCCCTGCGCGCCCGCGCTGCTCGGGCCGGCCACCCGGCCGAAATCGGTCTCCACGAAGTTGATCGCCGCCAGGTATGACCACCCCACCCCGGTGGCGGCCTGCGCGGCCCGGTAGTAGGCCAGCAGCGCCGCCGGATTCTCGGCCGCGACGATCCGCCACCGGGGGAGCCGGGGCCTCGGCTGGGTCAGCGCCACCATGTCCGCGGTGGCGGCGATATCGGCGGCGGCCGCGGCTCGCCGGGCCGGCGCCACCTTTTCGGTCACCTCTCTGGTCCAGCCGGGGTGGGCCGCAACCCGCAGGCAGGCCAGCTGAACGATCAGCGCCTGCCTGGCCATGAGCGTGGGGGGAGCATCGCCGCCGGCGAGCACGGTCTCGGCGGCGGTGAGCTGGCTGGCGAGACGCGCCGGGCCGCCGGTGACCACCGGCATGGCTCCGGCTGGCGCCACGCCACGGGGGGAGGGGCGCGCCTGGGACGACTGGTGGATGGCGGACCCGGCGCTTGCCGGGCTGGACCCCGGCGCGGGCCCGCCTCCACCGGCCGCCGCGCACGCCGTCACCGGGCAGCTCACCAGCGCGCAGACCGCCGCCAGCCGGGGCAGCCTGCGCAGCCGGGCCAGCCGCAAGCCAGACACGGCAATCAACCCTAGCCCGGGTCCCGCGGCCGGCCGCCGGGTTACGGGCAGTTCCCGTCGCCGGGGCCGCTCGCCGGCCGGTGGCGGTGCAGCGCCCACGGCTCAGCCGTACGAGCGGGGTGAGCGGGCCGGCCCGCCGTCAGGAGGCTGGTTTGCAGGCCGGGGCCAGCGGCACCGTGGTGGGCGAGAGCACGTGCAGGTAGGTGTTCAGGGCGTGGGCGCAGCTCAGGCTCCAGTGCGCCTTCCCCAGGGAGTTGATCGCGTATCCGGCCGTGACGGGCTGGTAGTTATCGAAGACATCGACGGGAAAGTACGGGACGACGTCGACCTGGTTGTAGATCCGCCAAGACACGGTGCTGAGGCCGCCGTAGCGTGCGGCGAAGATGGCGTCTCCCACCTGTGGCGAGGCAAACGTCCACGCCTGCGGCTTCAGCGGCGTGTTCGCGGTCACGTCCGCGACGAGGAGCGTTGCCAGCGCGCCGCCCAGGCTGTGGCCGCACACGACCGTCGGCAGGCCAGGGTCGAGACCGGCGGCGAAACCGTCGGCGACCGCATGAGCAACGTCGGCGGCGAAGGCGCCGGGCGCCGGCGTGCTCTGCTGCGGTCCGGGGGTACTCCGCTGCTGTCCCGGGGCCATGGTGCCGAGCGTGCTGTAGATGTCAGAGAAGCCCTGGGCGACCTTCCCGCCGCCCGCGACCTGCGTGAACGGCACCAGATCCCAGTGCAGGTCGTCCCACCATTCGGTGTTGCTGGCGGTGCCGCGCAACGCCACCACCGCGGTCTTGGGATCGCCGCCCACCGCCACAAAACCGTAGAAGACGCGCGTCTGCACGGGGCCAAAGAAGTCGGTCATCTGGATCGTGCGCACCAGCGTGTAGCCAGGGGGCATGTTCTTGATCGTGGCCGGGTTGAGCTCGCTGGGATTGCTGTAGTACTGAGCGGAAGCCGCCTGGATGAAGGGCCCCCAGGTGACCGCCGTCTCCGGATTCATGGCATCAGTGCTCATGCCGTGCAGCATTCCCCTCCGCCCGGCCGGGTGCAAGCCCGTGACCAGCGCCCCGATGCCACCGGGCGGTCACTGCCCGCGGCGGTATGATCCAGGGATCGTGGGGAGCCGGAGCCTGCTGGTCATCACCGCCGCGCTGACCGTGCTGTGGATTGCCGCCTGCTCGCCGGGCCCGGTGGTGCCCCGGCCAGGCGGCCACCCGCATCCCACCATGGGCACAACCGCGCCCAGCGCGCAGCAGGCGCCGGCCCAGCCCCCGGCGCAACCCGCCTTCCGCGCCTCCGTCACCGCCCTCAGCTCCGCCTGGCGCTGGCGCCTGCGGCACACCTGGCATCCCGGCTGCCCGCAGTCGCTGTCCGGCCTCGCCCTCATCCGCATGACCTACTGGGGCTTCGACAAACGGGCGCATACCGGCGAGCTGATCGTGAACGCCGCCGTCACCAGGAAGATCATCAAGGTGTTCTCGGTCCTCTACCGGGCGCGGTACCAGATCCGCCGGATGGTGCTGCCCGACGTGTACCAGGGCAGCGACCCCCGGTCGACCAACGCCGACAACACCTCGGCGTTCAACTGCCGCCTGGTCGACGGCACCAACGACTGGTCCATGCACGCGTACGGGCTCGCGGTCGACATCAACCCGTGCGAGAACGTCTACATCGAAGGCGGCTTCATCGATCCGCCGCGATGCAAAGAGAACGCCGACCGGTCACGGCACGTGCCCGGCCTGATCCACGCGGGCGGCCTGGTGACCCGCGCCTTCGCCGTCATCGGCTGGGGGTGGGGCGGCAGCTGGGTCACGCCCAAGGATTACCAGCACTTCTCCAGCAACGGGCACTAGGGAGGGAGTTCGCCGATGTCGGGGCCGGTGACGCGCGCGGGATCTGAGGCCGTGGCCGAGGCGGTCGGTGAGGCGCGGGCTCGCTACGCCGCCCGCCGCCCGCGCACGTCGGCGCTGCACGAGCGGGCGCGGGCGTTCCTGCCCGGCGGCAACACCCGCAGCGTGCTCTACCACCGGCCGTTCCCGCTGCGGATCGCGCGCGCGTGGGACGCGGTCCTGGAGGACGTCGACGGCCACCAGTACGTCGACCTGCTGGGAGAGTACTCGGCCGGGCTGTACGGGCACTCGAACGCGGTGGTCCTGAAGGCGATGGCCGACGCGCTGCACGAGGGGATCAGCCGGGGGGCGCATACCCGGTACGAGGTCGACCTGGCCGAGGCGATCTGCGCGCGCTTCGGCTCGATCGAGCGGGTCCGCTTCACCAACTCCGGCACCGAGGCCAACCTGATGGCCCTGTCGGCCGCGCGCGCCTTCACCGGGCGCGGCCGGGTCATGGTCTTCCGGGGCGGGTACCACGGTGGCCTGCTGACGTTCGCGGACGGGCCGTCACCGGTCAACGCGCCCTATGACGTGCTGCTGGCCGAGTACAACGACGCGGTGGGGGCGCAGGCCCTGCTGCGCGAGCACGCGGGCAGCCTCGCGTGCGTGCTGGTGGAGCCCATGCTCGGCTCCGGCGGGTGCATCCCCGGCGAACCGGCGTTCCTGTCGGTGCTGCGCGAGGCGACGCGGCAGGCCGGCGCCCTGCTCATCTTCGACGAGGTGATGACCTCGCGCACCGGGCCCGGTGGCCTGCAGGCGCGGCTGGGGATCTGGCCCGACGTGACCACGCTCGGGAAGTACATCGGCGGCGGGGCCTCGTTCGGCGCCTTCGGGGGGCGCGCCGACGTGATGGAACTGTTCGACCCGGCCCGCCCCGGCGCACTGCCGCACGCCGGGACCTTCAACAACAACGTGGTCTCCATGGCGGCCGGGCACGCCGGCCTCACCCAGGTCTACCCGCCCGAGACCGCGCAGTGGCACACCGCGCGGGGCGACGCGCTGCGCGAGGAGCTGGCGCGGCTGTTCCGGGCGGCCAGCGCCCCGTTCCAGGCCACCGGGGTCGGCAGCCTGCTCGCCATCCACGCCACGGCGGCACCGGTCCGGGGCCCCCGGGACCTCAGCTCCAGCGACCCGCAGCTCCTTGAGCTGCTCTTCCTCGATCTGCTCGAGCTCGGGTACTACATCGCCCCCCGCGGCTACCTGGCGCTCAGCCTCGCGCTCACCCCCGGCCAGCTGGCTGGCTTCGTGGCCGCCGTGGGCCGGGCCCTGGAGACGCGGGCCGCCCTGTGGGCGCCCGCGGCCGGCCGGGCAAGGCGCGGGTAACCCCTCCTGCGGCCGGGAGCACGCGGGCAGGATGGGGGCATGGCCCGTCCCGTGCCGCGTCACGATCGTGATGCCGGCGGCCCCGCCGAGGTGCTGGCGGCGAAGGCCGCCCTGCGGCAGGAGGTGTGGTCGGAGATGACCGCGGCGAGGGTGGCCCGGTTCCCCGGCGCGGCGGGACGCATCCCCAACTTCGCCGGCGCAGAAGCGGCCGCCGAGCGGCTCCGCGCCACCGCCGGGTGGCAGGCCGCCAGCACCGTCAAGGCCAACCCGGACTCCGCGCAGCTGCCGGTGCGCCAGCGGGCGCTGGAGGACGGCAAGACCGTGTACATGGCGGTGCCGCGGCTGGCGGAGCGGGAGCCGTTCTTTGCCCTGGATCCCGCCCACCTGAGCGAGCCGCCGCGCAAGGCGGCCTCGATCCGCGGGGCGTCCCGCTCCGCCCGGCGGGTCACGCTGGCCGAACTGTCCCCGGTCGACCTGGTGGTGATGGGCAGTGTGGCGGCCGGCGAGGACGGTGCCCGGCTCGGCAAGGGCGGCGGGTTCGCCGACCTGGAGTTCGCCCTCGCCGCGGCGGCGGGCCTGATCGGGCCGCACACCGTGTCGGTCACCACGGTTCACGAGCTTCAGGTACGCGCGGCCAGGACGGTCCCGCTGACCGGCCACGACGTGCCGGTGGATCTCATCGTCACCCCCGAGCGCATCATCGACTGCCGCCCGCGGCACGGGCCACGGGCCGCGGCCGCGATCCGCTGGGAAGACCTCACCGAGGAGAAGATCGCGGCCATACCGCTGCTGGCGGCGCAGCGGGAGCGGCGGTAAGCGGGCCGTCGGCCATCCGGGCCGTTCCCGCGCGCACCCGGCGGTCAGGCGTGGGGCGGGATGGTCACCGCTGGGCCGCTCCTGGCCAGGCCGCCGATGTGCTCGGTTCTCCCCGGCGAAGGCTGGGGGATGCCCGGCGGCGCGGCCTCCTCGGCCAGGCCCGGCTCCCGGACGGCGGCCGACCGGGCGGGCGGGCCGGGCGGGCCGGGCGGGTCGCTGAGGAAGTCGGCCGACGGCGCGAAGAAAAGCCCGCCGGTGACCGCGGCGGAGAAGTCGAGTATCCGGTCGTAATTGCCGGGCGGGTCGCCGATGAACATGCTGGTCAGTATCTGCTCGATGACGCCGGGGTGGGCGGCGTAGCCGGTGAAGTAGGTGCCGAACTCGCCCCGCCCGGCACTGCCGAACGGCATTTTGTCGCGCAGGATCGGCCGCCGGGCGCCGTCGGGGCCGGCGGCGGTCATCGCCGCGTGGGAGTTGCCGGGCCGGGCGCCGCTGGGCAGCGCGATGTTGGACAGCTTCCGGCGGCCGAGCACCTTCTCCTGCTGCTCGACCGGCAGGGCGTTCCACGCCCGCATCTCGTGCAGGTACTTCTGGGCGATGACGTAGCTGCCGCCCGCGAACCGCGGGTCCTCGCTCCCGACCAGCACCGCCTCGGCGGCCGGCCCGCGGGGATTTTCGGCCCCGCCCACGAAACCGAGCAGGTCGCGTTCCTCGAAGTGGCGGAACCCGTGGACCTCGTCCTCCACCGTGACCGCGCCGGAGAGCCGGCCCATGATCTGGGCGGTCATCTCGAAGCACAGGTTCATGCCCAGGGCCTTGATGTGGAACAGCAGATCACCCGGTGTGGCGATGGCGATGTACTTCGCCCCGGCCAGCTCCGGGAACGGATGCAGGCCAACGGGCCGCGGCCCGCCGAACAGCCGGTCCCAGGCCGCCGAGCCGATCCCGGCCACGCACGTCAGCGCGCCCGCCGGCGCGCGGGCGGACACCGACCGCTGCAGGCCGGCCAGGTCGGGCAGCAGGGCGCGCACGGCCTGCTCGCCTCCTGGGTTGACCCTCACCACCAGGAAGATCGCCGTGGCCGCCGGCGGGCTGAGCACCGGCTGCGGCACCGGCGCCGCGGGCTGCTGCGGATTCGTCAAATGCGGGGCTCCCCGAGAACGGTCCCGTCACGCTGCCGTAGACGATAGCCAATTGTCCGGGGCCGTTGGCCGGCATTCCCGACATCGGCCGGCTGGCCGCCGCCCTCCGCTCACCGCGCGGCGTCCCGCGCCGCAGCCCCGGGACCGGGCGGCGGAACCGGGCCCGGGTCAGCCGCCGCCGGCCCGGCCGTCCGGGGCGTCCGGCCCGGCGGCATCGCCGTCGTCCCGCGCGGCCCGGCGTCCCTGCGGCCGGTGGTCCTCGCGGATGTGCAGCTCGAGGATGGGGAGGTTGTCGAAGCGGAGCCCGCACAGCGGGCAGGTCCTGATGAGCGTGGCTGACATGCCATCCCTCCGTTCGGGGAGCCGCCTCCCGGGCGGCCGGTGACCCCGATGGAAGCCGGCCGGGCTGGAGCCCGGATGCGTTACCTGTGGCGGCCGGGTGGAGACGTCGCCCGCCTCACGGCGCGATGTTGTGGTTCAGCCGGAAGACGTTGTCCGGGTCGTAGCGGCGCTTGAGCGCGGTGAGGCGCTCGCCGGCCCGCGTGCCGTACACCGGCGGCCGGGCGGCGGCCGCGCCCGGGTCCTCGGCGGCCATGAAGTTGACGTAGAGGCCGCCGGTGGACAGCGCGCCATGTCGGCCGCGAACCCACGGACGAAGGCGGTGCGGGCCGCGTCGTCGGCCGGGTCCGGCCAGAATCCGTAGATGTTGAGCCAGAACCGGGCGGCGCGGTTCGGGAAGGGCGTGGCGTCCTGGGGCACGCGGCCGAACGCGCCGCCCATGTGGTGGATGTCGAAGCCGGTTCCCCGCCAGGCCTGTTCCCGGGCCCGCCGGACGAGGACATCGGCGACCGGGCCGTCGAGCCGGTCGAACGAGGTGTTCTTCCAGTACGCACGGGCCCCCCGGGGGAACAGCTCGTCGACCGACGACTGCCAGCTGGTCCACTGGACCGGCTCGACGATCCGCCCGTCGGGCGGCGCGGCCCGCTCCAGCCTGGCCACCACCCGCTGCCCTTCGCCGCCGTCGGGCGACGCCCAGGCGAAGCCCAGCAGCATCAGGGTCTGGTCGCCCATGTCCCAGTCGGCCGGCGGCACGAGGAAGGAGACGATGGAGGTGAGCTCGTCGGGCAGATCCCGGGTCCACTCCTCATAGGCCAGCAGCGCCCGGGGCCAGTTCTCCTGGCGGTAGACGAGGTTCCCGGCGAAGACGCCGGGGCCCAGCGGGTGCGCCCGGTAGGTGAAGGTTGAGACGACGCCGAAATTGCCGCCCCCGCCGCGGATCCCCCAGAACAGCTCGGCGTTCTCGGTGTCGCTGGCCCGCACGGCCTCACCGGACGCGGTCACGACGTCGGCGGCGATCAGGTTGTCGGCGGTCAGGCCGTACCGGCGGGTGAGCCAGCCGACCCCGCCGCCCACCGTCAGCCCGGCCACCCCGGTTCCGGAGACGACCCCGAGCGGGACGGCCAGCCCGTGCACCTGCGTGGCCCGGTCGACGTCGGCGAGCGTCGCCCCCGCCTGCACACGGACGATCCGTCGCTGGGGATCAACCCCGACCGCCCGGAGCGCGCCCAGGTCGAGAACCAGGCCCCCGTCCACCGTCCCGTGGCCCGCCACGCTGTGGCCGCCGCCGCGGACGGCCACCCGCAGCCCGTGCTCACGGGCCAGGGCCACGGCCGGGCCGATGTCGCTGGCCTCGCTGGCCCGGACGATCGCCCGTGGCCTCCGGTCGATCATGCCGTTCCAGACCCGCCGGGCTTGGTCGTAGCCGGGATCGCCGTCCATGATCAGATCGCCGGCGATCTGGCGCCGCATGACGCCGGTCATGCTGGTCTCGTCGAAGCCGATGCCCATCCCGTTTCCTCCCCGTGGCCGTATCCAGCTGCGAGCGCCGTCCGGCCGCTGTGGCCGCGGCGCTGCGGCGGGCCGCCGGCGTAACCTGCCAGCAGCACATCGCGGAGCCGTGCAGACGGGCTATGGCCGGTATGCAGGTCATGTGAAGGTCCCGGCGCAGGCCGGGGCGTATTCGCAGCGCCGCCCCAGATCCGCGAGGATCTCCAGTCCCGGCGCGAGCGGTTCGGCCTGTCCCATCTGGTCACCCCGGACCGCGAGCTGCCCACGCTCGCCGCGATCATCGCCGGCTCATGGCCCGGGCCAGTCCCGGGGGCCCGGCGGTGGCCGGCCAGCCCGGCCCCGGTCCGCTGGCCTACCGCCCGGAGGCCCGTGGTAGACACGTGCCATGACCGCGCCGCCCGCCCCTGACCTGGCCGACGTGCTCGCCGCGCGGCAGCGTATCGCGCCCTACCTGCCGCCGACCCCCCTGTACCGTTATCCGGCGCTGGACGCGATGACCGGTGCCCAGCTGTGGGTCAAGCACGAGAACCACCAGCCCGTGGGGGCGTTCAAGGTCCGCGGCGGGGTGAGCCTCATCGGCCAGCTGACCGCCGACGAGCGGCGCCGGGGCGTCATCGCGGCCTCGACCGGCAATCATGGCCAGTCGGTCGCCTACGCGGCCGAGCTGTTCGGCGTGCGCGCGGTCGTCTGCGTGCCGGAGCGGGCCAATCCGGTGAAGGTCGAGTCCATGCGGGCGCTCGGCGCCGAGGTGGTCTTCCACGGCCGCGACTTCGACGCCGCGCGCGAGTACTGCGAAAAGCAGGCCACCGAGCACGGGTACCGGTACTTCCACTCGGGGGACGAGCCGCTGCACATCGCGGGCGTCGCGACCTACACCCTGGAGATCCTCGAGGCCCGGCCGGACATCGAGGCGATCGTGGTCCCGGTGGGAGGCGGCAGCGGGGCGGCGGGGGCCTGCGTGGTGGCCAGGGCCGTGCGCCCGTCGATCGAGGTGATCGGCGTGCAGTCCGAGGCGGCACCGGCCGCCTACCGCTCCTGGCGGGCCCGCTCGCTGACCGAGGACACCATGGGCACGTTCGCGGAGGGGCTGGCCACCCGCACCGCGTTCGAGCTGCCGCAGCGGATCATGTGGGAGCGGCTGGACGACTTCGTCCTGGTCTCCGACGATGCGCTGAGGACCGCGACCCGGGTGATGATCGAGAAGACCCGCAACCTGGTCGAGCCGGCGGGCGCGGCCGCCCTGGCCGCGGTGCTGGCCGCTCCCGGGCGGTTCGCGGGCCGCCGGGTGGCCGTCATCTGCAGCGGCGGCAACATCAGCCCGGCCCAGCTGCTGGAGCTGTGGCCCCGGGAAACGCCCTGAGCGGGAGCCCAGGCCCGGCCGCAGCGATCATCGGCCGTTCGGGAACCGGCGGGCTGGATGACGTCCCGTCCCGGGCAGCCGGTCGATCGCCGCCGCGCCGCCGGGCACGGGCGACGCTACGCCGCCACGGAACCGGCGCCGGCCGACGGCGCGTCGCGGAGCCAGACGAACTGCTCGATCCCGGCCAGCCGCAGCGCCAGCCGCTCGTACCGGGGGAAGGCGGGCAGCGCCGCCGCGCGGTCAACGATCACCGGGCCGGTCACGGTGTGGTCGCTGCCCCGCCAGGTGACCATGCACCAGCCGGCCGCCCGGATGTTGCGGTACCAGCCGGCCGCCTCCCCGAAGGTCAGCGGCATCACGAACCCGCCGTTGGCGGCGGGCCGGATGCCCAGCGGGGTGGCGTACTCCCGGCCGGTCCGGCGGCCACGGTGGTGGAGCACGCCGAGCACCGGCACGTGCCGGCCGCCGGCGAACCGCAGCACCAGCGGGTTGACCACCCGGGCGACGGACCGGATCACCCGCCGGGCCCGTGGCCCCAGGCGGAGGGTGTTCGGGACGGGTGCCTGCCGCAGGTATCCGGCGGACATGGGGTCTCCTAGGGCTCGATCGTGAGATGCCGCAGCTTGCCCGGGTCGGCGACCAGGTTCAGCGCGGCGATCCGGCCGCCCGCGATGGTGAACCCGATCACCGCGACCGGGTCGTCGTGGGTGCCGAACAGGGCACCGGCCTCGCCGTTGACCAGCACCGGCCGGGCCAGGTTCACGAACCGCGGCGCGGTTCTGAGGACGTGCCCGGCCACCGCGCCGGACCCGGCCAGTGGCGGGCGGGGTGGGCTGCCCGCGCCGAGATCGGCCCGGAAGACCACATCGGGGTCGAGGACCTGCACCAGCGCCTCGAAGTCACCGGCCCGCGCCGCCGCCAGGAAGGCGTCGACGACCCGCCGCTGCAGCGCGACGTTGCGGTCCGGCTGCGGGGCGGCCTGCACCCGGCGGCGGGCCCGGCTGGCGAGCTGGCGGGCCGAGTCCGGGCTGCGGTCCATCACCCGGGCGATCTCGTCGAACGGCACCGCGAAGACGTCATGCAGGACGAACGCGAGGCGCTCGGCCGGGGTGAGGCTCTCCAGCACGACCAGGAGGGCGAGGCCGATCGAGTCGGCCAGCACCGCCTGCTGCTCCGGCCTGGCGTCACCGGGCTCGCCGACCAGCGGCTCGGGCAGCCAGCTACCCACGGCGTACTCGCGCCGGGCCTTGCGGGACCGCAGCATGTCCAGGCTGATCCGCCCGACCACGGTGGTCAGCCATCCCCGCAGGTCATCGATGGCGCCGGTGTCGCTGTGGCCGAGCCGCAGCCAGGCCTCCTGCACCGCGTCCTGCGCCTCGCTGACCGAGCCGAGCATGCCGTAGGCGACCGCCTCCAGATGCGGGCGGTTCCGCTCGAACTGCTCGGCCAGCCAGCCCTGCTCGGTCATCGGTCCTTCCCCACGTCCAGGAGCCGTCTGCCCACAGGACGTTCCCGGGCCGCCATTTGTGACGGGCCCTAGGTAGATTCTGGCTGCAGGCGGGGCGGGCCCGGCACGCGCACGGAAGGGGACCGGCCGCTGTCCACACGGATGCTGCTTCGCGGGGGGCTGGTAGCCGACGGGATCGGCGTCACGACGGTGCGCGCCGACGTCCTGACCGATGGGCCGGTCATCGCCTCGGTCGGGCCCGGCGGCACGCCGGACGGCTGCGAGGTGATCGACCTGGCCCCGGGCAGCGTGGTCTGCCCGGGATTCATCGACGCCCACGTCCATGCCGAAGGGCCGCTGCTGGCGGCCGGGCGCGTGGACGGCGCCCTGGCCCAGGGCGTGACCACGCTGGTGGTCGGCCAGGACGGGCAGTCGTGGATCGGCGCCACGGCGGCCACCGCGGAGTACCTGAACCGGTACTTCGCGCCGGTCAACGGCGCGCTGGAACCCGCCCGCGGCCTCAGCCTGGCCGCCTACCGGGAGGCGGTGGCGGGCCGGCTGACGCAGAACGTCGCCGTCCTCGCCTCCCAGGGCACGATCCGGCACAACGTCGCCGGCCTGGCCCGCCGCCCGCTCGATCCCGCCGAGCGGGCCGCCGCCCGGCGCGAGGTCGATCGTGCGCTCGCGGACGGGGCGGTCGGCCTGTCCAGCGGGCTGGACTACCTGCCCAGCCGGTTCGGCACCGCAGGCGAGATCGCCGACATGGCGCGGCCGCTGGCGGGCGCGGAGCGCCCGTACGTTTCGCATCTGCGGGCCTATGGTGCCGGCGCCGGGCCCGGGCTGGACGAGCTGGTGGCGGTGGGGCGCGCCGCCGGGGTCCGCGTGCACGCCAGCCATCTGTGGGGCAGCCCGGCCGGCATCGAGGCCGCGTTCCGGGCGGCGGCCGACGCGGGCGTCGCCGTCAGCTACGACATGTACCCCTACCGCCGGTCCAGCACGATCCTGGCGTCGCTGCTGCTGCCGCCCGGGCTGCAGGCCCGCGGCCCGGAGCGCACGCTCGCCGCCCTCGCCGACCCGCGCGAGCGCGCGGCGCTGCTCGCCGGGGAGAAGTTCACCGACGGATACCTGCGCCACGTGTACCTGGGCTGCCTGCCCGCCAGCGTCGCGGGGCTGGCCGGGCAGCCGGTCACCGCGGCCGCCGCGCGCAGCTCCCGGCCGGCCGGGGAGTGGGTCATCGACCTGCTGATCGAGGCCGGGCTGAACGTGGGCGCACACCTGGACCGGCCCACGCTCACCGACGGCGACCTGGCCTGGCTCGCCTCCGGGGAGCGGTACTGCGCCGGCTCGGACGGCATCTACCAGGGCCAGCATCCCCATCCACGCGGCTACGCGACGTTCGCCCGCCTGGCCGCGCACTACCTCTCGGCCGGCCCGGAGACCGGGTACCAGCAGGCCGCCCGTCACCTGTCGGCCAACGCCGCCGCCGTGTACGGGCTGCGGGACCGGGGACGGCTGGCGCCCGGCCTGGCCGCCGACATCTGCGTCATCGGCCCCGGCGGGCTCACCGCCCGCGCCAGCTACGACGCCCCCCGCGAGCAGGCGGCCGGGGTGGGCCTGGTGATCGTGAACGGCGCCGTCGTCTGGCGCGACGGCCGTGCGGTGACCACCGGGTCCCCCGGCCGGCTCGTCGGCTGAGTTCTGCCAGGCTGGCCGGGTGACTGACTTCATAGGCGAGAACCTGACCGGCGCCCGGTTCGAGGACGTCCACCTGACCGGCGCCCACTTCGAGGACGTCTGCCTGGCCGTCGCTGGATGAGGTGCTCGCCCTGCGCGCGGACCGGATGGCCACCGTGCGCCAGGTGCTGGCCGGCCTCACCGACGAGAGGCTGGCCAGCATGACCGAGCCGGTCACCGAGCCGGGCTACCCCGAGCCGGAGAGCTTCACCGTGCGCCGCTGCCTGCAGGGCATCCTCAACGAGGAGTGGGAGCACCGGCTGTACGCCGAGCGGGACTTCGACGTGCTGGCGGCCCGGCCGTCCTGACTTGTCACCCGGCCATGTAGATGAGCTCGAGCTGGATGTTGTCCGGATCCCGGAAGACGACCACCGAGTAGGGCACCGGGTCGTCGGTGTCGGTCACACCGGAGTTCTCGACGCCGAGGCCATCGAGCCAGCGTGCCCACGCGTCGAGATCTTCGCGGCCGGCGACCGCGAACGACATGTGGTCCAGTCCCGTGTGCCTCTCATCAAAGGGCTGACGGGGGTTGCCGTCGTGGTGATGCAGCCCGAGCACGATGCCCGAGCGCGGCTCCATCAGGACAACGGCGTAGCCCTTCTCCCCGCCATGGTGCGGGAACGGAACCGGCACCCGGGTCATCCCGAAGACCCGCTCGTACCATTGCGCGCTGGCCTCTACATCGGAGACGGTCGGCGCGAAGTGGTGGTAGCCGGTGACCGCAGGCGCCATGCCGGACTCAGCCAAGGCAGCCTCCCTCGTCAGCGGGTGGATGCGAATGATGGTAGCGCTACGCGCTGGCGGGGCCCGGTGCGGGCGATCACTCTGCCCGGGTACCCTTCCGGGCCCATCGCGATCTTGACCTGGGGGGCGCGCTAGCATGTGCGCCAAGGCGGCTGGGCACCGCCGCTTCCGCCGGCTCAGGAGGTACCACGATGGCAGTCGACACGTTCATTGCCTACGTCGGGGTGTATGACAACGTCAGCGACGCTGACGCCGACTACGCGCTGGTCAAGGACCTGCACACCAAGGAGAACCTGATCGACTCCTATGACGCGGCCGTGATCCAGCGCCGCGCCGACGGGAAGGTGAAGATCACCAAGAAGCATGAGACGCCGACCCGGGTCGGCGGCGTGCTCGGCGGGGGTGTGGGCCTGGCCACCGGCCTGGTCGTGG